>Ga0105053_10007823_pt1 | contig 14132 bp, 13 predicted proteins | sample BON01_FD_78093 | JGI IMG/M metagenome (GOLD analysis project Ga0105053, IMG submission 78093) | Freshwater microbial communities from Lake Bonney liftoff mats and glacier meltwater in Antarctica - BON-01 | ecosystem: Environmental > Aquatic > Freshwater > Ice > Glacier meltwater | place: Lake...
ATTATAAAAAGTAACGGTTTTGGTCGCATGGTTGAGTTGTAACGCAACACGCACTCACGTTGAAACTTTACCTCCTGGCTTTTTCCAACTTCATGTCATAAAAACTTTTTAATTCAAAATTGACGTAATTTTCCAGTAATTTTTTGATTTCGTGTTCGGCTCCTGAATAGGAATCATGTTCAGTATGGAACTTGACGGGTATGAATGAGTTTGGGTGGGCTAGTAGATAAGTGACTGATCCATCAGCTTTAAATATATTTTTTTCCACGTCTGTTGTGGCGATTATATAAGAAATCTTAAATCCTCTATAGATATAATCTGTCACTTTAAACTCCTTGGTTGGTAGGCCTATGGGTCACAAAGTTTAGGTAGTAGAAATGTCAACAGACCTTAGGCTAACAAAACAAACGCTTATTTAAAACTCCCCAGTGGTTGGCCGAACTGAATTTTATCGCCTGCTTGTAAAGATTTTTCCCATTGCATGCGATGGCCTTCGGCAAACAATACAATAACGGTGGATCCTAATTTAAAATAACCCATTTCTGCGGCGGTGGGTAAGGCAGTATTGATGTCGTGATTGGCCGGGTAAGTAAAATGCTCGGGTTTGCGTTTGCGTAATATGTCGCCGTGCCAGCTGGTACCGATACCACCGACAATGGTGGCTCCGACTAAAACCATAGCCATTAATCCTGCTGCGGTATCAAAAAAAACAACCAGACGTTCATTGCGGGCGAACAAGTGAGGAATTACCCGGGCGGTGGTGGGTTGTACAGAAAAGAGTTTGCCCGGTACATAAATCATTTCTTTAAGCGTGGCAGCTAGCGGCATGTGTACACGGTGATAATCTTTAGGCGACAGATATAAAGTTGCGAAGCGGCCGTGTTCAAATTGGGCGCCAAGTGCTGGCTCACAGGCTAAGAGTTGTTGCGCGGAATAATAGCGGCCTTTCGCCTGCAGTAATTGTCCGGCGGTGATGTCGCCCAGTTCACTGACGAACCCATCCACTGGGGAAACAATATCGGCATCCGCTATTGGCCGGGACTCCGGTTTCAAACGGCGAATAAAAAAATCGTTAAAACAAGCATAATTCTCTGGATTTTCTTCGCGCGCTTCGTGCATGTTTACATCATAAGTACGAATAAAGCGCTGGATTAAATAATTTTTAACAGCCGGGATTTTTACATTGGCCATGAGGCCGGCAAATGCAGTGAGCCCATGCTTGGGCAGGATGTATTGTGGGAAGGTTTTTAAGTTGTCAGCGATCATAAAATACATGGTTAACACGAAGTTGCTGAATGATACCGTGAACAAAGCACTGCTGTCACATCCTGTTACTAGTTAGGGTCTGTTGACATGTCTACTACCTTGGCCAAAACAGGCTGATTTTCTGTACTCCGTTACTCACATACTACGTGTATGTTGTGTTACGGTGCTCGAAAATCAGCCTCAAGCTAGCGACATGTCAACAGACCCTAGGATTGATTGGCAGCGCTTAAGGTGGATGGTGGCCGGCTACTTATATATAGAAGGTGGCTTTGGTTAAATCTGATTATAATCAAAGTGCTTAAAGCGACGAGGGTCACTACCAAGCCTGGTAACCAATAGGCACCACTTATGCTGACTGCCTGTTGGGCAATGGGCAGGCAAATTGCCCCTAACGTGGCTGATATTGCCCAAACAGTGGATACGCCCCGGCAACGATAGTGTGGCGGCAGCTGTTGATACAAAAAATAATATAAAGAGGCGCATAGCAATGCATTGGTTAACACATAAGCGCACAAGGCTATCAAGACCCCGGGGATAAATTGTTGTGCGGTATAATAAAAAAGAGCCGGGGCGCTACATGCAATGATGAGCATGCTGGTTTGTAATAAGCGATTATTCCAGGATGGTTTGGCAAAATAGGCGATGGGCAAGGCTAATAAGGCGGAAGCACATTGAGCCAGTGACGCTATCCATGCGCACTGCACTGTACTCCATAATTGTTTGTCAATGGCAAATGATAACCAGAAAACGTTGCACAAATAAACCGTCACGCTTACATAAGCACCGGCGGCAGCCACATTAAGCAGGCCACGCCAATGGAGATGCCAAAAGCTTGGGGTAACCACTAGCGGCTCACGGATAAATTCCGGCGATTCACGCAACTGTTTTCGTAAACGACATACCCACAGCGACACCAACCCTACCACGGCAAACACCACTCGCCATGCCCAGGGTGCTGTTATCGATTGGATGATTGCCGCAAGCATTCCTCCCATAAACATGCCCAGTGCACCACTGGCAGCCACCATACTGCCAGCGAACAGTGGTTGGCGTGGAAAATGCTCAACTAAAAACATGGCAGAGGTATTAGCTTCCCCGCCCAATGCTAGCCCTTGGGCAATACGCAATGCCAATAACCCCCAGCTAGCTATAATGCCTACCTGGGTGTAACCGGGCAGAATACATATGCCTAGAGTTGCGATTCCCATCAGGGCTGCTGAAAAAACCATAGGTTTGCGTCGGCCATTAAGGTCTGCCTCGCGCCCAAATAACCAGCCACCCACAGGACGAGCCAAATAGGCTGCGGCAAATAATGCAAATGTGAGCATTAAGCTATAGCTGGAAGCGGGGAAAAATTGGGCGGCAAATACCGCTTTCGCCAGGTAAAGATAAAGGCTAAAATCTAGCCACTCCAGAAAAACCATTGCCAGCACCATTATTAAGGCAGGGAGTTTCATTCATGCACCAAGTGTGTTAAAATGTTGCGAATGATTTTGAAATGCTGAATTTGTGAACCCATGAAGTGCTTGGTAATTGACATGAGCAGCCATTATAAATCATTTAAGTGAATTTTTGTGACTATTTTGTACAAGTACTTACAAGATTTAAGTCATGACGGGCAAGTAGGCCACAGCCCAAATAAATTGAAAGGCCATTTTTGTTAATTAGTTATTTAAATATTATTGAAGCTACACGTTCAAATTTATGAGGAAATCCTATGCCTATGCTAAATGTTAATTTTCTTCCCTACAATGACCACCCGGGAATACGCAGATTTTTAGATGCTCGCACGGAAGACGACATGGAACCTATGGCGCAACATGCATTAGCCTCTCATCCATTTCCAGACCAAAACGGTTCGGCTTCTCTTTTAGAGATTTGCGCAGGTCTTGGGATGAGAGAGCATTTTAGTTTTCTTTTACAGCAAATTCTACACCTTGAGGGGCCCGAGAAAGCAACGGTTTTATGGGCATCTTTTAGGCAGGCCAAGGCTAATGGCAACAACGATATAGCAAATACTTTATTGGAATTTGTTGAGGTGTTTGATAAAGCCGAAGCAGCACGACATGAGCGTGATGAGGACGACGAGGATGAGCTCCAAGGTAACTACACTTCCACCGTACGGCCGTATGCTGAGCGCGCCCTTGTAGCACTTCAACGCAAAGAGCGCGAGTTTAAGGACAATCACCTTAATGCGGATGCTGTCTTTGATATCGATAGAAGCGAAGCCCCATTTTATCATGTGGCATTAAGACACCTTATTCGTACTAACGAGCGCGAATGGGATGGGGCCATAACCCTTCTATTATCGTTGCCTTCCCTGGCGATGCGGGTACATAGACCTTTCGCCGTGGGCGGCGAATCAAATGAACTGTTGCGCGTAGCCATGGCAAGAGGAAACCGTGCAGCCGCCGCAGCGTTATTAGCAGTGCCGGAAGTCTTTGATTTGGCGAACCAAGCTAATTTTTATGAAGAGCACCAAGCACAGGAAAATCCTGTTAATTTAAGAGAAATGGCGGCCAATTCCGAAAGTTCTATGGGAGCATTTAATCAGCGAGATTTGCAGGTAGCGGATGGGGTTGTTACCCATTATAGAGATAAAATGAATCGTTTGGGTGGTACAGGAGTTGGGTTTGAGACATTTAAAACTGCCGTGGAAGAGATCTATAGATTAAATCCAGCCCAGGTCAGTATTGGAGGCAGGCTAACAAACCTGCCTTTGAAGAGGCTTGACTTTGACAACATGCCAATGAGTGGCTCTGAGCGCACCGCAGCACTGCAGGCTTATTACAAACATCCTGTACATACTACTTTTCGTTTTCTCTCAAGGCCTAATCCATGGGTGTCGCCTTATAGTCCTTATAAGGACTACGATCTTACTAGTTATAAAGCAGACATGGCTTATTACTGGATGGCGGTGAGTGACCCTAATATGCCTGAGTCTGATGGTTATACCAGGGAAGGCCGCATGGATATATTTATCAAGCAAATTGCGCTGATTGGACGTGCCCACAACTGGGATGAGACACGGCCTAAAGTCGATACCCTTGGCAAAGCCGTTTACAAGAACGGCATACGTGTACAGGAAGAGTATGATGACGGTGGCGCTGATAAACCGTCTTGTTATAGTGGGATGAAACGTCGCTTTTTTACAGCGGTACAAGGCCATCCTCTCTTTTCTGGTTTTAGCGCTGAAGTGTTAAGGCAAGAGATTTATCAAATGATCCGTAGCCACTTTACTCAGCAATTAAAAGACATACCCGAGGAAAAACGCACTGAGATTAGTGCCGCCCTTAATGCGATGATTCTAGAGCTTGAGCCTGCCAGTGACGCTTTGGTAGCGCTTAATATAAGTGAAAGCGAGGTGCGTACTTGGCTTAATCAAATGCACCTGAAATATCCGAAGTTACAGGAAAAGCCTGAAATGCTTTCGATTGTACGGAATACATTCAAGCTTGGTAAGGGTGAATGTCATCTCAGCAAGTTTTGCGATAGCCATAAGTTAACAGCTTTTCTTGGTGACGAGGCGCAAATATATGGTTGGCCAGAAAGCCCGCCCGAAAATCACAGTAATTTTTTCTTTGCTCTGCAATGTTTAGCGGGATGTGCGAGCGTAGTTGGTCTTGCACTGATAGTGGCCGGACTGATTACCAGTCAACTAGTGATGACTGCAGGGGGTGCTGGAGTAGTTGTGCTTGGCGGTATCGCTATGGCTAAACTGGGGCTTTTTAGCCGCAAAGCGCCAGAAGATGAAATACCTGACTATGATGTAAGATATGGTCTTTAATGAGAGACAATGGGCGGCCTGTGTAGTGAAGTTCATCATACAGTCCGCTCCAGCGAAGTTTATATCTCTTAAGACATGTGGTGTCGTTAGTTAACATACGGTCAATGGCTGCTTGGATTACCCCGCAGGCAGTCAAATCAACATTGCCAATGAGCTACCAGTACGGCTGATTGGCATTTCCCCCTACCTGTTTAGCACTTACGCTCAAGCCCATAATGAAATCATTCTTTTTTTAATAGAATCCTCGTTGTTTTTGCACTAAACTTTACCCTGCTCCTTCTGAGCGCCAAACACTGTGATATGAAAGATGAAGTTCCTTGCGCCAGATACCGATGCAGATAATTAAAGAGTATCTTGTTACCTCAAATAGCACACGGTTTTACTGGGAAATTAATGCTACATATGCTGTTTATTATTTTGTTGCTGGAAGGTTTTATTTCTATTTCGGTGGAAATTATAACAATGCGCCAATTGCTGCCTTTTTTTGGCGGCAGTGTGGTTATTACCAGCATTATCATTGGCATTTTTTTGTTGTTTCTGGCACTGGGATATTGGCGGGGAGGCAGTTATCGACAGGATTTTTTCAAGCACCTTAGTCGTAATTTTTCCTGGAGTATGCTTTGGGTGGGCATTGGTTTAAGTTACACCTTCATTGCCGTATTTTATTATGGCACCACTTATTATGTAGGGCTGCCGTACCTGTTGAGCCTAACGGTATACTTACTGCTGGTTCTTGCCCCCATCGTTTATTGGCTAGGTCAAACCATTCCCTTGACCACCAACTTATTCAATCAGCAGCAGCGAGTCAGCCATATCAGCGGGCGCGCTTTATTTCTTAGTACTATAGGCTCATTTTTAGGCGCGCTGTTAACCTCGTTATTTTTTTTCCAATTCTTTGGCGTTGCCTGGGCGGTTGTTTTCAATTGTATTTTGCTGTTCGCACTGGTCGTTTATGTTCGGGTTTATAATCAGCTATCGTGGTTAAATGTTCTGATATTAGTATTGGTATTAGTGGGGATTATGATTGTCAATGTTGACGCAGAAAATGCGCAATTCAAACAAACTAATAATTATGCAAATTATCGCATAATTGACACCAAAACATTTGATAAGATATTGCAAATTAATGAGTCTAACAGCTCGCAGATTACGCCAGAAAAAAAAGGATTTTCCTATATAGAATTCATCCGAAATTTATTGTTTAAGCAGCTTGATTTGCATCATAAAAAAATATTAGTGATCGGCGCCGGCGGTTTTACATTAACTGCGGCAGGTAGTGCTGCTAACGAGGTGTTGTATATTGATATAGATCCGGATATTAAAAATCTGGCAGAAACGCATTTTCTCAAGCAGCCGATACATGGAACATTTGTCGGTCAAGATGCACGTAGTTTTCTACAACAAGTAACAGGCAATTTTGATGTAATTTTATCCGATGTTTATAGCCATCAAACCATGATTCCGCCTTCGCTGTTAACGGTGGAATATTTTCAGGCGATGGCCAAGCGCTTAAATCCCGGTGGCTTGTTGGTGGTTAACATCATCGCTAATCCATTTTTTGGCGACGATTATTCACGAATCGTCTTTAATACCATTCACGCCGTGTTCCCTTATTGTACAATTACCGCTCTTAATTGGCAGCAACCAATGGATAATATGATTTATGTGTGTCCTAAAGTGGCGGCCAAAAAGGTGATTTATCGCGATGATTTAAATACAGCAACGCTAGATTTTTTCCATACTCGGCAAAACCACTAAGGTTGGCAGATGAAAATAAATATAATTGGTGCGGGGAGTTTAGGTAAAAATTTAGCGTATGCTTTGCAAAGCCATTACCCCGGCTCCTTGGCGGCAATCTGTAATCGTAGTCTGGAAAGTGCCCAAGAAGCTGTTACCATGATTGGCGCCGGTGCGGCCGTGGCCAGGGTTGACGAGCTCCCGCGAGTAGGGCTTACCTTTATTACGACCCCCGATGATATTATTGCATCGGTGGTAGCACAGTTGGTAAAAAACAACGTGCTGGCGGCGGCAAGCGTGGTTGTGCATTGCAGTGGCGTACTTGCCTGTGACGTGCTCAAACCCTTGCAAGAGGCAGGTTGTGATATCGCCAGTATGCATCCGCTTAAAGCATTTCGTACGTATCAGCTAAATCAGGAGGTTTTTGTAGCTTGTAACTGCGTGGTCGAAGGTGATGCCCCGGCTACCAGGCTGTTAACCGAGCTGTTTGCCGCTATGGGAGCAAACCTGTTAACCATACAGGCTGGCAAAAAAAGCACTTACCATGCAGCGGCAGTGATGGCGTCCAATTATGTCGTTACCTTGGCGGGATGTGCGTCGCAGTTGATGGAGGACGCGGGTTTCGCACCAGAGCCGGCGCGGGACATCGTTCAACAGCTAATGCAGGGCAGCTTAACCAACTTAAAAAACACCGGCCATGTGGCCAACTCGCTGACCGGTCCATTGTTGCGTGGTGATAGCAATACCATTGCTATGCATTTGCAAGCGATTACAGATCCGGTCATACATGCTTTTTATCGCGCCGCAGCGTTAGCGACGCTACCCTTGACTCCTCATGCAGAAGAGACTTTGGCCAAATTAACCGCCCATTTAACCGCCGACTAGGGTCAGTTGCCATGTCTACTATCTTGGCCAAACCAGGCTGATTTTCTGTGCTCCGTTACTCACATACTACGTGTATGCTGTGTTACGGTGCTCGAAAATCAGCCTGTTTTGGCTCAAGCTAGCGACATGTCAACTGACCCTCTTCATGCTTGTGAGTCGGTAGTGGCATCCTCACGGGTAGCACGTTTTTTAGCGGCCAGTTGGTCAAACAGTAATTTTTGCGCGGCTGATAATTCACGGTATCTTAATGCCATCATGGCCTCAGTACTTCCTTGCACGCAATCAGGGGTTAAACGGTCGGTAATTAAAATGCCATTTAGATGATCAATTTCATGCTGCAATACTCTGGCATAAAATCCTGATACAGTTTTGAGGTATAATTGCCCGTCCTCATCCTGATAAGTAAGGTTGATGGCTTGATGGCGTGGTACTTTTCCGGATTTGCTAGCGACTGAATAACAGCCTTCAAAGTCGGAAATAATAACTGTTTCAGCTACTGGCTCATAAGATGGATTTATCATGATGTGCATAGGGTACGCGCTGGCATGGACGCGTAACTTTGCGGCGTCCTCGGAGATATAAATAGCGATAATTTGTTTATTCTGTTTAACTTGTGGGGCAGCTAAACCAACGCCGCCGAGTTGAAAAAGTTTATTTCTCATCGCGGTGATTAATAAGCGGTTTTCATGAGTGAGTGGAAAAGAAATTGCTTCCGCTCTTGTTTTTAATATAGAGTCTGAATCGGACTGTTCAATGGTAATGATGTCTAGTGGTAAAATACTATCCTGGGTCATAAAAATTCCTAGGTAAAAAATAATATATAACATTGCTTGAGTGGTCTTGTTAGTGAGGAGGGTCTGTTGCCATGTCTACTATCTTGGCCAAACCAGGCTGATTTTCTGTGCTCCGTTACTCACATACTACGTGTATGCTGTGTTACGGTGCTCGAAAATCAGCCTGGTTTGGCTCAAGCTAGCGACATGTACAGACCCTAATATTGGCCAGAATAAACTATTATTATCGTTTTTAACAGACGGTGACAGGTAGGTTTCTACCGAGACATTTCATAAGAACATCGAAATAATTATTGGTTGATGTTAATATTTCCCTGTTGGTAGAAACTTAAAATTTGCAAATTTACAGGAACTTTCTGAATGAGTATAAAAAATATTTTCCAAAAATTAAAAAGTATTTTTTCCGGTGCAAAAAACACCACAAAAATATCCGGTACCATTAAATTTTTTGACAGGAAAAAGCGATTTGGTTTTATAATTTCCGGCACCCAAGAGTATTTTTTTCACGCAGCCGCAACAAATCCCAGTGATTTTAAAGCATTGCAAGATGGCGCTTCGGTAAAATTTAATGTTATTCAAGGTAAAAAAGGGCCACAAGCCGATAATATTGAAGTTATATAATCCCCACCTACTCGTAGTCCCGGCAAAATCATGTGTGCGCGAATCAATATAAACCTCGTCTTTGCGAGCGTTAGCGAAACAATCCAGATCGGAACTTCAATTGAAAATCGGTCTGGATTGCTCCCCCCTGCCTTCGCTGGGGTCGCAAAGACGGGATGTGGATTAATTTTCACGCACTCATGATTTTGCCCTGACTCGTAGCCCGCTTGGCATATGCCTTATTTCACGTTAGGATATGTTTTTTTTACCTAAGGTATGATGAATGGAACAGTTAGACGTTTCTTCCACTAATCTCGTGCAACAGCAGATTTTACAGTTACGCACCTATCTTAATTCGCGCATTCTTGGGCAAAAAGGGTTGATCTCCCGATTGTTGATAGCATTGCTGGCGGATGGACACTTATTAGTTGAGGGTGCTCCAGGCTTGGCCAAGACGCGGGCGGTTAAAGAATTATCTATGGGGGTTGAGGGAGATTTTCATCGGATTCAATTCACCCCCGATTTACTGCCGGGTGATTTGACGGGCACCGATATTTACCGACCCGAAGATGGTTCGTTTGTTTTCCAGCCAGGCCCCATCTTCCATCATTTGCTGCTGGCAGATGAAATCAACCGTGCCCCTGCCAAAGTTCAGTCAGCATTATTGGAAGCAATGGCTGAGCGTCAGGTAACTATCGGCGGCAAGACCTACCCTTTGCCGGAATTATTCCTGGTTATGGCAACGCAAAATCCTATTGAGCAGGAAGGAACTTATCCTTTACCTGAAGCCCAACTGGATCGATTTTTAATGTACGTAAAAATCGGTTATCCAGATGCTCAGGTAGAGCATGACATTCTCAATCTGGCGCGCCGCGAGGCGTTTGCCATTGTAGCACCCCATGCCGGGGTGTCTACTCATACGCCAGTTACACCTTTGGCACAGCGAACTTTGTTTGAAGCCCGTAAACAAGTGCTAAATGTGCATACCAGTCCTGCCCTGGAAAGTTATCTGGTACAGCTGGTGGTAGCCACCCGCAATCCACGTGTGTATAGCGAAGAGCTTTTTCGCTGGTTGCGTTATGGCGCCAGCCCGCGAGCTACCATCGCCCTGGACAGATGTGCCAAAGCACATGCCTGGCTTGCCGGCCGCGATTTTGTGACGCCCGAAGATATTCATGTGATTGCCCATGATGTGTTACGTCATCGTATTTTATTAACTTTTGAAGCAGAAGCCGAAGGGGTTAGTAGTGATGATTTTATTGATGAACTCTTACGTCTGGTCGCATTGCCTTGAAGTATGCAGGCAAACATGTGTAGCAGATCAAACCAAACTGAGTATTGAATTTTATTATGAGTAACGGGGTTATTGCAGAGCTAAAGGAATTAATTGCCTTACGACGCGTTGCACAAACCGTGTGTTACCGTCCTGAAGGCCGAGCATCGCGTAGCGGAAGCCATCTTTCCACTCTGCGCGGCCGCGGTATGGATTTTGCCGAGGTGCGCAATTATCAGGCCGGAGATGAAATCAGACACATGGAGTGGCGAGTGACTGCCCGTACCGGCCGGGCGCATGTAAAGCTATATCAGGAAGAGCGTGAAAGACCGGTTGTTATTCTCGCCGATTTTAACCCTTCCATGTATTTTGGCACCCGTATGGCGTTTAAATCAGTGGTGGCGGCGCGTTTGGCGGCGGTATTGGCATGGACTACGGTTAAGCAAGGTGATCGCATTGGTGGCGTGGTGTTTTCTGCTAGTGGGCATAATGAATTCACCCCCAAAGGGCGTGAATTGGGCGTATTACCGTTATTGGCCGCCCTTAGTGAATACACGAAAGCTACAAGTGTTGAGCAACCGGCCGCCACACCTTTAAGTCAGGCGCTATTGCGCTTGCGGCGGGTGAGCCGCCCGGGCAGCCTGCTGGTGTTGATCAGTGATTTTTATAATCTCGATAAAGAGTGTGAACAGCATTTAAATCGTCTGCGCAGCCACAACGACGTGTTGGTTTATCACGTATGCGATCCGCTTGAATTAGCTCCTCCCAAACCGCAGCAATATGCCATGACTGATGGCAAGCAAGAAATTTTGCTTGATACCACCGTCGGTGAGGTGGCCAATGCTTATCGTCACTATTGTGAACAGCGCATCAACACCTTAAAAACGCAATGCAAGCGTCTGCAAATTCAATATGAACAAGTGACGGCTGAAACTGACTTGCCTTTACTAGTGCGGCAAACATTTTCCCGGAGGTCAAATGGTTAAGGGGATGGCCACGTGCTGGTCGCTGCCGCTGTTGATCTATACACAGCTTGGCCGGGCCGCACCGGTATCGGAGTTAGCGCAGCTGCGCGATATTCATGAGCCTACCCCCATTGGCTGGTGGCCTTTGGCGCCTGGGTGGTATGGTCTTGCCTTATTAGTATTGCTTATATTATTAACCCTTGCTTTTTTTATCAGCCGTTCCTATTTAAATGGGCGTGCCAAACGGCAGGCACTGCGGTTACTAACAAACTATGAGCAGCAACACCAGCGCCAGCCAAATAGCCAATTAGCCAGTGCCCGTATCTCTGAACTATTAAAGCGTGTGGCGCTGGTATATTTCCCTCGCGAAGATGTGGCAAGTTTGCAAGGCGAACACTGGCTGGCTTTTCTCAATAACACGGGCAAACGGCTAGATTTCAATCAGGTACGTGCCGCCTTACTTGAACAACCCTACCAGCCACCACAAGCTGTCAATCATGATCTGCAGTTACTATTTAGTATGGTTAGGATTTGGATCAGCCAGCGGGGGGCTCCATGTTTGAATTAGCCTTGCCGTGGGTCTTAATCCTCTTGCCGTTTCCCTTGCTGATATGGTTTTTCATGCCGCGCGCGCCATTGCAACTGCCAGCCGCATTGAAAGTTCCATTTTTTCAAGACATGCTCGCAGTGGCGGATCGGGAAAAACAGAGTATTAGCAAACAAAGTAAAATCAGTTTATTGCTATGCATCTGGGCTTTGCTGTTGCTGGCTCTTGCTGGCCCGCACTGGGTGGGAGAGCCACAGCCATTGACCCGTGAGGGGTATAACATCATGCTGGCACTTGATATATCCGGCAGTATGGAAGCAACCGACATGTTATTTCATGGCCGTCCGGTGTCACGATTGGCGGTAGTCAAGCAAGCCGCAGTGCAATTTGTGCAGGAACGAGTGGGCGATAAAATTGGCTTAATCCTGTTTGGCAACCGCGCTTATTTGCAAACGCCATTAACCTATGACCGGCAGAATGTATTAACCCGTATCGAGGACGCTACTGTCGGGCTGGCAGGTAAAACAATGACATCAATTGGCGATGCTTTGGGTCTGGCGGTAAAACGTTTGCAAAATGTACCAGAACAGGGACGCATTATTATCTTATTAACGGATGGTGCAAATAATTCGGGCGTTTTGGCGCCATTGAAAGCGGCCGAGCTGGCACAGGCGGACAATATTAAAATCTATACCATTGGCTTAGGTTCAGACACCGACCCACAAGCGATGGGCGGCTTGTTTTTAGCGATGAATAATAGCGCTGATCTGGACGAAGATACCTTAAAAGAGCTGGCCAAAATGACTGGCGGCCGTTATTTTCGCGCAACCGACATGCAATCGCTGCAAACTATTTACCAAACGATTAACCAGCTGGAAACAGTCGCACAAGAAGAACAAACCATGCGCCCGCAACATGATTACTACCCCTGGCCTTTAGCGTTGGCCTTGTTGTTATTCATGTACTGGCTAGGTGAAAAAAGTGGATTATTTTATCGCATAAAATTATCCCGGCAACGGGAGCTTGTAGAATGATGGCCGAATTCCATTTTATCCGCCCTTTATGGTTGTTGAGCCTGCTACCCTTGCTGTGGTTAGTCTGGTTTTTGCGACAGCAAATACCGGCAATGCAAGCCTGGGGGGAGATATGCGACCAACATTTGTTAGCACATCTAATCCAGAATAAAGGGCACAGTAAACGCCGGGGGTCACTGTTGATTCTGTTGGCGGGCGCGGTGCTGATGATCATCAGCCTGGCTGGGCCAACCTGGTCAAAATTGCCCGTGCCTACCTATAAACATATACAACCGCGCGTGCTGATCCTGGATTTATCGGACGAGATGATGGTTGATGATTTGTCGCCGAACAGGTTAATCCGCGCCAAATTCAAATTACATGATTTATTGAACCGCCCGGATGTGGGTCAGCTGGGTTTGATTGTCTATAGTGGCGAGCCTTTTGTCGTCTCACCATTGACCGACGATGGCCAAACGATCGATGCTCTGCTCTCTTCCTTGACCACTGATATTATGCCGGTGCAAGGGCAGCGTCTCGATAGCGCACTGGAAGAAGCCGGCAAGCTTATACAGCAAGCAGGTTTTAACCAGGGGGAGGTTCTGGTATTAACCAGCACGCCACCATCCACGGCGGCAATTAATGCGGCTGGCGCCCTGGCGCATAAAGATGTGCACACCTCGGTGATGCCGGTGCTAGATGATGCGAACCCTGTAAATCCCTTATTTCAACGTCTCGCACAAGCCGGCGGGGGCGCGGTAATCCCGTTTGCAGACACGGCAATTGATTTGGATCAATGGCTTACCGCCAGCAGCGGCAAACAGCAGTTTAGTGCAAATTTACAAAATGATATGCCCGTATGGCGCGATCAAGGCCGTTGGTTTTTAGTGCCAGCGTTATTATGTTTATTACCCGTATTTCGACGCGGTTGGCTGCAGAGGATTAACACATGAGGACACCTTGTGTTGGTCTAATCATCTTATTAAGTTTTGCGCCCCAGCTTCATGCTCTGAGTTGGCAGGATTTATGGGCGACTAAAGATCAGCAAGCGCAAGTCATGATGCATAAAAGTCAATTTCCGCAAGCAAAAGATACGTTTACACGGGACGATTGGCAAGCTGCAGCAACCTACCGTGTCGGGGATTATGAGCAAGCCGCGACGTCTTTTGGTGCGCTAAATAATGAATCCGGTCATTACAATCAGGGGAATGCTTTAGCGCACTTGCGCAAATATGAAGAAGCGGTTAAAGCCTATGACCAAGCGC
>Ga0105053_10007834_pt1 | contig 14111 bp, 14 predicted proteins | sample BON01_FD_78093 | JGI IMG/M metagenome (GOLD analysis project Ga0105053, IMG submission 78093) | Freshwater microbial communities from Lake Bonney liftoff mats and glacier meltwater in Antarctica - BON-01 | ecosystem: Environmental > Aquatic > Freshwater > Ice > Glacier meltwater | place: Lake...
CAGGCCGGGCAGGGCCTCGTCGCGGCAGGCAAAGATCATCGCCTCGTTGAAATAGGCGGTCTCGTGGACGCACATCGCCTCGGTGATGATCAGGCCCGCGCCGCCCTTGGCACGCGCCTCGTGGTAGGCCGCCAGCGCATCGTTGGGCAGGCCGCCCGTGACCAGCAGGGTCTGATGCCCGGTCGAGAAGATGCGGTTGCGGATCTCGAGCCCGCCGATGGCAAACGGCGAAAAGAGATGGGGGAAGGCGGTCATGGGTTTGGCGCTCCGTCTGGGCCGCGAACTCTGGGTCCTTGTTCCGGCGCCTGCAAGGGCGGGTTGGGCCTGCACGGCATGAATGAATTCGGCACAGGCCGGCGGTCGGGGCGCGGGAGGCTCTTGCTGCCCCTCGCGGCAGGGCCATATCCATCGCGCCGACGCGAGGTCGGCCTCATCTCCGGTGACATCGATGCCCTACCTTGAACTGGCGGCAGGTTTCCTGCTGCTGCTTGCCGGTGGCGACCTGCTCGTGCGTGGTGCCTGTGCGGCGGCCGCGCGTCTGGGGGTGTCGCCACTGGTCGTCGGCATCACGCTGGTCGGCTTCGGCACCTCGACGCCCGAACTTGTCACCAGTCTGGAGGCTGCGCTGCTCGGCGTTCCCGGCATTGCGATCGGCAATGTCGTGGGCAGCAACATCGCCAACATTCTCCTCATTCTGGGCATCGCGGGGTTGATTGCTCCGGTTGCGGTCGACCGCGGGATGCTGCGCCGCGACGGCTTGATGATGCTTCTGGCGGCACTGGCCTGCGCCCTGGCGGTGGCCATAGGCCATATCGGCCGGCCGGTGGCTCTGTTGTTTGTTTTTGCGCTGCTTGGTTATATCGGCTGGTCCTATCGGCAGGAACGTCGGCGGTCAGCCGGCGACCAGTCTGTGCAGGAAGGCACTGCGGCCCCGTGGCCGAGCCATCTGGGGCTGGCGCTGCTGCTGTCTGGTGTCGGCATCGGCCTGACGATTGCGGGCGCCCACTGGCTCGTCGAGGGCGCCGTCGAGGTCGCCTCGAGGCTGGGTGTGTCGGATGCCGTCATCGGGTTAACCGTTGTGGCGGTCGGAACCTCGCTGCCCGAACTGGCGACCAGCCTGATCGCTGCTGCCAAGCGCCAGACGGAGATCGCGCTAGGCAACATCCTGGGCAGCAACATCTACAACGTCCTTGGCATTCTGGGGGTGACCGCGCTCGTCCAGCCCCTGGACGTGCCGGACGTCATCATCAGCCGCGACATCTGGGTCATGTTGGGCGCGACCGTGATCCTGCTGGCCGTGGGATGGCTCTTCAGGCGCATCGGCCGGCTGGCCGGCGGCTGTTTCCTTGTTGCCTACGGCGCCTACACGGCTGTTCTCTACGGCACCTGAGCGATGGCATATCGCGGGTTGCGCCCCTGGCGACGAGCCGCCACGCTGCCGCCGTGCCCGCTTGGCGGAACCGGTAGACGCACAAGACTTAAAATCTTGGGTTCGAAAGGACGTGGGGGTTCGAGTCCCCCAGCGGGCACCACGGCGCAGCAGGCGCGCCGTTCACGGCACCGGTGGTTCGAAGTCCCAGGTACGCAGGGTGTCGTCACCGGCATTGTAGAGAAACCGCACGCGCTGGGCCTGATAGGTTGCCTGGCCTTCGCTGATCGGGCCGTTGATATGCAGGGCCGCAATGTTGCGCAGGCCGAGGCTCTCCAGATGCATCACGGCCTGTGCGCGTTCCTCCGGGGCCGGATTCGTTGCGCTTCCGGTCGAACAGCCCGCGAGTACCAGGGCCAGGAAGGCTGCTGCAAGCCGCGATTTCATATCCTGATTCCCCTGCCTGGCGGGCCGGCCAGCGTCGGTGCCGGCGGTTTCCGGCTGCCGATGGCCTGGTCCGTGTCTTTTTGCGGACGCGCATGATTGTGACCGTCGCTGTTGTATCGCGGGCGCTGGTCGGTTTGAATGGGGGTTCACGTTGTTTCAGTTACAGGAGACCTCCATGCCCGACAAAGCCGCCGAGCCTGCCATCCGGCCCCTGCGCGCCTTCAAGCTTCTGCGCAGCGAGGAATATCCCGCATTCGCCGTGCTCGAGCTGACCACGCCCGATGGCGCCCAGCGCTTCGCTGTGACCCGCGAGATCCTCGAGACGCTGTCGACCAACATGACCCAGGCCGCGGCCAAGATGCCCGAGCCCAAGGCTGCTCCCGCAAAGGCCTGAGTCCGCTGACAGCGGACTGATCGGAAACTGACGTGGATCGGGGTGTTGTCCTCGACCATGTGCACGCGCTCGCCCGGGACTCGCTGGAACGCTGGTCCCTGGGCGAGGGCGCGCGCATCAGGCTGCTCAATGTTTCGGAAAACGCCACCTTCCTGGTCGAACACGGGGAAGGCGACCGGCATGTCCTGCGCGTCCATCGCGCCGGCTACCATTCGCGTGCCGGGATCGCCAGCGAACTGGCCTGGCTGGAGTCCCTCCACGCCGACGGCGGCGTCATCACGCCGCGCGCCGTGGCCGGCCGCGATGGCGAGACGATCCAGGAAGGCACCGTCCCCGGCCTGGACGCACCACGCCACATGGTGCTGTTCGATTTCATCGACGGCGTCGAACCCGACGAAAACCAGGATCTGGTCGCACCCTTCCGTCGCCTGGGCGAGGTCAGTGCGCGGGTCCACCGCCATGCCGAGAACTGGCAGCGCCCGCCGTGGTTCGAACGCCTGGTCTGGGTCCCCGAAAACGTCTTCGGCGCCGACAACTACTGGGGCGACTGGCGCAACGGGCCCGGCATCACCTCCGTTCATCTGCCGGTGCTGCAGCGGGTCGAGGATGAGGTCATCGCGCGCCTTGACGCCCATGGCCGTGATGCCGACCGCTTCGGCCTTGCCCATTGCGACCTGCGTCTGGCCAATCTGCTAACATTGGGCGAAAGCACCCGTGTCATCGATTTCGACGACTGCGGACTCTCGTGGTTCCTCTACGATCTGGCGACCGCACTGACGCTGATCGACAACCTGCCGCAGACCCCCGATCTGGTCGCCGCCTGGCTGGAAGGCTACATGCCCGTGCGGCCGTTGCCGGCGCAGCATCTGGCCATGGTTTCCACCCTCATCATGATGCGCCGCATGGCCATTCTGGCGTGGATGGGCACCCACCCTGCGACCGACCTGGCGCGCGATTCCCGCAGCGGTTTTGCCGAGGAAACCTGCGGCATGGCGGAGGTCTGGCTGGCCCGGCCGCCCTCCGCGGACGACCTGGTGCCCTGGCGCAACTGACAAGCGGGCTTGCCATTACAGCGCCGCCGTTGGAGTCTCTGCCCCGTTACGCAATAAAGGAGCAAGGCATGGCGCGCCGTACCGGATTTCTCTTCAACGAACTCTACATGTGGCACGACACCGGTCATGCCGCGCTCTGGTATCCCGCGGGCCTGCGTGTGCAGCCCGGCGAGCACGGCGAAAATGCCGAAACCAAGCGGCGCATGCGTAACCTGATGGATGTCGCCGGGTTGCTGGAGAACCTGACCGACGTCAAGGCGCGTTACGCCACCGAAGAAGAGATCCTGCGCGTCCACACGAGCGAATACGTCGACAAGATCAAGGCGCTCTCGGAAGGCCGCGGCGGCGACGCCGGTGAGGCGACACCCTTCGGTCACGGCGGCTACGACATCGCCCGTCTCTCGGCCGGCGGCGTCATGGCCATGGTCGATGCGGTGGTCGAAAAGAAGGTCGACAACGGTTATGCCCTGGTGCGCCCGCCCGGCCATCATGCCGAACCCGATATCGGTCGCGGTTTCTGCATCTTCGGCAATGTCGGCGTCGCCCTGCACCACGCCCGCCATGCCCACGGCATCAAGCGCGCCGCGGTTGTCGACTGGGACGTCCACCACGGCAACGGCACCCAGCGCATCTTCTACGAAGACCCCAATGTCCTGACGATCTCGATCCATCAGGACAACTGGTATCCCACCGATTCCGGCCACATCGACCAGACCGGCGAGGGCGCGGGCAAGGGGACCAACCTCAACGTGCCGCTGCCGCCGGGTTCTGGCCACGATGCTTATGTCGGCACCTTCGAGCGCGTCGTCGCCCCGGCGCTGCGCCGCTTCAAGCCGGAGATCATCGTCATCGCCTCGGGTTTCGACGGCTCCATCTATGACCCCCTGGGCCGCATGATGGTGACGACCACGGCCTACCGGAAGATGACCCAGATCATGCTGGAACTGGCCGACGAACTCTGCGGCGGTCGTCTCGTGCTCTCCCACGAGGGCGGCTATTCGGCAGCCTACGTGCCCTATTGCGGCCTGGCCGTGATGGAGGAACTTTCGGGCATCAAGTCGTCGATCGACGATGTCTTTGCCCCCTTCGTCGATGTGGCGGGCGGCCACCAGCTCTACGCCCATCAGAACGACGTCATCGAGAAGGCGGCTGCGCTCGCCGGTGCGGTGCCTGCCGGATGAGTTCCTGCCGCGGCATCGGCCATGCATACGGTTGCGCCTGCTGTGCGCCCTATCTGTGGTCCCTGTCGGGACCGAGGGGCGGTCTGACCTCGCGCCGCGGCGTTCTGGCTGCGGCGCTGGCGGGTTCGGCGCTCGCGGTCGGCGGCGGCGCGGTTCTGGGCCACGGTCACGCCGTGGCCGATACCCCCGGTGCGGCCCGGCGGCCGGCAAGCAACCTGCCGCTTGCCGGTCTGCTGGCCCTGGCTGCCGATACGGGCGGGGCAGAGCGCATCTGGCGCGGCGGCCGTCTGGCCACCATGGACCCGGGCTTGCCGTCGGCCACCGCGCTGGCCATGTCGGGCGGGCGCATCCTGGCCGTGGGCGACGACGAGACGGTGATGGGTCTGGCCGGGCCCAGGACGCAGGTCGCCGACCTCGACGGCATGACCATGTTGCCCGGTCTGGTCGATGGCCACGGCCATCTGGCCAGCACCGCGCTCTATCTGGGTTTTGCCGATGTCCAGCCGCGGCCTGCCGGTCCGGTCGATTCCATCGCCGAGCTGCAGCAGGCGCTGCGCGACCACATGGACAAGGGCGGGCTCTACGACGGCTGGCTGATCGGTGCGGGATACGATGAATCGCTGATCGCCGAACACCGCCACCCGACACGCGACGATCTCGATGCCGTCTCCACCGAGATCCCCATTTTCGTCTGGCATGTCTCGGCGCATTTCGCGAGCGGCAACAGCCTGGCCCTCAGGCTCGCCGGCATCGACGCCTCGACCCGGGATCCCTCCGGCGGCATCATCCGGCGGCGTCCCGGCAGCCGCGAACCCGACGGCATCGTCGAGGAACACGCGCTCCATCTCTACACCGATGTCCTGCCGCGTTTCGATGGCGACCGCCTGCTCGATCTGCTCGACGCGGCCCAGGCCCGCTACGCCACCTGGGGCATCACCACCGCCCAGGACGGCGCCAGCAGCGCCGACGAGATGGCGCTGCTGCGCCGTGCCGCCGCGGCCGGCCGTCTCGACCTCGATGTCGTGGCCTATCCCTTCGTGCGCGATCCCGCCGAGATCGAGAACCTGCCGCGCCCGCAGGGTTACGACGGCGGCCTGCGCATCGGCGGCGCCAAGATCGTTCTGGATGGTTCGCCCCAGGGCAAGACTGCCTGGCTGACGCAACCCTATGTCAGCCCGCCGGCCGGCTGGCCCGACGACTACGCGGGTTACCCGCTGCTCGACGACGCCACGGTCGATGCCCTGGTCGATGGACTCTTCGCGCGGGGCTGGCAGGTACTGGCCCATTGCAACGGCGACCGTTCGGGCGACCAGTTCCTAGACGCCATCGACCGCGCCACGGCGCGCCAGGGCAGGGCCGACCGCCGCCCGGTGATGATCCACGCCCAGACCGTGCGCGAGGACCAGCTCGACCGCATGGCCGATCTCGACGTGCTGGCGAGTTTCTTTGTCGCCCACACCTTCTACTGGGGCGACTGGCACCGCGACGCCGTGCTCGGTCCAGAGCGGGCCGAACGCATCAGCCCCGCCGCCTCGGCGCTGGCCCGCGGCATCGCCTTCACCCTGCACAACGATTCCCCTGTGGTCCCCTCCGATAGCTGGCGCCTGTTGTGGTCGGCCGTGACGCGCACCACCCGCAGTGGCCGCACCCTGGGCGCAGACCAATGCCTCGACACCGCCACCGCGCTCGATGCCCTGACCCGTGCCGGCGCCCACCAGCATTTCGAAGAATCCGACAAGGGCAGGCTGGCACCCGGCCTGCGCGCCGACCTCGTCGTGCTCGCCGCCGACCCCGTCGCCATGGCCAGCCCGGACCTGTCCGCCGTCGAGGTGGTCGAAACCGTCAAGGACGGGCGCACCATTCACGGCGGTGTCGCGGCGCATTGAGCGCGGCCTGAAGGCCGCGCGGTTTCGCGCCCGCGGCGGAAGCCCTATGTTTGTCCAACGTCAGCCTCACGGGAGCATCGTTCATGCGTTTTGTTTTGGCTCTGGTTGCGGCATCGATTGCTCTGACCGGCATCGCTGTTGCCCAGGATGACGATCAGGACTGGTGCAGGGTGGCGATCATGGCCGACGCCTCGGGCGATCCCGAATCGGCGGTCGAGACCTACACGCGCTGCCTGGCGAAGCCGGGGCAGGAGACAAAATTCCGCGGCATGTTCCTGCACCAGCGCGGCCTGGCCAATGATGCGCTGGGCGATCCCGAACGTGCCGTGGCCGACTTTACCGAGGCCCTGCCGCTCGTGCTGGAGCCGGAAAAGACCTTCAGCGCACGCGGTCTGGCGCGCGCCCAGCTCGGCCAGTTCGACAAGGCGATCTATGATTTCACCCAGGCGATCAACATCGATCCCCATGTCGCGGGCACCTGGCACCTGCGCGGCATCATGGAAATCGAAACCGGCGATTTCGCCGCGGCACTCGCTGACTACGACAAGGCGGTTTCGCTCGATCCCGCCAACATCATGGCCCTGGCTGGTCGCGCCGAACTCAAGGGCCGCATGGGCGACAGCGGCGGTGCGATCGACGATTACGGCCTGCTGATCCGTATGGAACCCCGTTTTGCGCCGGCCTACAACGGCCGCGCCTGGCGTCGCTACATCGCCGGCATCGACTACCCCGAGGCGCTCGAGGACATCGAGATCGGCATGGCGCTGGAACCCGACAACACCGATTTCGTCGATACGCAGGCCCACCTGCTTTCCGCCCTGGGACGTCCCGAAGAAGCGCTCGACAGTTTCCTGCTGGCGGCCGAACTGGGCGGCCCCGAACGCATCCTTTGGTATCAGGAGGAACTGGCCGCCAAAGGCTATCTCGACGAGAAACCAAGCGGCCTGCTCGACGAAGCGACACGCGAAGCCTTTGACGATTGTGTACATGACGACTGCCGCCTGCTGGCCGATGCCGAGTGAAACCCCGCTGTTGCGCAACGAGCAGGCAGGCGACACCGAGGCCATCGCCGATCTGGTGACGGCGGCCTTCGGGCAACCTGCCGAAGCACTGCTGATCGATGACCTGCGGCGGGCAGGCGCGTTGCGCGTTTCCGTCGTGGCGACGCAAGATGGTGTCATTCGCGCCCATGCTGCAGCCAGCCCCATGGCCTGGGCCTCTGGCGGTCAGGCTGTGGTGTTCGCTCTGGCGCCCGTTGCGGTCGCGCCGGTGGCGCAGGGCAGGGGATTGGGGCGCGCAGTCGTCAAAGCCGCAATCATCGCGGCGACCAACCAAGGCGCAGAGCTTCTGACGGTTCTGGGCGACCCGGGCTGGTATGCCGGCTTCGGTTTCGTCCCGGCCGACACCACGGGTCTCTCGATCGAAGGATACGCCTTCGGCGATGCCTTCCGTATCCTGGAGCTGAAACTTGGAGTGCTTCAGCACACCCGCGGCAGTCTGCGCTGGCATGCCGCCTTTGACCCTCTGCTGTTGCCCCCTGCGTGTTGAATAAATCCTAGTCGGGCAGCCGCCGCAGGATGCTCACGAACTGGGGCTGGGTGACGCTGAACATGCCTTTGCGTACCCCATCGTGCTCGATCCGCAGATCGACTGCATGCGGGGTGTCGCGCAGAAGATCGCAGGCCGCCTTGAACTTCAGGGTGCCCTCGGATCGGGCAAGGATCGTGATGATGGAGAGCGCGATCAGGTCGCTCAGGGTGTGGCCGTAGAGCCGGCTGGGTTGCCGGACGGTCTCCAGCGCAAATCGGACATCGGGCAGCGCCTGGGCCAGCACCAGGGGCAGGCGCGGTCCGCTGAAGCCATCGCCGGACAGCAGATCGCGGCGCTCGGCAATCGCAGCGCGGTGACGCTGGTTGTCGCCGGTATCGCCTCCGGCTGCGATGAAGGCCTCCAGCGCCTGGCCCGTGAAGCCAACGCTTTCGTCGGCTACCACCACGGCCAGGGCGCCTCCGGGTTTGAGAAGCCGCGCCATGCGCGTCAGTCCGGTCGGCAGGTCATCCAGGAAAAACAGCATCTGGACGGCCAGAACCAGATCGATGCTGCCGTCAGCCGGCAGCCTGGCGGCATCGAGATCCTCGAATCCGGCCACCAGGGCCGCGCCGGTCCGCAGATGCTTCCGGGCGGCCAGCATCGCCGCATAGTCGCGGGCGTAGCCGGCGTTGGGTTCCTCGAACGACACCGTGGTCCCGGCGGGAACCGCATCGGCAATCAGGGCGAAGGTCTGGCCGTCGCCCGCGCCCAGATCGAGGATGTGGCCGCCGGGCGGCACCACGGCGGCGATGACGTCGCGCAGGGCGGGAACAAAAAGGTCGCGCTGATCGGTGCCCATCATCAGCACGCGGCCCAGCGGATCGGGTTTGAGCAGGCGCGCGAAGGCATTGCGGTACTGGCGGTGGCTGTCGAGCCCCTCGAACTCGTTGCGCACCAGCGCCAGGGCTTCCTCGAAGCGTCCGCTCATGGCGCGGGTGTCTTGCACTCCGATGGCCACAGTCATGGATCACTCCTTGCTGCATCACCACGCCGGTTACGCCATGATGGCGCGACCCGACCATTCCGCACAGTATGAGCAACACGATGACCAAGGCCATGGGCGCCAACAACATGCCGGTGCATGCACCGCTCTATCCCAGCCCGTTCGTGCCCTACCAGGCGCGCGACCAGCGCATCCTCTACGCCGTGTGCCGGGGCAGTGAAGATGCGATCCGTGCGATCCTGGAGCTCACGCCGTTCGACTACGCAGGCGATGACCGCTTTGCCGTCTCGGTGGTCGACTTCACGACCAATGCCAAGTGCCCGTTTTTCGATGTCGCCATCGTCGTGCCGGTGACGTTCCGGGGACAACCCGGCGGTCACTACGTCTTCGAATACGAGGACAACGACGCCGCCATCATTGCCGGCAGGGAACTCTGGGGTTATCCCAAGAAACAGGCCGCTATCGGCATCGATGCGCGCGAGGATGGCACCCTGGTCGGCTGGGCCGAGCGCAAGGGCACCCGCATCGTCGAACTGGCGATCACGCCCGATGGCGATGCTCCGATGCCGCCCAAACTCGCCACCCTGCCGCATCTCAACCTGCGTACCTTTCCCGCACCCGACGGCCCGGGCACCTCGCTGCGCCAGGTCATCGGGCGCGATACCTCGGCCGATCTGGTGGTGAAAAGGCAGCAGCCGGGCAGAGTCGAACTTTCGCTCGCTCCCGTGCCCGGCTGTCCGCTCGATCTGTTCACCCCGTTCGAGGTGCTGGGCGGTTATATCGCCGTCGCCGATTTCTTCGCCACCGAGGAAAACGGCTGGGGCTGGGTCGTGGCCGATCTGTGAAGCCCTACTGGGGCATCACGAAATCGAGGTAAGGCGCCGGCGGCGTCTCGTCGGGTCCGAAGGGGCCGGGGACCTCATGGTCGACGGTCGGCAGGGTGCGCAGGAACGCGACCAGATCGGCGATGTCGCCATCGCTGTAGCTGGCGTAGGCGCGCCATGGCATCGCCGGGGAGAGGATGCGTCCGTCCGGGCGTTCGCCGGTGCGGATGGCGCGGGCGATTTCGTCATCGGTCCAGCCGCCAATGCCGGTGCCGATGTCGCTGGTCAGGTTGGGCGGATAGAAGATGCCCATGCCGGGCAGGGCAAAGCCGATGTCGTTGCCGCCCAGCATGCGCGAGAAGTCCGGCTCGGGCGTCATGGCGCCCGGGGTGTGGCAACCGCCACAGTCGCTGATCGCGGCGAAATAGGCGCCGCGCTCGGCATCGCCCTCGGCGCGGGCGCCGGAAACGGCGGAAAACACGAGAAACAGACCGGCCAGGGCCAGTCCCGATAGGGGATGATAGCGGTTCATCTGAAGCATCCTGATGGGCACCATGCCCGAGGCGCGCGGATATGGCCTGCGCCCGATCCCCGCGCAGTAACCATTGTCACACAGGGCCGAAAATCAGCAAGAGAGATCGCGCGTGGGTTGACCGGCGTCCAGCACGACATGGCGCAGCCTTGCACCGCAGTGTTCGGCCAGCATCCGCTCCAGGTCCGAAAGTGCTGCCTCAAGCTCGCCCGGGCCCAGACTCTGGACCGTCAGAAGCGCCCGCGTGGTGCCGACGGCGACCGGGCTGCGGGCGTCCTGGTACCAGTTCCAGCGCCGGCACAGCACCTTGGCCGCGTCGGCATAGACGATCTCGCCGGGCTTGGGCGGATCGTCCTGTGGCGGCTCCTGGCCCAGCGCAAGGAAGCTGTCGCCTTCGCGGGATTCCCGGAAGCAGACATCACCCACGACATGGTCGAGATCGTCGGCGCCCAGCGGAAAGACATGCTTGAGGGAGACCGCGTTGTAGGCATCGACAAAGGGGTTGATGCGCGCCAGCGCGCCGTCGCGCACCACCTTGCGGATCAGCCGTTCGATCGAGCAGCGATAACCCGTCTTCTTGATGCCGAAGGCCTTGTAGGCCTCGCGCCAGACCTGCACGCCGGGGATGTCGGGCATGGCCACGTCGGCGAACCGCGCTGCTGCCTGCGCCTCGATGGCGCCGATCTCGGCGTCGAGCGCAGCGGGGCGCTCGGCGGGGATGTCCATGTCATCGGCCGTCACCACCGCCAAACGCAGGACAGGGAAGCGGTCGATGATGTCGGCGATGCTGGCCTTCATGGCGCTCTCCCTCAGATGGGCGTGACAGTGACTAGGGCCCCGGCCCTCCCGCAACGTAACGAAGCGGAAGGGCCGGGGATCAGATTCAGGAAACGACCATGTAAACCTTGCGGACCGTCTCGCGCACGTCGCTTTCGCCCTTCCAGCCATGCGGGAAAACCCAGCTGTCGCCGGCGCGCAGTTCGGTGACTTCGCCCGAATCCGAGGTCAGCACCCAATGGCCCTTCAGGAGGTGACAGAACTCGGTGACCTTCAGGTCCAGGCGCAGCTTGCCGGGTGCGCATTCCCAGGTGCCGGTGGCCAGATTGCCTTCGATGAAAAAGCTGTCGTTGGTCTGTTCGGGCAGCGCGCCGACCGGTTCGCCGAAGGAGGACGTGGGCGCCAGGCTGATCAGCGACAGGCACTGCTTCTGAACGGAGATCTCGGGCATGCTGGTTCTCTTTTCCTGGGAAAGAATGACCAAACGGCCGATGACCGGATGGCGCGGAGCAGCCATCTAATGAGAACGCGAGACCACGGCAAGCCGCTTGGCGCGACACCGCTCAGCGGGTCATGATTCCGGCCCGATCCAGGCGTGTTCTCGAAACCGGCATCGCCGCCGCCGACCCCTGGGCCGGCGGCGTGATCTGATGCGGAAGGCTACAGCTTCGGACGGTGCGCCGGCTTGGTGTACCAGGGGTCGGCGGCCTCGACCGCCGCGCCGATGCGGAAGACGGTGGCGTCCTCATAGGTCGGGCCGACGATCTGGATGCCGGTGGGCATGCCGTTGCGGTCGCGTCCCGACGGCACGTTGAGCACCGGGCAGCGCGACATGATGTTGAAGGCCGGCGTCATCGCCCAGCCCAGCATGGGGTCGACCTCGACGCCGTTGATCAGGATCTTGTCGCGCGTCGAATCATGGTCGGCGGGGATCGCGGCGGTGGCGTTGGTCGGGCAGATCAGGGCGTCGTATTTAGACAGGATCGGTCCCAGCGTGTCGTACATCTGGCCGGCGACGTCCAGGCTGTCGATGAAATCCGCCCCGCTCGTGCGGGCGCCGAAATCGGCGAACTGCACGGCATAGGGCATCATCTCGTGGCGATGGCGGCGCACCACCGAAGCGATGGAATTGCCGAACAGATGGCCCAGGTAGTTCATCGCCGCGGTCATCACCGAGGGCGTCCAGCCGAGGTCGACCTCCTCGACGATGGCGCCGGCGTCCTCCAGCTTCTTGAGCGCCTCCTTCGTGTTCTTCACGACATCCTTGTCGACCTCGTAGAACCCCAGGTCCATCGACCAGGCGATCCGCATGCCCTTGACCGAATCATAGGTCAGCGGGATGCGCACCTTGGGCTTGAGGCTGGCGATGTCGCGCGGGTGGCTGCCCGACATGACGTTCTGGAGCAGGGCGGTATCGGCGACCGAACGCGCCATCGGGCCGGTGTGGCAGTAGAAGTCGAGGTTGAAGACATGGCCCTGCGGGTTGCGCCCATAGGGCGGCTTGAAACCGACGACGCCCGACTGCGCGGCGGGGATGCGGATCGAGCCGCCGATGTCGGAACCCGTCGCCACGGTCGCGGCCCCCGCGGCCAGCGTCGCGCCGGTGCCGCCCGAGCTGCCGCCCGGCGTGTACTTGGTGTTCCACGGATTGCGCGTGACGCCCCACAGCTTGGTGTGGGTGACGCCGGCGCAGGAGAATTCCGGCGTCGTCGTGCGCACATGCATGATGCCGCCGGCATCGAAGCAGCGCTGGGCGACGAAGGTGGTCTCGCTGGCGATGTTGTCCTTCAGCGCGATGCAGCCCGAGGAGGCGGGCAGGCCCTTGATCGTCTCCTCGTCCTTGACCGCCAGCGGCAGGCCCTCGATGGCGCGGGTACGGGCACCCGTGGCGTATCTGGCCTCGGCCTTTTTTGCCTTCTCGCGGGCTTCGTCGAAGAAGGTCTGGCTGAAGGAATTGATCGTGGGCTGCACGGCCTGCGCGCGCGCGATGACCGCGTCCATCAGCTCCACGGGTGAGAGCTTTTTCTTCTTGAACAGGTCGAGCGCTTCGACGGCGCCCATGTAGTGCAGGTCGGACTTGGCCATGATCATTTCCCTCGTGTTTGCGCGGTGAGTTTGGGGCGGCGCGCGGCGCGGGTAAACCACGGATCGGCGGCCTCCACGGCCGCGCCGACACGGAACACGGTGACGTCGTCATAGGGTCGGGCGACGATCTGCAGGCCCGTGGGCACGCCGTTTTTCGCCAGTCCGCTGGGCACCGAGAGCACCGGGCAGTGGCCCATGACGTTGAAGGGATAACTCATCACCCAGCCGAAGCCCGGCTCGACCGTTACGCCGTCGATCTCCAGGTGTCCGGTGACCGGGCAGTGGTCGGCGGGTGCGGCGGGCAGGCCGGTGGTCGGGCAGATCAGCGCGTCGTAACGGCGCAGCAGGGGCCCCAGCGTGTCGTACATCTCGCCGGCGATTCTGTGCGCCTCGATCAGATCCTGCGCCGTGGTGTCGCGGGCGTTCTCGGCGATGGCGGCGACATAACGCGTCAGTTCGTGGCGGTGACGGCGCAGCATGGGTTCCAGCGCGCTGCCCATGATGTGGCCTAGGTGGCCCAGCGCGGCGGTCCGCACGGTCGGCGTCCAGCCCAGATCGACCTCCTCGACGATGGCCCCGGCGTCGCGCAGCTTGGCGACCGCATCCATGGTGTTCTTGCGCACCTCTTTCGAGACGACGCAGAAACCCAGGTCCATCGACAGTGCGATCTTCATGCCCTTCACCGGTTTGAAGCTGTCGGGCAGGGTCAGCTTGGGTTTGAGGCTGGCGATGTCGCGCTCGTGGGGCCCGGCCATGACGTTCTGCAGCAAGGCGCAATCGGCAACCGACCGGGCGAGCGGCCCCTCCACGGCAAAGAAGTCCAGATTGAAGATACGGCTTTCGGGGTTGCGCCCGTAGGGCGGCTTGAAGCCGACCAGGCCGCAGGTCGAGGCCGGCACGCGGATCGAGCCGCCGATGTCCGAACCGGTGCCGATGGGCGCCACACCCGCGGCCAGCGCGGCGGCCGTGCCGCCCGAACTGCCACCCGGCGTACACTCGGGGTTCCACGGATTGCGCGTGACGCCCCACAG
>Ga0105053_10007835_pt1 | contig 14111 bp, 8 predicted proteins | sample BON01_FD_78093 | JGI IMG/M metagenome (GOLD analysis project Ga0105053, IMG submission 78093) | Freshwater microbial communities from Lake Bonney liftoff mats and glacier meltwater in Antarctica - BON-01 | ecosystem: Environmental > Aquatic > Freshwater > Ice > Glacier meltwater | place: Lake...
GCTAGCGTTTCCATATCACCCATTAAGCACGCGTTCAGAATAGACAGCTTTAGTTCGACGAACTTATCCTTCTCAAGTTGCTGACGATCAAAAACCACATTCCGCTCTGTTAGAAGAATGTTCATGCGTGTTTTCATGTTCTCCTTGGAGTGCTCTAGATACTGATCTTCCTCATTGATGCGTAACAAGTCAGAGTTGATCTCGTAGATCTGATTCTTCTTAGTTTCTCGAAGACTTTCTTTTTGAGTTTTGGCAAGAGAGGTATATCTTGCTTTCAAATCAGCGTAGTTTTTCTCAAGACGGGAATTCTTCTGATTTGTAACGATGATTTTATTCTTCGAATAGCCCTGAACGAATAGAATACTGCCTTCCAACCGATCCACTCTTCGGTTAAACAATCCAACTTTACCAGTAATCACATCAATACAAGCCCGAGACTGGTTTTGGAATTCTTCCACGAATTTCTTTAATTTCATTTGGGCATCATTTGGAATTTTCTGGCCAATTTCACGTTGGTTGAGATCCTCCAGTTTCTCATTCAACAAGTCCCTGGAATTTGAAATGGCTAATAGTTCTATTTGTAAAGCGCCCATTTCTTGCCGGTATTGGATTAATTGCGACTCAAGCTCGTCTTTTTGCAGCTGCAGATCTCCAATACATTGATTCTGGATTTGAATTTTAGATGCCTGATTCGTCGTTTCAATTTCACTGTTGGATATTCTTTCCTCAAACTGTGTTATTGTACTCGACAACTTATCAATGATTTCTTTCTTGCTTAGTTCTTTTGCGGATAGATGGCGATATTTCCCCTCCAGCTCTTTCATTTCTAACTGGGAGCTTTTTTGTAGTTGTTGATATTTTGAATCAAGTTCTGCTAGTTTACTAGTTGAAGAATCCATTTGATTCTGGATAGCAGATTTTACTTGATGAAGGGCTTGAGCTTCATCAATATCTTTCTCTACATCAATGATTTCTCTCACAAACTCAATTATCATACCCTGTAATCCATGAATCCGAGACTGAAACTGGCATTTGCTGCTCTGAAATCGCGAAACCATTGATGTCAAAGCAGCGGAAGATTCGGCAACAGTTTTGGACAACGTCGAATCTGGCAATATAATATCATCATCGCATACTTCGTGTGAAATCATTGATGCTTCAAGTTTCAGTATTTTGAAGCACAGTTGAGAAAGAAGGCATCTTAATTGTTTTTCATTCTCAACGGATACCTGATATTTTGATTTAGTCAGAAGCGCCACAACCGGATGTATTTTGTCGATTCTCTTTTCGACTAGCGAAATCCTAGATATGCATTTTTCTTCGAACAAGGTGATATCTTCCAATAACGCCTGGCTTATTGAAGTAGAATTCAACTTGACGGAATGGATACAGTCTAATTGCTCCTGGTTCACACGAATAAGGTTCAATTTCTCTTGGGAATATATCTTTGCTTCATGAGCTAATCGGGATTTCAATTCACCCATCTCGGTCTCAAAGCTTTTTCCTAGTTTAGAATTCGATACCTTGAGATGTTCCACAAGTTGCTTCAAGTCTTGGTTCTCAGCCTTCCTCTTTTTATATCGAATACTTAATTCCGCCAGATTCGTTTCTGAATCCAATTTAACTCGATTCAAATGCTCCATTTCAATAACAAGAGGTTCGTATTTCAACTCTGACTCGATTCGAATTTGATTTTTGAGGGCTTCCGATCGACCTTCACTTTCCTTCTTCACACTTTCGATGTCCTGTTCAGACCTTGAAAGGTTATTTTTCAGCTCTATAGTCAAGGCAGCCTTCTGTTCTCTGAATGACTCTTCCATTAATTGTTTCTTCAGTTCCATATTGTTTATAAAAGTATTTCGTTCATGAACAAGATCTTCTTGTAGTTTGTCACATTTCTTTTGGTGTTCCAATTTTAAGTCTTGAAGTTGGACCTGCACTTGTACTAGCTCCGCCGCCTTGGCAACCAAAATGCCCTTCGCAGATCTCACTTTCTCTTCAGCGTGCTTGCGCGTTTCTGACAGCTCTTTGGAAATTGTTGAAATTTGTTTTTCAAGCTCAGATTGATTCTTCGTCGTTTCGAGCGCCATCTGAGAAAGAGAAATGCTCACATTGCTTAACTCGTCGTCTTTGATCTTCAGCTGTTCGAGTAATTGATTGCAGCGGAAATCTGATTGTTCAATCTTAGTTTGCAAATCGCCTCGCTCTGTCATTTCACGTTCCTGAAACTCGATACAAGCTTTCGCAATGAGCTGTAATTGAGTATGGAGGGGGGCGTTCAACGCCGAGCTAGGAATATTGAAAAGTTGAGCAATGCGACTGATATTTTGTAACTCAATTTCAGTATCCACCTGGTTATTCAGTTCTGATTCTCTGTTTTCTAACGTTCGAATCACTTCGAGGTCTTTACGGAGTTGTTCCTGAATTTTCTGATTGATACTCTTCGAGTTCTCTAGTTGAGAATGAAGGGATGATATTGAGGCTCGGGAAGATTCCTCAAGCTGATGATACTTGATTTTCCATTCTTCGTTTTTCTGCAACGATGCGCTTTTAATACTAGCTATTTCATGTAGGATGGTGCTCTTAAAAGTATCTTGTTTCGATTGGTTTTCAGTCAACTGGTTCTTCAGCTGAGAATTTTCTTCCCGAAGCTGGAGACTCTGATCCTTGTCAAGCAGCAACTGTAACTCCTTCTTTTTCGATTCTAACGTTTGATTAGCATGTTCAAGTTTTGCATTCTCCAAGCTAATCGATGAAAACTCTACTTGCAGACTTGAATATTTATTTTCAAGGTCACGAGTAACTTTTGAAACCTCCATTAATTCCTTTTGACGAATATTCAACGAGCCTGTCAATGAAAGTAATTCGTTTTCCTTCATTTTCAAGGATTCGCGGAGTTGTGAACAAATAGTACCAGATTCATGATGTGACTTCTCCCGGTCTTCAAACTGACGAAGTTTTTCTTGCATCGATTGCATCTCTTTGTCACAACGTTCTGCATCATTTTCCATCTTCATTATCTTGTCATGTAGATTTCTTTCATTGCGGGCCAATTTTTTTATTGCATTGGTGGCTTCGCCAACTGCCAATTGATTCCTAGTCGTCTCAGTTTCACGTTCGAAGGTTTGAGCCTGTGAATTCTCTTTTAGATATTCGATTTTCTCCACTAAATTTGTAGTTTCCATGCTTTTGCTATGCAATTCCTTCTTCAATAATTCCATGGCTTTCTGACCATGTTCAATTTCAACTTTAGACGCATCATACTTGCCTGCAATATCATCTCGCTGCCGCTGCAAAGTCTTAGCAATGGAATTCGCGTCTATTGAAGCATTTATGAGTTCGTTGTTTTGCTCTACAAGTTGTTTTACTCGACGTTGCATGGTACTGACCTCATCAGCTCGAATTTTCAGCTCAACGGAAGCTCCAGCCTCTTCTTTAAGACGAGTAATTACTGCGTCTTTTTCCTGTATAAGCAGCAAGAAATCTTGTTCCAGTTTCAATATTGAATTCGAATATTTGTTTTTCAAAACATCACAGTTCTTGCATCCTGCTCGTTTTAAACGGGCTAACTCGTCTAGAGCTATTTGACGCCGATTTTTCGCTTCGTCCAATTGAATAGCATTCGCTGCCTTGAATGCTTCATACTGGTTTAACATAATGGAACTACTGGCAGTGGTTTTGTCTAATTCCTTTTGGGATGCTAGAAGCTTCTTTTGAGTAACAGCAAATTGCGACACCAGCCCATCGTACTCTGATTTTCCCTTGCGGATGATTGCATCCTTTTCCTCAATCTCTGCTCTGCGCTGCTCCAAAGCAGTAGTTAAATCCTCCATGACTTGCTTCATTTCGAGAACTTCCTTCTCTCCTGCCGTTTTCCTTGTGAGTGCAGAAATCGATTCTTTGAGGGTTTCAATTTGAATCCGCTGTTCATAGAATACTGTTTTATATTCTTGCAGTTTACCTTGCAATGCACTGTATTTGTGCTGTTCGACTGCCAGCGTGGATGTGTGATTATGGACAACTTGTTTTAAACACATCTCAAGCCTGTTCTTCTCTAATTCATTCTCCTTAGCAAGTTCAGCCAACTTCTTCATTCTTTCTTTCTCCTCCGTTGAATTCTTGTTCCCGGAAGAACTTCGAGAAAGAATTTCAAAATCCAATTCGCGTTGTTTTAACTGAAATTTCAGCCTTTCTACCTCAGCAACAAGTGCAGCTGCTTTGGAATCTCCTTTTGTGTCGGTATTAATCTGAATCCTATTTTGAATTTTCTTGGTGCGCGATGCATATAACAAAGTCATTAAGGTTTGCTGTCTGTATTCAGAAGGAGATCGAATGTTTGCAATCATGATAGTTTTTGAGTTGCCCCCAAGAGAATCTCTAAGTAAGAATGTCAGTTTACTATCTCGATATGGCACCATACCTTTCTTGTCGTCATTCGATAAACGTGATAATGAGGAAAGCACGTTTCCCAAGGTCGCTAGTGATAAATTAATGTTTTGAGTTTCGGTCAACGCGCTTCCTCCACTAACACCAGACAATCCTAGTCGTTCGCTGCCAGCCAGATCTACTATATGCAACTTGCCTAGCTTAGCAACGGTTAATGGCTCAACGGAATTCACAGGTCGACTCTCAATGTGAAAAGTTAATATCGAATGCGACCTCGATGAATGTTGATTGCAATCTGTCGAACCTGTGACCCTGTTTCTGGTGCCTTTAGTAACCAGGCGCAACGCCTGATTCACTGAGTTGACTGGCATGCGGAGGTTAGGGGACCCTGATAGGAAAACATCGCCAGTGGCAGTTGTATGCAAGTCAATTTTATGATGTACGTCATCTTCTTTGCTCGTAAGCAAGTCACGAAACTGGTTGTTGTATAATTCTACGTAGCTCATGTTAATGAGAACGAACAACTCCTCATGTTGGTTGGCAAGTTGTTGAGCTACTTGGAATAGTCGGGTAATAGCTCGAGGGATCACTCCAGGCGAACTATGGCTACCGGCAATGGTGTGTGTTTTGCCAGAACCCGTACATCCATAAGCAAAAACTGTAGCGTTGTATCCGTTTACTGCGGATACCACTAGAGGATCGATGTCGTTGTAGATCTAGTCACCAGGTCAACGTGAATTAACTATTGAATAAAATTCACTCACCTCATCTTGTGTTGCAGCTGGACTGAAAACTTTATCGAATGTGAAATTCTTTTTCATTCCTCTTGAAGAGTTCGTGCTGTAAATATCACCTGCAGTCACCTATTAATAAACCGATTGGAGGAATCGCAGGTGCACTTACTGTCATTTTGAGCTAAAATTTCAATAGAGTTGTCATTATAAGTGAAGCAGCCAAGAGAATTTTCATCAGGGCGTATCCTAAGAAGCACTCGTATGTTTTCCACCGACATCAGAGACCGTTGTTCAATTAATGAAAGGGTCTACCCAAAAGACTTCCATTTTTGAATTTCAAGTTTTCGACCAAACATCAAAATTGAAATTCACCTTCAACTGTCCAGTTTTGACTCCTATTTGAGAATTTTATTAGTACATTTATTATTGCATTAGTTCCGTCAAGGACTTAAAATATCCATCTTGTCACTACCAGGGACACTTGTGTCATCAATGGGAGTTCGCAATGCAATATTTTTAAAAGCGAAAGTGATTCATATTGAATACTCATTCTTCATCAGTGGTAGCTAAATGAATGACTCCATCGGAGCTCTTCATCTAGAAAAGTATTACTATGATACCATAGTGTATTAGAACTATATTATTAGTTGAATCATGTGAAGTTCAATTAAAAACGGGAAACAAGATGGAGGGGGGCTTTCCGGTAGGCTTTGTGGTTCGCGCAATATACCGCAATATACCGTTAAACTGCGATACCATAGTGGTTGAAATAACGATGATTGGATTCGTGGTGGTTTTTTGATTTGAAGATAGATACAGGTGGAAGGGCAGTAAAACCACGACGAGAGAATGACAGATAAAAATTTCCTTGCTAGCTGGGCGAAACCAGCTCCGTCTTCGCAGTTACCAGATCCAGGCTCTTCTATTCCTGATATTAGTGCAACTGCCACAAGACTGGCACCCGTTGGTAGGAAGATTCCCACGTTCAGCGGCAAGCTAACGGAACAAGCAAACTTGTACCAGCAGCAAAGTAAGAGTCCGTCACATGGTGCTCAGCAGAATAAACTTGTTTACTCGAGACAACAACTGCTGCAGCTTAATACCCCATCTGATGGGCCTCCGTTTCCAAAAAGTTTACCTGTTGGGCTTATCAAAACGGAATGGCGTCCGTCTTCGATTAGCCATGAGTTGGACACTTCCGAATTGTATGCAAATTGGCATGGCGAGACAGAAAGGCGGGCGCGAAGAACTTCTGTCAATACACCTGGTAATGCACGTGAACAACCCAACCGTATTCAACGACCTAGACGCGATGTTGCTGCCCAGGATACAAGACCTCAAGCCCGCGTATTCGGTCAGAATTGGAGAGGGAAAGAGACTGGTGAAAAAGAAGAGTCAGGTGGATGGGGACGATGGGGAGATCAGGAAGGTGGTGCTACTCCTCAAAGGCAGCATCAGGAGAGACCTCTTGAGGAGAGACAGCATCAGGAAAGGCAGGAGAAGGGTCGATGGGATCGTTTAGGTAGTCAAGGAGGAAATAATAGCACGAACAACCGCTGGATGAAGCAACGTGATAATGATGAAAGCGCATTCCATAATACGGCTGCACCAAGTAGTTTCGGATTGGAAAGCATGGCAGCCGCCGCAGATAAGTTCGCCAAAGAGATGGAGGCTCAACGACGTGGCCAGACCGCTGGATTCATGGAAACTATTGCTGCAGATGTTGATCCTTTGTTAGGGGCGTTGGAGGACGGCCTCGATTGTCCTCCAGAAGAGGAAGTGATTGATGGGTTTGGAGAACAAGAGTCTTTCTGGAACGACACTGCAACCCCCGCAACGAAGCCATTAGCTCCTGCTCAACTTGGATCGATGCAGCCACCTGGATGGAATACTCCACCTATCCTCCTAGAGTGGTACTATCAAGACCCCCAAGGGCTTGTGCAAGGACCATTCAAGAGCGAAGAAATGCGTGAATGGTTCGAGCATCGATTCTTTGGTCCTCAGCTGATGATTAGAAAAGGTACAACAGAACCTTTTGTGCCTCTAGGGAGACGATTTCCGAACCTTCAAAACGCATTCAAGCCAGAGGGGGAACGTGAATGGATGTTATCGTTGCAGCAAACGCAACCTTTGTGGTCTGGTTCTAACACCATGTTGGATTCATTAAAGACCCCGCCAACTGAAAACCCAATGGAAGTACAGCGACGTTTGCTAGAACAGCAGAGACAGTTGGAACTGCGCGCACAGCAGGAAGAACAAGTGCGTGTTGCAGCAGCTGAGCGGAAAGCAGCCGAAGAACGAGAGCAGGAGCGAATTCGTCAGCTGTTTTTGGAAGAAGAGAATCAAAAACGAAGGTTGGAAGAGCAGCGAAGGTTGGAAGAGCAACGAAGGGTGGAAGAGCAACGAAGATTGGAAGGGCAACGAAGGTTGGAAGAGCAACGAAGATTGGAAGAGCAACGAAGGTTGGAAGAGCAACGAAGGTTGGAAGAGCAACGTCAAATGGAAGAAAAGTTGAAAAAAGATGAGCAACTGAAGAGGGAAATGGTAGAAGCCGAGAAACAACGAAAACTCAATGAGAAACCAGCTTGGGGGAAAGCCAGCAGTTCAAAGTTGTTGAGTCTAACAGAGATCCAGGATATGGAGGCCAAGCGGAAAGCGGATCAGCAGGCTTCTACGGCAAAAAGAATCGCCGAATCAGCTGCGTCGATTCACCAAATGTCTCTTGATTCAAGCAAAGTGTCACTTGAAGATATGAGTCTCGACCTGCGTAAGATGCTTGGAGTCAAACAACCTGCAAGGGAACAACCTAGTGCTGCTCCGTGGGCATCAGTTGCTCAAGGACCTTCTCCTGCTGTTGGTAAATCTCTGCTAGAAATTCAACAGGAGGAAAGCCGGAGACTGGATGCATTGCAGCAAAGCAAACACCAATCATCAAGCGTGTGGGCATCGAAAGTGAATCCAGCTGCAGCCAATCAGTCGTTCACTGTACCTCCTCCGCCACAGCCACAACAGGCAACAGGTGAAGGAGGATGGACAGTGCCTAATCAGCGAACTCCCACCAATAGTAGTGTTAAAAGTGGTACCGATAACTTTGGTGGTAGCACGATGAGTTCTAGTTTTCGTAAGTGGTGCGAGGGGGAAGTTGCCAAGATAGGAGCAACAATGACGCTAATTGAGTTTATTTATACTCTTGAAGCATCTTCTGACATTAGAGAGTACTTGCGAGACTACCTAGGAAGTACGCCTCAAGTGTCTGCGTTTGCAACGGAATTTATTAGTCGGAAATCATACAAAAGTCCAGAAGATTCAGCCCATCAAAATGATGGCTTTGTGCAGGCAGTTTCCAAAAAGAAAAAGAAGTCTGGCAAAAAATGATTCACCTGTGTTCTTCTTACTTTTAATTTAAAAAATAATGATTATTCTTTTACAAGAATAATGGTGTGTTGGGCACCGGCTGCTACCAAACTTGCAATAATTGGCTGTTTTGTTTTGTGGTTCATCAACAATTTAGGCAGTTTTTCATCGTGTGGATAGTCCGTTCCTCTCTCCTTGCCGTGCCCTAACTGACCACTCTCGCCGAACCCCCAGGTGTATGTACTCCCATCCTCTGCAACAACTGCGCAATGAAAACTCCCACATGCTCCTGACACAATGCGTTTATCGATCTTCACATGCTGGGGAATCGCAGTAAACGCTCCTGCTTCATCTTTCAGATTAGAAACACCTAATTGGTTGTTATCGGACCGTCCGAATGTCAACACTTGCCCTGAATGCGTGATAGCCAGGCTAGAGTGCTCGCCTCCATAAACGGCCAATATATTTTTCAGCGAATCAACATGAGTGAGTTTGTCAATAACGTTCTTATTTGAAATACCAAGTTGAGAATACTGATTGAGTCCGCACCCAAACACTCGGCTTCGAACGGCCTGAATAACGAAGCTATGATGGTTTCCTGCTTCAATATACCTGGCGTTATCAACCGGCATCCCGTCATCATATTGCATGACTGTCGCAGTGAGGTGCTGGTGGAAAATATCTTGTTTTCGATAGACTTCCCTGTCGTCTTTTAGTTCACATACGTCTCTCCCTAATTGACCTGAATCGCCAATACCCCAAGAGTACACAGTTCCGTCTCCGCATAACGCAAGCGTATGACTGGACCCTGAACATATACCTTTGCAGCATCCATGCTCGCTGCTAGGTCCGTTCACAAGGAAAGGTTCCATTTGCGTCCTCCCAAAAGATCCCTCAACAGACTGTGCTGGAAAGAAGTTCTTTCCATCTCTGTCTTTGTAGGTCCCCCACACATACACTCTACCATATAAATCCAGGGCCGCAGTGTGACAATCGCCCAAGGATACTTGCACTATATATGTATGTCGTAGAGATTCTACTGGTGCCGCATAGTTCTCATCCCCTTCCCTACCAAGACAATCATTATCCCCGCAACCCCATGTCCAAAGCGCCCCGTCCACCAACACTCCATTATGCATTCCACCGGCAGCAGCTCCACTAGCAACCTCATTCTTCAAATTATCAAGCTTTCGAGGTCGGAGGACGAACATATCGCGATCTCCCTCTTCCACGCCGTGACCCAATTGACCGCAATCACCCGTTCCAAAGGAGTAAATATGGCCTGATGTATCGCACCGAGACTCCAATTGCGTCGCGTAAGCTATGTAATCATTAGCTCCATCTTCCCAAAACGAGACAGGATTAGCCTACACATACAAGTCAAACTACTATTCACTCATAAATATAACCATATAACTCACCTTCAGGTTACTTTGAACCCATTCTGAAAATGTTCGATTCAAACAAGATTTCTGTCTTGAGAATTCCTCCTCCAACTCCATGTTACGTCGGCGCTTCATAGTATCTTCGTTCTTAGCCTTTAATTTATTGAACGCCCCCCGCAGCACCCTTGAATAAAAAGCCCCCCTCCGCAACATCTTTTTGAGAATGGCACGTAACCAAGAGAAAGCGATGGGCTTGTTGAACCGTTGGACATCTTTTAAAGCAGAACTGCGCACGGGAAAGACTAACCGCCCTAGACTTGCGAAGGATTGCCATAGTATTGACCAGGTTTTGGAGATCCGTAGAGAGATGGTGCGGGAGATCAACGAGAAGGTTGAGAAGATTCAGAATCCTGGTTTGGGTGTGCAAAGGCTTCGTGAGTTGAACGACGAGATCAATATTATATTCAGACGGAAGCACCATTGGGAGATGCGTTTAAAAGAGTTAGGCGGGCCGTCATTCCCAAATGACAGCGGCGGTCGATACCAGTACTTCGGGGCTGCAAGGCAGCTGGAAGAAGTGAAGGAGCTTCTAAACCCCGAGGAAGATATGGTGGACCACAAAGGAATTGCTGCGAAAAGGAACAGAGACGAGTTGCTCCAGACGATAACATACAGGTACTATGACACGATAGACACTGAAGACCAGGATGAGATTGGGTTGTTGCAAGCGGAAAAGTCTGAAGAAGCTAGACTTGAGCAAACGCGATCGAATGTTGTTCATGTTCATTCAGATCCGTTGGAAGAACATCCAGACGAAGTGGTGAAGGAATTTGAAAAACAACTTTTAGAAACGGTGCTCTATTCGACGTTGCCGCACATCACGGATGAACAGCGAGAACAACTTGACACTGCAAAATCAATGGAGAAAATTGTCGTAGCTCAAAAGAAAAAATTGCTGATGGCAAAGTATCTTTTGTAATGTTGCACAAAAGATGCAAAGCAGAATTTGAGTAGTATAAATGGTCAAAATAGCGTGGGATTGAAATACACGTTTCAGTATAGTGATACGCTTCCCTTCTAACAAACGGTATTAAATTCGAATTATCTTTGATATGTATTTTTTAATATCCAGGACAGTGGTAGTACTGTGCAAAAAAAAACATTGTAACGGCTAAATAGGATGTCGTATAAAGTTAAAGAGCGAGTCATCGATATCCGAAACACGTATGAATTGCTTACGATAGATCAGCGCTCCGCAAATGAAGCTCTATTTAACAAAATTGATGAGGATCAAATAGGCGCAATATCAACGGAAGAAGTACTGAGCCATTTCGACCAAGGAATCATAAGCATTCCCCGTGCAAATCATATCTTGCTAGAAGACTGGATTCTACAGGTAGATGGAAACGGAGATGGAGAATTAAATCTCCAGCAATTTACTATATTTATGGTTCTAGCTATTAATGGCGGTAAATCAAATAGCATTCAATTTAGACATTGGGAGCACGGTTTAAACAAGACAAGTAAGGAAAAAATGTGGCTCATTTTAAACGATCCTTCATATTCACTACCCGCTTTTATTGTGGGATGCTGTTTGATATTGATGATCATTGTTTCAATTATTGGCTTTTGTTTAGACTCGTACAACGTTCCCCAAAATCCTCTAGTTGCCCAACTTGGAAAGGGTTTTGAGATCACTTCATCATTAGTATTTTCACTTGAATTCGTTCTTCGTTTGATATCTACTCCTCATCTTGCAGCATTTTGTTTCAATATCTCCACTCTATTAGATTTATGTGCGTTGATTCCATTCTACCTATTCGTCATCAATGACTCCGATTATTGGTTCGCCAACATGCTTAAGGTCACTAAATTGGCTCGGATATCAAGACTTTTCAAATTGAAAATTTTCTCAAGATGGTTTAATTTGTTTCGGGTCTCGGCTTCAAAATCGTTTATCCCCATGTCCATGGCTGCTTTGGTGTGTTCTATATACGTAGTGATTGTATCTAGCACAATGTTTTTTATTGAAAAAGAAGACTTTGACGGAACAGTCTATGTTAATAGCCTGGACAATTCTGAGTCTGAGTTTCAGAGTATTCCGGACGCTTGCTATTGGTGCCTCATTACTATTACAACGGTAAGTAGTTTCGTGGATACACTAGTATTGCACTCTAATATCGAAAGGTTGGATATGGTGACAAAGTCCCACAAACGATACTTGGAAAAGTCCTAGGAGTATTCACAATGTTTAGCGGGATGCTAGTTCTCGCAATTCCAATATCAATTTTCAACTTGCATTTTCAAAATGAATACGAAGATCTCATTGCGAAGGAACAGCAGCTCTTTCACCGAAAACAGGATATAGCATGTATAAAAAACGAACTTTCGAACAATCAAACTAACAAAGAAACAAACACGCGCCGCTTCTCTAGGAAGGTTTCTCAGTTTACACAATCTATTTTTCGAGTGGGTACTCAGAAAAGTGTTCGTGTTGTTCCTGAAACAGAGGGCTCATCTTCAATAATACAAAGCAGCATAGAAATTTCATCGTCGATGGACCAGCTTCAAAACAAGATAGAGTCGATGGACGACTTGCTCCTAAGTACGTTTTCTTCCAGAGAAAACTATCGTGGTAAACATGTCTCTCTCATTGTTCAGGGAGTCATTTTCAGACATAGGCGGAAGCTCTGGGCTCATATTCGGGTACTAGAGAGACAGCATAGGTACGTATTCATTTCAACAAGAAGGACATCAATTTGCTCATTTTCCTGTTTAGGGAGAAGCTCGTGGTTTATACAATGAGGAAACGAGAACAATTACTTTTCCAAGAAGATTTTGAATCAACTCTTATTAACGCCGCGACCAAGATTCAAGCGCTTTTCAGAGGCAGTAAAGCGAGAATCCAAGCGGCAAGTTGAAATATCGTTCTGGCCGGTAGAGGGATTTTTAGAATCGCAAATACTGCTGCAAATTTGAACTAATAAACTTGGAGTATCGTTGATTTAGAAATACATATTTAATTAAACTTGCTATTAGATGTTTTGGACCGCGAATTTCGGATACCTGGTTGCGACAACTTCAAGAGTTTTACTGACATCGATACACAAATCTTGAATTCGTTTGTCAAATGCAAGCGACGCAGAATCAGGTGACTGAAAGTAAACAAAACCTGACACCTGGTCAATCTCAGCAGTCATTCTTCCTTCTTGAATCATTGCAGCTGCTATTTGAATCGCATTCGGCGCATCGATGCCCAAAAGTTTACCCAACTCTTCAAAAGAGGCACTCGAGTATAGGAGACTTGCTGCTCTCATGTTATGCTCTACCACTGCTCTCTCGAGTACGCTCGAACCATCAGCTAACAACGCCTTCTGGTGAGGTTTCAGGGTTTCATCGAATGCAGACACCTCGGATGACATCAACAACCGTTCTTTGTACATTTTCTCCAGTACTGAAAAGTGCACTGGAAACTGTTTGCACCTTTCGTCCTACACAAAATATTTATTTTCATCTCTTCTTTCTTTCCAACGGCTTACCTTGTATAGCAAAGACAAGGTTCGGGTCCTTTGGGGTCCAGCACTAGCTAATATCGCACATGTCATTGATTTTGTTAGTAAATGCAGCAAGTCCTCCTCCGCTACAAAAGATCCACCAACATCTAAACCATCCACGGACAATTGGTAGTACCGTTGTGAAGCCTCCAAGAACTTCCGTTTGCTATCTAATATCCTCGCATAACTACTACAAGTCAGCCAGTCAGCTCAACAAAAACAACGAACATACCTGACTTTATGTCTCACTTGTACCAGAGGGTCTAACGAGTTGTGAACAAATTGAGCCGCACGATTCACGTATCGCTCGGCCTCCACGGTTTCATCCTCTTCTAGGAATAACTCCGTGATCCTAACATACTGCTCCGCCTTCTGTGAGTCATTATACCGCCCTCCTTCAAGATTAATCCCAGCCAGGACTCTTGCTGCTTCAACGTACTCTTCAGAGTCGGCCAGTGATTGTCCAAGTAATTCTCGCAATTTCGCATCGGTTTCTTCGAATGACACATTACGGCTCATCAGTGCATCGATTGCGTGACGAAGCACTTGACCTCGTGCTTTAGCAGGGACCTTGCAGATTTCCTGGGAGAAATGTTGGAGCACTGGGCGGGATATTACTAGAGGCACACCATCACCTACCATGAGGTTTACTAAATTAACAAGTTCATCAACGCCATTACCAGAGATGATTTCATCCA
>Ga0105053_10007838_pt1 | contig 14108 bp, 13 predicted proteins | sample BON01_FD_78093 | JGI IMG/M metagenome (GOLD analysis project Ga0105053, IMG submission 78093) | Freshwater microbial communities from Lake Bonney liftoff mats and glacier meltwater in Antarctica - BON-01 | ecosystem: Environmental > Aquatic > Freshwater > Ice > Glacier meltwater | place: Lake...
ATCAAAAAAGCCAAAAAATTCTTGGCATCCGGAAAGTATCTGTGGAACGCCGGAATGTTCATAGCTCCAGCAAAACTTTTACTCGATGTGCTTGCAAAGACACAACCAACACTTCACGCCGGCGTCATGGAGCTGGCTGATTACTGGGACACTGAAAAGCGAGCGGCCAAGCTCCAGTCGATCTGGCCACGACTTGAAAAAATCGCAATCGACTATGCCATCGCTGAACCAGCGGCCAAAATGGGATTGGTGGCAGTGGTGCCGGGCAATTTTGAGTGGCACGACGTGGGCGACTTTGCCGCTATTGCGGAACTGCAATCACAAGGCAACAGCAAGAACTTGGCAGTGCTTGGATCTGCCAAAGTTTTGTCGGATTCGTCATCAGGAATTTTGGTTAGCGATACCAACCGTTTGGTCGCCCTGATTGGGCTTGAGGACATAATCGTGGTGGATACACCGGACGCCCTTTTGGTCACCACCAAGGCCCACGCTCAAAAGGTGAAAGCTCTGGTTGACGCTCTCAAGCTGACCGGACACTCTGACCTTCTTTAGGCAAACATTTCAAATGTGTAAAGCTTTGGATTTTTGTGCTTGAAGTGGGTTTTCTGGAGCTATAGTATCCCTCGAATAGGCGCTATTGGCGCCTTCACTAATTCAGGAGGAACCTTGAAGCTACGTAATGCATCTGCTGTTTTCGCTCTTATGGGCGCATCAGCACTAGTGCTGTCCGGCTGTGCCGCTGCCCCAGAGGCCGAGCCGACCGAGACAGCTGCTACCGCAACCGAATCTGCAGCACCAGCCGTTGACTACCTGGCCTGCGCAGTTTCTGACGAAGGTAGCTGGAACGACAAGTCATTCAACGAGTCTGTATACGACGGACTTCTAATGTCTGAAGCCCAATTAGGTGTGCAGATCAACGACGCCGAGTCCAACACCCCACAGGATTTTGGACCAAACTTGCAGGCAATGGTTGACGCAAACTGTGACCTCACATTCGCCGTTGGTTTCGGCTTAATCGCTGACGTAAACATTGCGGCAGCGGCTAACCCAGACATGAACTTCGTAACCATCGATGGTTATTCAGAAGGCAATGCCAACTTGAAGCCAGTCACATATGCAATGGAGCAATCTTCTTACCTTGCAGGATATCTAGCTGCCTCCTACTCGAAGACCGGGATAATCGGCACCTACGGTGGAATGAACATCCCAGCGGTTACCATCTTTATGGATGGCTACTACTACGGTGCAATGGCTTACGGCGCAGAAAACGGAGTGGAAATTACCGTTCTTGGTTGGGACCCGATGACCCAGACCGGTTCATTCACAGAAAACTTCACTCCTAACTCCCCAGAATCAAAAGCTTTTGCTGCAACGCAACTTAGCGGTGGAGCAGACGTACTGTTCGCAGTCGGTGGTGACCAGTTCGGTGCCCAGTCCGAGGCGATAAAGGAAAATAACGGGGTAGGAGTAATCATCGGTGTTGACAAGAATGTTGCCCTAACCTCCCCGGAGTACGCAGAGTACGTTCTGACATCTGTTGAGAAAAGAATGACTGACGCTGTTTACGACATCGTCAGCGAGCTTTCTGCTGGTGCGGCGTTCTCAGGAGAGGCCTACGTTGGAACTCTTGCGAATGGCGGAACTGCCCTAAGTCCGTTCTACGACTTCGACTCAGAGATTTCTGACGTTGTGAAGGCGCGACTAGTTGAGATTGAAGCTGGAATCAACTCCGGTGAGATTAACCCACTTAACTAATTAGAAACCAAAAAGGGCCGTGGGGGAAATCCCGCGGCCCTTTTTGTTTCAGTTTTTGAAATAGAGTATCCGCACAAGGGAGTGACTTTTGAAACTTGAACTCAGCGGTATAACCAAGCGCTTTGGCGCAGTAACCGCAAATGAAGGAATCGACCTAGTCATTGAGCCGGGGGAGATTCATGCCCTACTCGGTGAGAATGGCGCAGGCAAATCCACGCTGATGAATGTGCTCTATGGCCTCTACTCAGCTGACGAGGGTCACATCGAACTTGATGGTGTGAGGCAAAATTTTTCTGGACCCGGTGACGCAATGGCCGCTGGTATTGGCATGGTGCATCAACATTTCATGCTCATTCCAGTTTTCACTGTCGCGGAGAATGTTGCTCTGGGCCACGAGCCGACAAATGCCTTTGGGGTTATCGATTTAGCTCAAGCGAAAAAGCAAGTTTTAGAAATCTCCGAAAGATTCGGATTCAACATTGACCCTGACGCTTTCATTCAAGACCTCCCGGTAGGGGCTCAGCAGCGAGTAGAGATTATCAAGGCGCTATCCAGAGAGGCAAAGATACTGGTGCTGGATGAACCAACCGCAGTACTAACCCCTCAGGAAACTGATGAACTTATGGACATTATGCGCCAGCTTGCGAAAAGCGGCACATCAATTGTGTTTATTACCCATAAGCTTCGCGAAGTAAAAGCGGTGGCTGATCGAATCACAGTTATTCGTCTCGGGAAAGTTGTTGGCTCAGCCAAGCCAGACGCCTCCGAATCCGAGCTGGCATCTTTGATGGTAGGTCGAGAGGTAATGCTTACCGTCGATAAGAAACCCGCAAGCTTCGGAGCTGTGGTTTTGGAGGTTGAGCACGTAACTGTTTTGGATGATCGGTCTCAAAAGGCGGTAGATGACCTGAGCTTCGAGGTTCGAGGCGGAGAAATTTTGGCTCTAGCTGGTGTTCAGGGTAACGGCCAAACCGAACTCGCTGAATTTTTACTTGGGCTCAGAAAACCCCTTGGCTCAAAAACTAAATCCACGCTCAACGGCAAAGAAATCACCAATAAGACGGTGCGTGAAGTCCTGGAGAGCGGCGTTGGATTTATCCCAGAGGACCGGCAGAGCGATGGTTTGGTTTCAGAATTCACTGTTGCCGAGAATCTGATGTTGAACTCCTCTTATAAGTCCCGGTTCACTAAGGGGCTAACTATTAACTTCGCAGCTCGCAAGAAAATCGCGAATGAGCTTGTTCAGGAGTTCGACGTCCGAACTCCATCTTCCGAGACTGTGGCTCACAAGCTGTCGGGTGGTAACCAGCAAAAAGTGGTCGTTGCCAGGGAGCTTTCCAGAGAGGTCAGTCTTTTGATCGCTTCGCAGCCCACCCGAGGCGTAGACGTGGGATCCATTGAGTTCATTCACGAACGAATTCTTGCCGAACGAGACGCCGGCAAGGCTGTTATCTTGATCTCTTCGGAGCTAGATGAAGTTCTCGCGTTAGCTGACCGAATTGCTGTGATGTATCGCGGAAAAATAGTTGGAATTGTCGAACCGAGCACCTCTAGGGAAGATCTTGGAAAGCTAATGGCTGGAGTTACCGCATGAGTGAAACAACCAAGACTGACAACACTATGCCTCAGGTGTTTCGTGAGATCTTCTCTGGCGGTTTGGTGAGAACTGTCATTTCGATTTTGCTGGGCTTCTTGGTCGGTGCGATTTTTATGATCGTATCAAATAAGGAATTCATCGAGTCCCTCGGCTACATCTTTGCAAGACCTGGTGACGCTTTGGGTGCCGCTTTTGCAGTTGTAAACGATGGCTACGGAGCACTGTTCCGCGGAGCTATCTACAACGCCGATGCGGAGACATTTGAGAAGGCAATTAGGCCACTTACTGAGACACTTCGAATGGGAGCTCCGCTGATTGCTGCAGGCCTCGGAATTGGACTGACTTTCCGCGTTGGCCTGTTTAACATCGGCGGCACCGGTCAACTGATCTTCGGCATGATCTTTGCAACTTTCGTCGCCACCAGGCTAGAACTTCCTTTTGTGCTGCACACAATCGTCGCTCTTATCGCCGGCATAGCCGGTGCCGCACTTCTGGGTGCTCTAGTTGGTTTTCTGAAAGCTCGAACCGGTGCGCACGAGGTCATCTTGACAATCATGCTGAATTACATTGCCGTGTTTTTATTTACATTTTTGATGAGGGATCCTGCTTTGCTCCAGGAGGAACTCGCTTCCGGAAACCCGAAGGCCGAAGCCGCGGCTGAAACTGCCATGTTTCCGAAGTTACTTGGCGATAGCTACTTGTTACATTGGGGTCTGATTGCTGCGCTGCTCTCGGTTGTGATCTTTTGGTGGCTCATGGAGCGAAGCACAATTGGGTATCGACTAAGAATGGTGGGATTCAATCCTGACGCCGCTAGGGCTGCTGGTATCAACGTAGAAAAAACCTATATTCTCGCGATGGCCCTGTCGGCAGGGTTTGTCGGAGTGGCCGCGGCCAATCAGTCACTTGGTTCAGCGGTTGGAGTGGTGCCTTCCAGCCACGCAAACATTGGCTTCGATGCCATTACGGTCGCGTTATTGGGTGGATCTTCGGCCTTGGGTGTTTTGCTTGCTGGGTTACTGTTTGGAGCCTTTAGTGCCGGCGCTCCAGCGATGCAGGTTCTTGGAGTCTCACCGGAGGTTCTTGGCATTGTGCAGGGAGCCATCGTTTTGTTTATCGCCGCCCCACCGCTAATTAGAGCACTGTTTAGGTTGCCGAAACCTCAGACTACCCATGCTCTTGAAGCCTTCCGAAAACGAATATTTGCAAGGGGAGGTTCGAAATGACGACCTCAACAGACATTGAAGTAAAGGTTGGCTTGAAATCGCCAATCGTCATGGGATCAATCGGGCTATTAACGCTTTTGTTCTTGGGCTACCTCGGACGCGACGGCACGGTGGCTTTTGAGATCTCTAGACGAATTGACCCAGTTCAGCTTCCAACGCTAGACATCGACTCCAGCACTCTTGGTGTTATCTCGGGCTTAGCAATGCTCGTCATTGCGGGGTTCTCACTTTCTAGGTCCCTTAGAAACCTCAAGACTCCGATTTGGGCATCCATCGTTTTTGGTGCCATTGGAGTTACTGCACTTCTTGGATGGTTGGCTGCTGAGGCCGCAGTTCCAGTTGCTTTTATCGCCGGCACGGCTGTGGTTCTGGCTGTACCCATAATCCTTGGGGCGATGTCTGGAGTTATGAGCGAACGGGTCGGAATCACCAACATCGCGATTGAGGGTCAGTTACTAACCGGGGCCTTTATGGCAGCTGTCGTGTCTTCAATCACCGACAATTACCTGTTTGGAATCATCGCGGCCATGCTGACTTCGGCAATAGTCTCAATGATTTTGGCCGTGTTCTCGATCAGATTCATGGCGCAGCAGATCATCGTGGGAGTTGTATTGAACGTGCTTGTTATTGGCATCACTAACTTCCTCTACCAGCAGTGGCTGACTGAAGATTCTCAAAACGTGAACTTTCCCGGCACTTTGGAAATTATAAAAATTCCGGTGTTGAGCGACATCCCGATTCTTGGCCCAATCGTTTTCGAGAACCGAATAACGGTTTATTTAGCTTTGTTAATTGTTCCAATTTTGTGGTTTGTGCTTTTCAAAACCAGACTGGGCCTTCGAGCGCGCGCGGTAGGAGAGCACCCATTGGCGGCTGATACCGTCGGAATCAACGTTCGCAGAACCAGGTTTTGGTGGGTGACTTTCGGTGGAGCCATTGCGGGCCTTGGTGGCGCTTCTCTTACGATTGGTAATGCGGGTGCCTTCGGGCGCGAGATGGTAGGCGGCTTGGGTTACATTGCTCTTGCCGTGGTAATTCTCGGCCGCTGGCACCCGATCTATGCAGCGTTGGCGGCATTGTTGTTTGGGTTTGCTATTATTTTGCGAATCTGGGCGGGTCAGGTCAGTCCGGGTGTTCCTTCCGATTTCATTGCGATGGTTCCTTATTTGGTAACAATCATTGCGGTTGTGGGTTTTGTGGGTAAATCCACGCCACCTAAGGCCCTGGCAGTGCCATACGTGAAGGGCTAATCATTGAATATCGATTGGGAGAGCCTCACTCAAAAAGCAATTGATGTGTTGCCAAAGTCATACTCTCCTTATTCAAAGTTTCCGGTCGGAGCTGCTGCTATCTGTGACGATGGTCGCACCATTACCGGCGTCAACGTTGAGAATGCGTCCTACGGGCTCTCACTGTGCGCCGAGTGCTCACTAATAAGCGAGCTCTTTCGAACCGGTGGTGGCCAACTCGTGGCATTCGCGTGCGTCGATGGCCAAGGAAATCCGCTGATGCCATGCGGCAGGTGCAGACAACTACTATTCGAGCACAGCGCTGAGGGAATGCTCTTACAAACTGTCTCGGGAATCCGGACAATCAATGAGGTACTCCCGGATGCCTTTGGACCGAAGGATCTTGAACCCAATGAGCTTTAGTGCCGTAGAACTGATTATTAAAAAGCGCGAACACGGAACGCTTTCGACTGCTGAAATTAACTGGTTGGTCGACAACTACACCTCCGGTGCGGTGGCGGACGAGCAAATGTCGGCGATGGCAATGGCCATTTTGCTAAATGGCATGAGTCGAGACGAAATTAAAGATCTCACCATGGCGATGATTGCCTCGGGGGAACGACTGGACTTCTCCGGACTCATCCAGCCCACCGCTGACAAGCACTCGACCGGTGGGGTGGGGGACAAGATTACTTTGCCGCTCGCTCCGTTGGTCGCCTCCTACGGCGTTGCCGTTCCGCAGCTGAGCGGTCGTGGTCTTGGTCACACCGGAGGAACACTTGACAAGCTAGAGGCAATTCCAGGTTGGCAGGCGAGTCTTTCTAACACCGAACTTTACAGTCAGCTAGCTGAAGTAGGAGCGGTTATATGTGCTGCGGGTAAGGGGCTCGCTCCTGCTGATCGCAAGCTTTATTCGCTAAGAGACGTCACTGGAACAGTGGAGGCTATTCCGCTTATCGCGTCCTCGATAATGAGCAAGAAAATAGCCGAGGGAACCTCGGCATTGGTTCTTGATGTCAAGGTGGGTTCTGGCGCATTCATGAAGACTCTTGACCGAGCAAATGAATTGGCCACCGTGCTTGTTCAGCTTGGAAAAGATGCCGGCGTTATGACTTCGGCGCTACTGACCGACATGTCCACACCGCTAGGTATGAAAATCGGGAACTCACTTGAGGTCGAGGAATCGGTGGAGGTTCTTTCGGGCGGCGGCCCAGCCGATGTCGTGGAGCTGACAGTCGAATTGGCCAGGGAGATGCTTGCGCTCAGCGGCATGAAAGATCTCGATCCTCGCGAGAATCTAAATAACGGTAAGGCGCTTGATGTCTGGCGCAAAATGATCAGGGCTCAGGGCGGAGACCCCGATGCCAAGCTACCAAAAGCTACGAATTCGCACGTTATCAGAGCTAGTCAGTCCGGGTATGTCTCGAAGCTGGAAGCTCTGTCAATAGGTGTTGCCTCTTGGAGGCTTGGAGCCGGCAGAGAGCGCAAAGAAGATCAGGTTCAGTTTGGAGCCGGCGTCGAATTACACGCACAGCTAGGGGATCGCGTCAACGCCGGGGACCCAGTTATGACTCTCTACACCGACACCCCGGAGCGGTTTGAGCGCGCCATCGCACTTGCCGAAGAAGCAATCAGATTCCAAGAGACCAAGCCTGCGGAACGTAAGCTAATTCTTGGCAGGGTTAGCTAGAGCCAGGTTAACTAGAGACAGGCCAATAACAAACATGGTTAGTTATGGACAGTTAGTTAGGAACAAATGGACATCGCATCGCTACCGAAGATTTCACTCCACGATCACCTGGACGGTGGGCTCAGGCCCCAAACCATCATTGAGCTCGCTGCCGAAATAGGGCATGAACTTCCAAGCACGAATTCGTTTGAGCTAGCGGGATGGTTTGCAGACAATGCAGACTCCGGATCACTCGAGCGATATCTTTCTACTTTCCAGCACACCGTGGGAGTCATGCAGACCAGAGCGGGCCTTGAGCGCGTGGCCTTTGAAGCGGTTATGGACTTGGCGGCAGACAATATCATCTACGCAGAATTGCGCTGGGCTCCTGAGCAGCACTTGAATCTAGGCCTAACCATGGATGAGGCAGTCGAGGCAGTTCAGGACGGTCTAGAGCGGGGAATGGAGGCAATTGGCGACGACGGTGGTTTCATCCGCACCGGACAGATTGTTATCGCCATGCGTCATGCTGACAATGCCCTAGAAGTTGCCGAGCTTGCAGTTAGGCATCGCAATGATGGTGTCGTCGGTTTTGACATCGCGGGGGCTGAAGAGGGGTTTTTGCCATCCAATCACCAGGTTGCATTTGACTACCTAGCCAGTGAACTGTTTCCCTGCACTGTTCACGCCGGTGAGGGTAGCGGCATTGATTCCATCAAGGATGCAATAGTTTCCGGAAGAGCGCTCAGGCTGGGTCACGGTGTCCGACTTGTCGAGGACATTATGTTCTCTAGAACCGATGGTGATACCGATCTTGTGGTTCTTGGCCCAGTGGCCCAGTGGGTGCACGATCGCCAGATAGCGCTTGAGGTTTCGCCATCGTCAAACCTACAAACCGGAGCTTTTAGCCTTCTGGGTGACACAATGGCGGACCACCCGATTGACATCATGTATGACCTAGGCTTCAACATCACGGTCAATACCGATAACCGCCTCATGAGTTCTACAAGTCTCACCAAAGAGCTTCAGATCTTGGTTGATACTTTTGGCTACAAGCTGGCAGACCTGGAGCAGCTGCAGCTAAATGCCGCCGAGGCGGCTTTTCAGGCAGTCGAAGAGCGTGAGGAGCTGATCGAGATGATTGAAGCTGGCTTCGCTGAGGCAAACGGTGCTGAGTAGCTATTTTGGATCCGGCTCCATAGTGACTCAAGACGGTTCACCCAGTTTTGAAGCTGCGGTTTCACAATCAGTTTCGCTCCTCGTCGACTCAGGACAGGTGAAAGCAAACTATGTCAATGAGGTCCTAGAAAGCCTGAAGGTTTTGGGTCCCTATTTCGTAATTGCGCCAGGTCTTGCCCTTGCCCATGCCAAGCCTTCCGAGTCAGTTATTCAGCCGGGGATGGCACTTTTGAAGCTTTCAAAACCGGTTGCTTCGGGATCGGCAAATGACCCGGTCAGTTTGATTTTTTCAATGTGCTCGCCAAATGCAAACGACCACCTGGAAATGCTGGGTGAATTTGCAGAGTTGATGAGCACTGAGAATGTTATGAACAGCTTATTAAATGCTTCAGCTCAGAGCGTTATAGCGGAAATTCTTTTCAAAAGGCGCTTTAATTAAACAATGTTGATTTATGCGGTTTGCGGAGCCGGAATTGGGACCAGTGTTTTACTAAAGTCCAACGCCGAGCGAGCACTTGCTTTGCTGGGAATCGAAGCCGAGGTTAGGGCTGTATCGATTGAAGAAGCTCGCGGGACCAACAAGATGGCTCAGGTCGTTCTCGCGACCCCGGAACTTCTGGACCAGCTTGCCGGCATTCCTGCCGAGGTAATCGCGATAAATAATATTTTTGATTTGGCCGAACTTGGAGAAAAGCTAAAAGCCACTCTGAGTTAGTCTTTGGGAATGGGTACCCCTGGCTCCACGGAGCGAACCAAGCTTCAGCGAATGCGATATAAAGCTTCTGATAGCGTTTCAGACCTTCACAGCATCTTGGATGACAATTTGGTGGCACACGTAGGTGTCGTTCTTGATGGTGCTCCGCTGGTTATCCCAATGGCCTATGGCCGAAGTGGGAATCAAATTTTCCTTCACGGCTCAGCCGGCTCGAGGTTGATGCGTCTTCTCGAGACTGAACCAGAGGTTTGCGTTTCCATCACCGAGCTAAATGCGCTTAAAGTCGCCAGAAGTAATTTCAACAGCGGCATGCACTATCGAGCGGTGGTGCTTTTTGGAAAAGCCAAAGTAGTTCCTCTGGATCAAAAACAGCGCGCTTTAGATGTTGTGAGCGACGCGATGATCCCCGGAAGGGTTAGCGAGGCACGACCCACCACCAAGAAAGAAATCGCTGCCACTTTGATTCTCGCGCTATCTCTCAACGAAGCATCAGTAAAGATTTCAGTCAACGAAGTCGATGACCCCGAAGAGGACATGAACCTTGGCTTTTGGTCGGGGACAATTCCACTCCGCTCGACCGCCGATGCCGCAATACCAGCGGACCCGGAGTCAGCCTCGTTGCCGGTGCCAAAAAGTGTTAAAAGGTTTATTTCAAAGCATTCAAAGTAGCTTCAGCCCAGATTTTTAGATCTTCAAGCAGTTTCGCTGCTTCCAGCTTGTTGCTGGCAGCAGCCTGAAGGTAGCACTTGATCTTCGGTTCAGTTCCAGAGGGCCTAACGATGATCTTGATCGCTTCATTCGAAAAAATCAGTGCATCGGTTTGCATGCCATCGGTTCTAGCTAGGTAATCCTCTAGTCGAATCTGGCTGTCTCCAATGTTTCTGGGAGGCTCAGTTCGTAGTGAAGCCATAATCTTGGCTATCACTTGTAAATCCGAGACTCGAAGCGAAACCTGACCGGTTGCAACGTGGCCAAATTTCGCAGCTAAATCTTCGAGCTGGTCCAATAAGGTCTTGCCTTTTGATTTCAGGTCCGATGCCAGTTGGGCGATGACCAAGGCCGCAGTGATGCCGTCTTTGTCTGGCGTGTATTCGGGATCCACGCAGTAGCCAAGGGCTTCCTCGTAGCCATAGCCAAGATCGGGAACCTTGGAAATCCACTTGAAGCCGGTCAGTGTCTGGGTGTATGGAATGCCGAAGTGCTTAGCAAGCACTGATAGGTCAGCTGAAACTATTGAGTTCGCAATTGCTTTGCAGTTTGGGGCAAGCTGATTTGCAAGCAGCAATCCAACCTCGTCGCCGGTCAGCATTTGATAGCCATCGCCATTTAGAACTGCCACTGCAAGTCGGTCAGCATCCGGGTCGTTTGCCAAAATAATGTCGCTGCCATTTTTAGCCGCTTCGGCAAAACTTAGATCCATTGCGCCTTTTTCCTCCGGATTCGGAAAGGCCACGGTTGGGAACAGAGCATCTGGTGTTGCCTGAAGAACCACCGGAGCCACCTTGAAGCCGGCATCAGCCATAAGTGGCTTCACCACTTTCCAACCAACTCCGTGTAGCGCGGTGTGGGTGATGTGAATTGCTGATCGCTTGGCAACATCGGCTGAGTCAAGGCTAATTAGTTCTTTGGCTCGATCTAGGTACTTGTCAATTTCTGGCTGTCCAATTAGTTCGAAGCTCTTACTTTTCGGGATTTCTTGAAAAGTTGATTGCTCAGAAACTTCGGTTATTAGGTTCGCTATTTCCTTATCCTGCGGAGAAACAAGTTGACTGCCACCGGTTGGCCCTCCGAGGTAGACCTTGTAACCGTTATCCCTTGGCGGGTTGTGACTTGCAGTGACAACAACGGTCAGGCTGGCGCCAAGGCGCCGACCGGTGAATGCTGCAACCGGTGTCGGGACCATTTCTGAAAATAGGTAGGTTGTGATTCCGGCTGCGGCCAGTATTTCCGCGCTGTCCAATGCAAAAATGTCTGAGTTTGTTCGACCGTCGTAACCGATCACTGCGCTAAGAGAACCGGACGGGTCCAAATAGGTCTCACGATTCTCGTTCAAAAACTGAGCCAGGCCTAAGGCTGTTTGCGCCACAACAACCCGGTTCATGCGGCTTGGTCCAGCTCCGAGTTCTCCGCGCAATCCGGCGGTGCCAAATTCTAAGCGGGTGTCAAATCTAGAGGCCAAGCTGGCTTCATCGTCGTTATCAATCAGGTCTTGAAGTTCGAGTCTGGTCAATGGGTCTGGGTCTTGATTTAGCCATTGCTTGGCTTGGTCTAGCGGGTCACTCAAATCTTTCCCACGATTTCTGCCAATAGTTTGGAAATCCTTGCTTCAGCTCGCTGGCCCGCTTCAATGACCTCGGAGTGGCTCAGCGGAGTTTTCTGGATTCCTGCGGCCAAGTTGGTGATCAGCGACATACCAAGAATCTCCATGCCAGATTCTCTGGCAGCGATTGCCTCCAGGGCAGTTGACATGCCAACGATATCTCCACCCATTATTTTTGCCATTTGAACTTCGGCTGGGGTCTCGTAGTGAGGACCACGGAACTGCACATAGACACCCTCGTCAAGGCTCGAATCTACCTGCTTGGCAAGCTCGCGAAGTCTTGAGGAGTAGAGATCTGTCAAGTCAACGAAGGTCGCACCTTCGAGCGGGCTGGAGGCGGTCAGGTTAATGTGATCAGAAATTAGTACGGCTGCGCCACCGGCCCACTTGGGCTTGATTCCACCGGCGCCGTTTGTGAGGACCATCACCTTGGCACCGGTCTTGGCCGCGGTTCTAACCGAGTGAACTACGGCTCTCACACCGTGATTTTCATAGAAATGAGTCCTGGCACCAATCACCAGTGCAAATTTTCCATTGGGGAGCTTTATGGACCTAATGTTTCCGACGTGGCCGGCAAGGGCAGGCTTGGAAAAGCCAATTATTTCAGAAGCCGGTATCTCGCTGACCGTTTCGCCGAGGAGGTCTGCCGCTTTTGCCCAGCCCGAGCCAAGCGTTAGGGCGATGTGATGGTTTTCAACACCTGACAGCTGGCGAATCTGGTCGGCCGCCTGTTGGGCAATTTCGAAGGGGTTTATTGTCTCGTCAGCTAGTAGATGTGTCATAAAATTCAGTCTAGCCAACCACACCCTTGCCCACTTAGTGGAGAATAGTGACCGTGATCGAAAAAAATGTCTAAATACCGCATTGTTGTAATAGGTGGCGGTCCAGGTGGCTACGAAGCCGCTAGGGCCGGAGTGCAGCTCGGAGCCGAAGTCGTGCTTGTCGAGGAAAATGGTATCGGCGGGAACGCCGTGCTAACCGATGTGGTGCCCTCCAAAACCCTTATCGCAACCGCTGAGGCAGCGCAGCGCGTCGCATCGGCAGCAGCGCTGGGCGTCAGGCTAATGGTGGATGGCAAGCGAGTAACAGCGGCAATCGATATCGATTTGCCTGCCATTAACAGCCGCCTGCTGCAATTAGCGAAGTCTCAGTCCAAGGACATGCTGGAAACCCTGCAGGCCGAGGGCGTAACTGTGGTCAATGGCCGCGGAGTTCTTGATGGCAATCACCACGTTCTAATCACAAAATCCGGAGAGACTTCCCCGGAGCGCATCGAGGCTAAAACCATAATTGTTGCCACTGGGGCAAGACCCAGGGATCTCCCGACCGCTAGGACTGACGGCAACAGAATCTTGAACTGGAAGCAGCTTTATAACATCGGAGATCTTCCGGAACACATGATTGTCGTTGGTTCCGGTGTCACCGGGGCAGAGTTTGCATCGGCCTATCTGGATCTTGGTACCAAGGTGACTCTGGTTTCTTCGAGGGACAAAGTTCTTCCCGGAAACGACGGTGAAGCTGCTGAATTGATTGAGGATGTCTTCAAGCGCAAGGGAATGCAGATTCTTCGAAATGCCCGAGCTGCCTCAGTGAAGAACCTGGGTGAGAGCGTCGAGGTGACCCTAGAGGATGGCCGAGTGATTTCTGGTTCGCACTGTTTGATGGCGGTTGGAGCAATTCCAAACACTGAAGATATTGGTCTGGAAGAAGCCGGCGTGAAGCTAAATGAAACCGGTCACGTGATTTCGAACAAGGTCGCGAGAACCTCGAGGGCAAATGTTTATGCCGTTGGAGACTGTTCCACGGCCTTACCTCTGGCTTCGGTTGCTGCGATGCAGGGAAGAACCGCGATTTACCACACCATGGGAGATGTGTCCGTCCCAACCAATTTGCGCAATGTTGCCTCAAACGTTTTCACCTCACCGGAGATCGCGTCGGTGGGCTGGTCCCAGGATGAAATCGAACAAGGCCTAGTTCGTGGTGAAGTGCAAAAAATTATGTTGGACAACAACCCGCGCGCCAAAATGCAAGGAATCGAAGAGGGCTTTATCAAGCTCTACGCCTCGGTGGGTTCCGGCACAGTTATTGGCGGAGTGGTAGTTGCACCAACCGCATCTGATCTGATCTATCCAATAGCCGTCGCCATTGAGAATCGATTAACGGTTGACCAGTTAGCCAGAACCTACACGGTCTATCCGTCGCTGTCTGGATCGATTGCTGAGGCTGCTAGCACCCTTCACCAGCCGATTGAAGATTAACTAGTCCTCTATCTCCATCAACAAAGTACCTGCTGAAACGGTGTCACCAACTGCGACACCTATTTGCTTGATCTTTCCCGAGCGATGCGCAGTCAATGGCTGCTCCATCTTCATTGCCTCTAGAACTACAACCAGGTCACCCTTTTCGATTGCATCTCCG
>Ga0105053_10007856_pt1 | contig 14089 bp, 16 predicted proteins | sample BON01_FD_78093 | JGI IMG/M metagenome (GOLD analysis project Ga0105053, IMG submission 78093) | Freshwater microbial communities from Lake Bonney liftoff mats and glacier meltwater in Antarctica - BON-01 | ecosystem: Environmental > Aquatic > Freshwater > Ice > Glacier meltwater | place: Lake...
GCCCGAACGGCGCATTTGTCCCTGATGCGCTTTCTCGGCGACCTGATAAGCTTGATTACATTTTTCAATGTGCTGCGGTTCGAGATAAAGTGCCAGCTCATCGTGCAACTCCTGAAAATAACTCACGCAGCACTCCATGCGTCCCCGCCCCTTTTGGATACCATGACTTGCTCCGAAATAACCTGATAAATCAGTCTTTATCTAAAATATCACGCTTGACTAAACCTTGGGCAATTTCACGCAAAGCAACTACGGTGGGCTTATCATTTTCCCATTCAACCATAGGCTGTGCACCACGCACTGCAATTTGGCGCGCACGTTTGGATGCTACCATCACCAGTTCGAAACGATTTTCTACATGTTCCAAGCAATCTTCAACCGTTACTCGTGCCATAAATATCAACCCCCAGGTAAATTAATCAGCCAGATTTTACGATGCAGCATGCCCATCTCTGCTGACAAAACTTCATACTGACAAAACCATCCACTAGCGACGTGGCTTTGCAACTTCACTTATTAGGGTCAACAGACCCTAAGTACGTATGTATGTATGTATGTATGTATGTATATTTTTATTATAGATCATTGAATGTTACAAACTTTCTATTTTACTGTGATGATAACAGGAATGAAAGCAGTTTTCCTTGTTTCTCGGCCTGACGGATCATGCGCAAGCGATGGGCAATCACGATTGCCTGTAACTCCCCAGCCGCAGTTGCAAAATCATCATTGACGATTAAATAGTCGAATTCCGGGTAATGGCTAAGTTCATCCTGAGCGCGGTGCATACGGCTGCTAATCACTTGATCATCATCTTGTTGCCGAGCCTGTAAACGCTGTTTTAAAATGTGCAACGAAGGCGGGATAACAAAAATGCTGACGGCATTGGTGAATGCTTGTTTAATCTGCTGCGCACCCTGCCAGTCAATGTCCAACACCACATCAATGCCCGCTCTCAGGCGATCATGAATTTGAGCGATAGACGTTCCATAGAAATGATTAAACACATGCGCATGTTCTACGAAAGCCCCTTCCTTGACCATACGCAGGAATTCATTTTCTTGCACAAAAAAATAGTCAACGCCTGCCACTTCTCCGGGTCGCTTTTCGCGGGTGGTATGGGAGACAGATACCTGAACAGCCTCTATATCATTAATCAGTTTTTTCACCAGGCTGGTCTTACCACCTCCTGACGGGGCAGCGACAATGAATAGGGTTCCAGGGTAATCGTCAACCATTGTCTTCACTCTATATTTTGAATTTGTTCCCGCATTTGTTCAATCAACACCTTCATTTGTACGGCATTTAGCGTTAATGCAGCTGAGTCGGACTTGGAGCTTAACGTATTCGCTTCACGGTTGAGTTCCTGCATCAAAAAATCAAGCCGCCGTCCTACGGATTCATCACTGTCTAGCGTACGCTCTACCTCATTAACATGGGTTTGCAGGCGATCCAGCTCTTCGCTGACATCAAGACGCGCCAACATCAACGCAATTTCCTGCTCAATACGTGCCTCGTTTACGCCTAACTGCAAATCCTGAAGGCGGGCCAGCAATTTCTCACGGGTTTGCACAGAAATTGTAGTTAGCAATTCGCGGGTAAGTATAATCTCATCATTCAGTTTATGTAAGCGCGCTTTTATATACTCTTTTAGCACATTTCCTTCATTTAGTCTCGCCGCCTGCAATTGCGTTAAGGCTTCTTTAAACAATTGCAATATCTGAGCGCTTAATGCGTCCAGATCAGGTTGGCTGGATTGCACGATCCCCGGCCATGCAAGCACCTGGCTTACGGTTAAATCATTAGCAAGCTGCTGGGAAGATGCGAGTTTTTCGCTCATCTCAACTAAGGCGCTTACCAGGCTTTCATTGAGAGTCATCGTCTGGGTATCACCCGCCAAGTCATTGAATTTTAATTGGCATTCCAGTTTTCCACGACTAATTTGGCCGCGCAGCAAATTGCGCAAGTTGACTTCTAAAAACCGAAAAGATTCCGGCAAACGAAAGGAAACATCAAGGTAACGATGATTGACTGATTTTAATTCCCAGCAGAGTAGACTCGAGCCAAATTGGTTTTGTACTCTGGAAAATGCGGTCATACTATAGGTCATTAATAGTCCAACTTATAAATGTTGGGCGACTATACCCCATATTTGTACAAATGCAAGCAGCCAACATGTCGTTAAAAGTACTGTTTGTATTTTTTTAAAGCGAATCAAATGCTACGCCAGCACGAAATATAAACAAATAACTTAGATGAATCTCGCAAAAAACATTTAAATAGATATATACTTGCTCAATTTTATCAAGGATTTCATTATGCGCCCCAGTAACCGTGAGGCTAATCAGCTTCGTCAAATTAAAATAACCCGAAATTACACCAATCATGCTGAAGGCTCTGTATTAGTTGAATTTGGTGAAACCCGTGTTTTATGCACCGCGTCTGTTATTGATGGGGTTCCACGGTTTCTTAAGGGCAAAAACCAGGGCTGGATAACCGCAGAATACGGCATGTTGCCCCGCGCCACCCACAGCCGCAACGAACGCGAAGCCAGTAAAGGCAAGCAAGGGGGGCGTACCCTGGAAATCCAGCGCCTAATCGGCCGCTCACTACGCACCTGCATAGATTTGAAATTATTAGGCGAAAATACCATCACCCTTGACTGTGATGTCCTGCAGGCTGATGGTGGTACCCGCACCGCCTCGATTACCGGTGCTTGTGTAGCGATGAGAGACGCCATTAATTGGATGGTTTCACGGGAGAAATTACGTAAAAAACCTGAGTTCAATTACATCGGCGCCGTGTCAGTAGGCATTTACCGTGGTCAGGCAGTGCTTGATTTGGATTATGCGGAAGATGTATTAGCCGATACCGACATGAATGTCGTCATGAATGAACAGGGAGAATTCATTGAGATACAAGGTACGGCCGAAGACAGAAGTTTTTCGCGTACCCAGCTTAATGATATGTTGTCATTGGCTGAATCAGGAATCCAGCAGTTAATTGAACAACAGAAAAACGCCTAACACCCTCATTTTACCTTCCTCCATCCGAGGAAGGTTCTTTTCATTAAGACTCTGATTACCATGCAATACGTCTGCGATTGTATTTTATTTTTCCAATTCGATCATATTTGCAAATTTTTAAGCTGATTATCTGTGTTTCCTTGGTACAGATGCGTATAGATTAAGCATTTAAATGCTTGTTTTTCAAATAGTTAACCTATTTTTTGACTTACAAGATCAAATAATTATCTTCATGCATTGATTGTGAGCATTAAGGCAGGTATTATCCATTTTTTTTTAACCAGATGGATACTACGATGATATTTTATGAGTATGAGAAGAGACACGCTGAACTTGGCAGGATTACCAAAATTTCTGATGGAACAGAGAAGAGCCAAGCGCTAACCAAATTTATTGAAGATGAGTTAGATATTTTACGAGGAATGAATAGTCCAAAACTAAGATCACAAGCCCTATCAAGCGCGAAAAGTGCATTAAAGAATATTGAAGAAGCACCTGCTAGCGAACATGCACCTAAAAAAATCGATTTTTAATTGAGCAATGTCAATCTAGGCGTTCGCAGAAGGATGACCTAGGTTGAACCAAGCAGTTGTCTTTATCTCGTATATCCGACTTATACGCACTAGAACTGCGTTTTATTAATAGCTACTTCACGTGCAGTCTGGCGGGAAATTATATTGCCGTTTAATAACTGTAATAAATGCTGATCCAAGGTCAACATGCCCTGCGCTTGCCCGGTTTGAATCGCTGAATACATTTGAGCGATTTTATCTTCGCGGATTAAATTTCTTAGAGCGGCATTACAAATCATGATTTCCAGTGCTGCCACGCGTCCTCCGCCTACTTTCTTTAATAACGATTGGGCGATGACTGCCTGCAAAGATTCAGACAACATCGAACGTATCATCGATTTCTCGTCACCGGGAAATACATCAATGATACGGTTGATAGTTTTGGTGGCCGAATTGGTATGTAAAGTACCAAATACTAAATGCCCAGTTTCGGCGGCCGTCATTGCCAGGCGGATTGTTTCCAGATCGCGTAACTCCCCTACCAAAATAATATCGGGATCTTCACGCAAGGCAGAGCGCAAGGCGGCGCTAAAGCTGTGCGTATCACGATGCACCTCCCGTTGGTTAACCAGGCATTTATTACTGGTGTGAATAAACTCGATAGGATCTTCAACGGTCAGGATATGTTCATAACGGCTGGCGTTAATATAATCGATTAAGGCCGCCAGGGTTGTACTTTTACCTGATCCCGTGGGGCCGGTTACCAGCACCAAACCTTTAGGATAGGACGCCATTTCCGCAAATATCGGCGGCAGGCCTAAATCGTCCAGGCTCAGAATTTTAGAAGGAATGGTACGAAATACAGCAGCAGCACCGCGCGATTGGGTAAAGGTATTCACCCGAAAACGGGCAAGACTGGCAATTTCAAAAGAAAAATCAAGCTCCAAATGCTCTTCATATTCCTTACGTTGCTTGTCATTCATAATGTCGTAAACAATTTTAAGCACTTCTTTATGCGAAAGGGCTGGAACATTTAACTTACGCAAATCACCATCAACGCGTATCATCGGGGGCAACCCTGCTGATAAATGTAAATCTGACGAATTGTTTTTTACGGTGAATCCCAGTAGTTCTGTAATTTCCATCGCCAAAATCCCTCTCCAGCAGTCATACCTACTTGAAGCCTAGCGCAGCAATTCATTGGCCGCAAATAAAACAATAATTAAATTAATTTTATTATCATAATTTTCAACTATTTAGCTTAAAAACCAGTAGCGTATGCGTTTTTTTTTAAAATATAATCCAATGATCAAAAAAGATGTTAAATTAAATTGCAACCTAACGTAGCCAGGGAGACGAGAATGAGACTTAAAGGATTATTTTCCAAACAACCAGCACCTTACAAGCCAGCTCCTCAGCATGTTAATACCAGCAATCCTCATCACAATACCCATGAACACAATTTGCTAAAATGGGTGAAAAAACACGAAAATGCGCTAGAGCACATTAAACAAGTCAAAAGTAGCTCTACCACCTTGTCCTCCTCTTATGAACAACGCAAAGCTGTGCAAGCGGCAAACACCAGTCGTTTGAATTTTTTCGCAGGTTTATCCAACCCTAGCCCAGAACGCCCTGACGATATTAATTTTATTACCTCTATTGCCGAGAGTTTGGGCGAAAAGACGAAAGTGACTAAAAACAAACTGCGTGAGCTAAAGGGAGAAACCCACAAGCTTGAAGCGGCCTCAGATAAAATGAGCACTATTGTTACCGGTGCCTATTTATACGTGATGAAAAAAATTGAAGACAGTTATAAAAATGCCTGGGTAAGTAAAGATCCCAAGTCGAGCCAGCTTTATTTAGAGCTAGTAGCGCGCGTAGGTAAAAAAACCGACGAAGAGCAACATACTTGCCTCACTGCATTGCATGACCATTTACAAGCCGAAGAGATACAAAAAAAGATAAAATTTGGCAGCCAAAAGCCCGACGATGTCTTGGCAAAGTTGCAAGAATATATTAAGGTGTTTGTTCCAAGTGTATCTGGTCCATAATAACAAACTGGTATAAATAATTGGAATCGCGTCTCCGCCTCGCATAATAACCGTGCGACGGAGAAGCAGCTTGTAGCCACGTTAGGGATAACTGATTTATCAGATGTATTGACAGTTATAAGAGGATTATCATGCCCCCTGATTTAGTTACCACCACAACGACCACCATCCAAGTCTTAAAAGAGCGCAAACAAGATACCGTTTGGATGTTAAGCCTATATGGCACCGCCATTGGCGCAGGCACTCTCTTTCTACCTATTGAAGCCGGACTAAATGGTATCTGGCCGTTGATCATCATGGCAATCCTGGCATTCCCCATGACTTATTTTTCCCATCAGGCGCTTTGCCGCTTCGTGCTATCAGGCTCTTCTGCCCAAAATAATATTACCGAGGTAGTGGATGAACACTTTGGGCCATTTGCCGGTAAGTTGCTTACGCTTCTCTATTTTTTTGCAATTTACCCGATTTTATTGCTTTATAGCGTCGCGATTACCAATACGACGCAAAGTTTTATCGTAAATCAGCTGGGATTGTCCGCTCCTCCGCGCTCCTTGTTAGCATTAGTTTTGATTTTAGGATTAATGGCTATCATCCGCTTTGGCCAGCAAACCATTTTAAAATCGATGAGTTTATTGGTTTATCCTTTTATTAGTATTTTAATTGTATTGTCTCTTTATCTGGTTCCGCACTGGAATAATGCCATCTTGCATCAAAGTGACCCCACCCAAGGGCACGGTTTTTTGAAGACATTATGGCTGGTTATCCCGGTCATGATTTTTTCCTTCAACCATTCACCCATTATTTCGTCATTTGCTGTCAATCAAAAGCAACGTTATGGTGCGCAAGCGGATGAAAAAAGTTCATGGATTTTAAAAAACAGTCACATCATGATGGTAACCACAGTGATGTTTTTTGTGTTCAGTTGTGCCTTTAGTTTATCGCCACACGATCTGGCCTTGGCAAAACAGCAAAATATATCTATTTTATCGTACTTGGCGAATCATTTTCACACGCCGGTGATTGCCTATATCGCCCCCTTAATCGCCTTCATTGCGATCTCAAAATCATTCCTCGGGCATTATTTAGGTGCGAGTGAAGGCTTACAAGGATTGCTGGTTAAAGCCATTAGCGCCAAAGGCAAAACGGTCAATCATAGCAAACTGCAATATTTGATTGAAATTTTTATTGTCCTTACCTGCTGGGGAACGGCCACGGTTAATCCCAATATTTTACGCATGATTGAAACCCTGGGTGGGCCAATTATCGCCATGATCCTGTTTTTGATGCCGATGTATGCCATTAATAAAGTACCGGCGATGAAGAAATATAGCCAACCATTTTGCAATGCCTTTATTACCCTGATTGGTATAATTGCCATTTCGGCCATTCTTTATGGCATGTGGGGAACATGGAGTGCTTGACCAGACTATCGCACACCGGCTACAAGATATTAAAACAGCTATTCTGCAGGCAGAGCTTGCCAGCAACCGCCCAGCCGGTGATGTGCAATTACTGGCGGTGAGTAAAAAACAACCTATCGCTGCGATTGAACAAGCATATAGTGCGGGGCAGCGAGCGTTTGGGGAAAGTTATGTGCAAGAAGCGCTGCTTAAAATAAAGTCGTTAGCCGCCTTGCCAATTCACTGGCATTTTATTGGCCCCATCCAAAGCAATAAAACCAACGTGATTGCCGAACATTTTGCCTGGGTACACAGCGTATGCCGGCAAAAAATAGCACAGCAATTACATGATGCCCGCCCGAACCATCTGCCCGCTCTTAATATTTGCCTGCAAGTCAATCTCGATGATGAGCCGAGCAAATCGGGGCTTGCTGTCGAGTTAATCGCCGAGCTTGCACGTTATGTGTTGCAGCTCCCGCGCCTGCATCTGCGTGGATTGATGATTATCCCTAAACTCCAAGATGACCCGCAACAGCAATACCTTGCCTTTCTGCGTTTGACTCATTTATTGCACGCTCTCAATCAACAGTTAAACATCAACATGGATACCTTATCGATGGGTATGAGTGATGATATGCAAGCGGCTATTCGCGCGGGCAGTACCATAGTCCGTATAGGAACTGCTATCTTTGGGGTACGATCGCTGCCATAAAGCGAGTCTTTAAGCAAACGTGAGCCTGACTATGAATATAAGTTTTATTGGCTTTGGCCATATGGCAAAAGCTATTGCCCAGGGGCTGGTAGCCAGTGGCACGCATCACCTGAATGCTGCAGCCCCATCGTTAACTATTGGCGTAAATCAACTGGGAGTTAATACCCATTATGACAATTTGGCGGTCATTGCTGGTGCTGACATCATTATTTTAGCGGTCAAGCCTAAGCAAATGAGTGCTGTTTTTACGCAAATCATGCCTGCCTTACCCGCCCAATGTTTAATTATTTCTATTGCTGCCGGCATAAGTTTGCCCTGGTTCGCCAATCACGCTCAGCCATTGGCAATTGTCCGGGCTATGCCCAATATTGCCGCGGCAGTAAATAAAAGTGCAACAGCGCTCATTGCCAATGAGTTTGTTAGCAAACAACAGCAGCAATGGGCAGAACAAATTTTTTCCGCTATCGGTTTAACCACCTGGGTAATGCAGGAAAAAGATATAGATGCGCTCACCGCCCTGTCCGGCAGCGGCCCTGCTTATCTTTTTTTATTTATGGAAGCAATGATTAAAGGTGCTATGGATCTGGGCTTGACAGAAGAAATAGCTACATCTTTTACGTTACAAACCTGCGATGGTGCGTTAAGCTTGGCGGGCAAAAGCGAGCTCACCCTTGCGCAATTAAGGCAGAATGTCACCTCACCAGCAGGAACTACCGCCGCCGCGATTGATGTTTTTAGCAATCAGGGATTGAATGAGCTGGTGATTGCAGCGATGAATGCTGCCTTTATGCGTGCACAGCAGTTGGGCGCGCTACTGTGAGCACTATCCCAAAAATTTATTATCTTACCTGCGATCTGATAAAAATTGAGGCTTAACCTGTACGTTCATAAAAATTTTTAGAGGGCATCATGACTGGATTCATAACGGTTGGTTATTTCTTATTTTCCCTGTTTTTTAGTTTATTAACGTTCCTTTTATGGGCTCGTATCGGCCTGCGTTTTTTTCGCGTAAGCGTCCTTCATCCTGTGGCCTTTTCGATCAATTCCCTTACTGAGCGGGTTATTAGACCCATCGCCCAGATGATTCCTGCTGCAAAAAAACGGTTAAGCAAATATGACTGGCCGTGCTTTATCCTGCTAGTCATTGTCGAATTTATTAAATTTATCGCCATTGGCTTTTTGTTTGCAAGTGGCATGTTGCCCCTACTATTGATCCTGCTCTATGTAGTGGCCGACCTGATTATACAACCCTGTAATTTACTGTTTTACGCAATCCTCATTCGGGTGATCATGAGCTGGGTTAATCCATTATGGCAGCACCCAGTCGCTGATATCTTACGGATAATAACCGAGCCATTGCTGCGCTTTGGCAGAAAGATCGTACCCGACATCTCCGGTTTTGATTTCTCGCCCTTTATCATCATGATTATTTTGAAAGTGATCACTTTATTTATCAGTGCCTCGCTACCTCTGCACTTAATTTGACCCATTTAGTGCAGGACAGTTAGGGTCTGTTGACATTGCTGCCTGCAATAGCAAAAAGTGTTTATTAATCAACTCCGGATGCGTCTTGCTTAACAAAGCAAAACTGAAGATGGGAAGCTATAATATAGTTTAAACAGACTACTTGGAAAAATTATGTCTCTCAAATTGCTTACAATGCTTGGCTTATCATTACTCCCTTTGGCGTCCGTTGCCCAATCTGTCTATTGCCCACAAAATCATGGCTATATTAATACAGGCATGACGCAGGCTCAGGTGCTTTCAGCATGTGGCCAACCACTTAGCCAGCAAGAATCGAATGTTCCGGTCACACAAAGGCTGCCGGTTAAACAGCTTATTTATACCGAGCTTAACAAGGGCAGTGTTTATCCAGGCCTTAATAATATTTACGATCAATGGTCACTACCCAGTGGCTCCACCGGCGTAAGTCTTGAAATTGATATTATTAATAACAAAGTGAGCGCTGTGCGGATAAACGGCTCCAGTACGAATGCCATGTCGATTTGCGGCGGGGTTAGCGTGGAGGTTGGCGCCGATGAAAGTCAGGTCTATTCGGCATGTGGCAATCCCGATATGGTAAACGATACGTTCGTCAATCAGGCAGTGCCTAGTAATACTAAACCTCAAATCTGGATTTATCAGGTTGATAAGTATCAGGCACCAATGAGCTTGACATTTGTTAATGGCAAACTACAATCCATTGATTAACTAAAATACTTGCATACTTTCAGGATAATAACGCCTGGAGGATGAAGTATAGTTTGGAGTTCTTATGAGTGAAACAATAGATGGTTTGACCATTGCTTTCAGCGAAGATGGCGTGGAGACCACCAAAGAGTTAGGAAAAAGTATCTTATCCAAAGGAGCGTGGACCACGATCCTTTTTCGTTATCAGGATTGGGATAAAGCAAAACAGGTTTATGGGCCAATAAAGTATTCGATCAGACGCTATCAAAAACGTAACAACCAATACTGGCAGAAATCCAAATTTAACATTTCCAGTGATGATCAAGCGCGTAAAATTATGGACATATTATCAGAGTGGCTAGCCGACAACAGCGGAAAGTAATCCTTTGTATTCACGGCTAACAGACTGATTTTCGAGCACCGTAACCGATCGCAGGAAATCAGCCTGTTTTGGCCAAGATAGTAGACATGGCAACAGACCCTACCATTTTTGACCAAATTTGACCTAGAATTTCATGCCAGGCAATATTCATCCGTCGCACATTGCCGGCATTTGGAATATATAGTCTCTTCCACGGCGCATCATCCCAATAAACCGTATAATCGGTCGGTGCGGCAAGGGGATGCAGGCCTTGCTGCTGGCAAAGAGCCATCGCACGGGGCATATGAATTGCCGACGTCACCAGATAAAACGGCTGATTATTCAGCAGTTTTTTAATGGCGACCGCTTGTTCTGCAGTATTTGACGAGTTTATTTCCAATTCGACCTTGTCTGCTGGAATTGACTGCCATGATGCTAATACAGCTAAGTCTACCGCTTCCGGCCTCCCCTCTCCGCCCCCAGATAGCAGTAATTTTGCTGCCGGTAATAGCCGAAACAAGCGTACCCCTTCGATAAGGCGTTTGATGCTGGGAGAATACAGCAAATGATTTGCCGCTAAATTTGCCCAGCGCATTTGCCCGCCACCCAATACAACCACCCAGTGGATAGAAGGATCGACGACGATAACAACCGGATACTGATATTCAAGATACCGGGTTATTTTTTTCGGCAGCCAGGCAGTGCTGCATATTATAAAAGCAACTAAACTCACAACTACCCCGGTAATAGCCAGGCGCTTATGCCAGCGCAGGAATAAACACCCGACTGAAATAGCAAATACCAAGGGGATTAAGGAGAGTGGATTGAGCAAAGATTCAAGCATATGCCGGGTAGAAATAAAACTCATCATTATTTAACGCGCCGCATCAAGTATAAGCCCAGTAAGGCGAAGAGGCAGGTCGGGCCGAAAGCGGCAAACTCTGGCGGCCATTGAAAAACCTGACTGATAGGGCCAAAAAAACGATTAATAATATGGAAACCAAACCCTACTATTGCACCGGCCAATAGTTTTGAACCCATGGTGGATGAGCGCAAAGGACCAAAAATAAAAGGAATAGCCAGCACCATCATCACCATAGTGGTTACCGGCTGAATAAGCCGTTGCCAATAGGCGAGTTGATAATTAAACGCCGTTTGATGGCTTAATTTTTGTGCACGTAAAAATTGCCGTAATTCATGTAAGGTCATCTCATCCGGCTCACTGCTGCTAACTCCCAGGATACTGGGCTTCAAAGGCACATCCCAAATCATGTGGTCATGATGTAGAGCTTGCACCTGGTTATTACTAATAATCGTTTCGGAAATATCAGAGGCATTCCATACCCCATTTTTAAACTCAATGGTGGCAATTTTGCGCGCCAGGCACAGATGGTGCTGGTCATCAAAATGGAATTGGTACACTTGCTGCAGGGTGTTAGTGGGTAAAACAGTACCGATGGTAATAAAGTCATTTTGAAACCGTAACCAGGTTCCTTTGGCGGTACGCAATGCTTGCCCCTCGCTCATTGCTTGTAATTTCTGATCGTTGGCAAAATGGGCTAAGCGCGGCACCACCGTTTCACTCACCAGCGTTACAATGATGATCACAATTAAGGCGGCCTTCAATACCGCAAGGGTCACTTGCCAGATGGACATCCCTGCTGCTCTCATCACCACCAGCTCACGATGATTGGCCATTATGCCTAAGCCAATCAGGCTTCCCAGTAAACTTGCCATCGGAAAAAACAAATAAACCTGATAAGGCATTTGTAACAACACAAATGACGCAGCCTGTAAGATACCAAAATTGGCTTTACCCAAATCATCTAATTGATTAACGAATAAAATAAACACTTGCAAACCGGCCAACATCAAGGTCACCAGCGCAATTGCGGCCAAGACTGTTTTAGCTATATACCAATCTAGCAGCTTGATCCTCATGATAACTTCACTTGATTACGCCAAATAAGAAATACACCTAACAGCGCCACGCTAAGGTGTAGCCACCATACGCCCAGCCACACCGGGATTTTTCCGAGAATTAACCAATCCCTGACAATAAACATGAAGTTCGCATAGACGATATAAAGCACAATAGCAGGTAACAGTTTGGCAAATTTGCCAGCACGAGGGTTAACGCGGCTCAGCGGCACTGCCACCAGAGTAAGGGTCAATACCATCAAAGGTACAGACAAGCGCCACTGCAATTCGGCCGCTTTGTGCAAATCAGGATTATTTAACGGCCAAAGACTGGCCGTATCTGCCGTGCGAATATCATTTTTAAGGGTAAGCACTGGATGCGGTAACCGTGATTGGTAGCGCGCAAATTCAGCTACCTGGTAATCAGCTTGCCCCGGTATGCCTTGATACACCTTGCCATCTTGAAAAATAATATAATCTTCGAATGTTTTTAAATCAGTCTCGGCAAAAGCCTTGTCCGCCCACAACACATCCCATTGTGGTTGGCCATCTTTTTGCACCAGACGGGCGAGAAACACATTCTTTGCCACTGTATGCCCTGGGTTCATTGATTCCACATAAAACACCTGCTGTCCGCCTGGAATTTCGCGAAAACGCCCGGGCATAATAGTTTGGATTAATGTTTGTATGCCGGTACTACGCAGTAATTTAGCCCGTTCAATGGCGATAACCGGGCTCGCCCACATCATAATCACCGTCACCAGGGCTGCAACGAAAATAGCCATGATAAAACTATGTTTTAATAATTGCGTGGGGCCATATCCACAGGCTTGTAACACCGTCATTTCACTTTCGGCATATAAGCGTCCATAGGCAATCAATAATGCGATGTAGAATCCAAGCGGCAGCAATAAACCCATCAGGTTGGGAAGTTCGAGCATCATTAATTTCATAATGAACATCGCCGGAATCTGACCACTGGCGGCCCGATTTAAATAGCGGACAAACTGATTACTCATAAAAATCAGCATCAGGATGGTAGTCAATGAGGCCAAGGTAATAAACACTTCTTTAGCCAGATAACGAAATATGAGCACGATCTATCTCTACCCCCCGTTGAAAAAGAACCATTATAGTAGAATTGGCGGTAGAACCTAAGTAAACTAGCAATTTTTAATGGTCTATTCATTTTCAGGAACCGGTATGAACTATGGTTTAACGGCAACACCCACGCTGAATGCCAGTGCGTGTCTGATTGTCGGAGTATTTAGCGACCACAGCTTGCCCGACTTTGCCAGCACAATTGACCATCAATATAAAGGCATACTGAGCCGTTTAGCGGCCAAACTCAGTGAAGCGGGCGATCATATTTGGCAAGCTGATCTGGATGGCCAAAGTTTACTGCTCATCCACTGCGGCGATAAAACAACGTTTTCTGCCGATACATTAACAAAACGCGTTACCGATGTTGCAACGCTTTTACTCAAGCATCGTATTGCCCAAGCCATCGTTTGTTTACCGCAATTACCATTGCAGCAAGCCAACTGGCAACTACAGCAAATGATTTTACAGTTTGAAGTGCTGCGTTATCAGTTGCTTGATTTCAAAAGTATACAAAATAAACCGCATGATCTTGAATCCATCCTGTTTTTTCTGCCTGGTGCCACCGATACCAGCATAGACTCAGCACAAGCTATTGCGGCCGGGGTACGCTGTGCACGCAACCTCGCTAATTTACCCGCCAATGTCTGTACCCCCACTTATCTTGCTGAGCAAGCGCTGCAACTCGCCCAACAACATGCAGATCTGGAGGTTAAGGTATTTGGGCGGGACGAGATGCGCAAACTGGGCATGGGCGCCTTACTGGCCGTGGCGCAAGGTAGCATTGAGCCACCCCAATTCATTGAAATGCACTAC
>Ga0105053_10007861_pt1 | contig 14085 bp, 15 predicted proteins | sample BON01_FD_78093 | JGI IMG/M metagenome (GOLD analysis project Ga0105053, IMG submission 78093) | Freshwater microbial communities from Lake Bonney liftoff mats and glacier meltwater in Antarctica - BON-01 | ecosystem: Environmental > Aquatic > Freshwater > Ice > Glacier meltwater | place: Lake...
ACGACGAACCAGCGTTCAATTGTGTCGCCGGCTGTCTGACTGTCGTCTGAGCCATTCATCTATCGCCTGAGCTGAGGCGCCAGAATGGTTTGCCGCATGGGAAAACGGCAGATGCGGGGTGACAGACCGGATTGGTCGTGCTGCCTTGCGACCGGGCTCTGCGAACCAAACACAATTGATATCGCCGGACTCGTCAGTTTCAGCCACGTAAAGTGGTACATTCATGTTCATGTTTCGCCCCCAGAATCGTTACATGCCGGTGACAATCGCACAGATCTCGGGTTCCTGAAACCCGAATGGCGCGGGCAGCAGACGTGCGATGACCCGACGCCACGGCTGCGAAGGCGTTTCAACGGGCCAACGCAACGCTTGACGCTCAATTGCAATCCGGTGGGTTAATTCTTGAGGGCGACACACACATGTCATATCCAACCTGTAACGAATATTCATTCGGATGAATCAACCATGACAAAAGAACGTTGGCGTGAAATCGGCATGTTGATCGAGCAAGATATCAGGGACGCGGTGCTGATGCCCGGGGCCAGACTTCCGACTGAACTGGAACTGGCGCGCATCTACAATGCTGGGCGCCATTCGGTGCGCCGGGCCATCGCCGAGTTGGCCAAGGCTGGCCACCTGAGCGTTGAGCAGGGGCGCGGAACCTTTGTACAGCCGCGTCCACAGATCGAATATGCCATCGGGCGGCGTACACGGATACGGCGCAACCTTGATGCGCAGGGCATCGATGTGTCTGGTGCCTTTCTGGGCGCAGAGAAGGTTGCAGCCGACGAGAAGATCGCACAACGGCTGGGTTTGCAACCAGGTGCGCCAATCATCGTCACCCGGCGGATTACCTACGCCGACGGTATTGCGGTTTCGTTCGGCGCAATGCACCACGACGCCATGCGCTTTGCCGACTTTCCGCAACGCCGCGAAGTCATGGGGTCGGTCAGCGCTGTTTATGCCTCGTATGGCATCTCTGACTACTTGCGCGGCACGACCGAAATTCACGCCCGCCCGGCGCGTATGGCAGAGGCCCAAACCCTGAAACAGCACCCGGATATGCCCGTCATGGTCGTGCGCGCGGTTGACCGTGAACACGATGGCACCCCACTGGCCTATACCGAAGTGATCTGGTCGGCCGCGCGGGTCAAATTCAGCATTACGCACGAAGAGGAAACGCCGTGATCCAGACCCTGAATGCGCTTGAGGGCCACAGCCACGACAGCATGCTGAGCATCCTCGCACGCGCCGATGCAGACCGGATCAAGGCCTTTGCCGAGCCGCTGATCGCCGATCTGGGTGAAATCGAGGTCACCGAGAACCGGACAGGTCTGGTGATGTTGCCGATGCGCGACACAGCCCAAGGCACGCATTTCCATCTGGGCGAAGTGCTGATGAGCGAGGCGCGTATATCGGCGCAAGGGTTCGATGGTTATGGCATGCGCTGCGGGCGCGACCTTGAGGCGGCGATGGCGATGGCGGTCGTCGATCTGGCCGTCGCCGTTGGTGTCGCGCACCACGCCTGCAATACCTTTTTGAACAGTGAGGCCGCGCATCAGTCCAAGGCGGACGATGACACCTTGCGCAGGGTCGAGGCGACCCGCGTGGATATGGAGACGTTCTGATGGGCGCGTACCCCCAACCCTCAAAATTCGAGGTGCGCAGCAATGCGACCTACGACGCACTGATGTGGGCCATGGCGCGGCCCGGTCTTGCCCGCCACCTGCCCGCGCCGGGGCAGGCCATGATCGTCGAGGCACTGATTGATCGCGAATGCGCTGTCTATTGCAACACTCCAGAGCTTGGCGATCTGGCTGCAAAGGTCGGTGCCGCGCTGGTCGCCCCCGAGGCTGCGGATCATCTGTTTGTCGATGAGTTGCCCGACAGTCGATTTCTACGCCGCCTGCGCTGTGGCTCAGAACTTTATCCCGACGAGGGCGCGACCCTGGTCATGAACGCGGGTCTTGATCGTGGCCAGGCGGTGCGCCTGACCGGCCCCGGTGTCGATGTTGCGATTGATGTCTCAATCTCCGGACTGCCGGCTGATTTCTGGGCCATGCGCGCAAAAATCATGCGCTATCCGGTCGGATTCGAACTTGTGCTGGTTGAGGGTGACCGGGTCGTTGGCATTCCGCGTTCAACTGCAGTGGAGGTGATTTGATGGCGTATGTCGCGACCCGGGGTGGCGAACGCGCGATCGAGCAGTCCGAGCGACTGTTCCGCGCCAAAATGGGCGAAATCACACCCGGGCGTGTCGCGGAAATTCGCGCTGCAATGCCCTATCTGATTGATCGGGTAATGGGCGAGGCGTCGCTGTATGACGAAGATCTGGCGGCACTGGCGCTGGCCCAGACCGGAGGAGAGTTGTTCGAGGCGGTCCTGCTGTTGCGGGCCTGGCGCACGACGCAGCCCCGTCTGGCCGTGGCGGAACCCGTCACCCAAGACAGCCTGTTCACCCATCGCCGGATTTCGGCGGCGTTCAAGGATATTCCTGGCGGGCAAATCCTGGGGCCTACGCTGGATTATTCGCACCGCATTCTGGCCACCGATGTCCTGTCAGGACAGACCTATCGGCCCGAACCCGTGGAGCCTGCCCAGACACCGGCGCCTGCGCACCAGCCATCGGTGGCAGCGTGGCAGGCAGCCAACGGATTGTTGCGCGCACCGACACCCGACAGCGTAACCGGCAACGACATTCCCGATGTCACCCGCGAACCGCTGCTTTTTCCTGCCAGGCGGGCGCACACATTGCAAAGCCTTGCGCGGGCTGAAACTGGAGGCGTGCTGGCCTTGGGATATGCGGCGCAGCGTGGCTATGGTCAGGCGCATCCTACGGTAAACGAATTGCGGCTGGCCGAGGCCGAGGTGCGGGTTGAACATCCGCGCGGCACGATCTTCAGCGCGGGGCGTGTCAAGGTCAGTCAGGCCGAAGTTGTCTCGAAGACGGGAACGCAACTGGGCCTTGGCTTTGCCGCGACCATGGGCTGGAACGAGGTCAAGGTGATTGCCGCCGCGACGCTGGATTTGAATTCCAAGGGTGCGCCCAAAGGGTCGGCAACCGAAGAAGAGTTCTTTTTGTACCACACCGAAGGGGTCGAAAGCTCGGGCTTTTGCATTCACTTCAAGTTGCCCCATTATGTGACTTTTCAGTCCAGTCTTGACGCGATGCGCGACGGCTCGCTCAACCAGGGCGCAAGTGTAAAACAGCCGGAGCCCGCCGAATGAGCCTCAAGTCCCTGACCAGAGAATGGGAGCCGATGAGCTATGGCTTTCTCGATGCCTCGGCCAAGCGCGAGGTCCGGCGCAAGATGCTCAAGGCGATTGCGGTGCCCGGATGTCAGATGCCCTATGCCAGCCGCGAGGTGCCCATGGCGCGGGGGTGGGGCACGGGCGGGTTGCAGGTGTCGTGCACGCTGTTGAACCCCCGCATGTCGATCAAGGTGATCGATCAGGGTGCTGATGACAGCGTCAACGCTGTGTCGATCCGCAAGTTTCTGGCGCGGGTGTCGGGTGCGCCTGTAACCATGAACACGCTTGAGGCCGATCTGATCCAATCGCGCCACCGCATCCCAGAAGAGGTCCTGCGCGCCGATCAGGTGCTGGTTTTGCAGGTTCCCAACCCCGAGCCTTTGCGCTCGGTGCAGCCGAATCTGTCCATCGCACGCCAGATGCACGCAGATGCGGATTACGGGCGCATGTGGTTGCAGCTGTACGAACAGATCGTCCGCTCGGGGCGGGTGATGCAGGGGGCCAGTTATCCATCGTTGGTCAACGGGCGGTTTGTGATGACCCCCTCACCGATTCCGCGCTGGGACGTGCCAAAGCTGAACATGGCGAACCACCTGACCATCCTGTCCGCCGGGCGGGAAAAGCGTATTCACGCGGTGCCGCCCTTCACCCGGGTAGAACCGCTGGTGTTTGACGATGTGCCCTACCGCGTTGAAGAGCATGGCGCGCTTGTCTGTCACCGCTCTGGTGCCAAAGGGTTTTTCATGAACGAGATTCCGCAGGACGACGGATCGTCAAGTTATGAGGTGTCCGACAGTGAATGGGGTGTGAAAACGATCCGGCTGGCCGAGGGCGCGCGCGTCGAGATGGGCAAGACGTGGTATAGGAACGGGGAGTTTTCGCAATGACCCTGTCATTGGACGCACCGCGCCTTGTGACCACGCAGCCGCTGCTGACTGCACGGGATGTATCCAAATCCTATGGCGCGGTGCAGGCGCTGAGGAATGTGTCGGCCACGGCCTATCCGGGCGAGGTGCTGGGCATCGTCGGGGAAAGCGGATCGGGCAAATCGACGTTCCTGCGTTGCCTGAACCTTGAGGAGACACCGGATACCGGCAGTTACACACTGGATCTGCCGGATGTGCAGGGCAATCTGTTTGATCTGGATCGCTTTGGGCGCCGGATGCTGTGCGCAAAGCGGATCGGCATCGTCTATCAGAACCCCCACCTTGGGCTGCTGATGACTCATTCATCGTCTGGCAATGTGGCCGAACGTCTACTGATTGCGGGTGAACGCAGCTTTGCCACCTTGCGGGCCAAGGCGCGCGGTGCGCTGGAGGCGTCGGAATTTCCCTTGGAGCGGATGGACGCCCCGCCAATCGAGCTGTCTGGCGGCATGCAACAACGGGTGCAACTGGCCAAGGCGATCGCGCTGGAACCAGCGTTGCTGCTGCTGGATGAACCGACGACCGGGCTAGATGTGTCCGTGCAGGCGCTGGTGCTGGATACCCTGAAACGGCTTCAGGCGGAACGCCGGATCACGATGGTTATCGTCAGTCACGACCTGGGCGTGATCCGCACCATGTCTGATCGTGTGATGGTGATGCGGCGCGGCGAAGTGGTGGAGGCCGGGCTGGCCGATCAGGTTTTTCAGGATCCGCAACATGCCTACACCCAACAACTGGTGCATGCAAAGCTATGACACATGTCCTTGATGTCCGAGCCCTGAGCAAGAGTTTTACCATGCACCATCTGGGCCGCCGAATGCAGGCGTTCTCGGATATCTCCTTCACGCTGGATGCCGGCGAATTTCTGCTGCTGCGCGGGCAAAACGGTGCGGGCAAGTCCACATTGTTGCGCACTTTGTACCGAAGTTATCTGGCCGGGGCGGGGCAGATCCTGTTTCAATCGCGCCACGGCCAGATTGATCTGGCTCGCGCGGCGGATGTTGACATCACCCATCTGCGGCGCAGCGAAATCGGCTTTGTCACCCAGTTTCTGATCGCCCGGCCGCGTGTCAGCGCCGAGGCGTTGGTGGCAGAGCCACTGCGTCTTGCCGGAAAGGCCAGTGATGAAGCGCTTGACGAGGCGCGCCATTGGCTTTCGGCGTTCGGGGTCAAGCGTGATCTATGGCCTGCCTATCCCACCACATTTTCGGGTGGCGAACAGCAAAAGGTCAACCTGGCCCGCGCGCTGATTTTGCCGCAGTGTTTGCTGCTGCTGGATGAGCCGACAGCGTCGCTGGACGTTTCGGCCCGCGCGGCCCTGGTGCGGCGGCTGGCCGACCTCAAGGCGTCGGGCACAGCGATGATCGGTGTTTTTCACCACCCCGGTGACGTGGCCAGCCTGATCGACCGCGAGATTGATCTGACCCCGAAGGGGGAACCGCAAGAGGAGCGAGAAGATGTGGCTTTCTGATTTTACAGTCGTACTGGCGGATCGCGTCGTGCCCAACGGGTCGGTTCGTATCGAGGATGGTTTGATCGCCGAAATCGCCGAGCGCCCTGTAACCATGGGTATTCAAGGCAACGGGGCCACGCTTTTCCCCGGTTTCATCGATATGCACGGCGACATGATCGAGTTGGAACTTGAACCGCGCGCCATGGTCGATTTTCCGATGGAGGTGGCCATTGGATCGTTGGACGCGCGCCTCGCCGCGGCGGGGGTGACCACGGCCTATGCGGCGGTGTCTTTTTCCCGTGGTGCGCGCGATGGCGAGCGGCGCTCGTTTGAACACACCAGCCGCGTCATCCGTGAACTGGCAGTGGCGCGGCCTGCGTGCCGGGTCGAACACCGCATCCACGCGCGGTTTGACATCACGTTTGACAATGCGGTGGGCGTTCTCGCCGATCTGCTGACAGAAGGCCATGTTGATCTGGTGTCGCTTATGGATCACACGCCGGGGCAGGGGCAGTACCGAAATCTGGAAATCCATATCAAAAACAAGGCGGCGCACCACGGGGTGTCGGAAACCGAAGCCCGCCAGATGGTGACGACGGCCATCGCAAGGGGCGCGCGCCCCGCAGAACTGCTGTTGTCCAACATGCGGCAGGTGTCGACGCTGTGCCGCGACCATGATGTGCCGCTGGCCAGCCATGACGACGACACAGTCGACAAGGCGCATCTGATGGCTGATCTGGGTGCGGTGATTGCTGAATTTCCGGTCACCCAAGCCGCCGCAGAGATTGCTATGCAGCGTGGGTTGTTGACGGCCATGGGTGCGCCAAATGCCATGCGCGGCCAAAGCTATTCAGGCAATCTGTCGGCGCAAGAGGCACATCGCGCGGGTCTGCTTGGCATTCTTGCGTCGGACTATCACCCGGCGGCGATCATGCCTGCGATCCGAACTTTGGCGCGCCAGGACAGTGCCGGTTTGGCCGGGGCCGCACGGCTGGCCACGCTGAACCCGGCGCGCGCCCTTGGTCTGCACGATCGCGGCGAGATTGCAGTGGGCAAACGCGCCGATCTGGTGGCGTTCGATGTGCAGGATTGGGCCGTGCTGACCCTGCGCAACGGGGCGATCATTCATTCCAATGGCACCTTAAGCACCGTTCCTCGCAAACACGGCGCAGCCCTGCGTACGGTAGCCTGACAACTGTCAAGGAACTGTCGCACTCAGGTTGCGTCATCGTTACGAACCGCAGGTATTGATTGGCAAGTTGATTCATTCGGATGAATTATCATGCCCGCAACACTGACACTTTCCGCCGTCTCACGCCACTTTGGCGATACCAAGGCCGTCGACAATGTGTCCTTGGCAATCGCGCCGGGGCAGTTTGTCGGCGTTATTGGCCGCTCTGGCGCTGGCAAATCGACCATGCTGCGCCTTGTCAATCGATTGATCGAGCCGACCTCGGGGTCGATTTCCTTTGGCGGCATTGAAATCACCGCCCTGAAGGGCCGGCCACTGCGGGAATGGCGGCGCGACTGTGCGATGATCTTTCAGCAATTCAATCTTGTGGATCGTCTGGATGTTCTAACAAATGTTTTGATCGGGCGTTTGTCCGCCCACGGATTTTTCAGTTCGATGGCGATGCGATTTACCGACGAAGAACGCACAATGGCCATCGAGGCGTTGGACCGGTTTGATCTGGTGCCACAGGCCCTGCAACGCGCAGGCACGCTTTCAGGTGGTCAGCAGCAGCGCGTCGCAATTGCCAAGGCCTTGGTGCAAAAACCGAAAATCATGCTGGCCGACGAACCCATCGCATCACTCGACCCTGCCAACGCAACCCTTGTGATGGATGGCCTGCGGGCCATCAATCGCGAGAACGGCATCACTGTTCTGGTCAATCTGCACACGCTGGATACGGCGCGCGCCTATTGCGACCGGATTGTTGCGATGCGGCAAGGGCGGGTGTTCTTCGATGGGACTGCCAGACAACTTACCGATGACGTGGTGCGCGACATCTATGGCATCGATGGGCTGGGTGAATTCAACGAAGCCGTTACCTCGACACAAAGGGTCAGAGCCCTGACTTCGTGACAAAGACCGATCCATTTCCAAACCAACCCGGGAGAAACATCATGCGTTTACTGACAATGACGGCACTGATCGCCCTGACGGCCACGGCCGCAACGGCACAAAACTGGAAAACTGATTATCAGGTCGTGAAATTCGGTATCCTGTCCAGTGAGAATGAAAAGGACCGCATCGTGCGGTATACGCCGTTCGAAAAGTATCTTGAGCAGGCACTGGGCGTTGACGTCGAAATCTTCACCGCAGGCAGCTATGATGGCGTGATTCAGGCCATGGCCGCCGATCAGATCGAATTCGCGTTTCTTGGTTCGTCGGCCTATGCGGCCGCATATACCGAAACGAAAGGCGGGGTAGTACCGCTGCTTGCCAGCCTTCAGAACGATGGATCGACCGGATATTATTCGATCATCGTCACGCGCTGTGACAGCGGGCTGAACGATCTGGCATCGCTTGAAGGCAAGGTTATGGCCTTTGCCGACCCCGATTCCACCTCGGGCTATGCGGTGCCCTATTTTAACCTGTCCAAACTGGTCGACCTGAAAACCTATTTCGCCGCAACCCCGTTTTCGGGCAGCCACGAAGCCGGGGTTCAGGCCGTTGCCAACGGCACGTTCGACGCCGCCGCCACCTTTCAGAACAATGAATCCAACGGCATTTTCCAGCGCATGGTCACCAAGGGCATGATCGAAGAAAACACCGTGTGCCCGATTTGGCAGTCGCCCGAAATCACTTCGGGCCCGCTGACCGCACGGGGCAACCTGCCTGAGGGCCTGATCGATGCCATGAAAGCCGCCGTCATGGCCGTGCCGGAAAAGGAACCGGCCGTGTTCAAGCAGATGACGGGCGGTGAAGATTCGACCCAGAAAGGCTATGTCGCGGTTGATCACGACCGCTATCAGTGGATCATCGACATGCGCGACTGGCTGAAGGAAGACCGCCGCAAATCTGGCTGAACACGCGTCATGCGGCGCCCCGGTGTCCGGGTCGCCGTTTCTTTTGTCTTTGAGGGATCGCAATGACGATGGTGGGCACAATGGCCGGCAGATCGCCCGGCCCAGCGTCGGCGATCAGTATATTCGAGCAGGAATATGCCTCGCAACGTCAACGCAGTCGCAGAACATGGCTGATCGGGACAATCGTTTTTTTGATCCTGTTCGGGGCAAGTTCCTGGCTGGGTGATTTCTTCAAGATCACACAGGTTTCGCTGGCGGATGGATCACGCGAATGGCGCTGGATCATTCCAGCGGGCATTCCCCGGCTTGGCGAATACATCTCGAAGACCATTCCTGAGCTGAATTGGGCCACGTTGGGTGCGGACCTTGCTGAGTGGTTTTGGCGCTGGAAGATCTGGCTGAACCTTTTGGTCGAAACCATTCTGATTGCTTTCATGGCAACCGTATTGGGTGTGGTCGGTGGATTTGTGCTGTCCTTCCCGGCAGCGCGCAATCTGACGCCCAACAAATGGGTGCTCTGGCTCAGCCGCCGCTATCTTGAAATTGCGCGCACCGTACCCGAGCTGGTCTTTGCGCTGATCTTTGTGTTCTGCTTTTCCGTTGGCCCGATGGCCGGTGTTCTGGCCATCGGCCTGCATTCTGCCGGGGCGCTTGGAAAGCTGTATTCCGAGGTAAACGAAAACATCGATATGCGCCCGCTTGAAGGCGTCAAGGCGGCGGGTGGCACCTGGTTCGATCAGGTCCGTTATGGCGCGGTGCCACAGGTCTTGCCGAACATCATCAGCTATACGCTGCTGCGCTTCGAGATCAACGTGCGTGCCTCGTCGATCATCGGCTATGTCGGCGCCGGGGGGTTGGGGCAAGAGTTTCGCGAGGCGATGTCGCTTCAGGAATATACCGACCTTTCAGCGCTGTTTGTCATCATCTTCGTGACGGTCATCGTCATCGACTATGGCTCGGAAAAGCTGCGCCACCGCGTGATCGGACTGGAGAAAACCCCATGACCCCTGACCGTATCGCCGCCGCGCAGGCGCGGATCCCCCTGGCATTTCGCGATCCGCCCGCCATACGGGCGCGCAAGATCCTACTCTGGGCGTTCTTTGTCGCATTGTTCACTTGGTGCCTTTACGATTTCAACTTTGCGCCCGGCCGCATCATCGACGGGATCGCCCGGTTGGGCCGGGTGCTTTCGTTCATGTTTCCGCCCCATATCTGGACCACATGGGACGCGTGGCGCGATGTGCTTGTTGGCTTGGGCGAAACCCTGTCCATGGCATTTCTCGGCACGGTCATTGGCGCGGTCATCGCTTTCCCGCTGTCGTTTCTCGGGGCCAGGACGATCAATCGTATCTTTTGGCTGCGGCAGGGTACGCGCCGCGTCTATGACGTGATCCGCGCGTTCGAGACGTTGATCCTTGCGTTGATCTTCATCCGTGCTTTTGGCTTGGGTCCGCTGGCGGGCATCCTTGCCATTGCGGTAAGTGAAATAGGCACCTTTGCCAAGCTTTTCTCGGAGGCGCTGGAAAACACGTCGCGCAAGCCGGTCGAGGGGGTTGAGGCCTCGGGGGGAACACGCATGCAAACCATCCGTTACGCGATCATGCCGCAGGTGTTGCCCGTGCATTTTTCCGTGCTGCTCTATAATTTCGAATCCAATGTCCGCTCTGGCACGATTCTTGGTATTGTAGGGGCAGGCGGGATCGGCTTTCTGCTGGCTGACCGGATCAGCGCCTATAAATGGGACGAGGCATGGACAATCATCTTCATGATCATCGCCATGGTCTATGTGATCGACTGGCTTTCGGGGCTGGTGCGAACGCGCCTGATCGGCAAGACGGAGCTGGCAAAATGAGCGTTCCGGGATCAAAGCCGCGCCTGAGCGAAGCGCCGACAATCCACCCGGAAGCGCTGGTCGACGAGTGTGATCTCGGCGTCTGGACCGAAGTCGGCAAAGGCACGGTGATGAAGTCCTCGGCCATGGGCGACTATTCCTACATCACGCAATACTGCGATGTGGTTTGGACGGCGATTGGAAAATTCTGCTCTATCGCCAACGCCACGCGGATCAACCCGGGCAACCACCCCACATGGCGCGCGGTACAGCATCATTCCGTGTACCGCGCGGCTGCTTACGGGCTGGGCGAAGACGATCACGACTTTTTCGCATGGCGTGAGGACCATTGGGTCACTGTCGGCCGAGACGTCTGGATCGGGCATGGGGTGACGATTACCGCAGGGGTCAGCATCGGCGCAGGCGCGGTCATCGGGGCCGGGGCAGTCATCACCCAAAGCGTCGACCCCTACACCGTGGTTGACGGTGTGCCCGCACGTTTCATCAAGCGCCGGTTCACCGAAGTGCAGGCCGAAGCGCTGCAACAGATGGCCTGGTGGGACTGGTCGCGCGAAACCTACGGGGCCGCCCTTTCAGACATCAGGGCACTGTCGATTGACGCGTTCATCGAAAAGTATGGTCCGACAGCGAACCGTGCCTGAGTGGTTGGCCGCCTGGAGATATGCCGCAACGAAACCCCCGAAATTCTGATCGGGGCTTTTCAGCTTTGCAATCGACCAGTCGTAATTTTATCCCGCAGGTTGTGCGCGATGATTTTCGCGTGGGCCCACCCGCCAAGATGTTTGATCGCGATCACGACGAAGGGGATCATCAGGATCATGGTGATTGCGGTGGGATAGTCAAACAGGTCACAGCCCACGTTCAGTTCGATCCCGATGTTACCCGCCCCGACAAGACCCAGGACGGTTGAGGGCCTAACAGCCTTTTCCGGCGCATAAATCGAGGTTGAGTCAAAGGCGGGCGCGGCGGCTGGAATGGTAGCGCAAGTGACGACGTCGATCTTGTGCGCGCCTGTTGCCGTCATCGATTCCGCCGACCCCTTTTCGGTGCCTTCCATGTCGTCGACGAAAAAACACCCGCAAAAGCCGATCGCGAGCAAGCCGGGAAAGGGCCCAAGCCCCACGGCAACCGTCTGGTTGCCCCACGGGCCTGCGATCGCGCCGCGCGCGACCAGAAGGGCAAAGTGTATGTATGGACAGAGTGATGCCGATCACGGTGCCGGCCACGGCGACTTGCAGGGTCCCGACCATTTTCCAACCCAAAGCGAGGAACTTTTCCGTTTCCGCCCGAGATAAAGATAAGGGCAAGCGCCAATTGGCACCTGCCCTTGCGATTGAAGTTCGAACCGTCAGCGCGCTGCGAGCAACTCGGGCACGCTGAGCAGCACAAACTCGTTGTCCATTGCGGCATCCAATTGTCGGCCCGACGAGAACGGCAAGTTGTTGTCCGTCGCCACCAGAATGTGGCTTTCGTCATACAACATCACATCTTCGATGGTGAAGAATGGCATCGTGAACAGGCCACTCAGGTCGCGGTTCGCCGCCGTTTCAAGGCGGGCAAGGCCATTGGGGTCGGCAATGTTCATCAGATCGATATGGCCGATTCGGCGCACGGTGCCATCTTCGGCGATGTCGGCGGTGTCGATCAAAACCACCCGCTTGAGCAAGGCAGGGTTGGGAAAGCAGTCGGGTTTTGGATTTGCCGGGTCGGCGCAGGCAAGGCTTGGGTCGCCTTCGCCGTTGTCACGCTCGATCACAAGGGCGCGGGTTTCGTCGATAAAGTTGAAATCGCCAATTGCGGTCGCCCCGGCGCCCAACGGAAACAGAAACCGATCACCCGTCCAGCTTTCCTGCGCGGGATCAAACGCCAGCACCTCAAGCACGCGGGGGCCATTGGTGCCATCGGCGTTCAGCAGCGGCTTTTCCAGCATGCCCCACAAAAGGCCCGTGCCGGGTTGCAGCGCCATACCCTCATACCCTGACGAGCGCGGCAGCAGGAAATCCGCCCCCGCTTGTGCCGGAACACTCAGCGCCGGATGATCGGGGCTGCGCAGTTCGGCACTGTTCAGCATCGTCGGGTAAAGACCGGTAATGCGACCGTCAAGGTTGGCGCGGATCAGGTATGGCCCGAACTCTTCACCGATCCAGATATCGTTTCCGATAATCTGAATGCTTTCAAGATCGAAATCCGCACCCGTCAGATAGCGCGCGTCCGTCCCTTGATAGGTAATACGGAAAGGCACGATCCCGTCGGGGTCGTGCAGGAACACGGTTTCACGTACATCGACATTGCCATTTTCAAAATTCGGCATGATAAGGTGGAAGAACAGCAGTGTATCCGGGCTGTTGGCCTTTGAGCCGAAGCCGTTGTCGGTCAGCGCGATGATCGATCCGTCTGTGGCGCGCTCCATGGCAAAGCCGGAAAAGCCTTGCAGCGGCTGGCCGATAAAGGGGCGGAAAATGCCCGTTCCGCGTTTGCCGTGCTGGCCGCCTGTATCACCCTCAAGGCTCATCGGGGCATCGACGCGCGCCGCACCTGCGGTGAACTTGCCGCTGATCCAGGCATCGGCCGGAGCGTCGGCGGGCGGTGTGATCAACGTCAGCGCCGGGATATAGGCGTGGCCAGCAAGGGTGGCGGGAAACACTTCGCCCAGCGTGATGTCTTGTGCCTGGGCCAATCCGGCAAACATGGCGCTGCCGATAGCGGTGGACAAGGCAAGTGTTGAGAGGGTTCTGTACATTGAAGGCTCCGATAAAGGGGTAGGTCGTCATACAGGCTCACCTAGCTGCTGCCCGTAACGCCGCAGTGACGGGGCGATGAATGATTGGTGAAGTGCCCAGATTTATCGGTGGCCGGCCCCGGAACGTGCCAGCTTGCGTTTATTGACAGGGTCAGGCGGCTTGCCCCAAGGTATGAGCCGGGTATTGACGCAAAAACTTCATTTCCCGTTCATGTGGTTGTGAGTTTTTTTACCTAACCCCCAACATCATTATCGTTTTTCCGAACGCAAAATGCGTCGGCATGGAGAGTTTCAGATGACAAGACTTATTGGCGCGGCTCTTGGCGTGGGCGACCTGCCCGTATTTGCGGACTGGCTGAAAGAGGGTCAGCGCGACCTTGAATTGCAGACATTCCACATGGCGGATGTGCTGTCAGGTGACTGGACGCCGCTGGTTGAGCAGGTGAACCGCGCGCTCGACGGCTATTCGGGCCGGTTGGGTATTCACGGGCCGTTCTGGGGTTTTGACATCGCCTCGCAAGATCCCGAGGTGCGCGCCGTTGTGACCAAGCGCATGGAGCAGGGGCTGGATGTCTGTGCCGCCGTCCGGGCAACGCAGATGGTGATCCATTCGCCCTATACCACGTGGGATCACAACAACCTTGACCAGTATGACACCGGACATTCCGGGGTGATCGAGCGCGCCCATGAAACCCTTCGCACGGTCGTTCGCCGCGCCGAGACGCAGGGCGTTCAACTGGTCATCGAGAATATCGAAGACATGAATCCGGCAGATCGGCTGCACCTGGCGCGCAGCTTTGACAGTGATGCGGTCAAGCTGTCCATCGAT
>Ga0105053_10007870_pt1 | contig 14062 bp, 12 predicted proteins | sample BON01_FD_78093 | JGI IMG/M metagenome (GOLD analysis project Ga0105053, IMG submission 78093) | Freshwater microbial communities from Lake Bonney liftoff mats and glacier meltwater in Antarctica - BON-01 | ecosystem: Environmental > Aquatic > Freshwater > Ice > Glacier meltwater | place: Lake...
TGCGTTGACGAGAAGTGGCAACAAAGAATAGTGCGCTTCGTACCCATCCATGCGATTGAAGACGACGCAGAAGGCGGAGACGCGCAGCATGTTGCCGATGGCGTGGAGCGCGTGCTCTTTGTTCCGCGGCATAGTGTCATTGAGTAGCATGCTATACAACTGCTCATTCCAGTCCACACAGTCAGAACATGCACACCACACCTAGCCACAGGTCTAGATTCGCACACCCAACAGTTTTTTTTCACTCGTTCACAACAATCACGTCACACTGCACACCACAGATAATGTAGAGGCAATATCGGTGGCAGAGAGAAAGAAACAAAAGGTTCTAACCGCTTGAGCGGCAACGTTGCGATTGTCAGCTTTTGCCAGAAACTTGACGTTGTCAAGCGATGGGAGAAGATTGCCAAGTGCTCGTGCGGCGTGGCCCTGCGCCCAGTAAGAACCGTTTTCGAGCAGATGAATAATTGCCGACATAATACCTTGACTTTTCCCTAAGCGATCCAGCACGTCCTCTCGCAACGCACAATTTCCTATCGCGGCGCAGCAATTAGCCTCCATACACATGACATCCGGGCGAATATGACCCACGCTAAAAAAAGAAATAGTCCCTGACGTTGATGGCCGGAGAGATGTGGTAGGACGACTAGTCGTAGCAAGTGCTGTGCCTGGACGCGTTGGTGATGCTGCTGTTGCGGGCCGAGATGCATGTGTGACTGCAGTGCCTGGGCGCGATATCCGCACTTGCGATCCTCCCGACTGGGCTGTGATCGGGCGTGCAGGCAGTGACGCAGTAACAGGCAGGCCCAGCGGGCCAGGACCAGGGTGGGGAGAGATTAAGGAAACATTTGGTGGTCCTCCCGGGGCTTTGGGCATGCCATCGGGAGCTGGCGAAGAAGGTGAAGCAGGTGACTTTGAAGGGGGTCTTTGCAAGATGAGTTTCCCGCCCATACTACCGGAGCCTTGCAGGTTTCCTCCCATAGAGGGCCTACCAGGTGTGCTGGCACGCGAGTTTTCCCCAATCAGGAGCACATCTGGAGAAGTATCTTCGGGCCTCAGGTCATCGCTCATCATAACACGGTGCAGCAGGACGAGCGTGCCTTGGTTCGAGGCCACCTCTAAGCGACACGCGGCTGAAAACTCAGTGACGCGGCGGAGCACCCACGTAGAGCTAGCGCGCGCTTGGCGGGTGTTCTGCCAAATCTTGAGCACGCCGATGAGAGCAGGCACAATCTTTCGCAGTCTGGCGATGGTCTGGACGTATTGTTTGAAATTGCAGAACAACGCGAGAATCTGGATTGCGGGCTCGATCCCGGAGCGGTCCACAACCCCGTCCTCATCTGTGGCCGTGAGCATGTTTGTGAGCATCTGCAGTCCCGCATTTGGGCCATACGGCGTGCGCGAACGCGACAGCTGGTCCCACGCGATGTTTGTACCGCCCAGCGTTGGTATTGTCTCCTTTATCAACAGCGCCACCTCGCTGCGGGTCTTTGGGATCGGCTCCGCGTCCCTTTTCCCCTTCTCCTTTCGTCCTGTCGGCTCCGGCTCCGGCTCTGTCGGATTCGCCTCCGCCTGCAGGAGTTCCTGACATAGTAGCTGGAGGCAAACGACAACCCAATCAGATTTTCCCAAACAAGTGCTCCCTTTCAGATGTGGGGAGTGGTGCACTTTCCAACGTATATTTTCCCCTCCTCGTTGCACGCATCTCAGTCAGGGAAGACTCGCTTTGCAAACCGAGAGCAGCACGAGGTTAACAACGAGAATGGGCAATTGAACAACGGCATCTTCGCCTATCTTGTTGGCATCTACAGATTATGCTGCACTCTGTGCCTGCGTGCGTCACGACTGTAAAAACCCAAGGGTCACCGAGAGCAACGTGAACACCAAAGAGGAGCTCGAATCACTATCACTCGCCAGGATGCACACCTCGACGTCGTTTTCAGTGGGCGCCTGCGGTGTCTTGGTCCTCTTCTTCGGCTCGGGCGCAGGCATTTCCATGACCGCGGCCGTTGACGTTGTTCCCGCCAATCAAGTTCGTGGATGTTACCAAGTGTCATACTGCGAGAGAGGAGAGAAAGAAGATGTCTGGATACGGATCACTTCCGCTTCCGCTATCCGCACGGAGAACCATGAGGTGCAAACAGCTGAGGATGGGTGGCATGCAATTGTTTCCCGTTGGCGCAGGGAGACTGCAGCCAAATCTGTTTGATGCAGTACCAGACAGCAGACCAGATTTGAGAACTCGACACAGCAGCTCTGGAAGGAAATAGGGACTTTCCAGGATGTGGTTACAATTTGTACCTATGGTTGGCAGTGCAACACGCGCTCTGCCCTGAATCTATATGGGATGTCAATTGTCAAACAGTACGTCCTGTGCAAGCGTTTCTGACTTCGGTTTCCTGCATTCCCCGCACTCCTTGCATCCTCTCTGTTCTTTCGTGTTCGATGCAATATTGGCTCTGTTGTCATCGCGTGCTGTTTGTGCACGTCGCCCTGGTTTTTTTTTGGGTTCGTTGCCATAGGCCCTCCCGCAAGGCTCTTGCTATCGCGGCCTTGACCGCGGGCTCGCTCTGCGTGATGGCCGTGGTCTTCACCGTGGGGAGGCCCGCGGGCACTGCAGAACTCCTCTTTAAGACTCCCAAGCTGAAGGATCTTCTTGGCACCTTTATGAAGAATCAGGGTGCTGCTCCCCACGACATCCACGAGATGAAAAAGTATTACAAGGGCGCCAGCAAGCAGGGTCGCGTGCAGTCGCTCGACGACATCTCGGACGAGTTCGACCCCATCAACGATGCAGACTCCAACTACAGTCGCGTGATTGGCATCAAGGTTGCCTCGCGCACCAATCCTGCCATCGCCGAGGACATGGATGTGAGCCCGGAGGAGAAGGGCCGCGTGCAGGTATGGCAGGCAGGACAAATAGATAAGGAATGATCCATGATGGTTGCAGGGATTTACTATGCGATCAAGACTTGGCAATACAGTAGGTGCCTTCGAGTGTGTGCATGGCCTGCAGGGTCTTGATAGCAATCCATCTAGTTCGGATGCAAGTGTGTGTGCAAGAAGACGAGCTGACAAAATACTTTGTGGGGTGTAGATGCTCGACGACATCTCGAGCGAGTTTGATCCCATAAACGATGCGGATTCTAACTACGGCCGCGTGATTGGCATCAAGGTTGCCTCGCGCACGAACCCCGCCATCGCCGAGGACATGGATGTGAGCCCCGAGGAGAAGGGCCGCGTGCAGGTACAGGCTTGCAGGACCAATAGATAGGGACTGATCCACTGTGGGAGAGTGGCATGGCTACAAGTTAGATGCTGACGAGTGCATGTATGGCTTGCAATATCTTGGCAACAATCCATATAGTTTGGACGAAAGTGTGTTTGCAAAGGAGGTGAGCTCACGAGATAACTTGTGGGTGCAGTCATTGGATGACATCTCGAGCGAGTTCGATCCAATCAATGATGCGGACTCCAACTACGGCCGCGTGATTGGCATCAAGGTTGCCTCGCGCACGAACCCCGCCATCGCCGAGGACATGGACGTGTCTGCCTACAAGGCCCGTGCGCAGATGTTGTATGATCTCGACGGTGTGTGTCTGTTTTCTTTCCCTGTCCTCCTGTCTCTCTGTTTCTTTGTCTTTTTGTGGTGTATACACGTACACAGATTTCTGTATCATAATAGGTGGGGACGCGCAATACATATAGAGGTGCTGTTTTATTTAATCTTAGGTCGATAACTCACATGGGTAACCCTCACGCATATTCCGTCCTTTTTCCCCCTTTATTTTGGCGGGCATCTCGAAGTCTGTTCAATTTTTTTGGTGCCGCAAAATCCGGGCAGATTTGTCATTCTGTACGTATATCATAACACAAATCGAGTCCGGATATTTGGGATCAGTCCGCATTTTGTAAAATTGTAAAACAAATTCAGCCCGGAGATTTGGTTTTGCCCAGATTTTTTGAAATTTTGAGATTTTGAGGTGGAAAAACATACTCCAGTCGACGAAAAAATATACTCCAGTCTGCAGAAACACAATCAGTAGGGGTTGCAGATTCTGAGCTTCGAGTGTGCACTACTCGTACACACCACAGGACCCCAGCCCACGGACCCTAGCTATGCCTCCCTCCGAAATAGCGCCGTTAGACACGTTGCCCGTGGTCCCAACAAGCAGCAGAGGATGAAGCAGATGATCGAGCAGGGAATTATTGGCACAGCTGACAAGGCCCCCAAGCAGATGCTTGCTCAGCGTCAAACGTCAGTCAATGTGTGGAAGCAGATTGGCGTTCAGGAGCCCTCGCAAGCTGCTTCTCAGGTTATGAAGCGAAACGACAACGCTGGCTACAAGGGTCGCATGCAGTCGCTCGACGACATCTCAGACGAGTTCGATCCCATCAACGATGCGGACTCTAACTACGGCCGCGTGATTGGCATCAAGGTTGCTTCACGCACCAACCCCGCCATCGCCGAGGACATGGATGTGAGCCCCGAGGAGAAGGGCCGTGTTCAGGTACTAGCAGAATACAAAGCAAGATAGAGAAAGATGTGCATGGGAGTGGAGGGATGTGAGAACTCGGAAAAACAAGAGTAGCAAACAGTTGTAAAGATTCATCATAGGCAGCGAGGGTGTCAGAAGTGGAAAATTATTGGCAGCGCTTGTGTGTACAGGAGTTTTCTAACTTTGTTTGTTTTGATTCATACAGTCACTCGACGACATCTCGAGCGAGTTCGATCCCATCAACGACGCAGATTCCAACTACGGCCGCGTGATTGGCATCAAGGTTGCTTCGCGCACGAACCCCGCCATCGCCGAGGACATGGATGTGAGCCCCGAGGAGAAGGGCCGCGTGCAGGTACGGTAGGACACATAGCCAGATGGGGAAAGGTGAACCTTGGATTAGAGGAAAATTAGAATTGGGAATAACACGAGCATCAAATATGTACTATGGGCAGCGAGGGTGTGAAAACGGAGAACTGTTGGTAGCACTTATGTGTGCGGAGTTTTTTTTCACTTTTTTTTTGTGATTGGTGCAGTCGCTCGACGACGTCTCGAGCGAGTTCGATCCCATCAACGACGCGGATTCCAACTACGGCCGCGTGATTGGCGTCAAGGTTGCCTCGCGCACGAACCCCGCCATTGCCGAGGACATGGACGTGTCTGCCGACAAAGCGCCTGAGCAGATGTTGTATGATGTGGATGGTACGTGTATGTGCAGTATGTGTATGTGTGGTGTTGTGTTCTTCTTTGTGTGTGGTGCAATCACACACATGTGTCTTATTTTATGTTGAGAGATAGGGCAGAAAGACGTATGCACTAGTGCTGATCATGTGTGTGTACACACAAATACTTTCGACAGGACCCCAGCCCACTGACGCGAAGTACGCCAGCTGGAAGCAGGCCGCTAAATTTGACCAAGGAATGAAGAAAGGGAATACCCTCAAGGCTCAGATCCTGGCTGGCCAGCCGCATTAAGCATCGAGTCTGAGTGCTCAACGCAATAAAGAGCACAGCAACCACAGTTTAATTTTGATTCTTGTTTATTTGTTTGGTACACGCTATCACCGTGGAACTTGTACACGTTGTCACTGGTTGTGTAGAAACGGCCTCGTTACAAACTGTAGCGCTTGTTTCAGCAACACGATCAATAAGAACGGCATTCATGCCTAGATATACAGGAAGCCTTACAGGCAGTTTCCAAGTTAGTGATGACTACTCCGCGCATCGGTTCCCTGAGGGAAAACCTGGGCTAGATACGCGGGGCGTAAACTGCTAAGACAGAGGACTAGGTAGTCGAAGATAGACGAAGAACGTACATTGGATTGAAAGAGGATGAGATTTATTGCAAAGAGGCAATGAGGAGAAAGACTTCTTTGTGAGAAAGGGTTCTAGGATTTGTCACGGTAATACCTAACTTTCCGTGTCTCCCTCGAAAATCGTGTGTTTTAGCAGCGGCAGCAATTTCGCGGCGAAGATCATGATCGAGAAGATCATCGTTCAGAGCGCGGTTGATAGCGAGCATGGCAGGGTTTGGGGTGTCACTGTCATCATCATGGGCATTGGTAACAGCGAGGTGCGCACGGTGGCCAGGCTTTTGCACGCGGTTACCTTCAGAGAGGGGAGCATTGCGCCAAAAGCATGTGCCGTTCTTTAAAGTGGCGCAATGCAGAGAACAGCCGCCGCAGCCTTCAGCTTGAATGCCCTTAATAGCAAGATGGGTCGCTAGTACTCCATGGATATGCGACTGACGGGTGGGCTTAAAGTCAGGGCCAGATTCCATGATGTCGACGGCATTTTGGGCCTTGCAAAAAGTAGGAGACGATCAGGTTCGCCAGCGAGTTTATCCCACGAGGACGGCTGCAGCTTGATAATAGCGAGGTGGGCGTCGCGCCAAGCGGGGTTATCTTTGCTCGCGCGTTTGATACCCATGACAAGAAACATGGCCGTGAGATCGTGGATACTGAGTTTCTTAGCTGAAATCTGCTCAAGGAGGAGATTAATGTCTGTTTCCAGAGTCTTGTAGTGCGATCCGTCAAACTGCCGAAGAAGACGAAGAAGCTCCATTGTCTTGTTGCAGATGAAGTCTCACTTATTATCCTAAGTGTCCCGAATTCATTCCCAGATGTCGGTTGCAGCACGTCTGCCAAGGGCATAGGCCACCTTAGGTATCACGAGATTACTAGTGTGTGCGTAGGACTTGAAAAGCATGGTGAGCAGGCCAGCGATGTGATGATGAGCAGCAGTACTGCCAATGCGGCCATACGCCGTGAGGAAATCCTCTTGCAATTCCGTAACTTCTACTTGCTTGTTCGTCGACAGCGTGGCGAAATGAGACGGGGCTATTTCGAGGATCCAAGGTGCAGTTCCCAAGTGAAGGAGGAGGGCGGCTGTGAAGGCTCGGAATTCGGATTTGGAGCCATGAAAATTGATCACTATTTCAGGAAGGTCTTTCGTTGAAGGCGGGCAGTATGGAAGCGGCCGAGCGGAGCTTGTAACTTCATCTCCAGACATCCTGGTAGAGGGCGGCCTTTTGGGCCGGAAAATGGAAGGGAAAAGGTTGATCAGTGCACGATAACAGGGATGTTGTGTGCTGCGCTGTTTCTTACACATCCCAGATTGATCCGTGAAAGTGCTGGATGTGGTTTTCATTTTCCCGTTTATAAAGTGACAACGCTGCCAGAGAGGTTGCAGAATCCTGTCCATGAGTTGCTCACTCGAGGCAGCGTGCGTAAACTTCGGTCGTACTTGAAGAACTCCGCCAATAGGAATCATTACTCGTGAAGCGTCCGCAAAAGAAGAGACGCACTGGCGTCCTCTACGACAAAGACGTTCTGCAACAGTGCGTACATGCATTTGCGTAAAAACTCAGGCAAACGGTCTCCCGGCTGAGGAAAATCTCCAAATTTTCGATGACCGGTAGAGAGTCTCCAGAACGTTGAATACGGTGGGGTTGAGGTCGTCTGACGTGGAAACGGCAGAAGAACGAGGGCTCATACCAGGGAAAATCTGGCCTAGATAAAAGGGGCGTAAACTGCTAAGGCTGAGGACTAGGTAGTCGAAGATAGACGAAGAACGTACATTGGATTGAAAGAGGATGAGATTTATTGCGAAGGCAATGACGAGAAAGACTTCTCTTGAGAAAGGGTTCTAGGATATGTCACAGGAATACCCAACTTTCCGTCACTGCTGTTGTCGTCTTAAATTTCAGGATCCAAAACACTGTCGCCAAACTCCGTCTCTTCATTTTCTTGGTGGTGGCTGTCATCTTCTTGCGAGGACCCGAGCACAATTGTGTCTTCAAGATGGAAAGCAGCTGACGCTGTGGCTTTCAGATCTTCAGCAAACAGCTTGCCCGCCGGGGAGGGTGGCTTCTGATTGGTCAAGACAAGCACACGGCTGCCCGAGCTCGCAGCCTGCACACATACACAACGGTACGTGCAAGTCAGGTGCAAGTAGAACAAAGCAATTACATTTCTCAACCTGTACCCATACTGAGATCTCAAGGACGATGTGTGATTTGTACTAACAAAGAGCATAGACTTGAACAAAGAACACACACTTGGAAGAGGATGCACTTAATTGCAAAACACAAACTCACGGAAAGCATGTTGATGATTTCTTCATCCTTCTCATCAGCAGCTTTCGCGTACTGGATCGGCAGCACTCCTTCGGCGTCAGGAATCGCGGCAAACTGCGGGGCTCGATGCAACAAATGCGCCACAACGTTGGCCCGGGCCTCAGACACGGCAATGTGCAACATGGTGAGTCCTTGGAAGGTCTTGAGCGTTTCATCGCACATGCCTTTATCTAGATCGACTAGCATGTCAATTGCGTCCACGTGTCCTTGACCAGCGGCATAGTGCATGGGGCAGTAGCCTTCCGAATCACTAGCGCGCGGATCCGCGCCTTTCTCCAACAGCCATTCAATGGCCTTAGTCTTGCCGTGCATGGCTGCGGCATGCAGAGGAGTGCACTTCAACGAGTTTGTCGCGTGCACATAGGCACCTTTGTCCACTAGAATCTTGAGTATTTCCAAATGCCCAGCGGAAGCGGCCTTGTGCAGTAACGTGTCTTCGACTTCGTCAGAAGGCAGATTGAGGAATTTCTTGAGGTCGAGGTCGCCCTCTGCCAGTCGTTGGTGCACTTTTCCGACATTGCCGTCTTTGATAGCAAACGTGAGCATCATAAGATCCTTGGCTAAATCCACACCCTTTCCAGTGCCCGGCTCCCTGCGCTGCGCCAACGCCAGGAGATTAATCAAGTCGCCGTGGCCTTTCTTCGTGGCAACGTCGAGCGCCGACATTTCGTCCTTGTTTACCTGCCTTGCGTTTGCGCCAGCATCGAGGAGGATTTCGCAGAGCTCTTTATTTTCCTCGGATCGCGCCGCCAGATGCAAGGGGGTATTACCCTTGTTATCCATCCGATTAACAGCGTCGTGCAGTGCCACCGTTTCATCAATGAATGTCAAATTCCCTGCGGCAGATCCGCGCATCCTTTCCACCAAAAACTTTACATTTTCCAACCTGCACGCTAACGCAGCAAGATGGAGGGAGTTGTGCCCGTCTTCGGTCGATGCTAAAGCATCGACATTTGCTTTGTCACACATCATTTCGAGAATCGGCACTGGGCAGCGTTCGCAAGCGTAGTGAAACGGGGTATATTTTTTGTGATCCGGCAGATTCACATTTGGATTTCTATTGAGGAGCATCTCCAACACTTCCAAAGGCGTGTCGTCGCCGCCGAGAACACAAAAGTGCACAGCAGAGCGACCATAGCGGTCGTCAATGTCGACATTGGCGTCCCATTGCGGGTCTGTAAGCTCTTTGATAATAGCAGGCCCGCCGGGTTTCATCAAGTTGACAGCAAGCATGAGTGATGTGGTCTTGGCATCATCAAGACGGCCATCAACATCGATTCCACCCTTGAGGTAGCCAACAACACTTTCGATATCATCCATCTCGATGAAGCCCCACAACTTTTCGGCGATGACGGGCTTGAGCGGATCACCACGGCTGGCAATCTGCCTCTCTTTAATCCCCAGATGATCTCGGATGAGAGGATAGTGAGGATGGTTCAAGATGGTGTCATGTCGTTCTTGTGCTAATTGAAGGGAGGAAAGTGCATCACTGTTCAGAATGATCCCATCTGCATCGTTGGCCAAGAGGTAGCTCACCATTTTGGAATTGTCTTCTTCGGTGTCAGCTGCCATGTGCAGAGCAGTATTACCCCCAGAACCCTTTGCATTAACGAGGTCTGGTCGTTTCATTATAATGAACGACAGGACTTCCTGCTGCTTTTCTTGCACTGAAATATGAATAGCCATATCCCCGTCCTTGTCGGCAGCACCCAGATCTGCTTTACTCTCAAGCAATATCTGGATGATTCCAACATGCCCGTCGCCAGCAGCATAGTGGATTGGAGTCAGCCCATCTTTATCCCGAACGCTTGGATCTATGTTCTCAGCCAGCAGGGCTGTTACCTTGTCTTCTTTACCCCACATTGCAGCATAATGCAACTTTGTGGCGCCTTGCTCATCAACAGCATCTGATTCAGGAGCTACCATCTCCATCAAGGCCTGCGCGTCGGTTTCAAGGTCCACGAGCCTGGATTTCTTCGGGCCTGCCTCTCCTTCCACAACTGCTTCCTCTTCAGCAATCTCTTGCAAATCCTGATCGTCCTCTGGTTCGCTGTCCCTAAAGTCATCTTCGTTTTCACCATCCTCGTCGCCTTCTCTCATCAGACCACCAGCAATTTTGGCTTCTCGCCGTTTCTCTCTCTCAATTTTCCTGATTGAGGCCTTGTTGATCTTTTTGCGAGCCTTGCCCATAGCCGCCTGGTCGGCGTCTTGATCGGCCTCCTTGTTTGCACGTGCTGCACGCATCGCATCGCGTTTTTCCTTCTCTTCCATCTGCACAAGCAGTGAGCCCCTGGGTGCCTCATCCTCGAATTCCAACTTAGGGCCTGGCGCATCTTCTTCGATGAGCAATACCTCAATCTCAATCTCACCCGGGAAGTTGTCGGCGTCATCAAACTGCTTCCACACGCGGAAGGCCTGCCCGACAGGAAGCTGAAGCAGTTTAATGGTGAATCTACCCATATCATCGTCATCCCCCATGACATCTTTGTCAAAGCACTGAAACACAACCTCTGAATTCTTGCGATCGTCCTTGCTCACCCTGAACTCCATCTTTTCGTTCCATTCGGGATTCAGGGTTTTGATCTTTGGCCATGTCTTCTTGGTCTGACCTGAAAACTGCACAACAGTGTAAGGATCACTTGTTTTCCCACTGTCCATAGCCTTGAGCCCTCGTCCCCTGATGACGTTGACATGCATTTTGCCTCCAGGCAGCTGCGAGCTTTCGCCAGCTTTTCGCTTCTTGCCCATTTGTGTACCAGGAGCACCAGATTCAGGCCAACGATCCAGCCAATTCAGAGCCCAAATGCTGGTCGGATGACTTGCACCAAGCGCTGAGAGCATGATTTTTAACCACTTCTTAAAAATCTCCCTAGCTGCACCGTATTGCCCCCTCCTGCACTGTATGGTACTCAAGTTCAACATGGTAGCAGCACATTCCACATGTGAGGATCCATAGAGTTTTGTGCGAATGTTGAGCGCCCTCTGGAGATGCATAGCTGCATCCTTGAGTTCGCCGGTCTCTCCAAGAATATTAGCTAGCATCTCTAACGAACGCGCCACCGTGGTGTGCGTGTGCCCAAACTGGTGTTCTCGCACTTTGACAGTCTTTCTGTACATGACGGTAGCAGCTTTCAGATCTCCGAGCTGTACAAAGAGAGCCGCCAAATTGTTCTGTGTGGTAGTCACATCTCCAAGGGAGGCGCCTAGTGCTGACATTTCTTCCTTGATGGGCAGCACGGTTTGGTAACACGCTGCAGCAGCGGTGAACTCGCCCTCCGCCTTGTAAATGCCTGCCAAACACTCAACTGCCTGACAATATTCCGGATGACTTGACCCCAGCGCTTTGGCAAAGACAGGGATCGATTTCTCGTATTTTTCGATGGCCTTACTGTTCCTTTCGAGAATCTCATAGAGGATGCCCAGGGTATAGCAGCAGCGGGCAAAGAGCGGCGAGGCTTCTTTCTTCTTTTTTTCCATCCTATCATCAAGCACTTGGAAAGCTCGTTCACAGTAGGGCAATGCCTCCGCCTCCTTCTTCTGGCGACGCAGAGCATCCGAGATCAAGAACAGTGCCTTGGCTGTGTGCTCGTTATTCATCCCGTACAGTTTTTCCATGTGCCCGACAGCCTCTTTGAGAGTCTCTTCTGAGGCTTCGTAGCGACCCCAGACAAACAGCATCTTTCCCAATTCAAGCGAAATGCTCGCCACTCGCTCGAGCTTGCCGGGACAGCCCTTCCAGGTCGTAATGGACTTGGCAAACATTCTGTCTGCCGCTTCGAACCGAGTCGAGTCGTAGAAAAAACGCGCAAGTTTTGATTGACAAGTCGCAACGTGAACGGCAGGAATGATTCGATCAGTAGCACCGGCTGATGCAGATTTGGAGGCATACATGTCAATTGCTTCTTCATATTCATGGACAAAATCAAACACATCTGCCATTTCATGCCAGAAGTCGTGCAAGTCGCTGACAAATTGATCGCAGTACATTGCTTGAAAAAAGTCGATATCAGCGAGACAATTCCTTAGATTCCTCCATATTTGTCGGTATTCGGCAGGCTGCGCTGACTGGAACCAATACCGAGCATTTTCAGCCAACAACCACGGATACTCTTCTATCTTGCGAAACGACAGAGGTGTCTGTGCAAAATAGGAAGAGAGCGTCACAGTCGCTTTCTGCTTCTGTTCTTCCGTTTTCAAGTAGCGTTTGCACACAGCATCGTCGAACGACCCGTGAATGCAGTTTAGCAGACCGTCGGGGCAATCGAGTAACTCGGCGACGTTTCCGCTGAACTTAGCCCACATAAATCGGTTTACACCGCTGATGGACATGAGTTCGGTGTCGGTCATACCACGTCTTGACCGGGCAATGCTGGTGAATGTTTTGTAAACGAGACTGGGTGCAATTTGCCAAAATTCTTTCTCAACGAGTTCCAAGATAGAATCAAAGGCAGACTCCAGCGAGGTTCCTGGAAGGAAAACGTCGGTGCGAATAAAGTACTCCATTGTGATTCGTAATTGTAGCGGGTTGCGCATCTGCGCATCTTTGATAATGCGTTCCTCAAGGTCTTCCATGGGACGCCCGACACGGTGAAGCATCGATTCGCAGATGTACTTCCTTGCCCTCATTGATAGAGCCCCAATGTTCAACGTTTTGCAGAAGTTGACCTTCTTTAGGATCTGATCAAAAACAGTAGCCCCTGTCTCCATAGATAAGATAATGCGCAGACCTCCGGGCAAAACCTTTGGGATACAGTCGAGAAACTGTTTGATGCCATCATTAGGTTCATCAAAACCGTCAGCACCATCAATGACAATCACCATACCGCCCTTGGCGATTCCCATGCGCAACCAAAGCAAGAATGTGCGCTTAATCTGGATGTAATTATTTGGAACTTCTTCGTCGATTTTATAAAATGCCTTCATTTCAAATAAAATACGCCGCAGAATACCCTTTGCTGACTCAACGCCCGCCGCGCCTAAATCAAAATGCATGAAGAAGAATACGTCGCGATTTCTGTTGATTTCGTAAAGGCTTCCCCACGTCCTCAACAATGAAGTCTTGCCGCTACCAGCAGGACCCACTATATTTAGGATGGTACGATCATCAAAGGCAATATAGTTGTTCAACTGCTGTGCTATTTCTGCATCCAGGTAGTAGTGAAGCACTTCTTCCCGGCAATAGTGCAGCAGCGTTGCTCTCTGCAGAGTCAACAGGCGCTGGCGTGTCTCTGTCCCATACATCCTCTTGACTGTTCTCATCAAGTCTTTGCTCACTTGCTCCATAACTGATCCTGGACTGACATAATCGTTGACAACCGGAAGCCCTTGCAAAGAGTTGAGACGCTTCTTGAAGGCCTCAAGTGCCAGTGCATTGACTGGATCTGATTCAGAGTAGTCATCGCGTGCCAGCCCAGGCACCGAATCAACGTATTCTGGATCGCGCATATAAACAAAGGACCGCCCGTGAAACTTGTGCGGATTCGTCACGATGGCAGCAGCCACTTCAAATTCTACAATACTCTTACCTTTGACATTTTCCGTCCACGGCCGAGCTGCAACGAGATGTCCCACCTCTTCGACACGCACACCGTATTTCTCGGCAACGAAACAAAGGAAGATTGAACTACGGTCCAGTTCTTGCAGGCAGATGTCGATCATGCTGGCAGTTTCTTCCACCATTCCCATTCTGACATCGACAACAGTACAAAATATGTCATGTTTTTCGCACAAGCGCCGGACCTGTGGAATAACACCATCATGCAAAAAATAGCGTTCCTGCGCAAGATCTGATAGCGTCCCTGATACGTAGATTCGAATGTGAGGGGGTGCGCACGTATGATGCCCATACAGTGCGGTGGAGCTATTAGATGCGTTGGAAACATTGAGATCACTGCCCATGTCCTTTGATAGATCTTGAGGCGTGACA
>Ga0105053_10007871_pt1 | contig 14060 bp, 9 predicted proteins | sample BON01_FD_78093 | JGI IMG/M metagenome (GOLD analysis project Ga0105053, IMG submission 78093) | Freshwater microbial communities from Lake Bonney liftoff mats and glacier meltwater in Antarctica - BON-01 | ecosystem: Environmental > Aquatic > Freshwater > Ice > Glacier meltwater | place: Lake...
AAACATACTGCAAGCTCTTGTGGAGAACAATCCGAAGGAAAAGGACAGGGTAATCCGCAACGCGCTTGACAAGTTCGGAATAATGGCTCAGGATCCCTACGAAAGTGAGGCCCTCGAATATTTTGACTTCGTTTTATGGGCCAAGGCCAAACTGGCAAAGCGTTCCATGAATGAAATGTACATGGAGAAATTGAAGGAGAACTATGTACCAATCTCCGATTAGGCCGTGAGGAAGGTTCTGGTGTTGAGAGCTGCGTTGAGTCCATCAGCATCAACTCCCCCCGCACTCGCATAAGTAGGCTGCCCGCCACCACCGCCTTTGATATGTGCAGCGAGCGGACGAATCATCTCTCCAGCTTTCCAGCCTTTAGAATCAACCAAATCTTGACTGATGACCAAATGAAGTCCTGGTTTTCCATCGCTTAATACGCCAAGTAAAGCCACCAAACCTTTTTCCTTTTTCAGGTCGAAACAGAGGTTTTTGATGGCTGAGGGATCTTCGAGGGAAATGCGTTCCGAGATGAGTTTGTAATCGCCTTTGTCTACAGCTTTAGCAAGTAATTCGTCTTTCAGTCCAGAAGCAGCCTTGGCATTAAAACCTTCAATTTTCTGCTGAAGTTCTTTGATTTGTGCTTGAAGTTGCTGCACACTTTTCAGCGGGTCTTTTGTTTTGAGCGCATTTTTCAACTCATTCACTTCGGTATAAGCCGAATTGAGTTCGTTGAATGCATTTATTCCCGTGACCGCTTCAATTCTTCGGATACCGGCAGCAACGGATCCTTCCGAAACAATCTTGAGCAGACCAATGTCGCCTGTGGCTTTGGTGTGCGTTCCGCCACAAAGCTCAACGGAGAAATCCTTTCCGAAGGTGATAACGCGAACGAGATCGCCATATTTCTCACCGAAAAGAGCCATGGCACCCATTTCTTTGGCTGCGTTTATCGGCACATTCCGTTGTTCATCCAGCGAAATATTTGCACGTATCTGTGCATTCACTTTGGTTTCAATCTCAATCAGTTCTTCGTCAGAAACCTTGCTGAAATGCGAAAAGTCAAAGCGTAAATAATCGGGATTTACCAACGAACCTTTTTGCTCTACATGATTTCCCAACACATCGCGCAAAACGGCATGGAGTAGGTGAGTGGCCGAGTGATTTAACGCTGTAGATTGTCGCTTGTCGGAATTCACCACCGCTTTAAAAGTCGCTTTTGGGTCGCTAGGCAGTTTTCCGACCAAATGAATGATGAGGTCGTTCTCTTTTTTGGTGTCTAAAATGTAGGTTTTTTCTCCATCGGACTCAATAAATCCAGTGTCGCCTACCTGTCCGCCACTCTCTGCATAAAACGGTGTTATATTAAACACAAGCTGATAGAACTCCTCGCCTTTGGCAACAACCTTTCGATAGCGCGTGATAGAAACCTGCGTTTCCAACAAATCATAACCCACAAATTCCTCTCGGTCGTCTTTTCGGAGAATTGTCCAATCCGAACTTTCTGTTACGGTTGCAGCGCGAGAACGCACTTTTTGCTCTTGCAACCCTTCATTGAAACCTTGAATATCTACATGCAAACCTTGTTCTCGTGCCATCAGTTCCGTTAGATCAATTGGAAAACCGAAGGTGTCATAAAGCTCAAATGCAAACTTGCCATCAATGGTCTTTCCATGAAGCGAATTCACATAATTGTTGAACCGGTCAATTCCCTTATCGAGGGTTCTCAAAAATGAAGATTCCTCTTCTTGAATTACACGTGTAATAAGTTCTTGCTGCTTTTTCAGTTCAGGGAAAGCATCGCCCATTTGATTTGCCAATGTTGGAACCAACTGATACATGAATCCTTCTTTGAAACCAAGGAAACTGTAGCCGTAACGAATTGCTCTTCTCAAAATTCGTTTTATCACATATCCCGCGCCCGAATTGCTCGGAATCTGACCATCCGCAATGGCAAACGACACAGCGCGAATGTGGTCAGCAATAACGCGGATAGCTATATCGGTCTGACTATCTGATGAAGTGTATTTTGTGTCGCTCAGTTCCGAGATCTTTGCAATCATCGGGCTGAAAACATCCGTATCGTAGTTGGAAGTTTTGTGCTGCAGCGCCATGCACAGTCGCTCAAATCCCATTCCCGTGTCCACGTGCTTGGCAGGAAGATTTTCCAGCGAGCCGTTAGACTTTCTATTGAATTGAATGAAAACTAGATTCCAGATTTCCACAACTTGTGGATGGTCGTTATTCACCAAGTCGCGACCTGGCTTTGCTTTCCGCTCTGCATCTGAACGTAGATCCACATGAATTTCTGAGCACGGCCCGCACGGCCCTTGATCGCCCATTTCCCAGAAGTTGTCCTTCTTGTTTGCTCTCAGAATGCGGTCGGCAGGAAGATATTGCTTCCATAAATCTTCGGCTTCCGTATCAGCTTCCAATTTGTCGGATTCATCACCTTCAAAAACCGTTGCGTACAGAAGTTCAGGGTCGAGTTTATACACATCAACGAGCAGTTCCCAAGCCCAATCAATGGCGTCTTTTTTGAAGTAATCACCAAAACTCCAATTGCCAAGCATCTCAAACATGGTGTGGTGGTACGTGTCCACACCAACTTCTTCCAAATCGTTGTGCTTACCCGAAACACGAAGACATTTCTGAGTGTCGGCTATCCGTACATCTTTCGCTTCGTGATTTCCAAGAAAAATATCCTTGAACTGATTCATGCCCGCATTGGTGAACATCAATGTTGGATCATCCTTCACCACCATGGGCGCGGAATCGACAATTCTGTGCTGTTTTTCCTTGAAAAAGTCGAGAAACGTTTGGCGGATTTCCTTGCTAGTCATACTTGTTTAATCTTTGAATCAGATGCTTTTGGCTAATTGGTTGCAAAATAGCCCGTTGAGCAATTTTGCTAAATTCGCAGGGCTTATTACTCAGAAAGACGGCAAAATTAAGGATTAGCACAGGAGGTTTTACTAGTGTTTTAATGGAAACGGGAGATTTGGGATGCTAAGTAGCTTATATGAGGCTGATACGAATTACGAATAAGAACCGAATATGGCGAATGCTGAAAAAAACAATAGATGGAATTTGTCATATTCGTACAAGATTCGCAATACGTATCAGCCATGCCTGCCCTTTTCAGCAACTCCAGATTATCATTAGTTCCGCTAAATTCAAAGTAGTACCACAAAAGAATGTCTAAGGTCAAATTCCAGTTCGATAAACGTACACTCACCTACCGAAAGGTGGAGATTGGCGCGAAGCAGATTCTCGTTCGAGTTTTTGGCTACTTGGCTGCATCCTCTGTTTTTGCTGTGATTGTCATTGTGGTATTCTCTACTTTTTTCGACAGCCCAAAGGAAAAACAGTTGAGACGTGAGATTACGGCTTTAGAACTTCAGTATAAGGTTTTGGGAAATCGAATGGCACGGGTAGATCAAGTATTGGCCGAGTTGCAGGAGAAGGATGATGATATTTATCGTGTGATTTTTGAAGCGGAACCGATTCCAAGTTCGGTGCGTCAGGCCGGATTTGGAGGGGTAAACCGTTATCGTGATTTGGAACAATTGGACAATGCAGAGATTGTTGTAAGTACCACCAAGCGGTTGGATGAGTTGACCAAGAAGTTGGTTGTTCAATCCAGAAGTTTTGATGAGGTAATTGCGCTGGCAAAAAACAAAGAAGCAATGTTGGCAAGTATCCCTGCCATTCAACCCATTTCTAACGATAAACTGACCAGAGTTGCTTCTGGTTTCAACTACCGGATCCATCCTATATATAAGGTGCGTCATTTCCATACTGGAATTGATTTTGCCGCTCCGCGTGGAACCGATATTTATGCCACAGGCGATGGAGTTGTGAAAGAAGTGAATTTAAAAAAAGGCGGTTATGGCTATCACATCATCATAGATCACGGTTATGATTATGAAACGCTCTATGCCCACATGAGCCGTTTCAAGGTCAGAGTGGGAGAGAAGGTGAAGCGGGGCGATGTGATTGGTTATGTGGGCAGTTCGGGCACGAGTACGGCACCGCATCTTCATTACGAGGTGATTAAGAACGGGGAGAAAATTAATCCGATGAATTTCTTCTTCAACGACCTCACTCCAGAGGAATACGAAAAAGTGTTGGAGCTTTCGACCCAGTCAAACCAATCGTTCGATTAACGGTATGGCCTACAAGGAAAAACCCATAACCAAGCTCTATTACTCAATCGGAGAGGTTGCGAAGATGTTTGATGTAAACAATTCGCTCATTCGTTTTTGGGAAAAGGAATTTGATATTCTCAAACCGAAGAAGAACGCCAAGGGCAATCGTCTTTTTACTCAAAAGGACGTTGATAATCTCAAAATCATCTTCCATTTAGTCAAAGAGCGTGGTTTTACGTTGGATGGTGCCAAAAAGAAGCTGCGTGAGAATAAATCTGATTCAACTCCGAATGAGGAAATTGTGGAACGCTTAAAGGAAATTCGTGGTTTTTTGGTTGATCTGAGGGATAATCTTTGATTACACCTGCGGCATCGTAGCCTTTTCCCGTACAACCACCCCGAACTCCCTTCCAGAAGCTTTGGCTTCAGCCCATGAGACAAAATCGAAATACTCGAAAGCACTGCTTTCCAGTTGGTCGTCCTTCAGTTCGCGCATTTTTTCCAGGAACACTTCATATTGCTCATTTTCCGAGATTCTGTCAGGAGATTTTAGCAGTTTACCAATAAGGTCTAAGAACGAGGTTTCGAACTTGAAATAACGGTTTCGCGTGCTCAAATACCGCTCGGTTGAGCGGAGCGCGTAGGGCAGCAGGTTCTTGTTGTTCAACTCTATATGGATGAGTAGGTTGAGTAACTGTCCGAAGCAATAAATGTCCAAACTCTTGGAGATGTCGATGTCGTTGAGCAATCGATTGGTCCATTTTAGAGCATCGTTATACTTCTTGGCCCCAAAATAAATGATGGCAATATTGAAGTAGAAGAAAGCCTTCCGAACGCTGTTCAGTTGGTTTTCATACAGTATCAGTCCGGCCTCTATCTGCGGGATAATCTCCAGTCCTTTTTCAAACTCACCCGTGAGGAAATAAATGGTCAGTTCAATGCTGTTCGCGCTGGAGAAAAGCTTGATCTCCAAATCCTCATTGTTTTTGATTTCCATGGTCTCAGGCAATTCGCGCAACTTCTTTAAATAGAAGAAAACCGCCTTAAAATCCTTGACCTGACTGGCCACATAAACGATGTTGGTCAGAATGGAGAAGTAAATGTTTGGCTCCTCCTGAAACTTGTCAAGATTGGCCTCAATATGATCCACATTCGCTTTCAGGTACTTGAACGAATTGGCATAATCGCCCACCCCGAAATAATACGCACTGTATATATGATTGTACAAATATTCTGACTGATGAAAAATATGCTCCGCTTCGCGATTAAGCAAAGTATCATCAATAATTGATTTCAACTTGGTCAGACCCTCCTCCGTGCGCGCCTTCCCTTTCTTATTCAGGATATTGAACAGACGGCTTTTGATACCCCAGAAATCATTGTACACCTCTATCATTTTGGTGATGCGCGTATTCTCCAACATCATCGCTTCCAACTCATCGTCTCCAATGTTCTCGTAGTTTTCCTTTTCTATAAGGAGCTTTTCCCACATAAAAATCTCTAGTAGAGAAGTGTGCTTGTCATACTTATAGGCCAATTTTTTTGCACCGTTCAAAAGCTTTTGGCTTTGTTCGTAAAGCCCTCTTTTGTAAAGTATTTCTGTGCAGTGCAACGAGCGTTTCAATTGCGCATCAATGGAACTGTTGGAATGGAAAGAATCGAGCGACCGCAGAATGACATCATAAAGCCGCGTTTTGGCAATGGGAAGTGCCTTTGCCAAGGCCTGATTTTTCAGATTCTTCTTCATCAAAGCCTCATCATATTCGTCCTGTTTATCCACGGCATCGAACAAAAGTTGGTGATTATTCTTGTCGCCCGCCTGTTTGGACGTATAAATCTTGAAGTACCGTTTCTCGGCCTTGCTCAGCGACTTGATTAGCTGAAATACTTTATCTGAAGAGGTGTTAGACATGTAATTTAAAGTAACAGTTTTGTTTCCAATAGATGGCTTAGAGAAGTAATAAATAGATGATGCCCTTATTCATTCCGCTATTCGGTTGCATCGCCTTGCTCTGGCAGTTTGAACTCAGTACAAGATAAAAACGTGTTTTCATTTACGGGTTCATTTCGTTACTTTTAAGGTAACACATAAAAACCATCGGTTAGACATGTAATTAATCAAATGTTGATGGATGGTTTGGACGTTAGATGTGTAATAATTGCATGATTTGTTGAAAACGCTTAGAAACGTAATTCATAATAGATGTTAAAAGTGAATTAACGTATTGATAATCAATAGAATATAGAAATGAAAAACGGGGTTGTAGTGGTTTTGATATGTATAGAATGGTCACTTACGTGGTTTGCCCGTCCCAAACACCTTGCTTAACTTTAGCCTACCGATTAGGAAAAACAGAAGTCGAATCCTTTAAATAAGAACATGATGAAAAACATTTACAACAATTACAAGGGTCACAAAGCAGTAAAAGGTCTGCTACGTATTTCTGCCATTCTCATTCTGGCCATGGTGTGGATACTTATAGACAAGGGAAACATCTACGGTCAGAGCTTTTCAGAGAAGAGCCAACTTTCCAAACTTTCGTTGGAGCAATCAACGACTTCTCAAACTCCGCTATTTAAGGATGGCGATGGAAGTCGGGATGGAGATTTGCCATTAGAAGGCGATGAAGACAATGAGTTTGTGGTGAAACCAAATCCAGTGGAAGGCGAGCTCGTTTTTGATTTCGAGTTCACAGTAAAAACCTCCATTCCTTTTGAGATTTACGATCCACTAGGAAAACTGGTAGACACAGGCGGTTTTGAACCAGGCATCAAATCACAGAAACTAGATTTTTCGAAATACCCAACTGGAATGTATATCGTTCGATTGAACATTGGCGGAAAGGTCGAGGTTAGGCGGGTTATTAAAAAGTGATAAGTTGATAAAGAGATAAAGTTGATGGAGCGGTGAGGGTTGCGTTCAATCGTAAATCGTAATTCATAATTGGTTCTTTGACATACTGATAAGAAGAAGAAAAGACTGAAATTCAGCACTTTCTATCAGAGATACTTGCCTGTTAGCAGATACTTGCCAACGTAATCGGCAACGCCTTCCTCCAATGTGTGGAATGGTGTGGTAAAACCGATTAATCTCAATTTGGTCATGTTGGCCTCTGTGAAATACTGGTATTTGTCTCTGATATCCGCTGGAGTGTCCACAAAACTGATGTTCTCGGGTTTGTCCATGGCTTTAAAAGTGGCCTTGGTCAAATCGAGAAAGGTTCGGGCCTGTCCCGTTCCTAGATTGTAGATGCCCGAATGTTTTCGGGTCTCCATCAGAAAGATGCAGGTATTGATAACGTCCTTCACGTAAATGAAATCTCTAAGTTGCTCGCCATCTTGGTAGTTCGGGTTGTGCGAACGAAAGAGTTTCATCTCACCAAATTGGGTGATTTGGTTGAACGCGTGAAGGATTACAGACGCCATTCTTCCTTTATGATATTCGTTTGGGCCATACACGTTGAAGAATTTCAACCCCGACCAGAAAAATGGTTTGGTACGCTGGTCGGTGGCCCACTGATCGAATTCGTTTTTTGACTCTCCGTAAGGGTTTAAGGGTTTGAGGTTTTGTATCACGGAATGATTGTCCTCAAATCCAAGTTCTCCCAAACCGTAGGTCGCAGCCGATGACGCGTAAACTAAAGGAAGACCGAATTCAGCACACAGGTTCCATACTCGTTTCGAGTAATCGACATTGAGTTCTTGGAATATCTGATAGTTGAATTCGGTGGTGTCTGTTCTTGCACCTAAATGAAAGATGAACTGAATGAAACGGTGATTGTCTCCAATCCATCTGAAAAAGTCCTTTCGGTCAACTTTGGCCGTCAGTTCTTTCCCATCAAGGTTTTTGTTTTTGATGGGATTGCTGAAATCGTCAACAGCCACTAGATCAACGTAGCCAGCGTTTTTCAGTCCCGCCAGCAGGCAACTTCCAATGAATCCAGCAGCTCCGGTTACAACAATCATTTAATTGAAAATGAAAAGAGTGTTGCCGTCAAAGTCGGTGTTGTATTGCTGAAGTCCAATAGCTGCCGGACCGTCAATGGGAGCACCGTCAATGATGAGGAATTTGGAATCGCAACATTCGGTGTCAACCGCGCTGATGTCGGTGTTATCCATTGTTACGCGGCAATTGTCATCAACATTAAAGGTGCAATGACGGTCGTAGGCACGGAATTCTTCAGGAGAGAACCGATAAACAATGATTCCTTGCGAACCACCAGCAATGGTTACAAAGCCGCCAACAGCAAGCAAAGACGAAAATTCTGGGTTGGAAACCGTAATCTGAAAGTTTACGGGTACGTAAGGAATACCACTTCTGTTGGTTCGGTCGCAGGCCGAAAACACCAAAAGGACTAGCAGCATACTAAAACCCAAGAAAGTTCGTGTCGAATTCATACGGCAAAGTTAGCGGTTACAGCCCATTTGGTTTTGGCTTTATTGCACGGCAATCGAATCTTAAATAATAGACATGAAGTAGTCATAGATGCACGAATTTTTCACGGATAATCTGTTTTATTTCTGTAAAAACCCGTGCATCTGTAGTAGAAAATATGTTTTTCAATAGTTTTTGGAAATAACACCCAATTTATGCGATTTTTTTGTGAGTAATAAGTTCCGGATATGATATGAGGTATTACTTTGGGCTGCTTGAAACGATTAAATCATGCGCCAATTGTGTCCGTTCTTGTACATTCGGAATCTCATTTGCAGAACATATTTGAGCCATGAATTTTTTGAAGCAAGTCTTACTCACCATCTTCTTATCAGTAATTGCAAGCGCAGGATTTGCGCAAAGTTCTGCCACCAAGGCACAATAGGAGGCTGATAAAAAGCAGGACGCACTAAAGCAAGAGAGTGATGCTGCCCAAGAAAAAGCCATTAAAAGGCATTGGAAAGGACAGGATAAGGAAACAAGAAAACGAATGAAACAGACCCAGAAAAAGTCGAAGAGAAATCAACGGACTAAGAAGTGGTCGGCAAAAAAGAAAAAAGAATAAAATGGATGATTTCGGAAACATAGTTTACGTGTTGGCAGCCATAGCATGGTTTGCATGGAACACTTATAAGAAGTCTCAGAATGGAGGCGAGAAGAAATCTAAGCCTCGCTCAGAGCAAAGGCGGAATGTTGAAACTCGTAAAGAGCAGCCATCTCGTTCTCTGGAAGACATTATTATGGAACAATTGGAGGGAAGGAAAGCTCCTAAGCCAGAGCCAATTCCAGTTGTGCGAGCCAAAAATAATCAGGACAAGTTTTTGAAAACTGATTTGACCCATTCCCATCTTTCTGAAAATTATAAAATGTCATCAGGAGAAATAACAAGACATCGAGTACAGCGCCAAGTACCGAAAGTTAAAATGGAGGTTATAGAGGAAGAAAACCTAATGGATAGTTTGATGCCCAATGGCTTTGATTTGAGACAGGCGGTGGTACTCAATGCTATACTCGAAAGACCTTATAATTGAACTCAAATTAACACCCGTTAACAATTGTTTAACAAATATTGACACACGGATTGATCTTTGCTACTTTAGCCGCGCTTTTTCAGGAAGCATAATTGAAAAGTAAATTGGTATGATAAAAAGACTTCTACTACTTAGTGTACTTATCGTAAATGCGATAGGCATTTCTCAGGCCCAGATTGGTACTGGTGGTGTTTACGGATCTATTGTCGATGATAAAGGCGAGCCCATTCCATTTGCCAACGTGGCCATTCTCGAAGCTGGTCAAGTGGTGACTGGTAGTACCACCGATTTTGACGGTAACTACAAAATCAAATCCATTAAACCAGGTAACGACTACACCATTAAAGCTTCTTCTGTTGGTTTTACTGCTCAAGAAAAAAGAGGTGTCGTTATTAAAGGAGGGTCAAACATTGAGGTAAAGTTCGAAATGTCGGCTGGTGTTAAACTGGATGAAGTGGAGATTGTGGCCTATGTAATTCCCTTAATTGAAAAGGATGGAGGCAATTCAGTAACTGTTTCTGGTAAGGATATAGAAAAGATGGCTGGTAGAGGTGCTGCCGTGGCCGTTACTACCGTGGCCGGTGTTCAGGACAACGATGGTCAGATTGGTAGTATCCGTGGAACGCGTGAGGGGTCAACAAACACATTCATTGATGGGGTTAGAGTGCGAGGATCATCGAATATTCCACAAGCTGCAATTGAGCAGGTTACGGTCGAAACTGGTGGTATTTCTGCTCAGTACGGTGATGCAACTGGTGGCGTTATTTCTATTACAACCAAAGGAGCTTCTAGGGTAACGTATGGTGGAATTGAGGTTGTAAGTTCAGGTGGCATTAAGTATGGCGATCAGAACAAATACCTTTTTGACCCACAAGGGTATCACCTAATTGCAGGAAATATTTCTGGTCCACTCATCAGTATAAAGGACAGAACTGACCCTGAAGGCAAGGCAAAGAAGCCGATTATGGGTTATTTCCTAGCTGGCGAGATTAACTATACTCAGGATCCACGTCCTTCAGCCATTGGGTCTTACTATGTTAAGGAAGATGTGCTTCAAAGTTTACGAGACGAACCAATCGTTCAGTCTTCTACTGGGGCTTCTATTCTACGTTCGGAGCTTATCCGAAAAGGCGATTTGGAATGGACAGAGCAGCGAAGAAATACACGAAGCAGAGGAGTTGTTGCATCAGGAAACCTAGATTTCTATCTCCCTGGCGATGTAACTCTGAAAGTTGGTGGTAACCTGGATTTTAATGATAACCGCATTTACGACTATAATGGGTCACTATTCAACTTTGATAATAACGGAGAGGTGGTAAATAAGACTTGGAGGGTTTATGGCCGTTTTACGCAGCGTTTTACCCCAAAGGCTCCTGCCGAAGGTGAAAGAACAAAGAAATCAGCCATCGGTAGTGCATTCTATAGTATTCAAGCAGATTACTCCAGTACAACACAGAGAACTCAAGATGATGAGCACGAAGATGAACTATTCCGATATGGCTATGTGGGTAAATTCACCACCTTCAAAGAAAAGACGTACGGCTTTGGTATTGATGAGGTAACAGGTCTTCCTGGTTTTATTCAAGGTCCAGACCGAGATACATTGATTGCATTTGAAGGATCCGATGTCAATTCGTCTCTATCAGCTTACACCGAACAATACTACGCTCAAAATCCTGATCCAGATGGAAAGTACCGTAATATGACACAAATCGATCAGGATAGAGGCGCCCTAAGAAACGGTGATCTTCCGCGAAGCGTATATGCTCTTTGGGACAATACAGGAAATCAGTATAACAGCTTTAGCAAATTAGATCAAACTCAATTCAGAGTTATGGCAACAGGTTCATTTGATATAGGAAATCATTCTATTTCTCTGGGTTTTGAATATGAGCAACGAAGCGATGCGTTTGTAGGCTACTCGCCATATACCATTTGGACACTTACTCGGTTATATGCGAATAGTCACCTCGCGCAACAAGACACGGATAATCCAATTATCCATTTTGATTCGAATGGCAACTATACGGATACCATTTCTTACAATCCACTTTACACTCCAGATAACGAGTATTCTCAACGAGGAGAAGGTCAGTATTATATAGACCACAACATTCGTGAGGCTCTTGGTCTTGATCCTACTGGAACCGATTGGATTGATATTGATTCGTATGACCCTGATTTTTATGACATCAGTTGGTTCAGTGCAGATGAACTCCTAAATAACGGAAATAACTTGGTCAATTATTTTGGATTTGATCATACTGGACAGCGATTAAAAGGACGTCCATCTTTCGATGATTTCTTTACAGAAAGAGATTCTTATGGCAACCTAACACGAAAGATTGGTGCGTTCCAACCAATCTACATGGCTGGATATATTCAGGATGAATTTACTTTCAAGGACCTTATCTTCCGTATTGGTGTTCGTGTTGACCGATATGATGCCAACCAAAAGGTATTGAAAGACCCTTACCTACTGTACGAGGCATTTACCGCAGGAGAAGTAACCGTTCTAGATGGTGTAGCTCAAACACACCCAGGTAACATCTCAAATTCTGCTGTTGTTTACGTAAATGATGTTTCAAGCCCAACCGCTATTGTCGGTTATCGTGAAGGGAGTGTTTGGTATGATGCGCAAGGAATTGAACTGTCAGACCCATCAATATTGCGAACTGGAAGCGGAATAGCACCGTATTTAATTAACCCAGATCAGGAAGTAATCTCTTCAGGAGCATTCAAGGATTATGTACCTCAGATTAACGTGATGCCCAGAATCTCATTCTCATTTCCTATTTCTGAGAATGCACTCTTTTATGCTAACTATGATGTTTTAACACAACGTCCTCTTGACGGGAATAGATTGGATTTGATTGATTATCTCTATTTGGAGAATAGAACAGATCGAGTAAATAACCCTAATCTGAAGCCAACAACTACGATTGAGTATGCTATCGGATTTAAGCAAACACTTGGCAAACGATCGGCCATTGAATTAAATGGTTTCTACCGTGAGATGAGAAATCAAATAGCCACGGTGCGTGTTACTGAGGCATATCCAAGAACCTATACCACTTTCGGAAACCTGGATTTCGGAACGGTAAAAGGACTTACTGTGTCCTACGACCTTCGTAGAACCAAAAATATTCAAATGCGATTGGCATATACACTTCAGTTCGCTGACGGTACAGGTTCAAGTGTAGAAACAAGCGTTGGCCTTGTAAACGCAGGGTTTCCTAACCTTAGAGTTATTCAGCCACTCGATTTTGATCAACGACATAACGTTGTTGTTTCTGCTGATTACCGATTTGGTGAAGGAAAGAACTACGATGGCCCCAAAACCGTTACTAAGGGAGGAAAAACCATCAATTGGTTACAAAACTTTGGTGTCAATGCCATTATCCGCGCAGGTTCTGGTAATCCTTACTCACGTCAATCCAACACAATTCCAATAGCCCTAGGTGGTAACACATCCTTCATTCAGGGTTCAGTTAACGGCTCAAATCTTCCATGGCAGTTTAGAATTGATATGAGAATTGACAAGGATGTTAATATCAAGTGGAACAAAGGCAAAGAAGGTAAGCCAGCAAAAAGATCCACCTTGAATATCTACGTGGATCTTCAAAACCTACTTAACACGGCCAACGTGCTAGGTGTGTATCGCAAAACAGGTAATCCAAGTGACGATGGTTATTTGGCAGATGCCGCAAGTCAAACCTCAATTCAATCTCAAACTGACGAACAATCATTCCGTGATCTGTATGCAGTAGCTATTAACAACCCATTTAATTTTTCGCGCCCGAGAAGGGTTAGATTGGGTCTTATGTTAAACTTCTGATAGTTTGAAACGAAAAAATTAAAGGTCATGTCAAAACAAGTTAAAGTATTAGTAATTGCAGCGATTATGATTAGCATCGCTAATCTATCATTCGCAGAAAAGACAAGAGGTCTTGGAGATTCTGGCAACAAAACATCAGGGCCTAAAGACCTTGCTGCAGATTGCGCTCCTCCGGCTGGGAATATTAATCTCGAACTCAATAATGTTCGCGCCAAAATTCAGACTGGAGGAGATATGTGGCAGGATCTTGCCACAGGAAATCCATCTTATGAAGTGCCAAAGAATGGAGGCGTTCATTCCATATTCTCTGGTTCGCTTTGGATGGGAGGAGTGGATGTTAACAACCAATTGAAGGTGGCTGCCATGAAATTCCGTCAGGGAGGATATGACTTCTGGCCTGGCCCACTAAATACGACAACTGCGGAGATTGACCCACAGACCTGTGCCCAATATGATAAGTTTTTCCGTATTACAAGAACCGAAGTGGATGAATTTGTGGCATGGTACCTCTGTTCTCAAGATCCAGATTGCGATGAAGGCATCGACTATGCAGGCTATTCAATCCCCGCTTCAATTCTAAACTGGCCAGCTCACGGAGATGTGGCCATGGGACAAG
>Ga0105053_10007872_pt1 | contig 14053 bp, 12 predicted proteins | sample BON01_FD_78093 | JGI IMG/M metagenome (GOLD analysis project Ga0105053, IMG submission 78093) | Freshwater microbial communities from Lake Bonney liftoff mats and glacier meltwater in Antarctica - BON-01 | ecosystem: Environmental > Aquatic > Freshwater > Ice > Glacier meltwater | place: Lake...
CAATCCTCGCATTCATGCGTGAGACCATCCCGCAGGAATGGAAGAAATTCCGCGACAAGGTGTCAGACAACTTCCGCGTCATAACCCACGAGAACTTTCGGGTTTTTGAGTAGAAGCGGTATAGTGTGTACCCTTGAAGTCAATCATCATTCCGAACCCGCCCAACACTGCCAAATATTCCCATAACACAATACACCCAGATAGGGCGACAAAACCCTAAAATTTTGCGACAGAACCCTGACGCATCCCTGCTTCAGACGGCGAAGTGGACCAACGCACACAGTCTCATCTGAGCGGCGGGCAGGTCAACGCCGCGGTGTCAGATGAAGCTCAGTTGGCCCCTGTTCGACGGAGGCGGGTGATCGGGTAGGCAGTCACCAGAGCTGCTTCGTCGAGATCGGGCGCCTGCTGCAGTTCAGGCGTCCGGATGTCCGCACGATTGCCGAACCTGCCACGACGAGCGCCTTGCAGTCGTCGAGCGCGCCCTTCAGCCAGCCATGGCTCTCCCGCGTCAGGACCCGGCGGCAGAGCGCCGCTTCGCCGGCAAGCAGGAGAACCTCAGCAGTGCGCAGCACGTCGGGCAGGTCCCGGGCGATGCCTCGCTCCTTGCGCCGCCAGTGATCCCAAACCTGACGCAAGATGGCCTCATCCTGAAGCGCGAGGTGCATGAGGCGTTTGAACTCGTAGAACGCCGAATCCGATACCTCGACGCCCTGCGGAACATGGGAGACGGTATCAGGGTTCGCCGCGGCCTTGCGGCAATCGAGGAAACGCGAGGCCTCGCCCATCGTGAGGTAACGGTGTTGTGCGTACTCGTCGGGAACGCCCGTCTGACCGAGGAAGACCGGCATGAGCGGCGCCGTCACGGGACCAACGGGCGCGTGCCACATCATGCGCAGGTCGGCGAAGCTCGGGTGGACCAGCGGCACGACCTGTCCGTAGCCCGCGGTGTCGCCGGTCAGCACCTCGTTCGATATCGCCCAGAAGACATCCTCGCGCGTGATGCCTCCCTCGTTGGCGGCGCGCTTGCGCATTTCGGCCTCGACCCATCTCGCTCCATCCCAAGGCCCCTTGCCGTCCCCGTAGATCGCGTTCGCGTCGAACGGCCCCGAGGCGGGATCGAACCAGCCGAGGTCCTCGGCGGTCGAGACGAATTGCTCAGGGTAGAGGAAACGGTCGTCCGGCACGGTCGGCACGACGCCCACATATCCCGGCCGCGAGGCGCGGATGGCGTCTGGGCCAAGCCTTTCGGCGACCCAAAGCCCTTTGCCCCCCGAAAACTGGATCATGACCCATGCCTCGGCGGGGTCGGCGATGATGTGGGAGTTGCCGCCGTAGTCTGAATACCCATGCTCCGCGATCAGTGCCCCGATCAGGCCGACCCCCTCGCGCGCGGTGCGGGCACGTTCCAGCACGATGCGGGCAAGGTCGGAATAGTTTGGCCCGGTCTGGTGCGCCGGGGTCATCGCGATCAACTCCGCGCGCGAGGTGGACCAGATATCGCGCACCGCTACGCCATGTTCGTTCAACCCGCCATTGGTGATCGGCGCGGGCACGCCGAGATAATAGCTATAGCTCACGCGCATGTGCCGCGCGGTTTCCGCTGCCTGCGGGATCTCGCTGCGCCGACCGGGCATGTCCGCCTCCGGCCCCACGCCCACGGTGATCGTGCTGCCCGGCGCGTGTTCGGCGCGGTCCACGATCTCGAGCCAGTGGCTCGACGGCTCGTCGCCGTAGCCGGCCAGCCAGGCGTGACCGTCCGCAGTAAGGTTGCGGCCGATATAGATCCCGTAGCTCATGGCATCTCCCAATCCGTTGTGGTCCGGGGCAGCGGAAAGAGGCACGCGTGCCTGTGGCAGGGCGTGATCTCGACATGCGGGGGCTTGGCGATGCGGCACGTGTCCTGCACCCTCGGGCAGCGGGCCGCGAAATCGCAGCCAGGCGGACGCCGGATCAGGCTCGGCACTTCGCCCTCGATGGCCGCGGCCTCCGGACGGCGGCGGTCGGGGTCGGCTTTCGGCACGCCTTCGACCAGCGCGCGGGTGTAGGGATGGGCGGGTGCTGCGAAGATGTCTGCGGTCGGCCCGTCCTCCACGATCCGGCCTAGGTACATGATGGCGAGGCGGTCGGCGATGTGGCGGACCACCGGCAGGTTGTGGGTGATGATGAGATAGCTCAGCCCGTGCTCCGCCTGCAGGTCGGCCATCAGGTTCAGGATCTCGCCCTGCACCGACACGTCGAGGCCTGCCGTCGGTTCGTCGGCGATGATGAGCCGCGGGTTCAGCGCCAGCGCTCGGGCCACACCGACACGCCGCGCCTGGCCGCCGGACAGCTCGTGCGGGTAGCGGGCGAGAAAGGCGCGCTGCAGGCGCACCATGTCGGCGAGCCGCTCGGCCTCGATGTCCAGATCGACCCCTTTGATCCCGTGTATCGTGAAGGGTTCGGTGATCAGCGCGCGCACCGATTTGCGCGGTGAGAGTGAGCCGATCGGGTCCTGGAACATCATCGCCATGTCGCGGCGGCGCGGCTTGAACTGCCGCTCGGCCATGGCTGAGGTTTCCTGCCCGTCAAAGTGGACCGCGCCGCCGTCGGCTTTCAGGAGGTTCAGGATCGTGCGCCCCAGCGTCGTCTTGCCCGAGCCGCTTTCGCCCACCAGCCCCACGGTCTCGCCCGGCCGGACGCTGAGGCTGACGTCGAGCACCGCGTCGACATAGGGGGACTTTACGCCCCGCAGCCGCGCGCGGAGGGGGCCCATCGTGCGAAACCGGACGTTGAGGTCGGTGACCGAAAGCAACGGTTCTTCGCCCACCACGGGCCGCGCGGGCACCGGCGCACCGGCATTCCGCGGCACCGTCGGCACATCGACCGGTGGGGGCCAATCCGGGTCGGCAAGTGGTCCCTCGAGGAGGTGGCATTTGGCGATCCCGGTGCCGCGATGCGCGACCGGTGGCGCGATGGTGTGACACTCCGGCATGACGCGCTGGCAGCGGCTGGCATAGATGCAGCCGTGCAGCGTGCCGGTCAGGTCGGGGATGTCTCCGGGGATCACGGGAAGCCTGACAGAGACATCCTCGATCCGCGCCGGATCGCATTCCAGCAGCGCGCGGGTATAGGGGTGGCGCGCGTTGTGGAAGATGTCGTGCACCTCACCGGTCTCCACGACCTCGCCAGCGTAAAGCACCACCACGTCGTCGCACAGCTCCGCGATCAGGCCAAGGTTGTGGGACACCACGACGATGGTGGTGTCGAACTCGGTCCGCATCTGCCGCATCAGCGCGATGATCTGCGCCTCCGTCGTCACGTCGAGCGCGGTGGTCGGCTCGTCGGCCAGAAGCAGTTTCGGCCCGGTCAGCATCGACATGGCGATGCCCGCACGCTGGCGCATGCCGCCGGAAAATTCGTGCGGGTAGGCATCGACCCGTGTCTCGGGGTCGGGAATGCCGACGCGGCGCAACATGTCGGCGGCGGCCGCGCGCTTGTCCTGCGCGCTCATGCCCTTCCGACGATAAAGAATGTCGGCCATCTGCCGTAAGTAGGGAAGCACCGGGATCTGTGAAGTCATCGGATCCTGGAAGACGACGCTGATCTCTTCGCCGCGCACCGCGCGCAAGCCCGCCTCGTCAAGGCGCAGGAGGTCGTGGTCCTGAAATTCGACCGTCCCGCCCGTCACCTCGGCGTTGTCCGCGAGCAGGCCGAGGATCGACCACAGCACAGTGCTCTTGCCCGAACCGCTTTCGCCCACGATGCCCACGATCCGCCCCTTGCGGACCGGGAAGCTCACGTCGCGCAACGCCTTCACCCGGCCGCGCGAGGTGCGGAAGTCGACCGAAAGTCCGTCTATGTTGAGGAGCGTCTCCATCGTCAGCGGCCCCGGCTCATGCGCGGGTCGAAGATGTCGCGCAGCGCCTCGCCGAGGAAGGTGAAGCCGAGCGTCGTGAGGATCAACGGGATCCCCCCTGCAACGACCATCCAGGGTGCGTCACGGATCACGAGGTATCCTTCGTTCAGGATCGTGCCCCAGCTTGCCTGCGGAGGCAGCACGCCGAGCCCGAGAAAGCTGAGGCCCGCCTCGACGGTGACGACCACGGGCACCTCCATCGCGGCGAGGATCAGCAGCGGCCCCATCACGTTGGGCATGACATGGTGCCACAAGATGCGCGGAGTCGACGCCCCGAGTGCGCGTTCGGCGAGAATGAACTCGGTGTTCTTCAGCGCCAACGTCGCGGTGCGGGCGACCCGCGCATAGCTCGGTATCGTGGTGATGATGACGATGGCGAGCACGACCCCAAGGCTCGGGCCCGTCAAAGCCACGGTCGCCAGCGCGAGGATGATCGTCGGAAACGACCGCACGGCGTCGAAGATTATCAGGAGCAGGTTGTCGAGCCAGCGCGGCCCAAAGCCCGCGATCATCCCCAGCGCCATGCCGAACACCAGCGAGACCGAGACGCCGATCGCGGCGATCAGAAGGGCCACCCGTCCGCCGTGGAGAATGCGCGAGAAGGTGTCGCGGCCGAGTTGGTCGGTTCCGGCCAGATGGACCCAGGACGGCGGCGACATCCGCGAGGGGATGTCGAGCGCGTTGGGATCATAGGGCGCGATCAGCGGCGCGAAGACGGCGCTTGCGATGAAGATCAGGACAAGCACCAGCCCGATCATTCCCTGCCAGTCGGTCAGGAATCGCCTGAGCTTCTCACGCCGTTCGCGGTGCGCGCTCTCGCGGCTGGCGTCCATGAACACGACTGCGCCCAACGCTTCGGGTGCGTCGGACTGGGGCGGGGGATCAAAGCGACTGGCGGACACGGGGATCGAGCGATGCGATGAGGAGGTCGGAGATCAGGACCACGAAGATGTAGAACCCCGTGGCCACCAGAACGCCGCCTTGGACGATGGGGAAATTGCGGTCTGAAACCGCATCGAAGATCATCTTGCCGAGGCCGGGCCGGGAAAAGATGATCTCGGCAAAGACCGCCGCTGAGATGAGGCCACCGAAGCCCATTCCGATCAGCGTGATGGTGGGCAGGATCGCGACCTGGAGCGCGTATCCCGTGACCTTGCGCGGCGAAAGCCCATAGGCGCGGGCTGAGCGGATGTAGGGCTCGCCCAGAACCTCAAGCATCGAGGCGCGGACCATGCGGGCGAGATATCCGACCCAGCCCAGCCCGATGGCGAAGGCGGGCAGGATCAGGTGGCTGAGCTGGTCTGCGAAGTCGCCCGGCTCGCCGGCGCCGATCGCCGGCAGCCAGCGCAACTGGAGGGCGAAGATCAGCAGCGCCCAGATCGACACGAGGAACGATGGGATCGCGATGGTCCCGACCGATAAAATGCCGGTGACGTGGTCGATCCAGCCGTTCTGACGGACCGCGGAAAGGCACCCCAGCGGCACGCCGAGCAAGACGGCCCAGGTCATCCCGGTGAAGATCAGCGCCATGGTGAAGCCGATCCGCTCGCCGATGACGTCGGTGACTGGGCGCCCCGAGAAAACGTCGCTGCCCAGGTCGCCCTGAAGCGCGTTGCCGACATAGATCAGGAACTGCATCCCTACGGGCTCGTCGAGACCCATGCGCGCGGAATATTCCGCAATCGCCTCAGGCGAGGCGCGCGTGCCGAGCGCAATAATCGCGGGATTGCCAGGTATCATGTACAGCATGGAGAACAGCAGCAGCAAGACAAGGGCCACCACGACCAGCGACAAGGTCAGCCGTTTCACGAGGTATGCCAGCATCGCAATAGTTCCTCTCGGGCAGGTCCCGCGCAGCCTTAGGGGGCGGCGCGGGCTTGGGGTCAGGCGCGCGTGAAGTTGCGGTAGTTCAGCTCGCCCGACGGCGCGGCGTCGATCACGATATCGGTCGTGTGCGCATAGGTCTCGGGTTCGTGGTTGATCCAGACATAGGCGCCGGTGTCGTCCATGATCTGCTGCATCTGCTGGTAGATCGCGGCGCGGGCGTCCGGGTCGGTCTCTGACTGGCCTTCTTGGTAGAGCCGGTCGTATTCCTCGTCGGTCCAGCGTTCCCAGTTCCAGACGCCGACCTGCTCGGATATGAACCACTGCGTGGCTTCATAGGGGTCGGGCACGGTGGAGAAGCGCATCAGCCACATCTCGAGCTCCTGCCAGGTGTCGCCAGCCGCTTCCATGCCCATTTCCCAGAACGGACCGCTTTCCACCGGCAAAATGCGCAACTCGATGCCGACGGCGCCGAGGTTGGCCTGGATGATCTGGGCGGTCAGCAGCCGCTCCTGTAAATTTAGCGTGCGCAGGGTCAGTTGCAGTCCGCTCACCCCGGCCTCGGCCAGAAGCTCAAGGGCGCGTGCTGGATCGTAGCTGTAGGAGGCCGCCTCCCGGTGGCCAATCAGGCCGGGGCAGATGATGCCGTTCGACTTGCTCGAGGTGTTGGCGAAGGCGCCCGCGATGATCGTGTCGACGTCCACAGCGTGCTGGATCGCCTGGCGCACCCGGATGTCCTCGAATTTCGGATGTTGGGTGTTCATGCCGAGCCACATGTATTGCAGTTCACCGGCCGTGGTGACGGTGGTGTTCTCGGGCATCGTCTCAGTGTAGCGGGCAAGCGTGTCGGGGCCCAGTTCGGTACAGTCGATCTCGCCGGCCTCGAAGGCAAGCTCGGCTGCCTGAACCTCGGTGATGACCTGCAGCACCACCCGCTCAAATTCCGGCTCTGGGCCGGTCCATTCGGGGTTGCGCTCGAACACCGCGCGCTGGCCCGGAGTGGCCGAGTAGGTGTAGGGACCGCAGATTGCAGGAAACTCGGTGGTGAACCGCCCGCCCGCGTCCTCGACCGCCTGCTCGCACAAGATGGCGCCCGGACCATGGCAGAGCGTCACCATTATGAAGGGCGCGAATGGCGACGAGAGGACCAGCGTACCGGTCAGATCCCCGGTCACCTCGACGCTGTCGAGCGCGTCGAAATAGCCCGACCACTCGGTGCCCTTCATGCGGTTATAGGAAAAGGCCACGTCGGACGCCGTGACCGTGCCGTAGCCGTTCGACCATTGCAGGCCGGGAGCCAGCTCGAACTCGATGTGCGTGTCATCCACGTATTCGAGCCGCGTGACGTAGCCCGTGGGTCGCCACGAGAAGGAATCGCCATCCCGCGCGTATTCGGCGAGGAAGGGAAGGCATTGTTTCTGCGCCTCGATCTCCGTGCCGCCGACCATGTAGCCAGGGTCGAGGATTTGGTTGTCACTCTCGAGCCTGAGGGTCAGGACTCGACCCTCCTGCGCACGCAGCATGGTCGCGCCACCGGGCACAAGGCCCGCAGCCCCGATCGCGGTAGTGGAGGCGAGGAACGTCCGTCGTGTTGTCAATATCCGTTTCATCTTCATTTCTCCCGTTGGGCCTTGGCCGATCTTGGTGTTTGCGGCGGAGGCCAATCCGCCATTTCGTTAGACGAGAGTCCGGCCGATCTTCTCGTCCCAATCCTTTTCCGCGACCAGGTCTTCACCGTGCCAGACACGCATGCTGGCCCGGATGCGAAAGCTGTCATGGTCCGCAGTTAGCTCCGTGTGCGTCTCGGATCGCATGCTCCACGAGCCGCGGGACAGCCCGACCGTCCAGTCGGATGTGGCCCGCGCGGACAGGGGATCGTCGGCGATGATTGAATGCAACTCGAACCCCTGTTCGGTGATCGTGATGTCGTTGCCGAGGATGCGGACCGTGCCGTCGCCGTCGGCCACTTCGAAAACGTGCTTGCCCGTTACCGCGTCCTCGGTGATGCAGACCCAGTTCTCGCCCTCGGCCACGATCTCCGTTTCAAGCGGCGGCGCGGTCACGGCCGGTTCGAACGGTGCCAGCCTCTCATCCTCGGGCGACGACTGTCGCAGCGGTAATTCGAGAAAGCTGCCCTCCGTGTGGATCGTGGCCGTGACCGCTTCGGGCGCGGGCCAGATCATCGGGAAATAGCTTGTCGAGATCCCGAGCCGCAGGCGATGGCCGGCCTCGATCCGTTGCGCCACATGCCGCATCGGCATGACGATGTCGTAGACGCGGCCCGGCTCCAGCGCCACCGGCGTCTCGTGGCCGGTGCGATGGGTCAGGTTGAACACCCCGAAGGACACCCTCGTCGAACGCCCTTCGGGATCTACGGTGCAGAGCCGCGCCGCAAGCTGCGCGACCGGTCTGTCGACAGACACCTTCAGGTGCACATTCGCGTCGCCCGCGAATTCCAAGGACTCGGCCATTGGCGCAGTGTCAAAGCACAGGCTGCCCGCGTCTTCCCGTCTCTGATCGAGGGGGGCATCGCCAGGCTTGGAATAGCTGCACCACTTGCCTGATGCCATCCCGACCCAGAACGGGGACCGGTGCGACACAGGCTCCGCAAATCGCGGCGCTTCGCGCCCGAGTGATCCGTCGGAGCCGAGGAGAAACGCCGTGCGGGTAACATTGGGCGAGGGCCATGATGGCTCGGCCACCCAACGCCCGGGTCGCTCAGTATAATGGCCGGCGGGGGCCACGCAATCTTGCATGTAGAGTCTCAGTTGCGGCTCCTCCATGATCCCTGTCTCGGCGCCCTTCAGCCAGTGATCCCACCAGCGCAGCTCTTCGTGCAAGAAATGGATCGCGGGGCCCGGTTCCCCGATATGCGGGTAACGGTGCGCCCATGGGCCGACGAGACCCTTTTTCGGGCCGCATAGGTTCTCCATCAGCCTAAAGACGGCGCGGCAATAGCCGTCGGCCCAGCCCGAGATGGCATAGACGGGCACGGTAACTTTCGACCAGTCCTCGCAGATCGAACCGTGCTTCCAGAACGCGTCGCGGGTCTGGTGCCCAAACCAGTTTTTCGCCCAGAGGCCGCTGCCCTCCAGCCGCTCGGACCACATGTCGAACCACTTGGTGCCGACATTGGCGGGATCGGGCGGCAGGGTATTGCGCCCGAACATGACTGCAGCCCAGGTCATCTGCTCTCCCAGAACGCATCCACCCATGTAGTGCACGTCGTCGGCGTAGCGGTCATCGGTCGAGCACAGCGTGATGACGGCCTTCAGGGCGGACGGCTGCATCGCCGCGATCTGCAATCCGTTGAAGCCGCCCCAGGAGATGCCGATCATGCCCACGTTTCCATCGCACCAGTCCTGCGCGGCGATCCAGGCGATGGCGTCGAATCCGTCCTGCAATTCCTGCTGGAGGTATTCGTCGACCATCAGGCCTTCGCTGTCACCCGCGCCCCTGAGGTCGAGTCTGATTACGGCGTAGCCATGTGAGGCAAGCCACGGCTGCATCGACGCGTCGCGACCGGCAGTGAAATCGTTCTTACGGTAGGGCAGATATTCAAGGATGGCGGGAACCGGGTTGGCAGCCGCATCCTTCGGCCGCCATATCCTCGCGCCCAGACGGCACCCGTCGGGCATCGGTATTTCGAGGTGGAGGATTTCGTCGATCTCGCTCGGCGCCTGCAGCATGGTGGTCCTTTGCCTCTTGCGTAACGGAATGTTGACGCAGAATCCGCCAGGAAACAATTTCGCTTTACTTCGCAGCTTGACATTCCGAATGCGTCAGGTTGCGATAGCACCATGTCCAGCTTCAGTGAAAATCTCAAGATGCTTTGCGGCCACTACCGATCCATCGCCGAGATCTGCCGCCGCATCGGCATCAATCGCCAGCAGTTCAACAAGTATATGAGCGGCCATGTGCACCCGTCGCGCTACAACATGCGCAGTATGTGCGATTTCTTCGGCGTTACCGAATCCGAGATGCTGATGGACACGACGCGCTTCGGTCAGTTTCTGGGGTTGCGAAACCAGCCCATTGCCAAGGCGCAACTCGACATCACCCTGCGCCACCTCGACCGCATCTTCGCCCGCAGCCATCCAGTGGACCGCTACGCCGGCTACTATTTCCGCTACTTCTACTCGTTCGGAAACAAGGGCTGCATCATCCGCTCGCTCGCCAGCATCGTGATCCGGGAGAATCGCGGCTACTTCAAGAACACCGAGGTTCTGCGCGACCCCGACACCCGGAAATGGATCGGCAGCAACAAGTACGCGGGCGTGATCATCCAGCTTGCCGACCGCATCCAGGTCTTCGAGTACGAGACCAAGCAGGTGAATTCCGTCACCCAAATGACCCTCTATCCCAGCTATCGCCAGAGGATCGATTTCCTGATGGGCATCCAGACCGGCGGCCCGACCCGTAGGGGTCGGAAGCCCGGGGCATCTCGTGTTGCAATGGAGTTCCTCGGAACCGAGATCAATCTGCGGCGCGCATTGCGTCAGACCGGGCTTTTCCGTCCCGAGGACACTTCGCTCCGCAAGGATATCGTAAGCGCCATCGCCAACGAGATACGCCAAGGCGATTTCGTTCTCGAGGTGGACGAGACCTAAGTGAGTCTGGCCACAACCAAATCGCATGGGGGCCTCCGGCTTGGGAAAGTTTCCTTCCTACAACAGCGTAACAAGCACCACACGTCTCACGTTTCAAAATCACCATGTCGTTGACGAATTTGACCGAAACCCTGAACTGCGCCGCCGACGCCCGGTGTGAATGCCCTTCTTCCACGAACTCCACTACGCGCTCACGAAGCGCCATAGGATGTGGTTTGCCCATCTCATGCCCCCATATCTGCCATGCAGACAGGGAACTACAGATCAAGAAGTGTGGGAATCGTGAATCGGATTGGGCGCAACCCGCTCTAGGAAACGCCCGGAAACTGTTCAGACAAACCGAACCACCTCTCTTCCACTGCGGCGGGCGTCGGTGATGCCGTGTGCGCCTATCGTTTGACGGGCAAACCGTGGCTGCGATCATAACCATTTATAGTCGGAGGAGCCCAGCCATCCGGCAAGCGGGCGGGACGGTAGATATCGACGTACATCGAATGGCAAACGGCTACATCGGAGGAGTGTGAGGTCGAGCAATCACCCCCTGGACAAGCTGAAAGCACGCCCAACAGATTGATTTCCGCAAACATCTCGAGGTAATCGCAGGGCCTCACCGGAGAGGCTTTCATGAAATACTGACCGGTTTCACGTGTGAAACCCGTGCACATAAAGACGTTGAGCACGTCATGGACGTGATGCTCAGACTCTTCCAGAGACAGCCCGGTCGCCGCGGCAAGGGCGCGCGTCAGGTTCGAGTGACAGCAGTGATGATATTGCCCACCATGCGACAACAGGTTGTGAGTATAGGGATCGCAGCGGGTGCCGATCACGTCATGCACTCCGCCGCCGAATTCGTCAAAGCCATACCAATCCAAAGTGTCGTGAGTGATTGTCGCCATCGGCCGCAGATAAGGAAAGCAAGAGAAAAGCTGATCGCCCAAGCCGACATGTGTACCGTTAAGCGCCCTCGTCTTGCCGGAATAGAACTGCTCGTTCAGGTTGTTGGCGTTGAATAGGTTTAGGTCGCCTACCTGTGGCCCCTCCACCGAGATCCGAAAGAAGTGACCCTGAGGGACACTAAAAGGTGAGGCATCGCGCGCGCGCACCTTGACGCGTTCGACCAACGTCAGATTCTCGCGGGTGGGCGTGTAAGCAGCGAGGTCGATACGCGGTAGCGTCTCGACAGGATAGCAGACGACCGGCCGGATAGCTTTTCGTGCTGCAGCATCGGCGGGCGCGGTGGAGTTGGAGAGCGTCTTCATGGCAGGCTCCGATATCTGGATTAAGGCACTAATTTCAGGAGGACGGCAGGATCGCATCATTGGGATCAAAGATGGCTTCAGGTCGGAGTGCCCTTGAGGCGCGCAGGACTTCGAGAATGAGCTGCTCGGATTCGATCAGATATATCCTCAAAGCCCGCTCTGCTTCGCACACGTAGCCCTCGGCCTTGGTCTGGCCGCTTGCCAGAAGGGCTTGTCGGTCGGCTTCACCACCGCCGCAACGCTGGTCAACGAACTGATGGAGGCGCGCGATGAGCGCCGTCTCTTGCGCCTGCAGAAGCAGCTCGTCAACCACAAGCTGCTGATCATCGACGAACTGGGCTTCGTTCCCCTTAGCAAGACCGGCGCAGAGCTCCTGTTCGAACTTATCTCGCAACGCTACGAACGAGGCGCCACGCTGATCACCAGCAACCTGCCGTTCGATGAATGGACCGAGACGTTCGGCACCGAGCGCCTCACCGGCGCGCTGCTCGACCGGCTGACCCACCACGTCCACATTCTCGAGATGAACGGCGACAGCTACCGACTTGGCCAGAGCCGCGCCCAAAAAGCCGACGCCAACACCTGATCACCCCACGCAGATTTGGCACGGCGGAATTAAGCGCCATGGCACGCGCCAGCTATGTGGCGAGCGCGCGCCCCATGGCGCTCAGTCCCGCGCCACTGGCCTGGTTTTGCGCCGCCCAGTGGCCAGATTTTACTCCACCGTTGACACCTGCGCCCGGACGGCTACCCCGAATCAATCATTTGGGACACGAAGCTCGCAGGACTGATTTCAATCTTGAGGAACTGTCGCTCAGTGACCTGCGGCAATTGCAGAAAGACCTCGCCAAGGCGATTTCCACCAACGAGGACCGACACATGGCCGAGCCCCCGACAAAACGGTACGGATTTTCAATCGCGGAAGTGCAAAGTCGACTTGGGTTGTCGTTCGATCGCTGGGAGGCAGTGCCAGCTTCGGTCAGCTTCACGACGGAAGCCCGGTTGCATTTAGCGGCCTTGCCGACACAAGTCGGCGGGATCGAGACGCTTCTTCCGGCCGGGTGATCGATAGCAACGGCTTCCATAACTCGTATAGTGAATATATTGTGAGCGATAGAAGGAGTCGCTATCGCTCATGAGGTGGAATTGGACGCTGCCAAACTGGCCGGATTTCAGATACGACACCTCGGCGCTTGAAGCGTTGGAGCGCCGTTTTCTGTTGTCTTCCGGAGAGATCCTGGGGGCAGTTCGGCATGTCCGCGGGGAAGAGCGCGACAAGCTGCATATTGAACTTCTGAGCGAAGAGGCGATGCGGACGAGCGCCATCGAAGGCGAGATCCTGGATCGTCTCAGCGTCCAGTCGTCGCTGCGCCGACAGCTTGGTCTGGCCCCCGACAGCTATCCAATGAAGCCGCGTGAGCAAGGCGTTTCCGAGATGACGGTGGATGTCTATTCCGCCTTTGCGGCCCCGCTTGACCACCAGACGCTGTTTCGCTGGCACAGCATGCTGTTGGCCCATGACCGGAAACTTCAAACCGTCGGCGGCTATCGACAGCACGGCGATGCGATGCAGATCGTGTCGGGCCGCCTTGACCGACCAACGGTTCACTTTGAAGCACCTCCGTCGGCAAGGGTGCCAGACGAGATGCACGTCTTCATCGACTGGTTCAACCAGACGGCGCCAGATGGCCCAACCCCCTTGCCCGCGCTGACGCGCGCGGGCCTGGGGCATCTTTACTTTGAAAGCATTCACCCGTTTGAGGATGGCAACGGGCGTCTTGGCCGGGCATTGGCCGAAAAATCGCTGGCGCAAAACATCGGTCAGCCCAGCCTGATAGCACTTTCCTACACGATCGAGCGCGACCGCAAGGCCTATTACGACCAGTTGGAAGCGCACCAGAAGACCGATGCGATCACAGACTGGCTGGTCTGGTTTGCCGAAACCGTGCTCATGGCCCAACAGACCACGCTGGAAAGAGTCGCCTTCTTCATCGCGAAAGCGCGGTTTTACGATCTGCACCGCGCCCAGATGAACGACCGCCAAGGCAAGGCCATCGAGCGGATGTTTCGCGAGGGGCCGGTCGGGTTCATCGGCGGGCTGAGTGCGGAGAAATACATCTCCATCACCGGCACCTCGCGCGCCACCGCGACGCGCGATCTGCTTGTTCTGGTCGAACAGGGCATGCTGACCCGGACCGGTGAGCGCCGTCACACGCGGTATTGGTTGCAATTGCCTGGGCAAGGGCTGCCCGGCTGACACTCGCCAAACGGGCGAACAGCCGTTCAATCGAACAGGCTCGGTTGTCCTGCTGCCTTTGCCTTTTTGCCTTTGACCACGGGGGCTGATGCCAAAGCGCCTGCATCGGTCAGCGCGGCTTCGGTAAGCAACGGGGCGGCGCAGATTTCTGCCAGTAAGGCGGCCTGTGCGGGTTCCAGCGCCACCAGACGGCCAAGGACGTGCA
>Ga0105053_10007878_pt1 | contig 14039 bp, 9 predicted proteins | sample BON01_FD_78093 | JGI IMG/M metagenome (GOLD analysis project Ga0105053, IMG submission 78093) | Freshwater microbial communities from Lake Bonney liftoff mats and glacier meltwater in Antarctica - BON-01 | ecosystem: Environmental > Aquatic > Freshwater > Ice > Glacier meltwater | place: Lake...
GGCGCGTCGAGCACGACCTCATCGACCAGACCGACCCGGCAACACCGCTCGGCCCCACACCGTCCGACCCGCTCCAACGGGCCCGGCACACCCAGCTCGCCCGTCGACTTGCGATCACGGCCAACTGGGAACCGGGCAGAGGCATCGCATGAGTTCACGCACGCCAGGCGAACTCAGTCAGCCGGATCGAGCGGTCGACTGCTCGACGGTGAACGTCACCATCCACGGGGACGTCGTGTTCGATCCGCAGTGGGATCTCCAGATCGATCTCCTGCGACTTGCGATCAAGAAGGAAGATGACGTCCCGCAAATCGTCGTCGACGGCCTTTACGAAGGTATGAGCGTGACAACGGGAGCACCAGATGAGCTACAACTTCTCGACATTGCGGAGCTTGCCGAGCGGTTGAGCGTCTCGCCCCGGTTTATCCGCCGACTGGTCAACGAGCGACGCATCCCGTACCGCAAGCTCGGCAAGTTCGTTCGCTTCGACGCGGCGGAGGTTGCGGAGTGGGTCGCGAAGACGAGGATGGACGTTCTTCAGTGAAGTCAGCGCCGGCCCTTCTTCATTCGTTCCGCAATGGCGTCGGAGACTTCACGGTCGCGAGCCTCCGACGCTTTGAGGTATCGCAGCGATGCGTCGCTTGTCGAATGGCCCATCCGGGCCATGACCTCTCGAAGCGAGGCTCCGGCCGATGCCGCTTCAGTGCCTGCGAGGTGTCGGAGGTCGTGGAACCGGACGCCTTCGAGCCCGGCGTCTGCCCGGGCCTTCTGCCAGGAGGGGGCGAAGTAGCGATTGAGGAGCGGGCTCCCTTTGATCGAGGTGAAGACCAAGGAACCCGGTTGCCCGTCGCCGAACTTCTGGATGTGCGTGGCGAGTCGTTCGGTGATCTCGTCGGGCACGACGACGGTTCGGTGAGCACTGTCCGACTTCGGTGGTCCGAGAATGGCGCCATTGCCGCGTTGGAACGCAAGTGCCTGGGACACGCGGATCTCAGACTCTTCGAGATCGACGTGTTCCACAGTGAGCCCGGACAGTTCGCCGAACCTGAGCCCGGATGCTGCGGCCGTCCAGACGAGCGCCTCGAACCGTGGATGAATCGCCGTCGCGAGACTCGCAACATCGTCCCAGTCGAGAAGCGGCCGCTCCACGGCGCTCTCCTTGGCGGCACCTCGGATGTGGGCGGGGTTCGACGAAAGAAGTTCGTCGTCGACTGCGGTGGTGAGGATGGTACGAAGCTGTCGGTAGACCTTCGAGACGGTGTTCGGATGCAGATCGGACTTCACCAGCTTCCCGTGCCACGCTCGAACGTCGGCCGGCTTGATGTCGCTCAACTGTGCCTCGGCGAACGTCGCCAGGATGTGCTTCATCTGCGACTCGTACGTCTCGCGAGTGCGGGGACGAAGTTGGCGTTGATCGAGCCATTGCGCTGCGTAGTCAGAGAAGCGCACGCGGCCGCTGTCAGGGTCGACCCACATGCCCCGGTTGAGGTCGGTCTCGATGGAGGCGAGGTAGATCTTCGCTTCAGTCTTGGTGCTGTAGGTGGTCTGTCCCGGAACAAGCCGACCGAGGTGTCGGTAACGGACTTGATAGCGCCCGCTTGGCAGCTTGCGGATGTTCCCAAACGATCTGGCATTGCCCATAGGTGTCTCCTGTGTACCTTCGTGCGTGGCACGTATGTGGCACGACGGGCCCGTCGGCGAGGTACCTTCAGAGTACCTGAGGACTGAGAAACAGTCAATGAGCTGGTCTTATTCAGCTCTCGCGAGTGGAGCGGATGACGGGAATCGAACCCGCGTATTCAGCTTGGGAAGCGCTTCGAGGCTGATCGCATCGTGCCTGCGTGTGGGCTGTTTGTCCTGTTGAGAGCTGGTTTTCGGAGCCTCGGTGTTGTGCGCTGTTGCGCCGTTCTGCACCCTGTTGTGCGTTCTTCTAGGCACGAATTAGGCACGCCGAGAGAGCTGATCGACGAACGTCGTGACTGCGATCACGGCGTCGGCGCGAAGCGTCGCTACATCGAGGGCGGGATGGTCGAGGCGCATTTGGTCCGCGTAGGCGACTGGTCCCTGAGCCTCCGGGACGCTGAAGTTGTCTCGGAGGTCACCGAGAGCTGTTGCGTGCGTTCGTAGGTCGCCGCTGGTCAATTTCTCGACCGCAGCGATGGCGCTACCGACGCCACCGGCGTCGTTCTCGATGAGCACGAAAGCGATGTCGTACCAGTCTTTCGTCTTGCGTCGTGAGTGCGCCGCTGCGGCCTTCGCGAGCAAGAAGCCGGCGAGACCGGTCACGTTGATCGTGGCGTCGATCCAGTCGTCGCCGACCTTGGCTCGTAGGGAACGGGGCTCGCCGTCTTGCGCTGCGACGCCGGTCCCGCGGAGGTTGGCTGCGCCAAGTTGGTCGCACTCGACGAATTCGATCGTCGAACCTGATGGCTCCGTGTCGATGTCGGCGAGCAGCTCGAACTTCACGAGCGCTCCTGCCGCAGCGCCTTGCGCCTTCCATCGCCACACTCGCTCGCTGTCCGGTTCGAACTCTGCGTTCTGGAGGGCTGTTTCGAGACGCTTTGTGTTGACGGCACCGGCGGCGATTTCGAGGTCGACCTGGACGTCGATGTCTGTGGTGCCGGCATGTCGACGGGGTGATCCGGAACAGAGCAGCTCGGGAACCAACCCGCCGATGAGCACGAATCCAGGTGTCTCGCCATAGTGGTGGACGACGCGAACCAGGGCGCTCTCGGCGGCCATCCGGGCGAGCTGCGACCGTTGATCGTCAACGTCCATCGGCGATCACCTCTCGAAGGTGTTCGGCTGCTTCCTCGCCACGTACTCCTGTTTGCAGAAGGTCGGCGTACACGCGCGGCCACGGGGCGCATCGCAGTCCGTTGGCCTGCGATGCGCCCCGTTGAGTCGTGACAGTGGGAAACGGACGCAGAGTCAGACGACCGCCCTCGATGGGAGCAAGGCCGGCCGCCCGAGCGACCGCTTCGAGACCGACCATCGTCGACGTGTCGACGTAGACGAGAGCGGACTCGACGCTGGTGAGCAAAGGTGCGAGTACGGCACCCGCAAGGGTTCCGCTCGCAGCCCACTCGATGCCGTGGGCGTCCCATCGTTCGCCGATGCCGCTCACCCCTTCGATCGGATCACGCCACAGCGCTCCAAGAACGACCTCGACTCGTTGTGGTGATTCGTTCGCGGCTGCGCTGTATACGTCGAGGAGTGCATCGGGGTCGGCGACGCGTCGGCCCGACGTCGGACCGCGTTCGGTGTCGCTCTCGAGAAGTCCGAGTTCGGACAAGGTGCGGAGCGCGTTCGTGGACGTCCCCGCCGAGAGACCGGTAGCGGACTGCATTGCGGACACGGTGGCAGCACTGCCGCACAACAGCGCCTCGGCGACCGCCAGAACTGATCGCGTCCAGCGAACACGTGGCTCGGCTGCCTTCGGGGCTTGTCCGGTTCGTGACACGACGATCGAGCCGATGGCAATCTCTGCGGCACCTGTTTCGTCGACCCAGCCAATGCCGTGCTCGGCGAGCAGGGCACGTGCGCCCGGCGACATGTGGCGAGCGACCGCAATGAGCTGATCGTATTCGGACGCAATCGTCAGCAACTGGCGAGCCTCATGGAGTCGGCCGTCTCCGATCCACTTGACCTCGAGTCCATGGCCGTTGACCACCACATCGGTGATCCGAAGGCGGTTGGCACCGTCTTGTCGTGCGCCTTCGGTCGTGATGGAAGCTCCGATGGGCAGCGCATTACGAACAGCCTCGACTGCTCTGATTCCGATACCGGTTGGCTGCGTGGAAGTCATACCTCAGCCGAAAGCATACCTCAGTGCGACGCTGAGGTATCAAGTTTGCTTGAGGTATAGCGCTCGAAAATCACGGCTTGTAGCAGTGGCAAAGTGGTTGGCACTGGCGCCTACCTACGATTCGACTGCTCAACGGACCCACCAGGATTGGCCCGAGAGCGGGTTGCTGGACGAGGGAGCAATCGGAGGGGACTCACCCGGGGCAATACACAAGACCGCCTCAGCTTGTTCGATATCGATGAAGTTCAGATCTCGGTCGAGCGGCACAGACGGGGCGCGGGCCAGGATCTTCTTGTCATTAGTCACCAGGTACCGGACGTGAGGGTGGGAAGCTGCGATTGCGCAGTGCTGAGCGTCGGCTGGATCGATCCCAGCGTCGATGAATGCGACACCCAGCGCGTCGGTACGCAAGGTTTCCTCAAGTTCACGGATCTGCGTGTCAAGCCAGGCCAGCCCGAGGCCTCGAAGCCCCTCACCACGAGCGACAGACCCCGAGGAACAGAGGCTCCAGCCCCGCTCGCTGTGCGCAAAGAACGCCACGCGTGCCGCGGCAAGTAGTCGCCGATCGGGGGGTTCGAGTCTTGCCGGTGGGGTCCACTCACCATCCAGCGCCTGGGAGATGTCGATGATCGCCGAGTTGTCGAGATACAGCGAACGGCCGTTGGTTTCCGACATGAGCGCGACCATATCGCCGTCCCGCCTCGGGCGCCGACGCTCACGATGGCTTCCAGGATTCTCCAGTCTGCGCGCTACAAGGCCGCCTCGCGTGCTCTGGCGTTACGACCGCCCACCAACGAGTTGCATGAGTTCGCCATAGTCGGTCACGACGTCGTACTTCACCGCTTGATCACTAGAACCGCCGAGGGTTGCGAAGAACTTCCGGGCGCACTCGATCTTGGCGTTCTCGACGCCCTTGAGTTGGAGCGACGAGAGCGACCCTTTCGTCTCCGCGACGAAGTACACATGCTTGACGCTGCCTTCCTGGAAGGCGATCGCCCAGTCGGGGTTGTAGTTACCGACGGGCGTCGGGATGAAGAAACCTCGCGGCAGCTTCGCATAGACCACCACCTCGGAACTCGTGTCCAGCTCGTCAACGAACGAGCGCTCGACCTTTGAGTCCACTACGACGTAGTCGTAGACGTGCTTCTTCAACTTGCTGCCGGCCTTCGAGAAGTCCTGCCTGGTCTGGTTCTCGGTGAAGATGGCGGTGTCGTGGCGCTCGGCCAGGGTGTCGTATGTGAGATGCTCGACAATGACGGCCGCCTTCTGCTCGTTGATGAGCTTGGCGGCCTCGGTGATGAACTGTTCGGGGTTCTGGCGGTACTTGCCGAACGTGCCCGGCTGTACGCCCTGCAGAATCGCGCTCGCAGTACGGCGGGTGAGTTGCGTCTTCTCCGTGATCTCGCCGAGGAGGTCGTAGCGCACTTGAGACGAGGCCGTGACCGCCTCGGCTTCGGTGGTCGTGTTCGTGACTGTGAACGATTCGCCTTTCTCGAGGTTGTCCACATCGACGGTTGCAGCTTGCTGGCCTTCGACGATGACGTACTGCAGCGCTGTGACGGTGAGGTTCTTGTCGAGGGCGGCGACGCACTTGGTGATCAGCTCGGTCGAGTCGAACTCGACTTGGTAAACGGCCTTGTGGTTGATGCGTGCCCAGAGTTCCTGGAACTCCTTCTTGTTGAAGTTCGCCTCGTTCAGCGGGATCTGCTTCGGCTTGCGTCCGTCACCGATCGGAATGTCGAGGTGGAGAGAGTCGACGAGTTCGGCGATCTGCGGTGCGAAGGGCTCGAGACCCGATGGCAGCGGCGCAACATCTGCCTTGTCGAGCTGGAGCCACTCGTCGGTGAGATGGTGCTCGTAGTCGGTGTACCCGTTCACCGTGAGCCAGTGCTGTAGCTGTCTTGCGTGATCAGGTGTGAGCTTGAGTTCGTGCTCTTCGCCATCACCGTCGACTCGGGTGACAACCTTGCCCGTGAAGAACTTGGCGGTCGCCGTGCGTGGCCGGGCCGAGAGCGACTCAGCAATTTCCCTCTGGAGACCGGCGACGAAGTCGGTGTACGACTCGTCGGTCACCACCGTCAGTTCGTTGATGTCGTGCACGGTGTTCGGGTCGTCCATCCGCTCGCCGTGCTGATCGACCGCGAGCCGCAGTCCACGGCCGATCTCCTGGCGACGGGAGATCATGTTGTCGCTCTTCTTGAGCATGCCCATGACGAACACGTTCGGGTTGTCCCATCCCTCCCGGAGAGCCGAGTGGGAGAAGATGAATCGCACCGGCTCGGTGAGCGACAGCAGACGTTCCTTGTCCTTGAGGATGAGGTCGTATGCGTCGACGTCGCTCGACTGGCCCTTGTCATCGCCGGTCTTGTTGATCTTCGGGTCGACGAGGTGCCTGGACTTCTTGTCGATCGAGAAGTATCCCTCATGCACGCTGCGTACCTCGTCTCGCTGGAGGTAGTCGCGGTAGGCGGTGGTGGCTTCGTCAAGTTCGAGTTCGTCGAAGATGTCGGCAACGGCGAGCGAGTACTCCTCTTCGAAGACACGGGCGTAGCCGCCAAGTGTGTCTTCGCGGGCGTAGTCGCGGTACTTGGCGACCTCGTCGATGAAGAACAGGGACAGCACCTTGACTCCCTGATTGAACAGTTCGCGTTCCTTGTCGAGGTGGGCTCGGATCACTTCGCGAATCTGGATGCGCCGCTTCTGATCCTCTGTGACATCTCGGTCTGCCAACTGACCAGCGACGACGGTGTCACCGTTGCTGAGCTCGATCACGTCTCGAACCGCATCGACATTCGTCACGACGAGGTCGCGGTAGGCCTCGACACCGTTGGCGAGGTCGTGGAGGCGCGACCCCATGGTGACCCGTTTGGTTTGGCGCGTAATCGGGCCGCCTTTGGTTTGGATCTCGAGTTCGATGCGCGCCGATGGCTGCTGGCCTTTCTTGACCTCGATGCTGTCGAGATACAGGTAGGCGGTCGAGCCTGCGAGACCCTTGACGGTGATGCCGCGGACAGCGATGCGCTTGACGAGCTTCTGGTTGTACGCATCGACCGCGTCGAGGCGATGGACCTTCGTGTGCTCGACTCGATGCGTGGCTGAGTACCGCAGGATCATCAGCGCGTTGAACTCGGCGAGCGCCTTGAGCGACTTCGAAGGCTTCTTCGGGTCGCCCTCGACCTTCTGTGGCTCGTCGACGATCAGGATTGGACGATTGGCTGCGATCACGTCAATCGGCCGGCGCGACTGAAAGTCATCGATTCGCCGAAAGATTCTGCGAGCCTGGTCCGAGTGCCGTTTGCCGGCTGTTGCCTTGGTCTCCGCATCCGCAGCGGCGTTGAACGCCTGGATGTTGATGATCATGACTTGCACGCCGGCGCTGGAGCTGAAGCTCTCGACCTCAGGCAGATCCGACGAGTCATACACGAAGGCGCGTGGCTTTGTGCCGTACAACTGTTGGAAGTGGTCGGCAGTGACGTCGAACGACTTCTTGACACCCTCTCGAATCGCAACACTCGGCACGACGACGATGTACTTGCTCCACCCGTAACGCTTGTGAAGTTCCATCATCGTCTTGATGTAGACGTACGTCTTGCCGGTGCCAGTCTCCATCTCGACGTCGAGGTTCGGAGCCCCAGGGGCCGCCTTGCTGCCTTCGAGCTTGGTCGAAATCGGTAGGCCTCCGACGCGTTGAACGTTGCGCAGGTTCTCCAGCAGTTGGGCGGTGCCCAGCTGGATCTCCGCGTTTCGCATGCCTGAATCTGAGAACTCGTTCGCGCTAATCGCGCTCATTCCACGCGACGCCCGGACGCCTGGGTCAATTTGGTACGAGATTCCGTCGATCTTCGGCTGCCCGTCGAAGCAGTTGACGACCGCGTCGACTGCGACTGTCTGATAAGGCTGGACCTTGAATTGCAGCTTCACTTGGTCAGATCACCTTGACGTCGGTTGAGGGTGATACTTCGGCAAAGATCTGCTCAGCGTTGATCCGTGCGGCGTCAGAGGCGAAGCCCGAATCGCGAAACACCGCGCGAAGCGGCTCTAGCCTCGCTACGGCGCCTACTAGCTCGAGTGATAGGACGCGCTCGAAGCAGGCGACGAGCGCGTCGTCCGCGACCGTGAACAGCTCGAAGCCAGCGAGCGTCTCTGAGCTAACGGGCAGACTGATGTCAAGGCCCCAGTTGAGCAGGACCTCGAATAACAGGTCCTCGCCCGAACGATCCGGTTTGACGCTGGCCAACAGTTCGGTGAGTGCCTGCTGGCCGGTCTCGTCGGGGGACTTGAGCACATCTGTGAAGTTTGTCGTATCGACCTTTAGTACTCGGAAGCCAACGTCGCGGTCCCATTTCATGTTCGCGCTCTCGGCCGCAACTCGCTCTCCTGCAGCGCCTAGTCGCAACTTCGTCAACTCAGAGATCAGAGTTGGTTTGCCCAAGTGCTCAAGATGCTTGATCGCGTTGGAGATGGTTGTCTTCGCGGCTCCGGTCGCGCTCACGAGATTCTCTACAAGGTTCTCAGGGAGTTGCACGAGGACTACCGGACAGTTCTGACCTGTTCGTGAACAGAGCTCGAACACCGCCTCCGCCGTACTGCCGGACCCGGCGAAGAAGTCCATGACGATTCCGTCGGCTCCCGCCAGAACATATTCGAACAGCCGTGAGAGTTCGACATGGTCCTTCGGGTTGTTGAAGACTTTGGCACCCATCAGCTCCCTGAGGTGCTTCACCGCCACCTGGGATTGCTTGTAGATATACGTGCCCCGGACCTGGGTGGCCAATTCGACATCCTCGATATCACCGTCGTCGGTCGACGCCTCGACCTGACCGGTGACCGGCCGGAGGTGCGCCTTTCGGAACGGCGGCTCCGTGTGGTCCTCGCGGAACATAACTAGTCCGAGCTGGATCTGCCGCTGCATCTCATCGGGATCGCTGTAGCGCCATCCCCCGTCCGGCACCTTGCACGGTTGCCCTGTCGTGGGGTGAGGGACGTCATACTGAGGGCCGTCGCCGCCGGGCCATGAGATGTCCCGATCACGCCAAGGTCCAGCGGCATCAATGCGTCGATACCTCGACCACTTCTTGGCCGGCTCGGACTTCGGCAGGCCTGCGAACCACGTCGAGATATCGCGCTCAACCGCAGCATCGTCGGCACCGTGTACTTCTCGAAGCCGTACGTACTCGTCCCAGATTTCGCGTGCGCCGGGCTTCTCTTCGCGCCACAACGTGTCCTGCTCACGAAGCAACGACTTTGACTTGGCGTAGACGAGGACGTATTCATGACCGGTTGAGAAGAACTTGGCGTCGTTCTTGCGCCCCTTCTCCCAGACCAACTGTGCGAGGAAGTTCCGTTCGCCCAACACCTCATCGGCGATGCGCCGGAACGACGCCTGCTCGCCGTCGTCAATGCTCATGAGAATCACGCCATCTTCGGCAAGAAGACTGCGAGCAAGTTTTAGGCGCGGCAGCATCATGCTCAGCCAGTCGGAATGGAATCGTCCGTTGGCCTCCGTGTTCGCAACCAATCGTTCCCCGTCCTGATTCGTCTGGCCGGATTTTGAGTAGTACTCCGCGGCAGTCTCGGCGAAGTCGTCCTTGTAGACGAGGTCCTTCCCAGTGTTGTACGGCGGGTCGATGTAGATGAGCTTGACCTTGCCGAGGTACGACTCTTGGATGAGCTTGAGGGCGTCGAGGTTGTCACCCTCAATGAAGAGGTTCTTCGTGGTGTCAAAGTCGACCGACTCCTCACGCACTGGACGGAGCGTCTTCGCAATCGGAGCGTTGGCAGCGAACAGGGCGGCGCGCTTGCCCGGCCAGTCGAGCTGGTATCGCTCTTGTGGGCCCTCGACGACATGGTCGGAGAGTTCTTGGCGTAGCAGATCGAAGTCGATCGCACGTACCGGGTTGCCGTCGTCGTCGAGGCGTTCGGTCATCACCGTTGGGAAGAGATCGGCGATCCGATCAATGTTCCGTTCGGTGAGATCCGGTGAGTGCATGTTCAGCTTGTCCATATGGCTTCCTTGCCGACAGCATCGTCGGTGTCTGATCGTGTCGGGCTGGTGAGAGAGTCGCGTGCGGCCGTCCGCTCGCGCAGCTGGCGCCGAAGCTCGACCTTGCGGTTGAACTGGGGCTCGTTGCGGAGCCGCCGCTCGATCGAGAGGATTTCGCGTTCGAGCTTGCGAGCATCCGCCACCCGAATGACCGTCGCTGCCAAACGTTCTCCAGGTCGCGGATCGATCGGGAGGAGCGGGGAGATCAATGAGGCGTAGAGGGCCTGGAGATTGATTGCTGTCGGCAGCGCTGACCGCTCGGCGTCTGCCGAGATCCAATCGGTTGAGAAGTAGCTGGCCGTCGACTTCAGGGTTTCGGTCGCCTGCTTGTGTGTGGCTGTCATCCGAGCGGTCTCGTCGGAACCTCGGCGCCGGTTGATCTCGAAGATGACCGGCATCCGGACTGCCTTGTCGATCGCAGCGAGGACTGCATCGCTCACGTCCTCTGCCTTGGCGTCAATCACGAATACTTGGATCTCGGGCACGGCCTCGGACTCGCGCAGGTGGATCGTTGCGTTGGCGAGCTTGTACGCCCACGTGATCCGCTGCACCTCGGCGACGAACTTGTCGCGGATTGCTTTGGTGATCGTGCCGTGCTCGTAGAACTTGGTCTTAGGTACCACACGACCAAAGTGGGCCGGCGGCGGCCACCGATACAGCAATGACGACGTCATGCGTCAGCGTTTTCTTGCGATGCGACGATTGCAAGGAAGGCGATCAGTTCGAAGTCGTCGAGGCCGGCAATCGTCTGGGTGAGTGCTGTGGTGCCGCCCGCCGTGAACAGACTGTCGAGGTCTTGCTCGTCGGTGACCTCGACCATGGAGCGGATAGCCGAGGTCAGCAGCTCGGAGTACGGCGCCATGTTGCTGCCGTCTTCGGTGGCGTCGTTGAAGATGCGGCAGACATCAGCAATCGGTTCGTTGACCCCACGGCATCCGGCCCGCACGAGATCGAGGAGGTGCTTGACCTCGGTGTGATCAGCAATGACCTTGCCGCTGTCGTCGAGATAGACGAGGTAGTGAGGGTGGAGGCGATTGCCTCGGTTGATGTGCTCGTCGGCGTTGACGTTTCTCAGTGCAAACAAGACTCCCGGGTGCAAACCCTTGTCTGGCTGCGCCGTCACCACGGCGTGGAGCCCCTTTGGAGCGGCGGAGGGGTCGCCGTTCTCCTTGACGTAGCCGAGTAGATCCATGCGGAAGTCGTTCAATCCCAGGTCGGTGATCGACACGCCGGTACGAACGTCCTCCAGCTCGATCACCTCGTCCTGTAGCCGCCGCAATTGCTCTCGACGAAACTCCGTGTCGCTTGACTCCTGGGTGAGCACGTTGTCATCCGCTGTAGCGGCGAGGTCGGCAATGACCATCCGGTTCTCGACGCGCTCCTTCAAGTTGATGTACTCGTCGAGCGTGATATCGGGCCAGAAGTTGACGAGCTGGATCTCCGCATTCGTCGAACCAATGCGATCGATGCGCCCGAATCGCTGGATGATCCGCACCGGATTCCAGTGGATGTCGTAGTTGACGAGGTAGTCGCAGTCCTGCAGGTTCTGGCCCTCGCTGATGCAATCGGTGCCGATGAGCACATCGATTTCGCCTTGGGCATTCGGCATCGTCAGTTCCCGTTGCTTTGATCGGGGTGAGAACAAGGTGAGGACCTGCTGGAAGTCGTACCCCGTCCCCAAGGTCGTTCGCCCGCCGTGGCCGCCACCGGTGACCAGCGCAGCATCGAGACCGGCTGTCTGCACCGCTGGGACCAGCTCTCGATACAGGTAGTCCGCAGTATCGGCGAACGCCGAGAAGATCAGCACCTTCCGATTTCCCTCGTTGATCGGGTTGGCCGCCTTGTCGAGCACAAGTCGCTTCAGCTCGACCAGCTTCAAATCGTGCTCGGGTGTGACTCGGCCCATCACTTCGAGCAGCTCGCGAAGTGTTTCACGATCATGCCAGAGATCGCGCCGCCACGACTCGACATCGACATCGGCGAGGTCGATCCTGATCTTGTCGCCGTAGGCAAGCAGCTCCGCCTCGGCCTCGTCGTCGTCGGCGTCGAGGTCGGCAACGTCCACGTCAAGGTCCGTGATCGATTCGTCGTGGCTATCGAGCTTCGTCAATAGGCCGTCGACAGCTGACTCGATCTTGCCCAGCGTGAGCCGGAAGGCCTGGACCGAGCTCTCCAGGCGCTTCAACAGATTGACGGTCATGAGCTGCTTGAGGCCCTGTTCTCGGCCGCTCTGACCCAGGTTGGCCCGGCTACCGCTCGAACCAGCGTTGTACATCTCCTCGTACTTCGCAATGCGGCTCGGGAACACGTAGGCGAGCGGCGTGTACACGCTCAGGTTCAGCAACTGGAGCTGCTCGAAGATCTCGTTGAATGACAACACGTCAGGCAGGTCGGTGAGCGGCGTCCGCTTCGAGATCGGCACGCGGCGCTCAGGGAACGCGCCGATCTGGCTCATGTCGTAGAACGCCTGGATGTGTTTGCGGGATCGGGCGATCGTCACAGCGTCTAGTAGCTCGAAGAAGTCAAAATCGAGCATGTCGAGGATGGCGCCAGCGGTCCGCTGACCTGCCGGCAGCTTCGACCACTCGTTGAACGCTCGTTGGGCGTCGCTGAACACCTTCTCGATCGTCGATGACAGGTTGAGGTGCTTGGCGAGATTGTCAGAGTCACCCTCGTAGGCGAGCTGAAGCTGATTCTTGAGGTCGTAGAACCGGTTGTTCACCGGCGTCGCTGACAACATCAGAACCTTGGTCTGCACGCCCTCGCGCATCACTTGGCGCATCAGTCGCTGGTAGCGCGACTCCTTCTCCTCGGCGTAGTCCGCATTGCGGAAGTTGTGCGACTCGTCAATGACCACGAGGTCGTAGTTGCCCCAATTGACCCGGTCGAGACGCATGCCGAGCGACTCGCCCTTCAGTCGGGACAGGTCGGTGTGGGCGAGGACGTCGTAGTTGAGACGGTCGCTTGCGAATATGTTTGTGGTGTAGTTGCCGTTGTAGTTGGTCCAGTTCTCAGTGAGCTTCTTCGGGGCGAGGACAAGAACTGACTTGTTGCGGAGCTCGTAGTACTTGATCACCGCAAGCGCTGTGAACGTCTTACCCAGCCCAACGCTGTCGGCCAGGATGCACCCGTTGAACGTCTCCAGCTTGTTGATAGCGCCGATCGCTGCGTCGCGTTGAAAGTCGTACAGCGCGTTCCAAATCGCCGTGTCTTGATATCCGGTTCGATCATTGGGAAGTACGTCCTCATTGACCTCGTCAAGGAAGTCCGAGAAGAGGTTGTAGAGAATGAGAAAGTAGATGCGTTCCGGCGAGTTCTCGGCGTAGACAGCGGCGATGTGATCCTGGACGATGGTGGTGACGTCATCGAGCTGGTCAGAGTTGTTCCAGATCTGATCGAAGAGCTGCACGTATTGTGCAGTCATCGGCGCCTCGTCGAGCTTGGTGAGCATGTTCGAGACGGCATCGCCCGTCTCGTAGCCGAGGTCCGCTGACGTGAAACCGTGGAGCGGAAGATAGGCAGCGCGATCGTCGACGACGGCGAAGCTTTGCATCGGCGCTCCCGTGCGGTTCGAGCGGAAGCGCACCTTGCGGCGAACCCAGTCGGCGCACTCGCGTGCGATCGCCCGTTGCGTCAGCTGATTGCGGAGTCGGATCTCGAACTCACTTCCGAACAGAGCCGACTCGGTCTTTGAGGCGCTCGGAATGAAGAACTGACGTCGAGCCTTCGGGTTGTAGCCGGTGGCCTCGGCTTCGGTGAACGACGATGAGGTGAACACAAACTCCAACTCGTCGATCTTCTCCAACTCCTTGCGGAGCGCCTCAAAGGCAAAGATCGAGAATGTCGAGGCGGCGATACGCAACTTCGACCCGGCGCAGATCTCTGCCTTCAGGTCATCTCCCAGAAGCTCGTTGATGTTGTCGATGATCCGCATGCCGTCACCGAGTATCGCAGAGCCGTGTCATCGGCGCGATCATTGCAGTAGTCAGTTCGTAGCGCGGCGATTGCGCCGGGACCAACGGAACTCGGTGGCGAACGGCGATCTTGACGACGACCTACCTACTGCCTTCACGAGCGGGCTCGCATGCCCAAGCGCTCGGATCTGACACGACTACGGCTCAGCCTCGAACGTCGACGAACAGGAACAAGCGGAGCAGACCGAATATGCGAACGCCCTCGACATCTGAA
>Ga0105053_10007886_pt1 | contig 14030 bp, 11 predicted proteins | sample BON01_FD_78093 | JGI IMG/M metagenome (GOLD analysis project Ga0105053, IMG submission 78093) | Freshwater microbial communities from Lake Bonney liftoff mats and glacier meltwater in Antarctica - BON-01 | ecosystem: Environmental > Aquatic > Freshwater > Ice > Glacier meltwater | place: Lake...
CACCCAGGTCTGGCGAAGGCGCAGAGGAAGGGCAAAGAAGAGACCGAAGCCCACCGCAAGGAAAACACCAAGGTTCACAAATCTGATGGTCAGAGCTGTCGCCTGGATGTTGTCTGTTTGGAAGAGATTTTGGAATTGGTAATAACCATCGGGATAAAGGTTTCGGCTGGGGTTGTTATGTGCGAAAGGAACATCAGGCCTGGGGTCTGTGCCATCAAGAAAAGGTTGACACCCGGCGCTCTGATTGGGGTTGTGGTAGTAGCAGTAGATTGCCTCGCGGAGGGCTTCAGGGATATAGACACCCTCTCCTCCAGGGTCCACCTCGCAGATGTCGCCGCCATAGCTCGAACACCAAATGCTCGTCAGGTGGTAATCGTCATCCGGGGCGCTTCCCACCGCTGAAGAGAACCCCCAGGCCCCAAAACTCACCAGCGCGATAAGCGCAACACCGAGGACCCGAAGGCCCCTGACCCACCACGGAGCCAGTTTCGCTGGGTGGGCGTGTTGCGCGGGTTTTCCAGACATAATCTGAAGCTTACTTTTCCTGGCCAAATACTGCAGTCAGGTGCTCCACCAGCGACTCGGGCGAATAGCGGTTATGGGCATCAAGCCTTGCAGCTTCCCCCACGGCCTGGCGAAGCTCTGGAGACAAGCCCTCAATCTCACGGAGCCGATCTAGCCAGGTTCCCGAATCAGCGAGGAAGCCGGTTTTTCCCTCGGCGATTGCTGCTTCAAAAACCGGGGTTCTGCTGGCCAGTGTGGGGGTCGAGACGAGACCTGCCTCAAAGTATTTGAGTTCTGACTTGCCAGAGGTGAAGTCGCTGGATTGAAGGGGGACGATATTCACGTCGACCTCGCGAATTGCTTCTTGAAGCTCCAAGAAGTCCATGAACGGCAGTCGGGTGATGCGCTCTGCGAAGGTCTCGAGCTCAGCCGGTAAAGCCAGATGACCCACGACGGTCAGGCGTGAATGGGGAGAGCGGGCAAGGAACGCAACCAGGGCTGAGGCGACAACATCAAAATCAAGCAGGTGCGAATGACTTCCGCTGAAGTATCCCAGCGAGAGCCCCTGTGGTCCCGGTGTCCTGACCGGGAGCGCTTCGGAGCGAGCGTGCTGGTAGGAATTGAATGTGTTGGGAACAACGTGGACGGGAAGGTCAACAAAATCTCTGATCCGCGCGGCCAAGTAGTCATTGGTGGTGATGATTTCGTCTGCCCGGCTGAGGGCTAGCCCGGTGTTGCTAATGAAGGCGGACCATTGGTTAAGTTCTTCTTCCTGGAGCTCATAGCCGAGGTTGGATGCCACCATGGTGGAATAGCGGGAGTCAAAGACCAGGTCGTCGATGTCGAAATAGACCTTTTTCCCGGCGTTTCGAAATTGGCGATATATGCTGTCCACCCGCTGGTCATAGGGCGCGCGGACTAAGACGAGAGCATCTGCCCAGGTTGAAAGGTCATCAAGCAGCGCAAGATCGCTGTAAAAGAAATAGCTGGCTGAGTGAGTGCTACTACTTGTGAGCGCCTCTGTCGGGTTGAATGCCCGGTATCGAAATGTTCCCAGGTCCGGTTTTGGCGCAAGGTAGGCGACGCGATAGGTGCCTTGTCGCAGGAGGGAGAGCCGATGGGCCAAGCTGTGATTCCACAGCTGATGGGAGCTCACGAGATCACGCTCACCTTCGATAACAGCGAGGCGAGCGCTTCGGATACTCTTTCGTGCCGACCCCGGTCAGGGGAGTGGCAATCAATGACTGCCTCTGCTTCAAGGGGAAACCCAGAAGCGTTGAGGACTAGGTCGTACTCCTCAAACAATGTGGCGTGGCGCGGCGATGGATGACGCTCGATCGGTTGTTCTGCAATGTGCGCTGGCTCTATTCCTTTGCCGAGAGCGTGAAACTCCAGAACACCAAGGGCGGCTGGGTTGCGAAGAACGCAATCCTCCAGCACCTGGAGAGCTTGGCAGTAAGCAAGGGGATGCTGCATGTCCCACAGGATTGCTATTTTTCCCCATGAGCCTTGCTTGAGAGAACCTTCGTCGAATGCAGGGTCCGCAGCATCTTCTTGATGTAGCCCACAGTCTTTTTCGCGCTTCCACGCTTCTTTGGCTGCTTCTTCAACACTCAAGGGAATAACCGAGGGGGGTGTTGATGATGGATACGACACGGCAAACAATTTTTGCGCAGGGGCTGCATGGCGCAGGGCATAGGCACTGGTCCACGAGGTTGCAAGAAAGATCTCATTGCGGAAGATCCCAAACGTGGGACCCACATCGGTGTCGATGGCGTTGATGATGTCGGTATGGATTGAGGGGAACGACACTTTTTCCTGCGCTGTGCTTAGCGCTTGGCACACCTCAGCAAAGTCTTTCCTTCGCGAAATGATGCGGAGAGTTCGGGAGTGTTCTTGCGCAAAGTGAAGAGCCAACGCCAGCGTGTCAAGAAGGCCTAATGAGCGATCGGCCTCTGTGGTGTCATCGAGGACCGCGGTGAGCCTTTTTTGGGCCGTCGAAGGGGTGTCGAAAAAAACGAGCGGTGCTGCCTGCGGGAAGTAGTGGTGGAACGTCTCTCGGGGCGATCGCAGAGGCGATCGCCTTTCCTCTCTTCCGTAGGCAAGATAGTGAAAGAGCGGGTTCAAATGGGACTGACGCACATCTCGAGAAGTCTCGAGGTAGTGAGAAGTGTCGAAATACGGGGAGGGATCATGACCCTTCTGCCACCCAGCATCAAGGAAGTGCCAGAGTGAATCGACGAATGGATTTCCTGCGAGGTAGCGAGCCCGGTACCACGAGGCATCAAAGAGCGGGGAAGGTTCAATCGCTCGGTAAATTCTCCGCGCCCCAGAGCCCTTGAGCCAACCTCGCGGAGCAAACATGAGCAGGCCCTTCGTCTTCTAAGTCCAAGCTAGACCGTAGGCTAATTATGGCAGGTTGCCTTCATTCACGGCCTAGGGGGAGTTTTCATGGCGAAGAGCCCCAGGACCAGTGTCATTCTCGTGAACTATCGCGGCGCGAGCGACACTTTGAGCGCCATTGAAGCCCTGAGTGGGTTGCCCGAGTACCCCGAACATCTCGAAATCGTGGTTGTGGACAATGCCTCGGGAGATGACAGCGTGGCTCGTCTAGGCGAGTCACCCCACGAATTCGTCTTGGTTGAGTCTGAAACCAACTCTGGTTTTGCTGGCGGATGCAACCTCGGTGTTTCTCGCTCAACCGGCGACATTGTGGCCTTTTTGAACAGTGATGCGAAACCCGATTCCCGGTGGGTGAGCGCAGCACTGGCGAGTTTTGACACCCACGAATCCGTCGGGGCAGTAGCAAGCCAGGTGGTGGACTGGGAGGGCAAAAAAATTGACTACCAGGGGTCGGGTCTGACCTGGTACGGCATGGGGTATCGCCCTTTTACCGGGGACAAGGTGGACAAGAAAAAGCGCCAAAAGGCAGCACCGGTTCTTTTTGGCACAGGCGCTGCGATGTTTGTTCGACGAGAAGTCTTCACTCAACTGGGTGGATTTGACGAATCGTTTTTTATGTTTTTTGAAGATGTTGATTTTGGATGGCGCCTTAACCTTGCAGGGTGGACGTATCTGTACCAACCGGAATCGCTGGCCTATCACCGATATCACGGCTCCATGGGAGGTGTGGCGCCCTATCGGGAGCAGTTTTTACTCGAGCGAAACGCGCTGTACTGCCTCTATAAAAACCTCGATGATGCGAACCTTGCGCGCATGTTGCCAGGTGCTCTGCTCGCCTCAGTGAAGCGATCGGTTGTCGGCAGCGGGCTAGACACCACCACTTTTGACCTCTCCCGGGGTGGGGGCAATGTTGATGCGGTGGCAATGCCACCGGGCGCTGCGGTCCCCCTCTTTGCCATGGATCAGTTCGTGGACGCTTTGCCAGAGCTCATCCACAAGCGCCAGGCAATTCAAAGCTCGAGGACGCGATCAGATGTAGCGCTCTGGAAGCTCTTTGGAGAAACCAATGCCGCGATGTCGAATGATGCAAGATATCTTCGAGGTTATGACGCAATCGCGGAGGCTTTTGGAGTGACTGCTGACCCTGAGGCTTTAGCCGTCCTGATCATTACGGGTGACCCGATTGGAAAAAAGCTCTCCGGTCCAGGAATTCGTGCCTGGCATATGGCTCACGCTTTGGCGCAGACAAACGATGTGACGTTACTGAGCATGAGCGAGGTTGACGAAGCCTTGAGCGCTGATGTTCGACTGGTGCATGTCGATGCCGGTGACGACAGAGCCTTTTCGGGTTGGGAAAAATGGGCAGACGTCATCATCTTTCAAGGCCACGCGTTGGAGGTTTTTTCGGCTCTACGCTCAAGCACCAAGCACCTCATCGCCGATATTTATGATCCGATGCATCTGGAGCAACTGGAGCAGGCGAGGCATCTGCCCGCTGCGCAGTGGGATAAACAAGTCTCTGATGCAACAGACGCCATCCAGCATCAGCTCGAAGTGGGGGATTACTTTCTTTGTGCTTCTGAGCGCTAACGCCATTTCTACTTAGGTCAGCTGACCACTCTTCGCCGCGTCAATCCAGGTGTCTACGGGGATGATCCGCACCTGGAGAAACTCATTGGAGTGGTCCCTTTCGGGCTCCCGGACACCCCTCCCACTCACACGAAAAAAGTCCTCAAAGGTGTTGTTCCAGGAATCACAAAGGATGATTCCGTTCTGGTCTGGAGCGGTGGGATTTATGACTGGTTTGATCCCCTCACCCTGATTCAGGCGGTGGCACAGCTGGCCGAGACTCGACCCAGTGTGAAGTTATTTTTCATGGGAACGGCTCACCCCCACCCGGGAGTTCCGGAAATGCCCATCATCAAAAAGGCCCGTGAGCTCGCGGCGGAACTCGGAGTGTCTGGCACCCACGTTTTCTTCAACGATTCGTGGGTTGACTATGACGAGCGCCAGAACTATTTACTCGAGGCGGACATCGGGGTCAGTACTCATCGCTCCCACATCGAGACGACGTTCTCGTTCAGGACGAGAATCCTGGATTACCTTTGGGCCTCTTTGCCCATGGTTGTGACGGAGGGAGACCACTTCGCTGATCTGGTTGAAAAACACGGACTGGGCATCACGGTTCCCGCCGCCGAAACCCAGGCGCTTGTTGACGCGCTCGAAAAAACACTCTTTGATAAAGAGTTTCGATCCTCTGCCACCCAGGCTTTGGCCGTTGTGCGCGAGAGCTACCGTTGGTCGGAGGTTCTCAAGCCACTGGTTTCGCATGTTGAAGGCATTGCCGGGGGAACCATTCCCGCAAAGGCAACCCGCATCCGATATTCACCCGCCAGAAAAAGAGCACCCAGGTTTAGCATTCACGACGTAGGTCGAGGGTTCTCCCGCCTGTTTCGCGGGGAGTTTCGCTCGCTCCTTCGGGCTGTGCGCCGCAAATTATTCCGCAAAGGGTAGGTCTGTGGGTTTAGAAAACGAACCTCCAGCTATTTCTGTGGTCCTGTGCACATACAACGGTGAAGAATTTATTGAAGAGCAGCTTCGGAGCATCCTGAACCAAACCCTGATGCCTCGAGAAATCATCGTCTCGGATGATGGGTCCACCGATTCGACCCTGGCTCTTGTGAAGGGGATTGCAAAAACTTCACGAAAGGAAATTCGCTGGGACATCCGAACCAGGAATATTCCACTTGGTGCCGCTGAGAATTTTGGCACCGCTCTTCCCCTGGCCACTGGTGATGTCATTGCTCTATCGGATCAAGACGATGTTTGGGTCCCTGACAAGCTCGAGGTCCTTTCCCGGCAGCTTTTCACGAACCCTTCCCTCCTGCTTGTCCATTCCGATGCCCGGCTTATTGATGCCACGGGAGCCCCTGGCGCTTCGCTCATGTCGACCCTTCGTCTAACGCCTGGGGAGAGGAAGAATCTCGCCCGTGGTTTCGCCATCAAGGCACTGCTGAGACGTAACCTCGTCACTGGGGCGACCGTGGTTCTCCGGAAGAAACTCCTCGAAGATGCGCTACCGCTACCTCCGGGTTGGGTCCACGATGAATGGTTAGGCCTTATTGCTGCGCTCCGGGGCGGACTTGCCTTCAGCCCCCGTGCTCTCGTTGATTATCGTCAGCACGGAAATAACCAGATTGGCGCAAACAAAACAGATCTGGCCATGGCTCAAGCCCGCCTGAGTGAAACCCGCCGGTCATTTTTTGCTAAGAAAGCTCAGCGAAACGAAGCACTTTCGAACCTTGTCGATACTCCGCCCCCGTGGCTGACTGGGGAGGGCCTTACGCTGCTGGCCGGAAAGACCCAGCACGACGCCTGGCGACGCACTCTTCCAGCCCTCAGAATCAGGCGAATTATTCCTGTGCTACTGCGTGGACTGGCGGGAAACTACGCGAAATATTCGCGAGGTGTTCTCGACATGGTGCGCGATGTCTCGCTGCGTGACTAAGTCCTGAGTGCGCAACACACAGTAGGGAAATACAGGCAAGTGCGCCCCCTCTGCCTAATCTGACACATGTGAAGTATTGGTTGAATCTTGCTCTGTCTGCTCTCGCTTTGGGGGCGGTAATCGCCACTGGCGCGCTTGCGCCCTTTTCAGCGTCCTCCGCTGCTAAAGCAGAAGAGAGCGCAACCCCCGTCATTACCCAGGCCGCAACGAATGGGTCACTGTGGGCGGGGTCAGATGGCAACGGGGCGATGTATTGGTCAGAAGACCGAGGCACGTCCTGGAACGCGACAGGCTTTGGGCTCACCAAAAGTGGAGTCAGTTCGGTGATCTGGAACGGCAGTGCGTTCTTAGCAACCTCCTATTTTGAGGGTGCTCGAAGCGGCGATGGCAAAACATGGACCAGGTTTATGTTGCCGCTTGGCTCAGCCTTTGACCCGGGCAACATCATCAGTGATGCGGAGTTTTTTCGCTCCGGGTCAATGAGTGTCGAGCAGATTCAGGCTTTTCTCAATCAGAGAAACCCCGACTGCCGTAGCGGGTTTGTGTGCATGAAAGATTATCAAGAGACCACTTTTTCTCGAGATCGAACGGTCTTGTGTCAGGCCTATCAAGGTGCTGAAAACGAGAGTGCAGCTGCAATAGTCCACAAAGTTTCTGCCGCGTGCGGTGTCTCTGTTGAAGCGCTGTTGGTGTTGATTCAAAAGGAACAGTCCCTCGTGACACTCAGTGCACCCTCAGCCACGCGGTTTGAGCGGGCCACCGGGTATGCCTGTCCCGACACAGCACCGTGTGACGAAAAATATTTCGGCTTTTATAACCAGGTTTACAACGCAGCCAAACAGTTCAAACGCTATTCCAACCCCCCGGGAACAAGTCGGTTCTTCACGTGGTTCCCTGTGGGAACTACGGCTCCTGTCAGATATCACCCGAACGCCGCGTGTGGCACAACACCCGTGCTTATTCGCAACCAGGCCACCGCGGGGTTGTATTACTTCACCCCTTACACACCCAATGCAATTGCCATGGTTAACTTGGCATCAACCGGTGACTCGTGCTCTGCTTACGGAAATAGGAACTTCTGGCGGGTCTACAACTATTGGTTTAACCCCACGAAAGACTTTGGCACCTGGGCAACGTCGCGCAACGGTGTGACCACAGTCGTGGATCGCGATGGAACAATCGCCACTTCCACCTCTCTCACCTCGTGGCAGAGAATAGGGGTCCTTGCCGGTGTCACCAGCGCGAACCCTGTCACCCAGTTTGGGCAGTCAGCAACAGGAAACCTCGCGGTCTTGCTCACAGATGGCAGCGCCTTTGAGTCTGCAAATGGCGCAGACTGGACCCCTCTGGTGGTGTCAAGCTCTGAAGTGGTGCAAGATGTTGTCACCCGCCACACGGTGGCCTCCGGTGACACCGTGTGGCGGATTTCTCGGGCCAATGGCGTCAGTGTGAGTGCGGTTGTGTCGGAAAATAATCTTCCCAGCGGGGGGTCTTTCATCCGGGTTGGGCAGACCTTGACGATGACCAAGCGCGGAGTAGTCACAACATTTGATTCCCCAGTGGTATCGGATCCATCAATCGTTATCTCGGCTGGGAATACCAAAGAAGAAGTTGCGCCGGGGGCGTCCGACACCCCGGCAGAGCCAGCAGGGGGGACGCCATCGGAGGGATCGGATGAGTCCGCTGACGCCGAGGCTTCTCCAGAACCGTCAGCAGAAGTACCCAGCGCCGATTCCTCTGCCGAGCTTCCACCCTTGGAGGCTCTGGTGACAGAATCGGTGACGAGAAACATTTCTTACACTGTTGCCAGGGGCGACACGTTGATTCGTATTGCCTTTCGAAATAAGACCACCGTGTCGAAGTTGGTCAGTGACAATTCCATTGCTAATCGAAACAGAATTGTCCAAGGCCAGAAACTCACGGTGGGCGCCTCAGCGCAGGTGATGACCTATCACCGCTCCCAGACGGGCGACACTCCCGAGCGCGTCGCGGAACGTCGATCGGTTGATTTGTCCACCCTGCTGTCACTGAATTCGGCACTGAGAAGTGGCGCTGGGATCGACGTGGGAACTCTCGTTCGACTTTCTTAGTCTTATGAAGAGTCCCGAAGTTCATCAAGTTTCGCCCTCGTGAGGGTGAGTGCTCGGGCAAGGTCAGTTGTCACTTTTTCTTGCCACAACTGCCTGCGGTATTGGTACACGGCATAGAAAAGCGCGAACACAACAAAGCTGTAAAGAAGTAGGTCAGCGCCTCGCCCGATGCCGAGGAACCCTGCGACGACGTTGGTGTACTCAGGGAAGAGCACCGCGACAAAACCTGCAATCAGCCCGACAACAATGAAGAGCCTCCTAATGGCTTGCTGATTAGCAGATCGCTTTGCCTTCAGGAGATAAAGCCCAACCAGCACTAGCGCTGCTACAAGAACCCATTGACTAAGCATGTGCTTCTCCTACTTCACCAGAAGATCGATAAGAATATTGATCGAGTTGAGAAGTGATTGTCCTTTTTGTTTGGAGTAGTCGGTGTAGAGCACTTCCACGGGGTGTTCCTTCCACGACAGTTTGGACTTGGCGAGTTGGTGAACAATCTCGCTGGCGTGGGACATCCCATTTTGCTCGAGCTGGACCTTCTCGATGGCTTCCATGCTCAGCACACGAAGCCCGTTATGCGCGTCGGTGAGACGGAGCCCTGTAATGGCGCGGGTCATGAGAGCAGCTACTTGCAAAACGATGCGCTTCTTGATTCCTGGCTTGGTCCGCTTATCGAGAAAGCGGGATCCATAGATCACAGATATCCTTTTGCGCTGGGCAAGCTCCACCATGTCAACAGCGTCTTTGACTCGGTGCTGTCCATCGGCATCGAAGGTCACGACGTGGCTGGCACCACGCTGGCTGGCGACGAAGTCAAAACCTGTTTGAAGTGCGGCGCCCTGGCCAAGGTTGAGGGGGTGGCGCAACACTCGTGCGCCGGCTTTTTCTGCGAGGACTGCGCTGTTATCGCTACTGCCGTCATCGATGCAGACCACGTGGGAAAACTTTGCCTTCAGTTCTTTAATCACTCCCGTGATCACCTGGGCCTCGTTGAACAAAGGCACCACCACCCACACGGACTTCATACTTTTCCCGGGGGCGGGGGGTTTTTGGGGGGACGGCTTCACGCCCTCATTCTGGCAGAGCGCCACCTCAGTCGCTCACTCTCCTGTCCTTCAGCCGATTAGGCTCGGGGTATGTTCGCTCCTCTCGAAGCCCCTATGAAGGACTTTGCGTGGGGCTCGATAGGAGCCATTTCTGCTTTCCGCGGTCGCGCTGCTTCACGTGCCCTCGAGGCAGAGCAATGGTTTGGTGGCCATCCCCGCGGGAACACGAGAATTGTCCACGGTGGCCGAGAAGCCGAGTTCCGGGCGTGGCTTGCGGAAGAAGGGATTGAGTTCCCGCTCCTGGTGAAGTTGTTGGCCGCTGCCGAGCCCCTATCTATTCAGGTTCATCCAAGCAGCAAGCAAGCAAGCGATGGTTTCGCGGCCGAAGAACAGCGACAAGCTTTGGGAGGGTCTAAACCCAGAAATTACTCTGACTCCTCGGCGAAGCCGGAATTAATGATTTCTCTCTCCCCCCAGTTCACCGCCCTCGTTGGCTTTATCACCCCCGAGATGCTTGCGCACCGCTTGTCAGGGTGGGAAAAATCTGGGCTTGAGGTTGCTGTCTCGGAAATTCTGAAAAGGAAGCTCGATGTGCCGCTTCGCGCAGCGATTGAATGGGTGTTGAGGGGCGAGAGTGATGTGCTTCAGTGCGTGTGGGGACTCAGCGCGTGGTCGTTGGGGGACTTGGGTCCCGCTGCGAGCGATGAGGTCCATCAAGAACACCACGTTATGTCTTCACTGGCTACGGCGCACCCTGGTGATGCGGGAATCCTCTTTGGTTTGCTCATGCACCATGTTTCTTTGGCAGAAGGTGAAGCCCTCTTTGTTGATGCTGGCGTGGTCCACGCCTACCTCGAGGGGGTGGGCTTGGAGGTCATGCTGCCGAGCGACAATGTGGTGCGAGCAGGACTTACCACGAAGCATGTTGACCGTGAGGAATTCCTGTCCATAGCAAACTGCGATCCCATCTCCTCGCCCCCGTTCGTGGTTGCGCGGGACACCGGTGATGCGCTGTTGTATACAGATTTTCCTGCAGGCTTCAGCGTGAACAAAGTGACGGGTGGTGGGGGCTTAGCGCTGGTTAATTCGCATGCCATTGTTCTCTCCGATGGAGCCCACGGAAGACTCAGCGGGGCGGAGTCAGAGATTGATGTGACCCCTGGTCAGGTATTTTTCGCAACAGCGGGTGAAGCAGATCTGCACTTTGAGGGCGATGGCACACTATGGATTGTGTGCACTGCGGGAAACGAAGGCTAAACCGAACGGAGTGAAGTTTCGTTTTCTACAAACCATCGGTAGGCATCGGCTATTCCCGCTCGAAGGTCCCACGAGGGTGTCCACCCGAGAGCTTTAAGCCGCGAGCTGTCCAACATTTTTCTCGGTGTTCCATCGGGCATGGCCGTGTTGTTTCGGAGCGAGCCAGTAAACCCGACAACCTCGGCGATAGTTTCAGCAAGTTCCTGGATGGACACTTCGCTTCCGGACCCAATGTTGATGGTTTCTGCCTCGTCGTAATTGAGGAGCAAGAACTCAACAGCGGAGGCCAGATCATCCACGTGGAGGAATTCGCGCAGGGGGGTTCCTGATCCCCAAATTTCTACAGAATCAGCACCGGATACGACCGCTTCGTGAAATTTTCGAATCAGGGCAGCGAGGACGTGGGAATTTTCCGGATGGTAATTGTCATTGGGGCCATACAGGTTGGTGGGCATCGCCGAAATCCAATGACGGTGGTGCTGGCGACGCATGGCTTGCACCTGCAAGATTCCGGCAATCTTCGCAATTCCGTAGGCCTCGTTTGTTTCCTCAAGGGCACCGGTCAGCAGGGCCGATTCCCTGATGGGCTGAGGAGCAAACTTGGGATAGATGCAGGAAGACCCCAAAAACAGCAATCGGTCAACCCCTGCCTGATGGGCAGCGTCCATCAAGTTGACTTGAATTTGCAGGTTGTCACTGAGGAAATCGGCTGGATAGGTGTTGTTGGCGTGGATGCCTCCCACCTTGGCAGCGGCATCAATGACCACGTCTGGGGTTACGTCCTTGATTACCGAGAGAGTTTGTGAGCGGTTGGTGAGATCGAGTTCGGATGAGGTGAAACCGATGAGATTGCTATACCCGGCCTTTTCGAAGTGTCGCCAAATAGCAGAACCGGCGAGGCCTCGATGCCCAGCGATGTAGACCTTATCCGTAAGCTTCATGGTGTCCTAGCGTCAGTGAACAATCACTAGCCTAAAGCTCGAACCACGGAAGGGAGCCATGTGTCTATCCCCAGCGTCATGATTGTGCTGCCTACCCTCGGAGAGAGGTTGCCCTCACTGGAGCTAGCGCTTGATTCCTGTTCGAGTATTCCTACGAACATCTCCGCCACTGTGTTCCTCGTCTCTCCTTCCCAGGCCACTAAGGCCAGGGCGTTGGGCGCCACCTATGGCGCGGTCATCGTGGAAGATCCGGGATCCGGCATGGCAGGGGCAATAAATGCCGCCGTGCAGGCCGGTGGGAATTACTCCTACTATGTCTGGCTGGGGGATGATGACCTCGTGGTGGGGGAAGGTATTGCACTGGCCATTGCGGCCCTCGAACAAGATTCACAGGCCGTCGTGGCCCACGGGTACTGCGACTACATCGACGAGGACGGCCATTCGATAGCGCTCAACCGGGCGGGAAAAGTCGCGCAGTTTCTGCTTCCGTGGGGGCCAAACCTCATTCCGCACCCCGGGACAGTCATTCGATTAGATGCGCTGAGGCGAGTTGGCGGTTTTTCTTTGGGCTACTCCTACGCCCTTGACCTTGACGTCTTTCTCCGTTTGCGAAAACAGGGTCGGTTCCTCGCGGTGCCTGCAGTGACGGCGCGCTTTCGCTGGCACCCCAATTCGCTCACCGTTGCGGATCGCAAGGCTTCCTCTAGGGAGGCAATGGCGATCAAATCCCAATACTTGCCGGGCTGGTTAAGGTGGGCATCCCCACTCTGGCACCAGCCGGTGGCGTGGGCTTCTGCCTTCGCTGCGGGGAGGCTAAACGTGAGAGCCTTGAAGGGGAAGGCCTGAAAAAGGCTAACCTTTGGATATGACTTGGTTAGTAACCGGCGGAGCCGGATATATCGGCTCGCATGTTGTCAAGAGTCTCGTGAAGTCGGGCGAGTCCGTGGTGGTATTTGATGATTTTTCCACGGGTGTCCGGTCGTTTGTCCCCGAGGGTGTGCCCGTTGTCGAGGGTACCCTTCTCGACACCGCCCTCGTCGAGGTCGCCCTTCGCGATCACGCGGTGAAGGGTGTGATCCACATCGCCGGATTCAAGTTTGCAGGTATCTCGGTGGAGAAACCCCTTCACACCTATGAGCAAAACGTTGTCGCCATGATGTCGTTGCTCGAGGCAATGAAGCGGACCGAGGTGAGAAACATTGTGTTTTCTTCTTCCTCCTCGGTATATGGAAACGCTGCCTCCGGGCTGGTGGAAGAAGACCACCCTTTCAACCCCACATCGCCCTATGGCGAATCTAAAGTCATCGGTGAATGGTTGCTTCGCAATCAAGGTGTTGCCGAGGGAATCACACACACCAGCCTTCGCTACTTCAACGTGGTGGGGTCGGCAAGCCCCTCCCTCCCCGATGTCAGCCCCTACAACTTGTTTTCGATGGTCTTTGCTGGCCTTGAACGCGGTGAGGCCCCCGTGATTTTTGGCCATGACTACGACACTCCTGATGGGACCTGCATCAGGGACTATATCCACGTCGCAGACCTCGCCGATGCTCACGTTGCAGCCGCTCGAAGGATGAGCGCTAGCGAAGCAATTGAACTTGCTTACAACCTGGGCAGCGGAAACGGCACATCGGTTGCAGACATGATGTCGACTATCTCATCAGTTACCGGGAACGATTTCACTCCCACCAGGGGAGCCCGGAGAGCCGGAGACCCCGCGCGCGTTGTTGCTTCGGGAGACCGTGCCACTCGGGATTTGGGGTGGGCCATGACCCATTCCCTCAACGACATGATTGCCTCTGCTTGGGAAGCCAGGAAGACGCTTGCCGTCCTTTAGTCGGGCCCTCTCGGTAGGGTAGGCATCACGAAAGAAAACAGGAGCTCGTTTCCCATGTCATTGAAAAACTCCACCATCCTGGTCACCGGAGGAACTGGTTCCTTTGGCCACGCCTTTGTGCCGATGGCGCTGGAAAAGTATGAGCCAGAACGCATCATCATCTATTCACGCGATGAGATGAAACAGTGGGAAATGGCAAAGCTTTTCGACGGTGATAAGCGGGTCCGTTTTTTTATTGGCGATGTGCGTGATCGCGACCGTCTCTATCGGGCCCTGGATGGCGTGGACTTTGTCGTTCACGCTGCAGCGACGAAGATTGTTCCCACCGCCGAGTACAACCCGTTTGAGGCGGTCAAGACCAACATTCTTGGGGCCATGAACCTTATCGACGCGTGCATCGATAAGGGGGTACGAAAGGTGGTTGCGCTCTCGACCGATAAGGCGAGC
>Ga0105053_10007892_pt1 | contig 14025 bp, 15 predicted proteins | sample BON01_FD_78093 | JGI IMG/M metagenome (GOLD analysis project Ga0105053, IMG submission 78093) | Freshwater microbial communities from Lake Bonney liftoff mats and glacier meltwater in Antarctica - BON-01 | ecosystem: Environmental > Aquatic > Freshwater > Ice > Glacier meltwater | place: Lake...
CGACGAACCTCTGTGGGGTACTTGCAGGGCATTCGATCCTCCTCCGTGCCGAAGGATTCCAGAAACCCGTGTCAACTCTTTCGGGGGAAGATCAAGGTGTCCACCAAAGCGGGGTAAGCCCAACCAGATGTGGCCGTCGGCAATTGGCGCACGAGCTGAGAACAGTGCCTTCTTCAAGCGTGTCTACCCGTGGCTCGGGTTCCGCATCGGCGTTGTCGGCACGCTGACCCCGAGGCAGTCACGAGGGCACTGACGCCCCGCTTAAGGGGGCGGGCCGGTATGCTCTCGCCCGTGCCCCCCTCCTCAGCCATCTCCGTCTCCGGTTTGGTCAAGCGCTACGGCGACCGCGCCGTGGTGGATGGTCTTGATCTCGAGGTGAAGACGGGAGAGGTGTTCGCCTTTCTCGGGCGCAACGGCGCCGGCAAGACCACCACCATCGAGATCCTCGAGGGCTATCGCACCCGTGATGCCGGCGAGGTGTCGGTTCTCGGAGTGGACCCCGCGCACGGCGACGGCGCGTGGCGTGCACGCATCGGCATGGTGCTGCAGCAGAGTCAGCCTGTGGGAACGCTCACTGTCACCGAGATCCTCAGGCTCTACGCGGCGTACTTCCCGCGCACCCGCCCCGTTGACGACGTCATCGCCCTGGTGGGTCTTCAGGAGAAATCTGGGGAGCGTGCATCGCGGCTGTCCGGTGGACAATTACGCCGGCTCGACGTGGCCGTGGCGCTGGTCGGTGACCCCGAGCTGCTCTTCCTGGACGAGCCGACGACAGGGTTCGACCCCGATGCCCGGCGCATGTTCTGGGATGTCATCAGCGGCCTTCGCGAGACCGGTACGACGATCTTCCTCACCACGCACTACATGGATGAGGCCGAGGCGCTTGCGGACCGCGTGGGCATCCTGCGCGATGGCCACATCGTGGCGCTCGGCACCGCGCCCGAGTTGCAGGCCCAGCGCGGGGGGGTTGAGATCCGGTTCGTGCTGCCCTCGGGGGTGACCCCCGCCGACCTCCCAAACCTATCGGGGGCAGGCACCCGGGCGGGCGAGGAGATGCGCATCTCCACAACCGCGCCCACAGCCGACCTCGCCGTGTTGTGCGGCTGGGCTGCGGGCAAGGGCATCGAGCTGGCATCTCTCAGCGTGCAGCGCCCGAGCCTCGAGGACGTCTTCCTGGCCATCGCCGGAAATGACGCGGCGGTCGGATCGTGACGATGCTCCGCGCCCAAGTTCATGCCGATCTGCTCGCTTTTCGGCGAGCGCCGTCAGCGCTCTTCTTCACGGTTGGCCTTCCGGTGATCTTCCTCGTGCTCTTCGAGGCGATCTTCGGCGATCAGAAGGTGCCGGGGGCGGGGGGAGGGGAGATCTCCCTCTCCACCCTCCAGGTTCCGGGTTTCATGGTGATGGGGGTGGTGTCCGCGAGTTTCGTCTCGCTCTGCATCACCGTTGTCAATCGGCGCGAGGCGGGCGTGTTCAAGCGGGTGCGGGGTACCCCCGCACCCGCGTGGGTACTCATCGCCGGGCAGGTGGTAACCACGCTGGTCATTGCAATCCTGATGGTCGTGACGATGCTGCTCATCGGTCGGTTCGGGTACGACGTGCAGATGAACACCGCCGAGATCCCGTGGCTGGTCCTGTCAGTACTCGTCGGCGCCATCGCGTTCGCCTGTCTGGGCATGGCCGCTGCCGCCTTCGTGCCCTCGCTTGATGCGGCGGCGCCAACCGCCAACCTCATCGTGCTGCCCCTCTACTTCATCTCCGGGGTGTTCGTACCCGTCAGCGAACTGCCGGACTGGCTTGCGAACATCGCCATGTACCTCCCCATCCGGCCATTCGTCGAGATGCTCGCGTACCCCTATAACCCGGGCACCAGCCTGCCGTGGTCGTCGTTACTCGTGCTTGCGGCGTGGGGCATTGCGGGACTCGTGGTGGCCGCCCGCTTCTTCCGCTGGACACCGCGCCACTCCTGACGGGGGCTTAGGGCAGCAGCAACTGCCACGGCTCCACTTCATGTTCCCAGGCCACGCGCGTAAGGCACAGCGTCCGGGCACTGCCATATTGGATGAGCTACTACAACGAGCGCAGGCCACACTCAGCCTCTCGCGGGGAAGGCTCCGATCACCAGGATGCGTTCGCAACCTCTGTAGGCACGACAGCTAGGACGACGAGGCGGGAGCGTCCGTCAGGTCGTCACGCAGGCGCACGGCCTCACGTAGGTATGTGTGCACGACCTGCCGCTCGGGCGGCATGTAGGCGTGAATCATCAACCGGATGCAGAGGGGCAGGGATCCCTCGACTGGGATTTCGCGCGCGCAGATGAGGGGCACCGTGGCCAGGCCCATGTCGCGTGCCGCCACGGCGGGGAACTGCGACGTGATGTCGTCGGTCGCGGTGAAGATGATGGACACCATGTCGTCGGGCGCCAAGCCGTTGCGCGCGATGATGTCCTTGAGCAGTTCGGTGGTGGTGGCGAGCACCTCGGCCGCGTCGTCCTGTTTCACCGTGATGGCGCCCCGAAGGGCGCGAACCCGCTCGCTCATTGCGACACCGTCGCCAGCGCCTCGAGCCTGCTGATCTCCGATGAGGACAGCAGGCGGAACTCGCCCCGGCGCAACTTGCCGAGGCCCAGACCAGCGTATCCGGTGCGTGCCAGCTTGATGACCGGGTGGTCAATCGCCTCGCACATGCGGCGCACCTGCCGGTTGCGCCCCTCCGTGATCTCAATGCGCAGCCACGTGCCCCCCGCGGCCAGACGGTCGATGGCATCCACCTTGGCGGGGTTCGTCATGCCGTCCTCCAACTGCACACCCTCACGCAGATGGCGGATGCCGGCCGCGGACACACGCCCCCGCACGAGTGCCTCGTAGACCTTGGGCACCTTCGAGCGCGGGTGCATCAGACGATGTGCCAGATCACCGTCGTTGGTGATGAGCAGCAGCCCCGTGGTGTCAATGTCGAGCCGACCCACCGGGTACAGGCGCACATCGGTGGGCAGGGCGGCGACGACCGTGGGGCGCCCCTCCGGGTCGGATGCCGTGGACACCATGCCCATCGGCTTGTTGAGCATGTACGAGCAAATGGGCTCGGCCGTCACCCGCTTGCCATCAACCTCGATGCGATCCATTGCCGACACCGACTGGCCGATGCTGGCGACGATGCCATTGACGGTCACGCGCCCGTCTGCGACCAGCGTCTCGGCGGCCCGCCTGCTGGCCACCCCGGCCTGGGCCAGTGCGCGGTGCACGCGCATCACCTCATGTGTCACCGGTCTCCGCCTCCGCGATCAGTTCCGCCTGCTGCAGTCGGGAAAGAATGGCCTTCGCTTCGGGCCCGGTCAACTCGAAGCGCTCGAGCGTGGGCAGGTCGCCGCGGCGGGCCAGCCCGAAGCGCTGCAGAAAGTGTGTGGTGGTCTGGTACCGCATTGGGCCGTTGGGCTGGTCCCGGTCGGCCTCCTCGATCAGACCGCGCTCCAACAGGCTGGTGACCGTGGAGTCCACATCCACGCCGCGCAGGCGTCCGATTTCACGCCGGGTCACGGGCTCGAGATAGGCCACCACCGCGAGGGTCTCCAACGCGGCGGGCGACAGGCGGTCCTCGCGCGGGCGGGCGCGCAGGCGATCGCATACCGGTGCCAAGTCGGGGCGCGTGCGCAGCGCCCAGCCGCCGGCCACCTCAGCCAACTCCAGCCCGGTGTCCGCCCCGTGGCGCGCGCGGATCTCGTCAATCGCGCGTCCGATCTCGGCGGGTGACTCAATCGTGATCTCCACCAGCGTCGCCTGATCGAGTGGCTCGGGTGAGATGAACAGCAGCGCCTCGATGGCACGGGCCAATTCGCTCATCGGGTCGCGGTGATGAGGATGTCGCCGAATGGCACGTCCTGACGCAGGTCGGCCTCGCCACGGCGCACCAACTCAAGGGCGGCCAGCAGGGTGAGGGCCTCCTCGAGGCGGTCGCAGTCGCGCACCATCGCATCGAATGACACCTCGCGAAGCCTGGCGATTGACTCGCGCAGGCGACCGAGCAACTCGGGCAGCGGTCGGCGCGCGACGCCCATGTGATCGAGAGAGGGCACCGGGGGTGCCTCCACCATCTTGTGCATGGCAGCGCGAAGGCGGGCGGGATCATCTGTGACCGGCACCGGTGTGGCCGTCCCCGGCGGCACCCGGCGGTACCGCGGCCCCTCTGCGGCGCGCAGGCGATCGGCCAGCCACGCGGCGGCGCGCTGGAATGGGGCATAGGCGACCAGGCGTGCGGAAAGTGCCTCGCGCATGGCGATGGCGTCCACATCGGGCTCGTCCTCTACGTCCTCACCCAGCATGCGACGGCCCTTGAGGTCGGCCATCGCGGCTAAGAGCAGCACGAGTTGGCTGGCGGCGTCCAGGTCCCAGCGCTCGTCCTGACCGGGGGTGACGGATTCTTCCACCAAGTCGGCCAGCGGCAACTCCAGCAGGTCCACCTCATCACGCAGTAACAGCGTGAGCAGCAGGTCGAATGGGCCTTGAAAGAGGTCAATCTCGACCCGCTGGGTGAGGGCCGCACTGGCAGTGAGGGCGGACACGTGGAGCAGGTTACCGGTGCGCCCGGTCGTGACCCCCGGGGATTCCCGTAAAGCATGCGATCATGGCGCACGATGGCGATTAGGACATCCAACCGCATCGCGGCCATCCCGCACTACGAGCCGGGCCTCACCATGGCCGAGGTCATGTCCGCATATGACTTGGATTCGGTTGTGAAGCTGGCCTCCAACGAGAGCCCATTCACGCCGCTTCCCGCGGTTGAGCAGGCGATTTGCGATCAGATGGACGGTCTCAACCGGTATCCCGATGCCGCCGCGCGCGCCCTCAGGGCCGCGCTGGCCGACCGTCACGCGGTGGATACATCGCAGGTGGCCGTGGGCAATGGATCGTGCGAGCTGATCGTGCACGCCGGTGCGGCGCTGCTGGAGCCCGGAACCACCATCATCTACGCAGATCCGTCATTCACGATGTACCCGCACCTGGCCGCCGCGGCCGGTGCGGACGCCATCACGGTGCCGCTTGCGCCGGATGGGGGCCACGATCTCGACGCGATGGCCGCCGCCGTGGATGAGCGCACGCGCTTGGTCATCATCTGCAACCCGAACAATCCGACGGGCGTGTACCGCTCGGCGGACGCCATCGAGCGGTTCCTTGACCTGGTGCCCGATGACCTCGCCGTGCTGGTGGACGAGGCGTACTACGACTTCGTATCCGCGCCCGATCGCGGCCGCGTGTCGGTGCTGGCACGCACCCGCCCGAACCTTCTGATCACGCGGACATTCAGCAAGGCCTACGGCCTATGCGGGTTGCGGGTGGGCTACGGCATCGGCTCACAGGAGTGGATCCGGGCCCTTGATGCGGTGCGCCAGCCGTTCAACACCAACCAGTTGGCGCAGGCGGCGGCGGTTGAGAGTCTCAAGCACCCCGCGGCCATTCAGGCGCGCGTGGACGAGGCAATTTCGGAGCGTGATCGCGTTTCACGAGCGCTTACGGCGATGGGGGTGCCCTTTACCCCGAGCCACGGCAACTTTATTCTCATGGAGCCGCCGGATTCCGCAATGGACGCGACCGACCTGCATGAAGACCTTCTCAAAAGGGGTGTCATCGTGCGGAACGGCTCCGCACTCGGATGCCCCGGAACGCTTCGCGTGACCATCGGCGCGCCTGCGGAGAATGATGCGTTTCTCTCCGCGCTGGGCGCCGCCCTCCCTGTCGAAACCCGAATGAGGACCTCACTGCAGCCATGATGATCGTGATGAAGGAGGGCGCGTCCGAGGCCCAGATCCAGTCGGTCATTGACCGCGTAACCGCCGCAGGGGCCCAAGCGCATTTGTCGCGCGGTGAGTTCGTCACCGTCATCGGTGCGATCGGGGACGACCGAGAGATCATCGCCCAGCTCAATCTCGAGGGTGAGGAGGGCGTTGAGCGCGTCGTCCCCATTCTCAAGCCGTACAAGCTGGTGTCACGCGAGTTCCGTCACGGGGACCTGCCGGTCACGGTAGAGGGCCGCCAAGTGGGCGGTGGCTCATTCGGCCTCATCGCCGGCCCGTGCACGGTGGAGACCCGCGAACAGACCCTCGAGACCGCGCGTGTGGTCAAGGCTGCTGGTGCGGCAATGCTTCGCGGCGGCGCCTACAAGCCCCGCAGCTCGCCCTACACCTTTCAGGGACTTGGCAAGCCCGCGCTGGAGATCCTCGCGGAGGCCAAGGCCGAGACCGGCCTGCCCATCGTCACCGAGCTCATGGACATCCGTCAGCTCGAAGACATCCTCGAGGTGGCGGATGTCATTCAGGTGGGCGCACGCAACATGCAGAACTTCGACCTGATGAAGGAGATCGGCCGCACCGACAAGGCCATCCTCCTGAAGCGCGGCCTCGCCAACACGATCGAGGAGTGGCTGCTGTCAGCCGAGTACATCGCCAAGGAAGGCAACGAGCGCATCATCCTGTGCGAGCGCGGTATCCGCACGTTCGAGACCGCCACACGCTCCACCCTCGACCTGTCCGCCGTGCCCGTGGTCAAGAGTCTTTCGGCCCTGCCGGTCATCGTTGACCCGTCACACGCGATGGGCCGCCGTGACTTCATCCTTCCCATGGCCCGTGCGGCCGTGGCGGCGGGGGCCGATGGCCTCATCGTCGAGGTGCACCCCGAGCCCGAGCACGCGCTGTGTGACGGCCCGCAGCAGCTGCGCGCCGAAGGCTTCGCCGAGTGGGTCGCCGACGTCAAGCGAATCGTTGACCTCATGGGCCTCGTGATGGCGGGCGGCGACCCCATCCCCGCCCGAGTCTGATGGCCACGACCGGGCTGAACGGCGGCCCGGTCGCCATCGTCGGCGTTGGTCTCATTGGGGGGTCCCTCGGGCTTGCCCTGATGAGCCGCGACGGCGGCACCGAGGTGCGCGGCGTGGACCCCGGAGACGGGGTGCTTGGGCGCGCGCTTGACCGCGGTGTCATCTCCGTGGCATGCGACGATCTCGCCGACGCGGTGGTCGGCGCCTCGATCGTCGTGGTGTGCGCCCCCATTGCCCAGATTCCCGCGGTGGTGCGCCGGGTGCTCGAACGGGCCGATGACAGCGCCGTGGTTACCGACGTGGGCTCGGCGAAGAGCGAGGTACTCGCGGCGCTCACGCCCGACGAGCGCGCCCGATTCTGCGGGGGCCACCCGGTGGCCGGTGGCGAGCGTGGGGGCGTCGAACACGCCCGCGCCGACCTGTTTGACGGTGCCATGTGGTTTCTCACGCCCACCGAGGAGACGCGCCCCGACCTGCTTACACGCGTGCACGGCCTAGTGGCGTCGGTTGGCGCCACCCCTGTGGCCGTGGATGCTCAGGTCCACGACCATCTCATGGCCCTCGTTTCGCACCTGCCGCACGTCATCGCATCTGCGCTCATCCGTCAGGCAGCTGACACTGCGCCGCAGGGGCGCGAGGCGTTGCGGTCTGCCGGCCCGTCGTTTCGCGACCTCACGCGTGTGGCGGGGGCCAACCCGGCACTCTGGGCCGACATCCTGCTGGCCAATCGCGATGCCGTACTCGCCGAGACGGGCCGCCACCGTGCCGAACTGGCAGACGTGGAGGGCGCGCTCGCGCGTGGGGACCGGGCATGGCTTGAGGCATTCTTCGAGGGTGCCGCCGAGGGGCGCGCGCGTCTCATGGCGGCACACGCGCCGGGCGGCGAGGGGCAGGCCACGCGCATCGTCGTGGAGGTGCCCAATCGTCCTGGCGTTTTGTCTGAGATCGCCACGGTGCTGGGCCATGCACACATCAACATCGAGGACCTCGACCTGGTGCCCGCGGCCCAGGGTGAGCCGAGCGGATCACTCGCGCTGCTGGTGAGAGGAGCGGATGCCGCACGGCAGGCCGCCGACCTCATCACGCATCACGGGTACCGCGTGATCGCCGAACCGTAGGGATCAAGATGCTCGTCTGGAACCCCGCCAAGAACACCATGGTCCGCGAGGACGGCGCCCTCCCCGGCCGTGCGGAGGCGCTTGGCACTCCCGTGGTTCATGAGGTGCTCGGCAATCCGCTCATGCCCCCGTTCCCCCAGGGCTTCGAGACCATCATGGTGGGCATGGGCTGCTTCTGGGGCGCGGAGCGCCTGTTCTGGCAGGCCCCGGGGGTGTGGACCACCGCCGTGGGCTATGCCGGTGGCGACACGCACAACCCCACGTATGAGGAGGTGTGCAGCGGGCGAACCGGGCACATCGAAGTGGTGCTGGCGGTGTATGACCCCGCCAAGACCTCATACGGCGAGATGCTGCGGATCTTCTGGGAGGGTCACGACCCCACCCAGGGCATGCAACAGGGGAACGACGTGGGCACCCAGTACCGATCGGCGATCTGCTGCGTGGACGAGGCGCAGACGGTGATGGCCGAGTCGTCGCGGGAGATGTTCCAAGGGGCGCTCGACGCCATGCACCGCGGGCACATCACCAGCGAGGTCGCCATCAGCGGGCCCTTCTACTACGCCGAGCCGTACCACCAGCAGTATCTCGCCAAGAACCCCAACGGGTACTGCGGTCTGGGTGGTACGGGCGTGGCGTGCCCGATCGGGGTGGCCAGTCTCGGATAGGGCCGACGTGCTGCCTCCGCGGCCGCTCACAGGCGACGACTTCGCCCTGGCCCGGGCGGTTGCCGAGGCATGGTTCGGGCACCCGGTCGGGCTCACGTTGCACCGGCTGTTCTTCGACCAGTTGGGGCCGGACGGCGTGTGGATCGCCTACCCCGATGGGCGACCGGCCGGGTTCTTATTGGGGCTCGTGAGCCTGTCCGAGCCCGACCTGGCCTACGTGCACCTGCACGCCGTCAACCCCGACCTGCGCGGGCAGGGCGTGGGGGCCACGCTGTACCGCTGGTTTGGCGAGCGAGCGGCCGAGCGGGGCTGCACCCGCATCAGGGGCCTTGCCGCACCCCACCGTGAGGAATCAATCGCCTTTCACCGGGCGCTGGGCTTTGATGGGCCACTGGTGGCCGACTACCTCGGCCCCGGTGAGGACCGCTTTGTGTTCGAGCGTGCCCTGCCCATTCCGGGCCCGGGCCGGGGGTAATACGAGCTGTCGTGCGGGGGTCGTCCCCCCTCGGGTTGTCAGATACGGGGCACTAGGCGTTCACGACGTGCTGGGCTTTATGGCTCGGTAGGAATGCCGACGAGGAAGTCTGCGATGGCACGGCTCAGCGATCCGCCGCGCCAGGCCAGAGGGCTCTGCCCATCATCCTCCACCATCAATGCGGCACCCGGGATCAACTGGGCCCAGCGCTCGGCCGTACGCATGGGGTGGTCGGGGTCGAGGCGGTCGCGGCTGCCGATGACCAGTGTGGGGCATGTGATGGCGCAGAGGGCCTCCTCACCATCAAATGCCGCACCGGCGGGGGTGTGGCGCAGCGCATCGGCCACCGCCGATGGGGAGAGGTGCCGACTCATGCGCTGGCGCATGACCGTTCGAATGAGATCGAGGCTCGCGGACGGCACGCCCGGATCGCCGTAGGCGTTGACGAAGCCATCGGCGCCGCCGGTCTCGAGCCCGGCGGCCAGACGCTGCCACCGTGCGGGGTCTGCCGCCCTCGTGCCGAGGTGGGCCGGGGTGATGGCCACCAGCGCACACACACGGTTGGGGTACGTCAGGGCAGCAGATGCGGCGACGGCGGCGCCCATAGACATGCCCACGAGCACGGCGCGCTCCACGCCCCGATCATCGAGCACCCGCATGGCATCGCTCGTCAGGGTGGCGTAGTCATACCCGGAGGGTGAGGGCGCGGGTGACGATTCGCCGTGACCACGCGAGTCGTACGCGATCAGGCGGTAGCCCTCGCGCACGAGCGCGGTGGAACCATGCAGTACGTAGCGACGCGTCGCCGACAGGCCGTGCAGCAGCAGGATGGCTGCGCCCTTGCCGTCGTCATCGCCGTGCAGCGTGACGCCGCTGCCTTCAACGCTGAATGCCGTCATGCCGCCTGGTGCCCCGAGTCGTAAGTTCGTATGCAGTTCCCGAGCGAATCCCCCGCGAGGCAAGGACGCAGATCAGCCGCAATATTGGGCATATTGGGGCTGTCGAGGACGCCGCATCGCGATGGGATGCAGCCGGGAACTGCCACGTAATTTATGACTCGGGGCACGAGTTCAGGACTTCGAACAAGCTTGTGGCGTGGCGCTCGACGAAGGCGGGGCCCACGCCGTTTACCTCGAGCAGCGCCGCCTCGCTGCGGGGCCGGCGCACGGCGATTGACATCAGCGCCCGGTCGGCACACACCGTGTAGGCGGGCTTGCCGTCGGCGCGATCGCGCCGCCACTCCCGCAGGCGCTCGAACAGCGCGGCGTCATCGGGCGCAATGTCCGGCGCGTTCACGTCGGGGACGTTGCGCACCCGTGGTGCTGCGGCGGGAACGGCGTCGGCGGGGAGGGGGTCGCACACGTCGCAGCAGCGACCCTCGGGCGCCCCTACCGCGGGATCGCCGAAGTGATTCAGGATGACCTGGCGCCGGCATGTGGGCGACTCGATGTAAGCGTTGATGGCCCGGTACGCGGTCCATGCGCGGTCGCGTGCAATGCGGGAATCGCCCTCGCCGCCCGCTTGGTTGGCAAACCTGATCAGGCGCCCCAGATCGGCACGCATGGCAAGCAGCACGGCGCGCCCGGACAGCCCATCGCGCCCTGCGCGACCGGCCTCTTGGTAGTAGCCCTCAAGCGAGGTGGGGATTGACCAGTGCCACACCCCGCGCACATCGGCGCGATCAATGCCCATGCCGAAGGCATTGGTGGCGGCGATGACGTCGGCCTGGCCCGACATGAAGGCGTCTTGTGAACGCTGTCGTGCGCCGCCCTCCATGCCTGCGTGGTACCCCACCGCGCGCAGGCCGCGGGCGCGCAGCCCCTCAGCGACCTCATCCGTGGCCTTTCGGGTGCCGCAGTACACGATGGCGGGCGCCCCACCATCGGCCTCGAGCCCGGCCATGAGCGCCGCCCACTTGCGGCTCACTGCGCCCTTGCCCTCAATCGGGATGACGTCGAGGCTCAGATTGGGCCGGTCGAAACCCGTACGGATGGTCACGGGATCGCGCAGGCCCAGGCGCTGCACGATCTCGGCGGACACCTGCGGCGTGGCGGTGGCGGTCAGGGCCATCACGCATCGGGGACGCAGTACGTCGCGCTGTTCGGCCAGACGCAGGTAGTCGGGGCGGAAATCGTGGCCCCACTCACTTACGCAGTGGGCCTCGTCAATGGCCAGCACGTCAATGGGGTTTGCGCAGAGGGCATCAACAAAGGTCTCGTGCACGAACCGCTCGGGGGCGCACAGCACCAAGCGCACCTCGCCACGGCGGATGCGGGCGATGGCGTCACGCACGTCGGCCGGCGACTGCGTGCTGGTGACCATCGCCACGGGCAGGCCGGCCGCCGCCAAGCGGGCGTGCTGGTCGCTGATGAGTGCGATGAGCGGGCTTACCACCACTGTGAGGCCACCACCGCAGAACGCCGGGGCCTGGAAACACAGGCTTTTGCCCGATCCGGTGGGCATGACCACGAGGCTGTCGGCGCCTGCAAGCGCGGCCAGCACGGGGCGGTCCTGGCCGGGGCGTAGCGCCGTCACGCCCATCTGCGCGAGCACCTCGCGAAGCGGCCGCGGCGCCGCCGTCGCGCGGGGCGCCACACGGGTATCCATCCCGTCGCGCCTCGCACGAAGTGGCGTGGCGATGCGGCCGAGCGATGCCCGGGCCTCGCCATCCAAGTCGCGCCAATCCTCCCGAAGGGCCTCAAATAGCCGGTCGGCGATGGCCGCGTCATCGGTACTCATCCCCCCGACCCGCTCTGCACGCGACAGCACATGCGCGAGGTCGGCAACGGTGTTCACGGGAAGATCGGGCATGGCACTCACGGGCGGCCGAGGGTAGCGCCCATGCCGGACCCCTAGGATCCCGGCGGATGACCACCCTGACCTTCCGGCCGGCGGCTGCCCTCGCGGGCTCCGTGGCCGTCCCACCGGACAAGTCCCTCACCCATCGGGCGTTCTTGCTCGCCGCCATCTCCGATCGCGCGGTGACGGTGCACAACCCCCTCGACAGCGAGGATACCTACGCCACCTTGCATGCGGTTCGTGTCATGGGCGCAGAGGTGCAGGGCACGGTGTCGAGCGATCGTGTGGTCATCACGGGTCGCGGTGTGCGCGGCCTCACCCCGCCGCCGGTCATTGACTGCATGAACGCTGGAACCCTCATGCGGCTGGCCGCGGGAATCGTGGTGGGGCAGATTGGCGATGTGACGGTTCTTGACGGTGACACCTCATTGCGGGGCAGGCCGATGCGTCGCATTGTGGATCCCCTGCGGGCGATGGGCGCCGAACTCGAGCCGACCGCCGAGGGCACCTCACCGCTGGCGGTGCGTATGGGGCTGCCACTGCGCGGGGTGACGCACGACCTGCCCGTGGCAAGCGCTCAGGTGAAGAGTTGCGTGTTGCTGGCAGGGCTGAACGCCGTGGGGGAGACCTGGGTGCGTGAGCCGGTGCGCTCGCGCGATCACACCGAGCGAATGCTCGAAGCTGCTGGTGTCACCGTGCTGCGTCACGGCGACATGGTGGGCGTGCGCGGTCCCGTTGCATCGCTCTCACTCCCTGACATCCGCGTTCCGGGCGACTTCTCGTCGGCAGCCTTCGCCATCGTGGCCGGCGTGCTGCGCGGCGATCCCGAGGTGCGCGTCACGGGGGTCAACCTCAACCCTCATCGCATCGGCCTGCTGGGCGTCCTCACGCGCATGGGCGCCGACGTGCGTATTGAACCCGGTCCGGATGTGGCCGGTGAGCCCGCCGGCGACATCGTGGTGCGCCGCGCTGGCACCCTGCATGCAACGACCGTGACGGCTGACGAGGTTCCGTCAATGGTGGACGAGCTTCCGCTGGTGGGCTTGTTGGGCGCCCTCGCGGCGGGGGTGACCACGGTGAGCGGTGCCGCCGAACTGCGCGTGAAGGAGAGCGACCGCATCGCCACCGTGGTGGCGCTCCTCCGCGCGGTGGGCGCCACTGCCGACGAACGTGAGGATGGCTTCGTGGTGACCGGCGCACGCTCGCTGCCGGGTGGCCACGTACAGAGCGACCACGACCACCGGCTCGCGATGCTGGGAGCCATTGCCGGGCTGGTGAGTGATGGTGGCGTGACGGTGCATGGCTTCGAGGCATCGGCGGTCTCGTACCCGGGGTTCGCCGATGACATGGCCGGGCTGGGCGCGGAGATCGCATGATCGTGGCCATTGATGGCCCTGCTGGTGCGGGCAAGAGCACCGTTGCCCGAGCCGTCGCCGACGCGCTGGGGTGGGGCTACGTGGACACCGGCGCCATGTATCGCGCGCTCACCCTGCTGGCACTGCGACGGGGAATTGACCCCGCCGACGGCGGGGCACTGACCGACCTGGCCCGGGATAATCCCATAGACCTTGAGCATGGCCCCGCGGGTTTGCGGGTGTACATCGCGGGCGATGACGTCACCATGGCGATTCGCCAGGTGGACGTAACCGCCACCGTGTCGGAGGTTGCGGCGCACCCGGATGTGCGGGCCGCGCTGGTGGCCCGGCAGCGGCAGGTCATGGCCAGCGGCGACTGGGTGAGTGACGGACGCGACATCGGCAGCGTGGTGTGCCCGGATGCCGCAGTGAAGGTGTTCCTCACCGCCTCCGTGAACGAGCGCGCGCGGCGTCGCCATGCCGAGCTGATGGAACGTGGCGAGCGGGTGGATGTACGCGAGATCCGCGATGATGTGCAGCGGCGCGATCACGCCGACTCATCACGGGCCGCGAGCCCACTGGTGGTGGCCGTTGTTGTGGTGATCGCGGCGACCACCGAGATGGACATTGACGAGGTCGTCGCGCGCATCGCGGGCATGGCCCGGGAGGCGGGCGCGTGAGCGAGCGGGAAGCGAGCCCGGCAGACGCGGTGCGGCACCGCGTCTGGTTCTGGTGGCCCTGCGCCTGGATGATGACGGCCGTGTATCGCCTGTGGTTCCGCATTCGCGTGACGGGCAACGAGCACG
>Ga0105053_10007893_pt1 | contig 14021 bp, 11 predicted proteins | sample BON01_FD_78093 | JGI IMG/M metagenome (GOLD analysis project Ga0105053, IMG submission 78093) | Freshwater microbial communities from Lake Bonney liftoff mats and glacier meltwater in Antarctica - BON-01 | ecosystem: Environmental > Aquatic > Freshwater > Ice > Glacier meltwater | place: Lake...
CCCCTGCCTCTGCCAGAGTAATCACACTAATATGCGCTCATACCCTAGTATAAAACCCTATTGTATATATGATTAAGTTTCAACATTATCTTTAATCCATGCCTTTGCCAGAATGATTGCCGCTAAAGTGCGCTCACGTCCAAGCAATTCAAGTGTTAAATCAAGAGGTGGTGACATCGTATTTCCAGTAATCGCTACTCGAATAGGTTGTGCTACTTTACCCATGCCAACGTTTCTTTCAACTGAACAGTCTTTTATTTCAGCATGTATAACTTCAGCTAACCATTCAGATAATCCTGATAAACGATTTTTCATATCATCCAGCAGCAGCAGACTATCTATTGTTAGGTTTTTATGGGCAGCTTTATCATCAAACTCCGTTATTTCTTTATAGAAAAAAAGACTATTTTCCGCCATTTCTACTAAGGTTTTCGCACGTTCTTGCTGTAGCACCACTACTTTTGTCAACTCGGGACCTTGGGTTGGATCAATTCCCATTACACCCATGTGCCAACTTAAATGATGAGCAATATGTTCCGGTGAACTTGTTTTGATATATTGCTGATTGAGCCATAATAATTTATCTGTATTAAAACTTGATGCTGACTTGTTCACGTTTTTGATATCAAAAAACTGAACCATTTCATCAATACTGAAAATCTCTTGATCACCATGAGACCAACCGAGACGGACTAAATAATTCAATAATGCTTCAGGTAAAAAGCCTTCATCACGGAAACTCATCACACTCACCGCACCATGACGTTTTGAGAGTCGCGCGCCATCATCACCCAATATCATAGGAAGATGTGCAAAAATAGGCGGTTCGGCCCCCAATGCTTTAAATATATTAATTTGCCTCGGTGAGTTATTTAAATGATCGTCACCTCGAATAACGTGTGTCATCCCCATATCTAAGTCGTCAACAACAACCGTTAGATTATAAGTCGGTGTGCCATCAGGTCTAGCAATGACTAAATCATCTAATTCGCTGTTTTTAAATTCTACATTTCCTTTAACCACATCCTTAACGATTACACTACCTTCAAACGGATTTTTAAATCGAATAACAGGCTGCACACCTTCTCGTGGCATTGTTACATGGCGACAACGACCATCGTAACGTGGTTTTTCTTTATTAGCGCGTTGTTGCTCACGCATCGCTTCCAACTCACCTTTTGAGCAATAGCAATGATACGCATCACCCTGTGACAATAATTGCGCGATAACTTGCTTATAACGGTCGAAACGATGCGTTTGATAAAAAGGGCCTTCATCATATTCTAGGCCAAGCCAAGTCATACCTTCTAATATCGCGTTCACGGACTCCTCGGTTGACCGCTCTAAATCAGTATCTTCAATTCTTAAAACAAATTGTCCACCATGTTTACGAGCGTACAGCCATGAAAATAACGCCGTACGGGCGCCGCCTACATGTAAGTAACCGGTAGGACTAGGGGCAAATCGGGTGCGAATGGTCATGTATTGATCTCTCAAACTGTAATATGATTTCAAATATGGGTTATTGTACCAGCATGTTATCTGTATATAGGGTTGTTGATTTCTATGAAAACACTTTCAAACATTCTCGGTTTATTTGCTTTTGTCTTTTTAACTTCTAGCTGTGCTGATGAAAATTATTCTGTATCAGAGGTCAGTACAGGTATTTTTTATCATCAAGGCGTTCATGAAGATCCTACAGAACAGAATATTGGCGCCATTGCTAATGTTGGCTTTATCATCGGCGAACGTTGTGTCGCAGTAATTGATAGTGGCGGCAGTTATCTTGAAGGCACCTATTTACGACGTGCCATCAAAAAACAAACGGACTTACCCATCTGTTACGTTATTAATAGCCACGTTCATCCCGATCATCTACTAGGTAATGCTGCCTTTAAAGAAGATTCACCTCAATTTATCGGCCATGAAAAACTACCCGCGGCCATCGCTGCTCGACAAGATTATTTTGCTAAAACATTCAAAGAGATATTGGGCAAAGCGTACACCGGTAGTGAATTTATTAGCCCTACTCTTACAGTTTCAATAGATCAGCCAATAACTATCAACCTTGGAAATCGAATTTTGACACTTACGGCCTATTCAACATCACATACTGACAATGATTTAACCGTATTAGATAATTCAACCAAAACTCTGTGGACAGGTGATCTGTTATTTATAGATCGCATACCCGCACTCGATGGCAGCATTAATGGATGGCTTACAACTATGCAACAATTACAGTCTATGGATCTTAATTTTGTCATCCCTGGTCATGGCAAAGCTGGAAGTACAGAATGGCAAAAAGGCTTGTTAGCTCAAATAAGATACTTTACAGTATTAAGAAATGAAATTCGTAAAATCATCAGTAATATGGGCACTATAGAGGAAGCGACCCAAAACGTAGGGCTTGAAGAAACCAATAACTGGGAACTTTTTCAATTATATCATCGTCGTAACATCACAGCATCGTTCGTAGAACTCGAATGGGAATAATAAAACAATGGAGAGAAAGCATGTCTAGTCGTATATTTAATCTTATTGTCGTCAGTTTTGCTCTGATGTCTTTTGGGCTAACTGGCCATGCTGCCACGCCAAAAGAGCCGCTGTGGCCTACACTGAAAGTGGCTTACTTTGGCGATAAAGTGATTCGTGAAGATGCTACTGATCTATTGCTGATTGAAGCACCTAAACGAGCAGAAGATGCCGCCATTGTTCCTATTACAGTGAAGTCACTCGTTCCTCAATCTGCCGAAAAATACATCAAAAACATTCATATTGTAATTGATAATAATCCTGAACCTTATTCAGCGAACTTTCACTTATCGCCAGCATTAGGTTTAGTCGATATATCAACCCGCATGCGTGTCGACCAATACACCTTTGTGCGTGCTATCGCCGAAATGAACGATGGTTCCTTACATATGGTATCCCGCTTTGTAAAAGCATCAGGCGGTTGTAGTGCGCCTGCAGGTAAGGATGCTGCCGCAGCCTTAGCTCGTTTAGGTAAAATGCAAATTCGGATGCGAAAACCAACGGTAGGCGAGCCTGTGCAGGCACAAGTGATCATCAGTCATCCTAACTACAATGGTTTACAGTTTGATCAAGCTTCTCGTCGATATATTGAAGCACATTATGTGAAAAACATTAATATCACTTATAACAACCAACCATTAATATCGGTTGACACCGGCATTTCTGTTAGCGAAGATCCGAGTATTCGATTTACCTTTACACCGACAGTAAAAGGGACATTGAAAGCGAACGTAACGGATAGTAAAGGCCAGTTGTTTAGTGAACATAAAGACATCGACTAAGCACTAAGTTTATCCCAAAAAATAAGGCCGTATTATTATACGGCCTTATCGTTTTTACGTGAGACAGTTTTTATTATCACCGCATCCGACAGCTTTTGTAGGCTTCTGCATGCGCTTTTACAAATTCACTGATGCCATCAACCACATCAGCATCATCTTTAAACATGCCTCCTTTGTCCCCTGGCATGTTACGGTACTGGAACCCGGTATCAGCATCTTCAAATTCGGCTTGTGTAAATGATTCTGCTAACTTATCAACAACACATGAACATTTCGTTGTTGCTTCATAAATGTTCATTTTCCCTTGATTAGACGCAATGCAATCCTGCACATAGTGAACACGTGTAACAGTGGTAAAATCATTGGCCGAACTAATTCCTGGAAGCGCAAACAATCCAGTCATTAACAGTGTTATTCCCGCTTTATTCATCAACTAACTCCTAAATTATTCTTCGTGAGGTTTAATCTGACTCATGTTTCAACCTTATAGTTCCTGAACGTGTTGATACACAAAATTTCATCATACCCGAACTTTACCAATTCGTATCGCTCTCGACAACAACATCCTAGATAATTTTATTCTCAACGGCATGATAAGTTAAAGTAATTAAGGTAAACTTTATAGTTTTACACCCTTACATACTTAAAATCATATAGGCCCACACCACTGGGCAGGAGAGACCCATGAAAAAATTGTTACTTCATCTTGATACCGACTCTGTTGTAAGTGCATTTGACCAAGCAGTTGCCTATGACGCAGGCGTTGACAACATCATGGCTTATGGTGGTGTAACTCGCGACAATGTAACGCCTCATGTCCATGGCATGATCTTTACTCGCGGAGGAAAAAACTTAAAAAACAGTGCAATTTTTATTGGAGGTTCTAACGTAGCAGCAAGTGAACTTGTCGGCAAGGCGGTTAAAAAAGCCTTTTTTGGCCCTGTTCGTGTCTCGGTAATGCTTGATCCAAATGGCTCCAATACGACTGCTGCAGCTATTGCCCGCAAAGTAATGACTAACTATAATATTACAGGTAAAAAAGTCGTTATCTTGGGCTCTGGCCCTGTAGGCCAACGTTCTGCGCTTTATTTCTTAAAAGAAGGTGCCAGCGAAGTCGTTATTACATCACGTAGTTTAGCACGAGCAAAGGTTATTACAAATCAAATGAAAGCAGCCTATGGTGTCGATGTAACGCCAGGTGAAAGTCGTAGTGATGAAGCCGTGAAAAAATTATTAAAAGATGCTCATGTTGCCATCGCTAGTGGTCCAGCGGGTGTCTGTGTACTACCACAATCAGCTTGGCTCGCAAGTGAAACATTAGAAGTTATTGCCGATGTTAATGCTGTGCCACCTCTTGGTGTTGAGGGTATTGAAGTCATCGATAATGGTACCGAGAGAGAAGGTATTAAATTCTACGGTGCCATCGCTATTGGTAACTTTAAAATGAAAGTCCATCGTGACTCAGTATCATCATTATTTGAATCAAATGATCAATTCTTAGATGAAACAACGATTTACGATATTGCCTGTAAGATCGATAGCGAATAGTGACGTCAAAGCAACACGGCAACACTCATCCGAACACAGTTGTACGGGTGAGTACTCCAGCTCGACTTCATTTAGGTTTTCTTGATCTTAATGGTGATTCTGGTAGAAAATTTGGCAGTATCGGGCTGGCCATAAATAGTTTTCATACGATTCTTAAGGTGCAAAGGGCCCGACATGTCAGTATTACTGGTCAATGTGCCAGTCCTAGAATCATTCAAAAAACTGAAACATTGCTCACCACATTTTATCAAAGCTTAGGCAAAGATATTGCTGCTTTTGATCAGAATGTGACAATCACAATCGAACAGCTGATTCCTGAACATTCTGGTTTTGGATCGGGCACGCAATTAGCCTTGGCGCTCGGCACAGCACTATGTCATCTACATGGCATCAATGCAACTACTGCAGAGATCGCACAACAATTAGGTCGTGGTAAGCGTTCAGGTATTGGTATAGCGACATTTGAACTGGGTGGCTTTATTATCGATGGAGGCAATAAGCCAAACCATAATACCCCACCGCCTCTATTAGCACATCATCAACTACCCCATGAATGGCGGATGGTGCTGATTATGGATCCGGAACATAAAGGTGTACATGGCCTACAAGAAAAAAATGCATTCACTACTCTCGCCAAATTCCCACTGTTCAATTCACAAGCTATTTGTCACTTAAGCCTAATGCAATTATTACCAGCATTGGTGGAAAACGATTTAGACCAATTTGGTAATGCTATGACTAAAATTCAACAGTTAATCGGTGACCACTTTGCGCCAGCTCAAGGTGGCCGCTATACCAGTGATAACGTAGCTCGCGTATTAGAACATGCGCTTAATCTTGGCCACGCCGGTGTAGCGCAAAGCTCTTGGGGACCAACTGGTGTAGTATTTGTTGATAGTGAAATCGTCGCTACATCGCTCATCGCCAACTTAATGACTTACGTTCAATCAACATTGTCTACTGACAATCAACTCAGTTTTAGCATTGCACAGGCCAACAAGCAGGGTGCAATCATTGAAACAACTAACTAATAACGATTATTATGTCTATAAACTACCAATACAAACTATATTTTAAGGAATAAACATGTCAAAACGTTCGATTGTTCATATGATTGACCCTATGGTTCATAACAGTCCATTTGATATCAATATGGCTGTAGATGCTGGCTACGATGTAGTCATACCTTATAATAACGTTAAATTAGAAGAAGTCGCAGGCCTAACTCAAGATGCCATTTTCTCTCGTGGCCCTGCTGGCGTCAAAAAAACGGGCATGTTTATTGGTGGTCGTGATATTGGTCTAGCGATGGACATGTTAGATGCAGCTAAAAAAGCCATGGTTCCTCCTTTCGAGGTTTCAGTCTTTGCCGATCCAAGTGGTGCCTTCACAACTGCGGCAGCATTAGTTGCTTGTGTAGAGCGTGACCTGAAGAAAAACTTTAATTTACCCTTATCGGGCATGCGTGCAGTTGTCTTTGGCGGAACGGGGCCTGTTGGTTTAGCTACAGCGGTGATCGTGGCCCAACAAGGCGCAGATACAACTATTGTTGATCATTTTTCAATTGATACCGCGCTTGAATTTGCTAAAGAAGCTAAAACTCGTTACGGCGTTGCTTTACGATCTACTGCCGCTGCATCCGATGCCGATAAAGCGCGTTTACTATCAAATGCAGATCTTGTTTTTTGCACTGCAAAAGCGGGAATTCAAGTATTAAATGCTTCCGTATTAGAAGATGCTAAACAGCTTAAAGTAGCGGGCGATGTTAATGCTGTTTCACCATTGGGTATTGAAGGTCTTGGTATCATGGATTCAGGTGAACCTCTGGTTCTTGCCGTAAATTCTAAAGGTGCAGTCGGTATTGGTGCCCTTGCTATAGGTAATGTCAAATATAAACTACAACATGCATTACTGAAAGAAACACTAGATGCTGAAAAACCTGTTTATCTTGATTTCCGTAACGCCTTTGATGGCGCTCGTCAGCTCGTTTAATTAAAAAAGTACGATGCAAATTCAGCATATTCCCATACTGATTTTTGCACAAAGTGGACGCTTCTTAGCGCAATCAGCCACCCAAGTCGGTTACACCGTTTGGGTGGCTGATTGCTATGGCGATACCGATTTATTAGCTGTCGCCGATCGCTGGCAATCACTGCCTCCCTTTGCAGAATTAACCCATCATAGTATATTAGCTAGCTTGTCTGAGCTGACAAAGGGAGAACCGTGCATACTTATTTGTGGCAGTGGTATTGAGCTTTGTTACCAGTTATTACTTCCACTACCAGCCAATATTCACCTTATTGGTAATACGCCAGATACTATACATGACATCAAAACCCCTGCATTATTTTTCGATTTATTAGATCAATATGCTTTAAATTATCCTGAAACTCAGTTTGAAGTACCTTACGACGATGCAACTTGGCTGAAAAAACAGGCCTCTGGATTAGGTGGCACACACATTCAATATGCCACACTGAATACCGAAAAAGTTAATGCTGAATCTTATTATCAACGTTTTGTTTCTGGAAATAGTGGTTCATGCCTATTTTTAGCTGATGGTCATCACGCTCACTTAGTCAGTATCAACCGACAACATCTTGCACCTGATAGTCAAACACCCTTCCGCCTTGGCAGGATAGAATCAGCTTGGCAGCTTTCAGTTTCACATAACGACTACTTATATAAAGCGGTCAACCAACTGACTACAGCAATGTCCTTAGTGGGTTTAAACAGTTTAGATTTCATCATCTCAGATAAAAATAAGTTATTAATACTTGAGATTAACCCTCGTATAAGTGCATCAGCAGAACTTATTAACAACAAAGCCACCTTATTCCAACAACATCTCGATGCTAGTTTAGGTCAACTACCGAGTCCACAGATCCCCCTAAATAAAACCGCTGCTTCTTTACTTTATCATTACGCCTCGTCAGATCTTATTATTCCAGAAAATATGGTTTGGCCTGCAGAGTGCCATGATCTTCCCACCGCCGGATTAATCATTAAACAGGGTGAACCCATTTGTACCTCTCGCATCGAATCCAATAGAAATAATCCTGTAATTCAATTACACATGGAGATTGAACAAAAGGTTTTTAAACAACTGGACATGACTGTTTGAAAAACAGTTACGCCAGCCAGCGCAATATAGCGATTTATCTCAACTTTGGAATGATAAATGCCTGAAACACATCGCACTTTTTTGGGCTACTAACATCGCTATTCTTAGTGTACTCAGTATTTCCATACGTTTGTTTGACTTCGAAGAATTGCTTGATCAACAAGGCATTATTCTCAATATGAATACCTTACTAGTTTATGTCACGGTAATCGGCCCTAGTGACGCTATTATCTCGCTAATAATTTCTAAATGGACTGCGCGAAGTGTATGATGAGCACCCAAGAATAAAACTGAACTCTGATTAGTTTCAACCATTCAACGTCAAGCTCAATAATCGGGCATTGGTTGCAGCATTACAACACCTCAATTCAACATTGATCAAAGCCTTGCCTGATCAACTTAATGCTTTAGGGATCGCAGGCGGACGTGGTGGTTTAAGTGAATTATTTATGACTCATTCTAGAATTGAAGACCACATTAATGCCTTAAGACAATTTAGGTAATAACTCACTGTCAGCAGGTTCTTAGTCCCGCGGAGTCATGCAGAAAATTATTTCTATAAATCATCATCTTCAAAATTATAATCAGGAGTATCTGATGGTTTATGTATATAAAATCCCATTGCGTAATCCACACCCAAACGCCATAACAAGGCTAAGCTATTTGCATCAGATACAAACTCAGCAATGCATTGTTTACCGGCTTGATTACTCATCTCAATAATCGCTTTTACTGCCGATTGGTTCTCAGGATCTTGAGCCATATTTTCTACAAATGAACCATTAATTTTCAGATAATCAACATCTAATACACTCAAACTATATGAAAAATCTAAGCCTGATCCAAAGTGCTCTAGGCCGAATTCACAACCAATTTCCTTTAACTTGATAATCACTGCTTGAGCTTGTTCTAAATTTTCTAATGCTGCCGTTTCACTAATTTCAAACACTAATGCAGATCCATCTAATTGATGATGACGTAATAAAGCGACAAGCCAATCAACAAATTCTTTCTTCGCTAACATAGGCTTGGATAACTTAATAAAAAATCGTGTTTTGGGATGCTGTTTGCGATGCTCGACCAGACTAGTTACGGCTTGTGTTATAACCCATTCATCAATCCCTAACATCAAGGCGTCATCAGCAGCATGGTCAATAAAGTCTTCAGCGACAATCAGCTGACCATTCGTCCCCTTCATCCGAACAAGCACATCGTAAAGCTCTTGATCTTTGCCATGCAAGTTTACAATAGGTTGATAATTAAGCACAAATCCATTATTTATTAACGCATCACGGATGTTTTCTTGCCAAAACAGTGCTTCATCATTAGTTGTATCTCCCGCATCAGTTTTAGTCGTTTGATAACGTGTAACACTATTCCCGCCTTTTTTCTGCATTTGCATACAGGCCTTATTAGCACTCTCTAAAATCACTTCCGTTGAAAAACTTTCTGTGATCCGACTAATGCCAATACTACATCGTAAATCAACCATTTTGCCATTAGCGTGGGAAACAAAATCTTCAATAGTTTCTCTATAAGCCTCTGCACGCCGATCAACATAATCATTATCGCCACTAGAAATGATAACAGTGAAAACTTGATCGGAGTATCTCGCTAATAATTCATTATCTTCTAAAATATTACTCAATAATCCAGCCGCTTCTTTCAGTACTTCCTCGCTGGCGGCCAACCCCACATCCTCTTTAATGATTTGAAAGTTATCAAACTCCAAATACAATAATGCAGAAATACCTTTGCCATCACCCGCTTTACTCACTGTAAGGCCAAGGTCATCCATAAAGCGAACGCGACTAAACAAGCCAGTGAGTACATCATAATCCCGTAATAATAATAATTTTTCATCTGGAACTACAGCTTGTTGCGAATTTTCATCACGGATCACTACTTGAATACATTCTTCGCCTTCGATTTCAGCATGAGTAAACTCCACAGTAGCGGGGAAACTGTCACCATCAGCCTTCATACATAACACCGATAACAGCGTGGATTTAGTATTTTTTTGCTCTGAGTACTGCTTCAAAAACGCTTTAAATTTAGCATGATCGTCTAGGGCCACCATATCTAACATCGGTAAACCATCTACATCTTCAGACTCTTCATAACCAAATAAGGCTAAATAAGCTTGGTTTACATAAATATGCATACCTTCGTGCATATAAGCTACTGCATCACGCGAACTATCTAGTAATAATTTTGCCCGCTTTTCACTTTCACGTAAGGCATGTTCATTTCGCCGACTTGATCGGCGTATAAATAAGTTTTTCAACTCCCTTGCCACGGCAAACTTCAAACGTTCAGTGTCATCAAACATCATAATATCTTGTGCACCAAGGTGGTAATAATCTGCCATGTTTTCAATGTTTGTGGCAAGCACAATGCAGGGGATATCTCTTCCCAAGCGGTGTATTAAATTAAGTACATCACGTGGAGAAACGGTAGCCAACGTATCTCGACACAAAACCAAATCCCATGAAGAGTCCATTAATGCCAACTCTAAATTAGCCAACACCTCTTGACGTGCACCCCTGACAGTATGGCCTGCACTTCGAAGTACATTGGTAATGTTATCGGCATCAGTTAATGAATCATCCACCAACATCAATCGTAAAATGCCTTCCGGTCTATCCATGTCTTGCACCTTCTTTTGCTGGAATGTTTGCTTGCTGACCTTCCAGCGCTCGCATTTGACTAGTCATCCATTGATGAACAATCTGATTAAGTTCTGCTGCCGTTTTATTTTGGCTACTAATCACCGGGCCAATGATCAACTTAATAACACTCGGATATTTAATAAAACCGTGCCGTGGCCATGCCTTACCGGCATCATGCGCCACAGGAGTAACGGAGACGCCAGACTCAACGGCAAGCTTCGCACCACCCACCCCAAACCGTCCCATTTGACCCGAAGGGATCCGTGTTCCTTCAGGAAATACTACGACCCAGTAACCCGCCGATAATCGTTTTTTCCCCTGCTCTATGATTTGATTTAATGCTTGCCTGCCAGCGGCACGATCAATAGCAATTGGTTTTAACGAGGCTAAACCCCAACCAAAAAATGGTATCCATAATAATTCACGTTTCAATACCCAAACTTGCGGCGGAAACACGGCTTGTAATACAAGTGTTTCCCATGACGATTGATGTTTACATAAAATAACACTGGCTTGGTCTGAAATGTTTTCTCGTCCTTCAACCTCGTAGCGAACACCACAAATTTTTTCCAACAGCCATAAATTGAGCACAGCCCAACGGCTCACCGCCATGTAGCGCCATTTAAATGGTAAGGGCCATAACAATACGCCAAGTAATGAAAAGACAATCGCTGTCACAACATGAAGAAACACAAACACTAAGGAGCGTAATAACAACATTAGATTGTTGGATCCAGTAATGCATCAACTACTGCAGCTAAATCATCATAAACGGCAACACCTTCGGGTATTGCTTTTGCCGGCATTTTATCGCCCTTACCAGTGCGAACTAAAATCGGCGTGGCGCCGGCAGCTTGGGCTGCTAGAATATCACGTAAAGAATCCCCAACTGCGGGGATATCTTTAAGCGTAATACGTAGTCGACTTGCCAGTTCAGAGAACGAACCATCTTGTGGTTTACGGCATAAATACTCATCTTTAGAACCATGTGGGCAGAATAAGATGGCTTCTATCTTGCCGCCAACTTGCGCTAACATCCGTCGCATTTTGCTATGAATGTGATTGAGCGTTTCAACATCAAGTAATCCACGGCTAATACCTGATTGATTGGTAATGATAATCACTCGATAACCCGCATAATTTAAGCGAGCAATCGCCTCTAAACTGCCTTCAATAGGTTTCCATTCGGCGGGTGACTTAATAAAGTCATCCGAGTCATGATTAATCACCCCATCTCGATCCAGAATTATCAGCGACATGTCGATTCTCTCCTCTTATTCCTGCAAACAGGAAATATCAGCCACACCCAAAAATAATGCTCGTGTTTGATTAAGTAAGGCTAAACGATTATTTCGCACCGCGAGATCATCAGCCATCACCATCACTTGTTCAAAAAAACCATCAACAGTATCTCGCATATCAGCCAAAATGTTTAACACACCGGCATAATCAGCTTGCATTAATAATGGTTCTATCGCCAAGGTAACAGCATGTAATTTTTCAGCTAAGGCGTGTTCTGCTGGTTCAATCAATAAAGCAGAATCAATCGTAGCAACATCACCCTTCGCATGATTTTTACGTAAAATATTGCCAATTCGTTTATTGCCGGCCGCTAGTGCTTCGGCTTGTTCTAACTGACGAAATTCAGCTACTGCATGCAATCTTGCCATAAAGTCTAATGGCCGCGAAGGCTGAACAGCTAATACTGACTCAAACACATCGGCTTTGAATCCTTGATCAGACGTGTAACCACGCAAACGCTCAAATAAATAACGCATCACCTGCGTCGTAACGTCTTGCTCGGTCAAGGTAATATCAAATCCTTGTTGAGCTTGCTCTAATAATAGTACTAAATCAACATCGAGTTTATTCTCAATCACCACACGTAAAGCACCTAAAGCTGCGCGACGTAAAGCAAAGGGATCTTTTACTCCTGTTGGCGGCTGACCGATGCCAAACAGGCCGACTAGCGTATCGAGTTTTTCTGCTAAACTGACGGCTTGACCCGTTTTCGTTTGTGGCAATTTATCACCTGAAAAACGCGGTAAATATTGCTCATCTAATGCTTCAGCGACGTCATGATGCTCGCCATCTAAACGTGCATAATAACGCCCCATAATGCCTTGCAAATCAGGAAACTCACCGACCATTTCCGTAACTAGATCACACTTAGCTAACGAAGCAGCACGTTCTGCTAAGGCGGCATCACCGCCAATTGCATTGGCGATTACCGCAGCTAATTTAGCGACACGAGCAGATTTATCAAATACCGTTCCCAATTTATTTTGGAACACGATGGTTTTTAATTGCGCTTGGCGATCCGCCAAAGGCCGTTTGCGATCGGTAGCCCAAAAAAATGCCGCATCGCTGAGTCTAGGTAAGATAACCCGTTCATTACCCGCAATGACTTGCGCTGGATCACGACTTTCAATATTACAAATAGTAATGAAATAAGGCAGTAATTCACCTGATTTATCACGTACAGCAAAGTATTTTTGATGTTCTTCCATTGAGGAAATCAAGGCTTCTGCCGGTAACTCAAGAAAGCGTTTATCAAATGAGCCTGACAAGGCAACCGGCCATTCTACCAAGCCTGTAACTTCATCTAATAAGTCTTCATTAAGGACTGCTTGACCGCCCAATTGTGTAGCTAATGCTAAGACCTGCCCATGAATAGCAGCACGTCGGGCCATCATATCAACCACCACATGACCTTCTGTTTGTAACTGCGAAGCATAGCTGTGCGCCGAATCAATGCGAATGTTTGCCGGATGGTGAAAACGATGACCGCGACTGTCACGGCCGGAAGATACACCTAATATCTCTGCAGGAATAACTTCATCACCAAACAATAAGACTAACCAATGTACGGGGCGAACAAATTCACCTGGCAATGTTCCCCAGCGCATGCGTTTTGGAATAGGTAAGTCATTCAGCGATTGCTGCAAAATATTAACAATCAAACTAGCGGTATCAGCGCCTTTTTGTTGTTGCTTAAAAACTAACCATGTTCCTTTGTCCGTTTCCAATTTTTCTAAATCATCAACCGTTGCGGCGCATGAACGAGCAAAACCTTGTAAGGCTTTTGTGGGATTACCATCATCATCAAACGCGGCTGAAATAGCAGGACCACGGCGCTCAACCAAGCGATCTTGTTGGCGAATAGCTAAACCATCAACTATCACTGCCATCCGACGGGGTGCCGCATAACAACGAATGGCACTAAAACTCAATTCTGCTTTTTCTAAACCTTGTTTAATACCCGTTTCAAATGCGTGAATGAGTTTTTTCAGTGCTTTTGGTGGTAACTCTTCGGTACCTAATTCAATCAATAAATCGCGCCTATCTGTCATGTCACTC
>Ga0105053_10007898_pt1 | contig 14015 bp, 12 predicted proteins | sample BON01_FD_78093 | JGI IMG/M metagenome (GOLD analysis project Ga0105053, IMG submission 78093) | Freshwater microbial communities from Lake Bonney liftoff mats and glacier meltwater in Antarctica - BON-01 | ecosystem: Environmental > Aquatic > Freshwater > Ice > Glacier meltwater | place: Lake...
ATTTCTTTTTGATCATTTCCTTTGATCTCTCGTACGTTCTGCCAACTTCCATTGTGCATGATCTGAAGTTTAAACTCAGGCAAAACGAGTAAATTTGTTACTAGGTTCACATCAATTCTTACGATTTCAGTAGCGCCTGGCAATCGAACCATTAGCCAGCTGGATTCATCTTCCGAATTACTCTTCCAGCTACTTGATAGATCTGTTTTTCCATCAATTGCTTTTTCAGGATTGAATCCTTCTTGGGAAGAACTAGCACTCGCTGTACCGGTCATCGACAGGTTGTTTTGCTGCGCATTTACCGTGCTGATAGAGCTTATCCAAAAGGCAAAGACGACTAATTTGCTGTAAGTGTATTTCATTTTCGCTTATCTGTTTTCTTGTATCTGATAGGTTTCCCCTGGCTCAATCTCAAAGAAATAACCTTTCATTGCTTTATCCCAAGCTAATTCACCTTGGGCAACTCCATCTTCTATCATACTATAAGAATCCCCTGCTTGACTTGGTGTTTTGATTACTGCGTGGGAGTCTCCATCAGGAAAGCTAAAGTCATAATCCTCTCCCTTGAAATTCAAAGGAAAATAATAAAGGTACAGTCTGTTATTCTTGCGAAGTACAATGCAATCCTTCCCACCTATAAATACTGGAAATTTATCATCTGGGAAATTGTAATCAGTATAGGTTTTTTTGCTCCTAACTGCTTAAATAACTGGACTGGTTTTGCTGCTTAAAACTAGGAACAAAATGATCGAAGAACTAATCAAAAATCCTAGGTGTAGTCGTTCCTACAATCAGCAGACAGTTTTGGTCAAATTCTATATCGGGAATTGAAAATGTTGCCTATGATAAAGGGTATAAAGTCATGATTTTCCAGTCAGCTGAGTCATTCCAGAAAGAAGTTGAAATTGTAGAAACATTTGCCAATAGTAGAGTGGACGGAATTTTAATAGCCTTGTCCAAAGAAACTACTTGCTACAACCACATTCAACGTATCATGGACAGAGGTATTCCTGTGCTTCTTTTTGAAAGAGTTTGCTCGGAGATTAATTCTTCGAAGGTGATAACTGATGATTTTAACGGATCCAAGGAAGTAGTCCAGCATTTGATAGATAAAGGGAAACGAAAAATAGCCTATCTCAGCGGGCCCATGTCTCTGGGAGTATGTGAAAACCGTCTGAATGGATTCAAGCAGGCTCATAAAGACAACCTTCTTACGTTTGACCAAAATCTTATTATGGAAATCAGTGAGTTCACGTATGAAGCCGCTGAAAAAGCCTTCACTGATCTTTGGGAAAGCGAGGTAAGACCTGATGCCCTATTTTGCTTTGCAGACATTTTGGCTATTGGTGCATTAGGAGCAAGCAAAAAGTTAGGAATCAGAGTGCCTGAGGATTTGGCAATAGCTGGATTTGGCAAGGATGATATTAGCAGATTCGTGAACCCATCTCTTACCACTATGTCTCAACCCTCATTCGAAATGGGCCAGTTGGCGGCAAATTTACTATTAGAAGAAATTAATTCTGAAGAAGATGATCATGAACCTCACCATAAAACCTAAATTGATAATCAGAGAGAGCACTTGATTGGGAAACCATTTAGCATCCTAAATCATCACTTTCAAAGTAGTTTCTTACCTTAAGAAACAAGGTTCACATGGAAGTAATGGCAATACGCAAATTACGTTGATGTTCTAGGATGAAATAGTCCTGCTAATTCAAAAGACCATAGCTGTGCTATTCTGAATTGAACAATAAGTTGATTTTTCGAAAAACTGGGGAATGGTATACATATCAATCCTGTGAATAGGATCATATAAGTTGACTGCATAGGAATGGATTTTAAGTTAGGCTGTTATTTTTTAAACCCTAGTCAAACTCATATCTACTTATATTTCAATATAATGTGCGAGAGATAGATGATAAAATATTGACCCATAAACTATCATTTGTACTGATTGTATGCAAACCAATGCTTCTAACAAGACAAAGACTGCAATAGGCCAATTAGCCAGTTAAGTCATCCACTCTACCCTCGTAATCGAACTGCAAGTCTTCGTGCAATCCAGAAATGAGCTTAACCGCTTTCCCCAATTGCATTTGATAAATATTATCTAAAACCTGATTTCTATGTCTTAGAAAGCCATATTCCTTCAGCTTTTCGCAGAAAAATAAAAGAACTTCTATCTGATCCGTTTTGACTTTACTCAGCTTGAGCAGTTTGTTCATTTTGCGACGAAGTTTTTGCGCAGCTTTCTTGGCATAGTAAGAATGATCTCCTCGCGACACTTGAAAATCCGTTTCTAGTTCTTCCTGTACCATTTCCAAATACAATGCAGGATTATCCTTCTCGTTTAGTTTAAAAAATAGATAGGACTTATTGTCCCTGCTGAATTTGCTTAAATCCGTCACCAAATCAATCAATTCCTTCTCATTGAGATAGCTGAGTTCTTTCTTGAGTTGCGCGAGACTTGGGATTTTCATACTGCAAGTTAAAGCATGCCTTATGTTTTTGCTAAAATCCTGACCGTCGAAATGAATCTTCTTGAATAAGTTGGAGAACTTCTACTTATTAGCCTATCCCTAGTTCTATGAAAGAAATTCAGTCCATCATCCAAGCGTATGAAACCTTCCTAACAGAAGGCAAAAAAGTAGCTTTGGCAACCGTTGTGCAAGTGGACGGATCAGCTTACCGTCGTCCTGGAGCTCGAATGTTGGTTTCCGAAGACGGGGAATTGACTGGTGCAATCAGTGGAGGATGCTTGGAGGGTGATGCGCTTCGCAAAGCTCAAACGGTAATCTTCCAGCAAAAATCTATGCTAGTCACCTATGATACTACGGATGAAGATGATCAGAAATTTGGCGTGGGTTTGGGCTGCAATGGAATTATACATGTATTAATAGAACCTATTGATTATCAAAATACTATAAACCCCATTGAATTGCTTAAAATCGCAATTCAGAATCGGGTGTTTTGTAGATTAATCACAGTTTTTTCCGTAAAATATTCAAAACAGGAACAGATTGGAACAAAGATTCTGCTCAAGGAGAATCAGGTGATCGGTGATAAAGAATGTCTGGAAAAATCACTTTGGATACAGATTCAGCATGAGTTAAAAGCGAGTGATTCTAAACATCATATAATTCGTACCTACGAAACTTTTGATGATGTACAGGTATTCATAGAATCAATCAAACCAACGATTCGGATATTGCTTTTCGGAGCAGGAAATGACACAGTGCCTTTGGCCAGGATGGCCGACATCCTGGGTTTGGAAGTAATAGTAATCGACGGTAGAAAAAACTTGGCGACAACACAGCGCTTTCCTTCCGCAATGAAAATCATAACAGGTTCTGGAGATGAAGTCGTGGAGCAATTGGAAACGGATATTAACACTGCAGCACTTTTGATGACTCATAATTTCGAATATGAGGCACAGGTTTTGGAAGATTTGATGCCTATGGGTTTGCCTTATGTGGGTATTTTGGGGCCAAAGAAAAAGTCTGAAAAACTAATTGAAAAGTTAGTGAACAAAGGAATTACTGTAAATCAAGCGACTATCTATTCTCCTATGGGCTTAGATATTGGTGCCGAGGGTTCTGAAGAGATTGCTTTGTCCATTTTAGCGGAGGTGAAAGCGGTTTTGGCTAAAAAACAAGCTACCTTTCTGCGGAATAAGATCGGCCCCATACACGAAGAAAATCAATGAAGACAGGAATCATCATACTAGCAGCAGGAGAATCAACAAGACTTGGCTACCCAAAACAAATCGCCAAATTCAAAGAAAAAACGTTACTTCAGTTGGCCATAGATGCCGCAAATGACTGTAAAGCAGACAAGCGTGTATTGGTTCTTGGCGCAAACCGTGATGAGATCAAGAAGACCTTTCCAGGTGCTAGCATTCCAAATATCCCTAATCAGCACTTCGAAAAAGGCATGGCTTCCAGCATCAAAGTTGGTCTTGAATACATGCTCAAATTCGATCAACCTGATCAGGTAATTATTATGCTTTGTGATCAGCCTTTCGTGGATGCAAAGATTTTAAATAAACTTATCGCCACTCAGAAGAAAGAATCCAAAGGCATCGTCGCCTGTGCGTATTCCAAAACGATAGGAGTGCCTATACTTTTCAGCAAAGCCTATTTCAAGGAATTGATGGAGTTGACTGGTGACGAAGGAGCTAAGAATATTGTACTTGCTAATGAGGATGATTCAGTAACTGTAGCCTTCCCAAAAGGCAAAGTTGACATTGATACTGAAGAGGATTTAAGAGACTTGAATCTGTAGGTTTTTTCACTCGTGAAGCAACGTTTGATAATATAAAACCTGCCGCAAAGGCGCAACATTCGGCTAACCTTTATCTTTAAGACCTTGAAGGTTTTGAAGTAAATCTGCCTATCAACGACTTAACTAGAAAATGCCCTTGATTTGGTAGCGTTCTTGTAATTACAATTATTCTTTGTTTGGGGAATCTATTTTTAATTCTCCGAAGTTTAAGATGGCTAAAAGCTAAATAAGTGCGCCTTTGCTCCACTGTGGGAGATATATTATCCCCGCAACTCCCCCACCACTTTCTCCACCCAAACCACAGCATCCAACACATCCTGCTCCGTCGTGTTCCTACCCAAGCTGAACCGAATCGAAGCTCTTCCCAGATCTGCATCCAAACCCATTGCCTGAAGTACGTGTGACGGTTTGGGGGAAATGCTGGTGCAGGCTGAACCTGAACTCACGGCTACTTTCTGGCAAATTCTCCGAAGTAAATCCTCACCTTCTACTCCTCCAAAAGCTATGTTCGTAACATGTGAAAGCCTTTGATGACTTCCGGTCAAAAAAGTTTCTGATATCTTCAAAATACTGGTTTCCAGTAGCTCACGTAGTTTTTCTAAACGCTTTGATTCTTCAATCATTACGGAAATTCTCAACTCAGCTGCCTTTCCAAAACCCACAATAGCAGGAACATTCAGCGTACCGCTTCGAAACCCTTTCTCATGTCCTCCGCCGTGAATCTGAGCGAGTGGCTTGGGTAACGAGTGATTATGCCTGATATGAAGCGCACCAATACCTTTTGGCCCGTAAAGCTTATGTGCTGAAATAGCCATCATGTGGATTCCAGCTAAAGAAACAGGAATCTTACCGGCAGCCTGGACAGCATCCGTGAAAAAAATAATATTGTTTGCTTCAGCAATTTCCGCAATCTCAGCAATGGGATGAACGACTCCAGTTTCATTATTTGCCCACATCAAGCAAATCATTTTTGTGTAAGGAAGAATCCTGGACTCAAGCAATTCAAGATCTATATTCCCATGATTGTCAACTGGTAAGCGAGTCACTTCCGCCCCACTTTCTTCAATGGATTTGATCGTGTCCAACACCGCTTTATGTTCGGTTTGGCAGGTAATGTAATGCTGCTTTTCTCCTTTATATAAATCAAAAGTCCCCTTGATAGCGAGGTTAATTGCTTCGGTAGCTCCTGAGGTAAAAATGATTTCCTTAGGCTGACCTCCAATTAAATTGGCTACTTGCTCCCTCGCCTCATCAACTGCATTTTCAGCTACCCAACCATGCGCATGTGATTTACTGGATGCATTCCCAAAATTCTCACCAAACCAAGGAATCATGGCTTCAATCACTTCAGGAGCGCAAGGGGTAGTCGCATTGTAATCGAGGTAAATGGGGTAATTCATGTTTTTATGTTTATTCGAATTGATGCCAGTAAACTTACTTTATTTTGTTTAAAGGCTGGAAGAGCAAGGCCGGACTGCAGGAGGCGAAGACGGGTGACCGAAGAAGCCTCAAGAGTAATTTTTGTCCGATTCTAGCCTGGTTTTATGTTCTTTAATTACTGAAAATCAGATAATTATAAAATATCACACAGAATCTACTGCATGAGTTTCAAAGCATAGAGTTTAGTCATTCTAATAAAAATAGAGGATTATATTCAATTGGTATCTATTGCTAATAAACTCGATCAGAACAATCTACCTGTCATTTTGAAAATATCAATTCTAACAAGAATTCATTAATTTCAAGCATGCAAGAAACCTGGACACTCGAATTACCCAAATCTCTAAAACCTCTTTCTGATCAAGTCAAGGTTGTATTGGCAGAAAATGAGAAAGACTTGGGCATTTTCCTTTCCTACTATTTCAAGAAAGAAGGTGCACTTGCTGAGAAAGTGAATCTTCGTTCTGAGATCAATCTGAAAGATCAAACCTCAGGAGATTTCGAATTAGAATTTGACTTGGTTCATTTCAATGCCTGTCTGGCAATTCACGAACAAAAGCGGGATACGATTAAAATTACTTTTGAGATTGAAGATAAAAAGCTAAATCTGAAAGGTCCCTATTGGCCTGAACGGGAGATGGATGAAATTTAGACATTAGTCGCAAGATACTAGTATCAAGATTTAAGTGTTTAGACTTGACTAGTTAGAATCAAGAGCTAAGATTCTAGAATTACCTCACCAAGAACTTTTGCAAAATAAACCGCTTGGGAAAAAGAAAACCTCCCAGAATTTCTGAGAGGTTTCACTGATTTGATTCTTAAGTCTTGGATCAAATATCTAACGTCTAAAATCTAGTGTCATGATACTTATGTCTAAAGTCTAGCTACTCTTTTATGCTCTCTTTATCTTCAAATTAATATCCTGAAACTCTTTCTGGTCAATAAATGGCTGACTTCGAAGTCTTCGCTGTGTTGCACTGAATATAGCATTTGCGATAGCTCCCCCAGTTGGTGGTAAGCAAGGTTCGCCTAGTCCTGTAGGGTCATAGCCACTATCCAAATAATAAGTATCTACTTCTGGAACTTCCTTCATCCGAATCAAGCGATAGGTATCAAAGTTTGTTTGTGTTGGCAATCCACCTTCGAAAGTCAGGTTTCCATACATTGCGTGTCCCATACCATCGACCACACCACCGCGAACTTGATGATTTGCTCCCGTAGGGTTTACAACCATTCCACAGTCAGTGACCACATGAATTTTCTTCAAAGTTGGAGTTCCGTTTTCAATCTCAATATCAGCAACTTGAGCCACGTAGGTTCTATGAGAGAAATAAACAGAAATTCCCTGCTTTATGTTCGGATTTTTGCCCCAATTTGACTTCTCCGCAGCTGTTTTGGTCACGGCAATCATGCGATCTACATTGTATTGTAACTCACCTCCTACTGGATTTGCTTTAGCTTTTTCAAAGAGTTCAAGTCTGAATTCAACTGGATCTTTTTTTGCAGCAGTAGCAACTTCGTCCAGGAAGGACTGCTCAGCATAAGCTAAAAAATTTGTAATCGGTGCGCGCCAGGCATTCGTGGTAATCGATGATTCATAATTGATACTTTCGACCAACACATTATCCACTGCACCAGCTGGGAAATTATTTTCTCTAGTGCTATTTCCCGAATTCATTCCTACACCGCGCAGTTTGTAGCCAGTCATATTTCCTTCTGCATCCAGTGCTGCTTCGAATTTATATCGTACCGCAGGTCGATAAGCTCCACCGGTCAGATCATCTTCCCTACTCCATGTTAATTTCACCGGAGCATTCATCATTTTGGAAACATGTACAGCTTCAGCTACGTAATCTGCTCGAAGTCTTCGTCCAAAACCGCCTCCTAAGCGAGTGATTTCTACCGTAATATTCTCAGGAGCAATTCCTGAAACTTCTGCTGCTTCACTTCTAGCTCTTTCGGGAGTTTGTGTTGGCCCGATTAGTTCTACCGAATTTTCCTTGACATGAGCAAAGAAATTCATTGGCTCCATAGGTGAATGCGACAAGAAAGGACACTGATATTCCGCAGTTATCACTTGTGCAGCATTTTTGAACGCTACATTTACATTGCCATCTTCCCGCTTCACTTCTGCTTTCCCATTGGCTATTAAGTCCTTGAAAATCTCATCGTGATCAGCAGAACTTTCCACTTTTCCGTCCGCTTCATATTCCACCTTTAAAAGCTTCTTAGCTTTCATGAGAGGCCAAGTTGAAGTTCCTACGACTGCAACACTATTCTCAAAAGTCACCACATCTTTGACTCCAGCTACCTTTCTGGCGGCAGCATCGTCAATAGATTTGATTTTCATTCCAAAAGGAGCACGTTGAATCATCGCATGAAGCATGCCTTCCCGGTAAAAGTCGAGTCCGAAAAGTGGCTTTCCCGTTAAAATGGCAGTATTATCAACATTCTTTACCGGTGTACCAATAATTTTAAAGTCCTTTTTATCCTTTAAAGTAATTTCTTCAGGAGCGGTTAAAAGTGCCGCTTCGTTTGCGACTTCACCATAGCCAATTTTCTTTCCACTGGCTTTGTGATATATAACACTTTCTGAAGTAGTCAATTCCTCTGCGGGAACTTCCCATTTCTTTGCGGCAGCAGCTACCAAAAGATACTTTGCTGTAGCTCCAGCTTTGCGTAGTCGATCCCACGAGTGCGGCATCGCTCCTGATCCACCAGTCAATTGGCGTTCGAACTTGTCTGTATCTAAATTTGCCTGAAGAACTCTGACTTTGCTCCAATCCGCATCCAATTCTTCGGCTACGACCATAGGAAATGAAGTCTTAATATTTTGCCCTAATTCGGGATTCGGCGAGTAGATCACGATATCACCAGTAGGTGAAATGGATAAGAAAGCATTGAAATTCTTGGCTTGACCCAAAATCTCCTCGGTGCTGAGAACTTTCATTTTTGGTGAGTCGCAACTCATCCAATTGAAGCCTATAAATAATCCTCCCGCCGTGGTTCCGGCGATTTTCAGAAAGTCTCTTCTGTTGGGTTTGGTGAGTGTAGCCATGATTATTTAAGGTTTGCAGCCATCGCAACGGCTTCTCTGATTTTATGATAAGTGCCGCAGCGGCAAATATTTCTATTAGTAGCATCCTCGATTTCTTCCATTGTTGGGGTAGGATTTTTTTCTAGAAAAGCCGCAGCATTCATGATCTGACCCGCTTGGCAATAACCACATTGGGGTACATCTACTTCCTCCCAAGCCTTTTGCAGCGGATGATCTCCATCTTTGGAAAGTCCTTCGATAGTTGTGATTTCGTCCTCAGTCACACTGGCTGCTGGTGTGATACATGAGAATATTGCTTCTCCATTCCTATGAACTGTACAAGCGCCGCATTGTGCGATGCCACATGAGTACTTGGTTCCGACTAGTCCTAGATGGTCTCGAAGCACCCAGAGCAGAGGGGTATCTTCTTCTACATCAACAGATTGAGATTTTCCGTTAACTTTTAGATTTATAATTGCCATGGGCTTAATTGATTAATTTTTGTCAGATTAAGATAAAGATAATCAGAGGACTAGAGAAACCGACTATAAAAAATCTAGGTGGGTTGGAATAAATCTATCTCCCGCTCCGGACTATTGTGCACTGGGTGTAGCGATGAAATTGTTACTCAATCTCATCTTTGTAATAATCTTTGTGTTGTCAGAATCCTTACTAATAAATAATTATTAAGCCCCGTTAGTAATGACACGAACGGAGGTCTAGGATGACAGGCACATCAGTGTCTGGAACCAAATTATTTGTGTCACTTCGTACTTATTGGCTAATCTCTGGAATCAATGTGTTTGTTTTCTTGATTTTCGCACCTTTTAAACAATTTTAGAGTTAAACCACATTAGTTTGACCAACAGCTATTATAGCTCACCTATGCTCAAGTTTTTATTCAAAACACTGAAAATTCTAATGCTTACCATACTTACTATTGTTATTCTCTTCATTGTGGTTACCGTATTATTCGTAACATTAAGTCCTCAGTTTGGCGGTAGTTCTTCCAAACAGAAAGTGGCTCAATTCGAGAAGCTGGACTATTTCGAAGACGGGAAATTCAGTAACCTTATGCCTACGAATATGGACATGGATTTCAAAGAAGCAATTAAGATGCTTCCTGAATTTTTCAAAAATGATCCCAGCCGAAGACCTGATTTTGAATTGCCTATTGTGCATAGGGATTCTTTGGAATTGGTAAAAAATGATCATTCCACACGCTTAGTTTGGTTTGGACATTCTACTTTTCTGCTACAAATCGATGGTAAAAACATTCTTATCGACCCGATGTTCGGAGAAGTTCCTGCCCCTAACGCACTTTTGGGCAAAAAGCGTTATAGCAAGGAATTACCGATTGACGTCGAGAAACTTCCTCAAATTGACATGATCTTCATGTCTCACGATCACTACGATCATCTGGACTATGGGTCCATTCAGAAATTGAAGGATAAAACAAAGGCTTTTTACATGCCTCTAGGAATGGGAGCGCACTTTGAAGAATGGGGAGTAGCTTCTTCCAAAATTCACGAGTTGGGCTGGTGGGATGAGATTCAAGCGGGTGGCTTACTCCTTGCATTGACGCCTGCCCGTCATTTTTCAGGTCGAGGTTTAAATGATCGTTTTGCTACGCTTTGGGGATCCTGGGTGATCCAAGGTGAAAATGACAATATCTACTTCAGTGGTGACAGCGGATACGGTCCGCACTTCAAGCAAATCGGGGAAAAGTATGGCCCATTCAACTTTGCAATGATGGAATGTGGTCAATACAATGAGCGCTGGACGGATATACATATGGTGCCTGAGGAGACTGCCCAGGCAGCAAAGGATATTAATGCCGCCGTATTTATGCCAATCCATTGGGCGGCATTTACGCTTGCCATGCACGCATGGAGAGATCCCATAGAGCGAGTGATGGTCAAAGCAAAAGAAATAAACCAACCTATTTTTGTTCCTGAGATCGGACAATTCATCGAGCTGGATAAAAATCTTGTGACCACGCGCCAATGGTGGTTAGAGCCATCTGCGCCGTCTAATCAAATGATTTCCAAACAGTAGAAATCAAAATATTAGTCATTTCAGTCGCCTTTTCCCTAATTCTAAATCAGGTTCTAGAAAAATCACTCTTTAAGAATGGGAATTTTTTGAGGCATTTTCCCTAATTTGACATTTTAAAATTTATCACGAAATAACCTAAAAAACCTATGCCCCAGACTATCATAGCTGCCATCGTGGGAACCGGATTTATCGGTCCTGCTCATTTAGAAGCACTTAGAAGAATCCCTAATATCCAGGTGACAGGCCTTGTAGAAGTAAATCAGGAAGTGGCGGATGCTAAAGCCCAAGAGCTTGGAATCCCGAATGCCTATACTTTTGATAATATGCTAAAGGATGACAGCATCGATGTAGTACACATTTGTACGCCTAATTTCCTTCATTTTCCGCAGGCAAAAGCGTGTATGCTAGCCGGTAAACATGTCGTGTGCGAGAAGCCTTTATCAGTGACCGTAGAAGAAGCTGAGGAGCTTGTTGCATTGGCAAAAGAAAAAGGATTAATCAACGCAGTACACTTCAATCTTCGCTATTATCCTATGGTTCGCCAGATGAAAGTAATGCGTGAAAAAGGTGAACTAGGAGAAGTTTATTCCGTGATGGGTTCTTACCTACAGGATTGGCTTTTCTTTAAAACCGACTACAGCTGGAGATTGGATCCTAAGCAATCAGGTGGATCAAGAGCAGTAGCAGATATCGGTTCTCACCTCTTGGACATGACCGAATATGTGACTGGTTTGAGAATCACGGCTGTTATGGCTGATTTCTCTACTGTATTTCCAAAACGTTTAAAGCCTCTGAAAGCTGTAGAATCTTTCTCTGGAAAAAAGCTAGATCCGTCAGATTACCAAGAGTATGATGTGACTTCTGAGGATTATGCAACTATTCTTCTTCGCTTTGACAATGGTCGTACAGGTTCTATCACTGTAAGCCAAATCAATGCAGGACGTAAAAATCGTCTGAACATTGAGGTTTCTGGTTCTAAGTCCAGCTTTGAATTCAATGCCGAAAAGCCAAATGAACTTTGGATAGGTAAGAGAGAGACTGCAAACTCCATTTTGATGAAAGATCCTGCCCTAGTGGATGAAGGAGCACGTTCATTGGTAAGCTTCCCAGGAGGTCACCAAGAAGGCTTCCCAGATACTTCAAAGCAGCTTTTCAAGGAAGTGTATGCAGCAGTGAGAGAAGGCAAGCAGCCTGAGTCTCCTACTTTCCCAACTTTCGCAGACGGCTTGAGAGAATTGATCATCGGTGATGCGATTGTAGAAAGTAATGAGAAAGAGGGTTGGGTGACGATTTAGGAAGATGGCTGGATGAAGGATGTCAGATGACCGACGTTACATTATTTTCAGCATCTTAACTTTTCTCACACGGTTGAGATTTAATGTTTTGGGAATACTCTTTTACCCATGAATTAACATTTATGATGAAAGTACATCCGACATTATTGTCCTCCAAAAGACTTTCTGTTTTCATAAAAAGTTGTATTTTCAACCTAAACTAAAACAACAACACAATGAACTTGAAAAGAAGCTTTTTAGCCTTTGCTCTACTCGCATTTGTAGGGTTTGCAGCTAATGCACAAGAGAAACCTAGCCCAGCCAAAACTACTGAAGGAACGGTAGGTGATGCTAAAATCACAATTAATTACAGCAGTCCAGCAGTAAAAGGACGTACAATCTGGGGAGACTTGGTTCCTTTGGGCGAAGTATGGAGAGCTGGTGCCAACGAGGCAACTATCTTCACTACGACTAAAGATATTATGGTACAAGGCAAAAAACTTGCTGCAGGTACGTACAGCTTCTTCATTGTCCCTGGCGAAACTGGTTCCACTATGATTTTCAACAAAACTGCTAAGCAGTGGGGCGCTTTCGACTACGACAAGGCTCAAGATGCACTTAGAGTTGATGTTCCTTCTGGACAAGGTTCTACGATGGAAGAGCGTTTGGTTTACGAAGTAAAACCATCCAGCTTCGAAATCAGATGGGAATATGGAAAAGCTTCTGCTACGTTGAGCAAGTAATATCTTAAACAGAATGTTTCAAAAGCCGCGGGGATCTGATCCTCGTGGCTTTTTTAGTTCTAATGCGTTTCGAGTTGATAACTAAGACCACCAAAGCAAACCAGAGATCTTCGAGTTATTACAAAATTCGGCGTCCTTGCTGTTCTACTCCTGAGGATGGACTTGAAGGCCAAATTTATATAAGGGAGAAAAATCTTGCACTCCTATTTATATGTAGTCTAATCAACTTGCAGCCTCACTTTCTACAGAACCTTGCTTTCTTCTTTTAATTAGTTTAACAAGCTCAAACCAACTGGTTGATATAAATCCAATCAAAATACAAGTCATTAGTTGTAGCAAATTCAATTTTTCAAATTTGAAAAAGGCAGTCAAAGGCTGGATATAAAGTATCAGCCCAACGATGGCTATGGTTATAAAAATGATGTATAAAACCAAATTATTTTTATACCCAAACGTAGTGAAAATGGAATAGTAAAATGAGCGGTTTATCAAGGTAAGGAATATGTTAGCTACGATTAATACAGTAAAAGTCATTGTGCGAGTCAGTGCTTCATCGTAGCCACTTATGACAGAATATTGATATACAAATAAAGTCCCTGCCGTAATCACTGATCCCTGTAAAATACTGACAGATAGTTCTTTCCAATTAAAAAAAGTCGATGTCAACGCTTTAGGCTTCTTCGACATCGTGTTCTTTTCCATAGGTTCATTTTCATATATAATTGAGCAGGTTGGCCCCATTATTATTTCCAGAAAGATAATATGGATAGGCGAAAAAATGTTGGGGTAAATCCAGCCTAAAGCCAAAGGAATGAATACGGTCAGGATAATCGGGATGTGAATGGATATAATGTATTGAATAGCTTTTTTCAGATTGGTATATATCTTTCTGCCCATAGCTATGGCATCAACCATCTTAGACAAATCATCTTCCAACAAAATCAATGAAGCGGCTTGCTTAGCTATTTCTGTTCCTTTTTTCCCCATCGCTACTCCAATGTGTGCCGCTTTTAAGGCTGGCCCATCATTGACTCCGTCACCAGTCATTGCCACGATTTGCTGATTGGATTTCAAGGCATTGATTATTTTTAATTTGGCTTCCGGAAACATACGGGTAAAAATATTCGTCTCCGTTACGCAAGTTTGCAACTCATCCTCGGGTAACTGCATCAACTCATC
>Ga0105053_10007901_pt1 | contig 14013 bp, 10 predicted proteins | sample BON01_FD_78093 | JGI IMG/M metagenome (GOLD analysis project Ga0105053, IMG submission 78093) | Freshwater microbial communities from Lake Bonney liftoff mats and glacier meltwater in Antarctica - BON-01 | ecosystem: Environmental > Aquatic > Freshwater > Ice > Glacier meltwater | place: Lake...
ATAGTTTCTTCACAGAAGCCGCTCCTTGTTCGTTCCGGACTCAACACCCAGGAACGTAGACGGGGAGCGGCTTCTGTGACCACACCCCTGTCATTTCCACCCACACAAACGACAGAAGAGCCATATTTCTCCTTGTTGGTGTTCACGAGTGTTCGTGTTCGGTGTTCGTTCGGGGATGCGTCGAATCAGCGCTCAAGTGGAACAAATCACAGACCGCTGGGCCGGAGCGTCTTCTCGATCAGCGCGGCGATCCAATCGACCGACAACGCAACGAGCGCGGTCATGACCGCGCCCGTGATCAGCACCAGGTCTCTACTGAGCTTCAACCCGGCACTGATGGTGGTTCCCAAACCTCCCCCTCCGATCAGGAAGGCGAGTGCAGCCATCCCGACGGTGATCACGAGCGCGGTACGCACACCGGCGAGGATCACGGGGATGGCCAAGGGGAGCTCGATCTGTCGAAGGGCCTGGCGTTTGGTGAGGCCCATGCCACGGCCGGCTTCGATGACGTTCTGGTCGACCTGTTCGAGGCCGACCATGGTGTTGCGCAGCACCGGCAGCAGGGTGAACAACGACAGCGCCCAGATGGTGGTCCACGGACTGCTTCCGAGCCAGGCATAGGCCAGCACGAGCAGTCCGAAGGCGGGGATTGCCTGGCCGGAGGTGGCGACCGCGAGGATCGGAATCCCGGCCCGCTTGTACTTCGGGCGGGTGAGCAGGATGCCGAGCGGCACAGCCATCAAGATGGTGAACACCGTCGACCACAAGGTGAGCGACAGATGCTGTTCGAGCTGCGGGCGCAGGTTGCGGTCCCAGTCGAGCGCCCGCTCGTCCTGGAAGATCTTGTCGGCACTCTGGTTGTAGAGGTACAGCGCGATGGCACCACCGATCACGATGATCGGCGTGATGAACAGCCCGGCGTTCGACTTGATCAGCCGCAGTCCAGGCGGCAGCTCCGAGTTGCTGTTCGAGTCCAGAGCGGCATCAGCGGGATCGGCGGCGTGCACCTCGTCGAGTTCGGCGACTTCGATGGGGACGTCGTGTAACTGTGATGTCATCAGTGGCCCGCCCCCGATCCGTCGGTATCGGCCAGCGCCGCCTCTTGGACAGCCAATTTCTCGTAGTGCTTCTTGGCCTGGCTGCGCAGGCGCTTCAGCACGTCGGCAAGCACTTCGATGTCGAGGATGCCCTGGCAGCGGCCCTTGCCGTCGACGACGACCGCTTGCCCGGCGTTCGACAGCAGCATCTCTTCGAGTGCGTCGTGCAGCGTGGCGTTCGGCTCGACGGTGGCCATCACCGACGGACCAGACTGCGACAGCGGCGTGGCGGTGTCGGCGAGATGCTGGTCGTTCACCCAGCGGATCGGGCGCTGTTCACTGTCGAGCACCAGCATCCACTTCTCGGGCGACGAGTCGTACAGTCGCTGCGCGTCCTCGCGGGAGGTGTCGACACTGACGATAGGCCAGTCGACCGACAGCTGCAGATCGCGGACCCGCTCGAAGTTCAGGCCCTTCAGCGTGGAGCCCGAACCGATGAAGTCGCTCACGAAATCGTCGACCGGGTAGGCCAGAATGCGCTCCGGCGTATCGAACTGGCGGATCACCGATTGCTCGCCGAGGATGGCGATGCGGTCACCCATCTTGATGGCCTCGTCGATGTCGTGGGTGACGAACACGATCGTCTTCTTCAACTCGCCCTGCAAGCGCAGGAACTCGTTCTGCAAACGGTCGCGGGTGATGGGGTCGATGGCACCGAACGGTTCGTCCATCAGCAGCACGTCGGGGTCGCCGCCGAGCGCACGAGCCACGCCCACTCGCTGCGCCTGGCCGCCGGAGAGCTCCTTCGGGTACCGGTCGCGATACAGGATCGGGTCGAGCCCGGTGATCTCCAGCAGTTCGTCGACTCGCGCCGCGATCTTGGCCTTGTCCCAGCCGAGCAGCTTCGGCACGGTGGCGATGTTCTGGGCGATGGTCTGGTGCGGGAACAGACCGATCTGCTGGATGACGTAGCCGATCTTGCGACGGAGCTCATCGGCGTTGACCGTGGTGACGTCGTCGCCGTCGAAGATGATGCGACCCGATGTTGGCTCGATCATCCGGTTGATGAGGCGCAGCGTGGTGCTCTTCCCGCAGCCTGACGGGCCGACCAGCACGAGGATCTCGCCCTTGGGGACGCTCAGGTCGAGGTCGGCAACGGCGGGGATGTCGGATCCCGGGTACACCTTGCCGACACCTTGGAGCTGGATCATCGGCGCCGGCGCGTCGTCGTCGAGCGCAGCAGTGGCGAGGGGCGAATACGAGGTGGTGTTGTGGGTGACGCTCATGATCGGAGACCTTTCGACGTCGTAAACCGACGCAGGAGGGTGAAGAAGAAGTCGGCGACGAGCGCCAGTACGATGGTGAAGACCACACCGGTCCACATGCGCTCGACCGAGGTGACGTCGGGGAAGCGCTGCAGGCCGTCGTTGACGTAGCGGCCGAGGCCAGTGCCGCCGACGAGCGGGGCGATGGCGGCGATGCCGACGTTGAGGAGCGTCGCCACCCGGATGCCGGTGAGGATGATCGGCCAGGCGAGCGGCAATTCGATCTTGAGTAGCCGTTGGCTGGCGTTGAGGCCCATGCCCTTGGCCGACTCGATGACGGCCCGGTCGACGTCTTCGAGGCCGATGATGGTGTTGCGCAGGATCGGCAGGATCGAATACATCGTGAGCGCGATGATCGGCCCGCGGTCGCCGATCCCGATGGCCGGGATCGAGATGAAAATGGCGAACAATGCCAGCGACGGGATCGTCAGCATGATCGAGGCGAATCCGAGAATCGCACCCCGCAGGGCATGCACCCGATGCACGAGCACGCCGAGCACCACCGAGATGCTGATCGCGAACAGCATCGACAGCGAAACCAGCTGCACGTGTTCGACCACGCGCTCGAAGATCGGAGACCAGCCTTCGGCGTCGGACATCCATGTCCACCAGCTCGAGTAGGCATCGGGGTCGAAGACGAGCGCCGGAAGGCGGCCGATGCCGGTGAAGAGCACCTCGAAACCCTCGAGCACATCGTTGTTGCCGGCGGTGTCGGCGATGAACAACCACCAACCGAGCACGACGAGGAACAACGCGCTGGCGATGCCACGAACCGGAATCCGCCGGGCTGGCGGGGTGGTTTCAGGCAACTCGTCGACGGTTGCGGGGGGGCGTTCGAGGACATCGCTCATGGAGCGGCATGCCCTTCAGACGAGGGCGCCAACAGGTTCCATGTGGTCTGCGATGTCCGTACTCGGATGTAATCCTCTCGGGGCCGTCTTGTGAGGCCTGGTTCGCTGAGACGGGCGTGAGCTGATGCCCACGACCTCGTTGATGCGGTCCGATGAACATATATGGTGCGCGGGATCATGACAACTCGAACAGGGCGTCGGAGGCGCACCTGTGGGCCGCAACACCATGTTTTACAAGCCTCAGAACGGTCACAGAGCGTTGTTGTTCCCTCGGCGCATGTCGGCCAAACATCACCGGATCGACGATGTGTTCGCTCGAGACGTCAGATGCAGGAGCGCACGGCGTCGGTCAACGCGACCGTGCGGGGGTCGCCGGCGATGCCGCCGGCCATCTGATTCATCACGTAGCCGTACCCGACGTTGGCATCGGGGTCGGCATAGCCGAGCGATCCGCCGGCGCCGGCGTGGCCGAACGACGACGGCGACAGCATCGGCGTGAGTTCGCCGTCGAGCATGAAGCCCATACCGAAACGGCTCGACACCACGAGGCACGCATCGGGGCCGTTGACTGCTTCGGCACTCACTGCGGCGACGGTGGCGTCGTCGACGAGACGAACACCGTCGACCTCGCCGACGGTGGCTGCGTACATGCGAGCCAGGCTGCGAGCGGTGGTGATGCCGTTGGCCGCAGGCATCTCGGTGGCGTGCACGACCCGGCTGTTGAACGCATCAGCTGGCCCGGCGAGCATCACGCCGCTCATGAACAGGGCGTCGAATCCCATCGTGCCGGGACCGGCGATCTGCATCATCATCGCCAACGCTTCGGGGTCGGTCGGTGGCGGCGCTGCTTCGAGGCGTGACACACGGGCCTCCTCCGACTCGGGCAGTCCGATCCAGAAGTCCAGCCCGAGTGGTCCGGCGACCTCCTCGGCGAAGTACTGCCCGATCCGACGGCCGTCGACGCGCCGCACCAGTTCACCGGACAGCCAGCCGTAGGTGACCGCGTGGTAGCCGTGCCGTGTGCCCGGCTCCCATACCGGCGCCTGCGCTGCGAGCGATTCGACCACCGGGGTGACCTCCATGAGGTCGTCGAAACTCAGCTTCGCGGTGGCGTACGGCAGCCCGGCCTGGTGGCTCATCATCTGAGCAACCGTGACAGCCTCCTTGCCGTTCGCTGCGAACTCGGGCCAGTAGGTGGCCACGGGCTCGTCGTAGGACACGAGTCCCGCCTCGACGAGCCGAGCAACGCAGATCGCTGCGGCGCCCTTGGTGGTGGAGTAGACGAGCTGCAACGTGTCGTCGGTCCATGCTCGCCCGGACTGCTTGTCGGCGACACCTGCCCAGATGTCGACCTGGGCCTCGCCGTCGACGTACAGCGCGAACGCTGCCCCGAGCTCGCCGTACTCGTCGAAGTTCTTCGCGAACGCGTCGGCAACCGCGCCGAACCCGTCGCCCACCGTGCCGTTGATCTCGATGCTGCTCATCTCCGAGAACGTACTCACCCGACCTCCGGTGGGTCTCAGCGCGTAGGCTGGTCCGCCGGTATGAGCGACACGACCACTCCCCCTGACGCCAACTCGGCAGCCACCGACACACCACCGCACCGCTACTCGGCGGAACTCGCGCAGGGCATCGAGCTCCGCTGGCAGGACTGGTGGGACGAGCACCACACCTTCGAGACCCCGAACACCGCCGGCCCGCTCGCCGACGCCGACCTGGCCGCCGAGCGCGGCGACAAGCTGTTCGTGCTCGACATGTTCCCCTACCCCTCCGGCAGCGGTCTGCACGTCGGCCACCCGTTGGGGTTCATCGGTACCGACGTGTTCGCCCGTTTCAAGCGGATGACCGGCCACAACGTGTTGCACGCTATGGGGTTCGATTCGTTCGGCCTGCCCGCCGAACAGTTCGCCGTCGAGACCGGCCAGCACCCGGCCATCACCACCGCCGAGAACGTCGCCACCTACCGCCGCCAGCTGCGCCGATTGGGCCTCGCTCACGATCCACGGCGCAGTGTGTCGACCACCGATCCCGAGTTCTACCGCTGGACGCAGTGGATCTTCAGCCAGGTGTTCAACGCCTGGTACGACCACGAGCAGGATCGCGCCCGCCCGATCGCCGAGCTGATCGCCGAGTTCGCCTCCGGCAGCCGGGCCACCCCCGACGGTCGCCCGTGGGCCCAACTACCTGCTGGCGAGCGAGCCGACATCGTCGACGAGCATCGTCTGGCCTACGTGAGCGAGGCGCCGGTCAACTGGTGTCCGGGTCTCGGCACCGTGGTCGCCAACGAGGAGGTCACCGCCGACGGGCGCAGCGACCGCGGCAACTTCCCGGTGTTCAAGCGCAGCATGCGCCAATGGATGATGCGCATCACCACCTACGCCGACCGGCTGATCGACGACCTCGAACTGCTCGACTGGACCGACGCCATCAAGTCGATGCAGCGCAACTGGATCGGTCGCAGCCACGGCGCCGAAATCCACTTCCCGGTCACCCATCTCGACGGCACAGCCGACCAGATCACGGTGTTCACCACGCGACCCGACACGCTGTTCGGTGCGTCGTTCATGGTGCTGTCGCCGGAGCATCCGTACGTCGACACGCTCACGGTGCCAGAGCAGGCCGGCGCCGTTGCCGACTACCGCAAACTGGCCGCCGCGAAGAAAGATTTCGAACGCCAGGACGAGGGGCGCGAGAAGACCGGCGTGTTCACCGGTTCGTACGCCACCAACCCGATCGACGGAGCGCAGATCCCGGTGTGGATCGCCGACTACGTGTTGATGGGGTACGGCACCGGCGCGATCATGGCAGTGCCGTGCGGCGACCAGCGCGACTTCGAGTTCGCCCGCAAGTTCGGTCTGGCGATACCGGCGATCCAGCAGCCGTCGGCCTCATGGTTCGAGGGGCACGACGTCGAGCCGACGCTCGACACGTCGCGGTGGCCCGTTGCCTACGTCGGCGATGCCCCCTACGTGCAGTCGGCCAACGCCGAACTCGACCTGAACGGCATCGACAACAAGGCCGACGGCATCGAGCAGATGAACGCCTGGCTCGAAGCCCACGATGCCGGCACTGCCACCATCAACTACAAGCTGCGCGACTGGTTGTTCAGCCGCCAGCGCTACTGGGGCGAGCCGTTCCCGATCGTCTACGACGCGGAGGGTCACCCGCACACGCTGCCCGACGACATGCTCCCGGTGTTGTTGCCAGAGACCGAGTCGTTCTCGCCCCGCACGTTCGACGCGAACGACGAGTTCTCGAACCCTGAGAGCCCGCTCGACCGGTTGGGCGACTGGGTCGAGGTCGAACTCGATCTGGGCGAAGGCGACGGGCCGCAGGTGTATCGCCGCGACTCCAACGTCATGCCGCAGTGGGCGGGATCGTGCTGGTACGAGATGCGCTACCTCGACCCGACCAACCAGAACCGGTTCGTCGACCGCGAGGTCGAGGAGTACTGGATGGGCCCGCGTACCGACATCCGTCCCGACCATCCGGGTGGCGTCGACCTGTACGTCGGCGGCGTCGAGCACGCCGTGCTGCACCTGCTGTATTCGCGCTTCTGGCACAAGGTGTTGTACGACCTCGGCCACGTCAGCTCGAAGGAGCCGTACGCACGCCTGTTCAACCAGGGTTACGTGCAAGCCGCTGCCTACAAGGACGAGCGCGAGATCTACGTCGACGCCACCAAGGTCGAGGGCGACGCCACGGCCGGCTTCACCTACGACGGCCAGCCGGTGCGCCGCGAGTGGGGCAAGATGGGCAAGAGCCTGAAGAACGCCGTCTCCCCCGACGACATGTACACCCAGTACGGCGCCGACACGCTGCGCCTGTACGAGATGGCCACCGGGCCGCTCGACGCATCACGACCGTGGGAGACCCGCGACGTGGTCGGGATGTACCGCTTCCTGCAGCGCTTGTGGCGCAACATGGTCGACGAGACCACCGGCGAGTGCACCGTGGAAGACACCCCAGCCGACGACGACACCCGCAAGCTGTTGCACCGCACGATCGACGCGGTGCGCACCGAGATGGACGCACTGCGGTTCAACACGGCGATCGCGAAGTTGATCGAGTTGAACAACGCGGTCACCAAACTCGACACCACGCCCCGGGAAGTTGCCGAGCCGATGGTGGTCATGCTCGCGCCGCTCGTGCCACACATCGCCGAGGAGCTGTGGCGCCTCCTCGGCCACGCCGACACGATCACGTACGTGGCGTTCGCCGAGGCCGACCCGGCGCTGCTCGTCGACGACACCGTCGAGATTCCGGTGCAGATCAACGGCAAGGTGCGTGGACGTATCGACGTTGCCGCAGACGCCGACGCTGCCACCATCGAAGCAGCGGCGTTGGCCGACGAGAAGATCGCCGCGTTCGTCGACGGCGCAACGACGAAGAAGGTCATCGTGGTCCCGGGCCGCATGGTCAACATCGTCCTCTGACCACTCCACGCACCGCGTTCTCGTGAACTCGTGCGCGACTATTTCCGCACGAGTTCACGAGAACGAACGAAGATCTGCTTGCTTTTTCGGGACTGCGGCGCGACGATGTCTTTGGGTCCGATGAGGTGACCAACACGGGATCCAGGAACGGAGCCGGTTCACCGGCCTCGCATACTGATCCAAGCCTTTCCCCGCCAACGGGAGCGCACCTCACCGGGCCCGACTTCGTGCCTGGGTCACGATCGGCCGAGCCGGTTCAGGGCAGTAGCGACACCCACGGCCGGGTACACGAGACAGAACATCGACGCGATGCGGTACTTCTGCCACTTGTCGGCCAGGTCCGATTCGTGCACACCCGCTGCGACGAGCCCGTTGGTCCAGCGATCGTAGAGTTCGCGTTCGCGGGCCGCATCGACTTCGAGGCAGGATCCGATGAAGTAGGCGATGTCGTAGGCAGCCGAACCGACGCCGGTGAGCTGGAAGTCCATCAAGATGACGGCGCCGTCGGGAGAGAACATCATGTTGTCGGTTCGGTAGTCGCCGTGCAGCAGGGTCATCGGACCCTCGCTCAACTGCGCCAGCATCCACTCGACGGCACCGCCGAACGCCGGGCCGACCGGCTGCAACGGCCCGGGCGGCACACATTCGGACGATGCGTTGAGCTTCGCCCAGCCCTCGTCGAACAGCATCGGCAACATCGCTGGGTAGATCGGGTCGGCGAGCGCGACAGCGAGGCCGGACTCTGCGTAGCCGTCGGTGCGATTCCACCAGTTCGCGTGCCACACGGCGAGGTTGTCGATGGCCGCCTCGGCGTCGACATCGTCGAGGTGGGCGGTCTGGTCGAGCATGCGGTTGCCGACGAGGTCCTCCATGACCACGACGAAGTCGGCGCCGTCGTCGGACACGGCACCGTAGTGACCAGCGGGCACACGCACCGGCATGTCGTTGGCGAGTTCGTTGAAGAACTTGGTCTCACGGATGTACATGCGCAACACCGTGCTGGTGAACACAGCGTTCGGGTCGATCGCTGCGAGCTTCACGACGACGGTTTCGGGCACCTCGGTGCCGGTCAGGTGGGCCCGACAGACGGCGCTGCTCACGCCGATGCCGGCGCCGATCTCGTGGATCTGCACGTCGGTGACTTCCATCCCAGGTGCTCGACGAACCACGCTGCAGTGACCTCGGTCGGCGACTTCGGAATGCTCATGTGGTCCCCCTCATCGGTGTTGCTGAAACGGATCGTCTCGTGGTCGACGTCGACGATCGTGGCCCCATGATGTTCCAGGTCGAGATGACGGATGTGTGGGTTGATCGCTCGGATCCACCGAGCGGTCCAACGGCTCGGGATCGGGAGGCGGGCGTCGAGCATCGAGCCCAATGTCGGCGCCGAGATCGACGGCGTGGTCACCTCGACCAACGCAGGACGCCCATGCCGGCGGATCGACGTCGCGAAGCGGCCGTGCAGATCACCGCTGAGGATCACGACGTCGTCGCGGTCATGGCGGTCGAGGAGGTCGATCAGGCGCTGCCGTTCGGCTGGGTACCCGTCCCACTGGTCGGGGTTCACGATCGGCGCCACGCGAAGCGGCCAGCGGCCAGATCCCGAGCGGGTCGGCCGCCATCCGAGGCGGAGCGGCGCCACCTGCACCTGCGACACCAGGACGACCCACGTTGCCGTGGAGCGACCGATGATCTCGTCGAGCCACTCCCACTGTTCGTCGGCCAGCAATTGCGGACTCCGTTCGTGGGTCGGCGCCGGCGTGGGTCCGGCGCCGTCACCCACTTGTTCTTCGCGGCCGCCGAGTCGGGTGTCGACCATGACGAGGTCGCACAGATCGCCCAATGGAATGTGCCGGTCGTGGGGCGTCGGGCCGTTGCCGTGAGCGCGCTGTGGCATCCATCGTGCGTGTGCCTCGATGCCGGCGCGGCGACGATCAGGGTCGACGCCATCCGCCGATGGCCGGCCGGCCCGGCCGAAGCGGGCGACGTTGTCGTTGATGTCGTGGTCGTCGAGTGTCGCCGTCTTCGTGCATGTAGTCGCCCAGGTGTATCAGCAAGTCGACGTCGGCGAGCGACCCGTATCCGGTGAATTCGCCGCTCGGCCACCGGGCGCAGCAGGCAACGCCGAGGCGCTCCGACGACGGTTGTTCTGCGAGCGTGCGAGTCCGACCGACCGGCGAGTGGTCGTCCTCGGTGGAGAACTCGTACCGATACGGGGTGCCGGGCTGCAGACCATCGACCTCGGCGCGCAGCACTCCACGCTCGTCGGGATGGACTGCCCCGGTTGCTGCGACGACCCCGACGAGATCGGTGAGCGTCCAGACAACTGGCGCCACGGCGCCGTCGACGCGCCCCCACAGCACCACCGAGGTCGGGGTGGGGTCGCCGCTGGCCACGCCGGACACGAGACGAGTTGCGCTCATGGCCGCCTGTGCCCGTCTGATCGTGCGCTGAAACGGGCGATGTTCTGGACGCTTGACGGTGGGCACCGAGGGGAAGAGCCTGTCGAGATGAACGCCAACCTGTTCGAGCCGACGCCCACCGAGCGCTATCGCGGGATCGGCGACTACGCGTTGCTGTCGGATTGCCACTCGACGGCGCTGGTGAGTTGCGAAGGGTCGATCGACTGGGCCTGCCTTCGTCGGATGGATCAAGAGAGCACGTTCGCTCGGATCCTCGATCACGATCGGGGCGGGTACTTCTCGATCCGCCCGACACAGCCGATCATCGAACGATCCCGGCGGTACCTCCCCCAGACGATGGTGCTCGAGACGACGCTGACCACCGAGTCGGGCACGATCACGATCACCGATGCATTCGCGATGCACACCGGCGGGGCCATCGAGCCCCGAGGCGAGCTGCTCCGACGGGTCGACGGCGTGACTGGCACCGTCGAGGTCGAGATCGTCGTCGAGCCCAAGTTCGACTTCGGCGAAGTGGCACCCTGGCTGCGCGTCGGCGACGATGGCCGGGTCACCGCCATCGGCAGCGACGACGCGCTGGTGATGCACGCCGACGTCGAGTGGGGCATCGATCGGGTGGAGAGCCGGCTCCTCGCTCGGCAGGCGGTTCGTGAGGGCGAATCGATCAACGTGGTGGCCGTTGCCCAAGCCGCACACCGGGTCGATCCGTCAGCCGCCGACGCCGACTGCGTCAAAACCCATCTCGACGAGACGATCGAGTGGTGGCGTACCTGGTCGAAGGCGACCACGGTCGAAGGTCCGCATGCCGACCTCGTCGAACGATCGGCGCTCGTCTTGAAGTCGTTGAACTGTGCGCTCACGGGCGCGATCATCGCTGCCCCGACGACGTCGCTCCCCGAGATCATAGGCGGTACCTCCAACTGGGACTACCGCTACTGCTGGGTGCGCGACGCGACGTTGGCGTTGCAGGCGCTGTCGATAGTTGGCCACGACGAGATGGCGAGCGGGTTCCGCGACTTCATCATGCGTTCGGCCGCCGGGCATGGCGCCGAGTTGCAGATCATGTACAGCATCTTCGGCGAGCGGCGCATCCCGGAACTCGAACTCGACCTCGAAGGTTGGCGGGGTTCACGACCCGTCCGCATCGGCAACGAGGCGGCGCGACAGGTCCAGATCGACGTGTACGGGCACCTGCTCGACGCAGCGCATCTGTGGCAGGCCCATGCCGACAGCGGCATCGATCCCGACGAGTGGCGCTTCCTGGCATCGGTGGTCGAACGGGCGATCGCCCACCGGGAGCTGCCCGACGCCGGTATCTGGGAACTCCGCGGCGACCCTCGCCACTACCTGCACTCGAAGCTGATGGTGTGGGTGGCGCTCGACTGCGGCATCTCGCTCGTGGAGAACTACGACGTCGATGGTGTCGACCTCGATCACTGGAAGACGGTGCGTGACGAGGTCCGCACCGCGATCGAGACCAGCGGCTTGGATCCGACCGGCACCCACTTCGTGCAGCACGTCGGAGCGACCACGGTGGATGCCAGCCTGCTGAAGCTGGCGTTGATGCGCTTCGTGGAACCGGACGATCCACGAATGGTCGCCACGGTCGAAGCGATCCGACGCGAACTCTCCTGCGGACCCGACGGGTTCATTCGTCGCTTCGCTACCGACTCCGACGCCGACGCCGACGAGGAGGGCGTGTTCCTGCTGTGCACGTTCTGGTTGGTCGAGGTGCTCGCCATGCAGGGACACCAGGACGAGGCGACCGATCTGTTCGAACGGGTGATCGCGACCGGCAACGATCTGGGGCTCTTTGCCGAGCAGTTCGACGTCGGACGGGGCGAGATGGTCGGCAACTTCCCGCAGGCCTTCACACACCTCGGCCTGATCGCCGCCGACGCCCGACTCCGCTCTCTGTGGCAGAGCTGAGCAACGACGAATCGGGGCGGTGGCGTCGAGATCAGTTGTCGGGTACGCCCGTCGGCAGTGCTGCCCGACGAGTCGACGGCGGGTGCGCAGGCCGCAAACGTAGAGTCACTCCGAACTCGACGGCCACGCGAGCCGTGGAAAGGCGATCCGATCAGGGTCTGCGGACGACCGACCATGTGTCGGGTTCGCCAAGGATCCCCACAAGGAAGACGAACCGCACGCACATCGCACACTTCGCGCAAGGTCTGCCCGGTCGTCACGTCGTTGCGAAGACCTTGAAGGTGCTTCACGTCGCCCATCGACACCGCCGGTGCTGCCTGGACCTCGATTCCGGCGATCGACCCACCGTCATCTTCGATGATCAGATCGACCTCAGCGCCGTTGCGGTCACGCCAGTGGGGAATCGTCGGCTGTCGCTGTGACCAGCCGCGCTGCTTGATCAGTTCCATCGTCACGAAGGATTCGAGCAGCGGCCCGTCAGCGCACTCGTCGCCATCCCGATGCGCTCGGCGTCGCGACCCAGCAACGCGCAGGCGAGCCCGGTGTCGGTGATCACCGCCTTGGGGTGACGCTCCTCACGGCTCGTCAGACTTGGCTTCCAAGCAACACATGATCCGAACCACGAACCCGACGAGCTCCAACAAGCCCACATAGCGAGACACCGTGTCAGGGCTCATGCGAGCGTCGCCGGCCAGTCGTGCCGTGACCATCTCCCCGGAGGTGTTGGCAGCCAGCAAGCGCAACAGCATCGGCATCTCGTTGGTCTGGACGATCGCCGACGCCTCGACGATGTCGCGCTCGACAACGGTGCGGACGTAGTTGCGGTACCAACGCGCGGCGTGCCGTGAAGACGCATCGACGAGCTCCGGGAAACCGCCCCGCACGAGCCGGTCGAACAACTGGCGACGGTCGACTTCACCGCGAGCACCACATCGTTGCCGCCGCACTGCACCTCGTCGATCGCCATCGGGGAACGTCCCTGCTCGACGAACCCGTGCGGGTCACTGTGGGTCATCGCCATCGGCACCTTTGCCTATGGCATGTACACCCTCATCGAAGCGAAGTACCGGCGCGCCCGCTGACCTGCGCGAGGTCAAAGGGAGTGTTCCAGCAGACGATCGCGTTCGTCAACGAGCAACGCGTCGTCAAGGCCAATCACGTACTGGCAGGACGACTCGTCGACCCGCACAGTTGCCGTTCGTGGCGCCGCGAAACCCTTCCCCCGGTCCAACCGCGCCCGCACCGGGCGCCGCTGTCATCGACGGTTGAGGCCGGGCTCAGCGCCGAGGCGTGAGATGGTCCGGTTCGGGTAACGTCCGCGCGACATGGCCGACGATCCCGACACCACGATCTCGTGGATCACGCGAGTGACGCGGTTCGGTTGGTTGAGCAAGGGGCTCGTGTTCGTGCTGATCGGGGTGATCGCGATCCGGATCGCGACCACGCAGTGGGAAGAACCCGGTGCCGACGCCACGCAAGCCGGCGCGCTCCGTGTCGTGTCGTCACAGCCACTCGGTTCTCTGCTGTTGGTCGTGGTGTCGTCCGGTCTGGTCGTGTTCACGGTTGCGAAGGGTGAGCAGGGTGAGCAGGGTGCGAAGGGTGAGCCGGGTGCGACGGGTGCCGGAGTCAAAGGTGACCCGGGTGTGGATGGTGTGAACGGTGTGAACGGTCAGCGAGGTCCGTTGACGTCGAGATGTTCAGCGACGTTGCGTTGGGACCTTGCAGCCTGTCGAGCTGCCACCGTCACCGTCGGGGCCAACCCGTTAGGGGTGGCGTTCGATGGCACCAACATCTGGGTCACCAACCAAGGCTCGGGCAACGTGTCGAAGATCAACCCGACCACCAACACCGTGACAGCAACCATCGCCGTCGGGGCCAACCCGTTCGGGGTGGCGTTCGATGGCACCCACATCTGGGTCACCAACGGCAGCTCGAACAACGTGTCGAAGATCAACCCGACCACCAACACCGTGACAGCAACCGTCAACGTCGGAACCAACCCGCGCGGGGTG
>Ga0105053_10007903_pt1 | contig 14010 bp, 13 predicted proteins | sample BON01_FD_78093 | JGI IMG/M metagenome (GOLD analysis project Ga0105053, IMG submission 78093) | Freshwater microbial communities from Lake Bonney liftoff mats and glacier meltwater in Antarctica - BON-01 | ecosystem: Environmental > Aquatic > Freshwater > Ice > Glacier meltwater | place: Lake...
CTTGAAAAGCTTGGCATGGAATTCAAAAAATATTTTATTTAATTGGAATCTTGCGAAAATTTATTTTTAATAATATATAAAAATAGTATTCTCATTTCGTAATTTATAAAAATTTCTACTATAAATATAAGGTAATGAATGAATTAAAAATTACTGATGAATCAGATAAAATAACATTACAATTAGGCGATATTATAGAAATAAACGCGCCATCTGATCCTGATATACATAATCATGTTTATTATATTAAGTATTTGAATAATAATAAAATATATTTAGTAGAAAAAAATGGTAAAGAATTAACACTTCTTATGGATGAAACCGGAAATTTGAATAATGAGTCTATACTTGGTTTCACAATTTTAAGTCGTTCTGATTATCCTGGTTATGCTAAACAAAAAGGATTAGATACTGGTAAATGGGTAGATGTTTATTTTAGCGGTGATGTTCCGTTTAGTATGACTGGTAAAATTACAAATATGGAAGAAGATATGATTGAAATCACAAGTTTTCCAGATAAAGAAATTATTTATATTGATTTTGGGTATAAAGGCATTCCAGAGGATATACCTATTGAAAAAATAATATTAAGAACTCCACCAGATGATATAAGTGTTGATATTCCAAGTATGAAAGATATTGCTATTGATAGCGTTTTCGGCGAAACCCCACAGAGTCAACCTGACTCACAACTGCCACTCACAATGATATTACCAGAATTACCAACATTTGTTTTTGAAGACGGTGATATCGATGAGTTTCAGGAAGAAGATATACAATCTGGTCAAATTCAAGAAAAAATACAAGATTTGATTTTTGGTGCTGACCAGATAAAATTTGGCGATGAATTAACAGAAATCACACAAGTTGTTGAAGTATCATTATCAGAACAACGGTTTGGAATTGAAAAACAAACACAGGATCTATTAGATGATTTGCTCTCAAGTATTCCAAATTTAGAACGAACTGAACTAGTATTGAATAATATTCATAAATTGATTGAACGTTTTAAAGAATTAAGAACGATGTATTCTAAATTTGATGAACAAGGAAATGCGTTAATGCCAACAATTAAAGGTGCAAATTATAAACCTTTGGTCGAATCGTTACAAAAATTTAATCAAAAATTACATTGGTTATTGCCTGTTGTAAAAAACAAAAAGAAACTTTATCAAGAAAATGATGGCGATGATGATATAACCGAAAACGATGAAGGCGCCAATGATGATTATATTTTAACTTCATTGGGTAATGTAAGAAAACAAGAACAAGAAATCATAAATCGGTATAATGAAGGTAGTTTTCCAGAAAGTGATAATAAATATTCTTATTTAATGAACGCTTTGAATGAAACTCTTACTCCGTTTGATGAACCTACGAATAAAGAAAATTATTTAATTACTACTGATGTTAACGCAAATATTAACACAATTGTAGATAATTTAGAAGATTTTTATTCATCAGTTGCAATATACTCCACAAAAAATAAAAGTTCTTTTATTGTGCGTAAACGGTTCTTAACCCAAGTATATAACACAGGATTAGATACAATTGAAATGAGTAAAGTAAGAGGGTCAGGAGATATAGTGAACCGAAAACAATTAACACCAAATGATACACTTACACTGAAATCATTATTAACATTACCCGAACCAGTAGTACGGTTTTCAAGAGTAAATTTGCCTTCTACTGATATTTTTATTAAATCGAATTTAAATCGTAATTATTTAAATTATTGGAAATTATTAAATCGGAAAACGGTAGTTTCTACGAAGGTGATAGATAATCTGGATATGCAAATAGATTATGATGAAACAACATTTGTTAATGATGTAAAAGAATATATTTTAGATGAAACGATAAAAGATAATGATAAATATAAAAAATATTTAGACATTGTCATACCTAAAACACGAGTATTGTTCAATATAATGAAACCATACATAAAAGATAAACTTTCAGTTTATGCAGTATTATCTTATTTGGAACCCTTTTTAATTTATCAAAAGGATTTATCGTTTATGCAATATGAAGAAATCACTAATTTTATTAAAAGCAAGATAATTGATATAAAAAAACAATATATTAAAGATAGTAGATATTTTAATACTATAAATCAAAGCAAAATAACATTTGATCTTACCGAATTATTACAGATATTAAATATTAACGATGAGTTCCGTAAAGAAATATTTATAGATGGTTATGAGTTTGAAAATATGTATCCTTCAATGAGCGTATCAGAATTTATGAAGAAAATAAATGATCATGATAATGGGATAATGTTTAATACTGCGATTGCTATGTTATCTAATCGGTTATTATTGTCAAATATAGAAACCGATGAAATAGCAAAAAATATTGATGAACATATGAAAAACACAAATAATGAGTATAAAACTGATAAAAATAATTGTCGTGAAATAAAACAATTGGCAAAAAGATATATAGAAATAGATGAGTTAGAAGATGATAATGGAAGTGATAAAGAAGTGTTTTTTGATAAAATGTATGATAATACTTATTATTCTATTGTAGATGAGTATAGGGATAAATTAAATACGCAATTTAAAACATTAGAGGAACGAATTGATTTTCTCTCTACAATGTTGATTAAAAAAAATGGTATTATTCCAAAAGAAGCAATCCGTGATGCCAGAGCAATGATTGTTGGAAAACGAAGAGTTGAAGATGGAGATTATGCTGCGTTAGTGATTGCGAATGAGAGAAATATCACAACTGATGCGTTAAGTATGTTATATTATAAACGTATTAATGGTGTTTGGATATTACAAAAGGATATATCAAATGATTTTTTCATTGATACAAAAACGAAAACAGTGTGTAATCTATTAACAGAATGTATATATGATAATAAAAATAAACAATGTGATACCATGGGCAATGAAGAAATACAATTAAAAAATAGAGTATTATCAGAATCATTGAATGAGTTTGAAACCAGTTTATATAAAAACAACGACAAATTAATAGAACTACTTGAAAATAAAAAAGTAGAAGTTTTAAAAAGACTTAAGATAATAAGAATCATTCATTATAATGATAAACTTAAATATGATAGACAACAGTATATGTTAGGTAATACTGCAAAAGAAGTAGATATTCAGGAATCGCCTTACACGAAATTACGCGATATTATATTAGGACAAGCAGATTTTGCCAAACGGCAGTTGGATATTTCTAAGTTTGTATTAAATTATACCAGAAAAGCGGATGAAGGTGATAATAAATATTGGTTATATTGTATTAAAACGCATACTAAATTATTACCTACTTTTATTTACAAATTGTCTAAAACTTTTATGAGTAATAACAATTATAAAAATATGATAGAACTTTTATGCACGGAACAAGGAACATTAAGTGACGACGGTGATGCGTGGGTAGATAAACACAGTGGGTACATTATCCGTAAAATAGATTTGGATGTTTCAGATGAATATACTGAAGAAGGATTTAAATCAATTACACGGGCAGTCTTAGAAGAAGATTTGAGTGATTCTATTATTCAAGAACCTAAAACACAAAACGAGTTTATTAATCCTGACGCAACTAAAATAGTGAAAGTTGTAAAAACAATGAGCGGATTTATGGGAATTAATATTGAAAACAAACATGAATTTATTATCAGAAATGTAATTAAAGAACAAGGTAGTTCGATGCCTTCTAAAACAGACTATGAAAAAGCAATCCAAAGTGCTTCTACAAAAAGCAAAAAAGCAATTGATAAATATGATAGTTATGAGAAAACATATGATGCTTCATTAATGTTTTTATCCTTATCTTATTATTTGGTGGCAATACAAATTAGTATCCCTCTTGTAAAAACACGTAAAACACATCCAGGTTGTGTAAAATCATTTATGGGGTTTCCGATTGAAGGGTCAGAAGATATGTCAGGTATGACTTATGTTGCGTGTGTCGCCAGTAAAATGGAGAAACGTTCAATTGAACCGTGGAATTCAATCGCAAAATTAAAGGAAAAAGATATTCTTAAACGAATGGAGGCAATTATCGTTAAATATGTATTAAAAAATGAAGAAGTAATTAAATTAATAAAAGAAAAGAAAGATTATTTATTAATGAATAAAGAAACTGATGTTATACCAGAAGAACATGATATTGTAAAATGGATTAATTTTTTGCCGCCGCTTCGCGAATTAACAATGAAACCTATTCAAAATATATCGAAAGAGTTTGAAACTGAATTAATTGATTCTATGCGCACAAAATCAAAAAAACAGGATATGATGATTCAAGTAATAAAGGGGAAAATTATTTATTTTTCAATGGGTATTCAGGAAATGATACAAACGGTTGTAAATAAAAAGAGTGCTATATTAACGAACTCTAATTCCGAACCGTTTTTGGAAAATGCATGTTGTGATAATAATGAAACGAATACTCTTAATTATTTTATTAAAGAACAACCAGATATAAGTAATTACAATAATAAAGTTAAACAATTAGGCGATATTTATAATGATATTATTCAAATGGGAAAATCGCCTATTTTATTTGAACCGAGAGATACGAGACGAAAATATATTAAATTACCAATTGGGTTTTCCGAAGATACAATTTATAGGGCATTTATTGTTTTATGTAAATATAATAGCGAATTGCCTATTAGTGATGAATTAAAAGCAATTTGTATGAATAAACCAACGAATTTAGATTATAGTGATTCTATGGAAGAAAATATTAAAAAATTAAAAAGTGATGGTAAATTATTTAATAATGCATCCTTACAACAATTACTTAGAATTGTAAATAAAACAAATAGCGTGAATTTTAAAATAACACGTCCATCAATTCACGCGAACGTAAATGTATTAAAAGATATATTGAATTCATTAAATGACCGTGACATAGAAAACATACCAAAACAATTTATTAATAAATTTTTAGAAATGATAGATACAGATAAGGTGGATATAAATGGCATTTTTGAAGATACGATGGAAATGCGCGCTTTTAAAAATTATTTAGGGACAATTAATGAAAAAATGGAAAATGATATTATTGCTATTATGAATAAATCTTCTAAAATGAAAAAAAATGAGTTAAATATGTTTATTGAACAGTTTAGAACCATTATTATATTTAAAGAAACAGGAAATAACACATTTATTGAAAGTGAAGATGAAACAATTTATAAAATGGTTCAATTCATAAAAAATGCGTTAAGAGATATAACGCGTGTTTTTCCTAATATGATATTAAATAAAGTAGAATATGATAATGATACTGTCATTCCTAAACATTGGGACTTATCAGAAAAACATGTGGGTGATATCCGAAAAACATTAATAAATCGTTATTCCTCTTTATACCAATTTTATCATGATACCGATATTAAACTTGTCGCTAAAAAAATACTTTCATTGACGCGTGATATGGAATTATTAGTAAATAATACAATGTTTTTTTCTCCTCTTAAAATTGGTGAGGATAAATATATTTATTCGGTATTTGATAGACGGTTAACTATGTTGTTATTTAAATTTTATTTTTACAATGTATTTACTGATATTATTTCTTTGAAAGAAGACAGTGATATTTTACTCAAAACAATAGTTAAACCATTAACTAGTAAAATCGTTTCTGACCAATTAGATAATTATATACAGTCTCAAGAACCAATTACAACTGATATTAATGTAGATACAGGAAATATTTCTGAACTGGAAATTGTATTAGGTGAGAAAATGGAACTTATGGATAAATTAGTTAATTTAATTGCGGTATTTACAGGGATTATATATATTGATAAAAAAACAATTGATTTTAATTATAAAACTTTAATGGAAAGAGTAATGAGGTCAAAAGAACGTGAAAAAGATATAATTACAACTAATTTTAAGAAAATGACAGATGAAAAACGTGAAGTACAAAATTTATTTAAAAACCATCGTCTGGGAGATTGGAATAAGGGAATGCAGAAAGGATTAGTAAAATATCAAAAAGACACATATGATGCAGAGAGAAATGATATGGACTTATATGATTCAGTTGTTGATACTGTTATTGATGGCAATCACGACCATACTGATATTTTGCTAGGCGAGGAAACATTAAAAGATGCTGATATTAATGAGTTTGAAGATAATAATATTGAATATATGGGCGAAGATGCTGATTATCAAGAAATGGGATTAGATGGGGATGAACAGTATTAAACATTTTTCTTTAATTCTTTTTTCTTGAAAATAGATTTTATTTCTGTGTATATTTTTATTTTGCCATATATATTTTTGAAAAATTGATATATTTATTGATAAATATATTAATATAATAATAAGAACTATAGAATGAGTGGAAAGGAAAATAATATATTACAAAAAATAGAAAAAACAGATGAAGAAATAGAATTAAAAGATACACCGTGCGTGGTGGATGATGAAGAATATCACGATGAATACGATAATGAATACGACGATTATGAGTGTCGTGTTTCTACAAAATTAATTATACGTGATAATAAATTAGTTAAAACAATACAAAATGAAGAACAAAAACGTTTATTGAAAGAAAAAATAAAGTATCAAAAAGAAAATAAAGAACGAAAAATAGAAGAAACAAAGAAACGAAAAATAGAAGAAAAAGAACAACAAGTTTTGTATAAAAAAAAACAAGCGGAATTAAACGAAACTGAAATGAATAAAAAAATAAATAATATAATAAGTCCGGAAATTGAAGAAATTGACGATTGGGAAAGTTTGTATTAAATTATATTAATACAAAAAATTGAAATGGTTATAAAGTAATTATAATTATTTACCCCCACCCCCAAAATATTATTAATTAAGTATCAGTATGATTCTTCCAATTAGCGTTGAACGTGCCTTTGTTAATGCCGAAAAGGAACAACAAATAAATACAAATGATATATCGCAAACAAAAATTCATATGTGTTTTAAACGGAATGATATAGGTTATAAAAATACATATTATATTCTTACAGGAACAAGACAAGAGGTAGAGACATATATTAATATGGAAAAATTACATAAAAAATTAGAAAAAGAAAGCAGTCATTGTATGACAGATGATTATAAATTTATAGAAACACCATTTGAAACCTATTGTAATTACTCATGTATTTATCTCCACGATGACCCTTTATGCGAAAATTCTGAAGAAGATAAATGTTGTTCGAATTGGGTTTCTAGTGAATTTAATAATTATGTTGAGTTAGAGAAGTATATTAAAATCATTCCACATGATTACAGTTATTATAATAAATATCATATTATTTATATGGATAACTCTGAAACATATGAATCTGTTACAAAGGGATCTTATTCGATTAATCGGTAGGTAATAATGTTTTAATATAATATTAAATAATATAATATTATATAAATATTATATAAATATGTTTCGTAATTTAATTCGCGCAAATATAACATTGTTTTCTATTTTACTCTTTTTAATTTTTTATATATTAATTGTTGCTTATAAACCGAATTTTATTTACAATAAAGACGGTAGTCTAAGAACATTTGGTGTTGGGTTTAGCAAAAAAACGGTTATCCCAGTATGGTTTTTATCAATATTTTTATCATTAATGTCTTATTTCATATTATTTTATTATGTTTCATCGCAACGATTACAATAATTATTTTCATCTTTATAATAAAATAATTTTAATTTTTATTTTTATTTTTATTTCATTCATTATTTTTTTATTCATTCGAAGAATATATACGTGGAGGTTCATCCTTTATTTGTTGTTGTAGTTTTGTTTTTTCCTGTGATTCGTAATCTTTATGACGTTTTTGTATTTCTTTTACATTTTGTGAGCAACCATTATTTACAATATAATTATAACCAACTGATGTGACTAGCGTACCTGTAAGCATAAACCATATGTATTCAGCGACAATGTCTTTTAAACGAATAAAATTCAAGAGTTTATTTTTTAGTTCTAAATTGTCCTTTACATTTGATTTAAACAAAGGTGACATATTAGACCAGAATTTTTCAAAATTAGTTTGTGATATTTCATTCACTAATAAAGACCGATCAGTATAAATATGTTCTAAAGCTTCTGCCATTAATTCGATATTTGTATTTTTAATATCAGTTTTATCAATTTTCGGTTTAAAAATTGTATTTAATAAATCATTTATACCGAACAGTTTCGTGACACCATACCCAAAAGTATTTGAAAATGGAGATAACCATCCGGGAAATGCCATAAGCATTAAATTAAGTATTCCAAAAATCAAGAACCATGGAATTATCGTAATAAATATGGCAGACCCTGTTTGCGCTGAACCACATAATGATGAGGTAATTGACATATTAATAAAGAATTCTCCAATAATAAGTAATAGCACATATATTCCAAAATAAACTTTATTTTTACTAGGTTCTGAATTGTATTTAACGACAAAATAAATACTTGTTAAAATAAAAAATAATAATATTGCAGAAGAAGGATCACTCATTTATATATTATAATTAATAATTTATTTTATAGAATTATACAATTTTATTAATAAAATAAATTATTAATTATAATATAGTATATATTGAATGAATTATGTTAATAATGCGCCTTCATTGATTGAACCAGGAGTTAGATATTTTATAGGAGGAACATTAAAAGAATGTTGTAAATTTAAAGATCGCTATATAAATCTGTTTTTTAATATAGGCATTACTATATTATTTATCGTATTAATTACTATATTTTTACTGTATAGATATAAAGGTAGTCTTACTCCACGTGAAATAGAATTGAAAAATCGTGAAAAACAAGAATATATTGTTTCAAAACTCCAACAATTATCTTACCAAAAAAAACAAGATAATTATAATGAAACAATGATTACTGATTTGCCTGTATGGGACAATAATATTAATTAAATAAATGAATTAAATACATGAATTAAATAAATGAATTAAAAATTATATATTTTCTAATTTAGAAATATTAAAATAATAAAATTATAATAACATATATTAAGGTATATTAAAAAATCTTATTATAATTATGGATAATACATTAATTGAAGCAATAAATGATTATTATAAACTTAAACAACAATATGATGATACAGTTATAAGTCAAAAAAATAAAATATTAAAAAATGATACATTATCATCAAAAGATAAACGTCGACGATTTAAACAAATTGTTTATAAATGTATTAATTGTAAACAAAAGGGTGGAACTATTTTCACAAATATGAATGGATATCTTAAAGCAGTATGCGGCAGTGATACACCGTGTAAATTAGATATTGAAATAATGAAAGGGAAATATAATGATTTACGCGATGTTAATAGAGAATTAACATATGAAACTGATATGTTGCAAATTAATATTATCAAAACAAAATTAAGGTTTTTATTTAATTTAATTTCAGAAGAAACATCTATTAACGATTTTGAATATTTACGAAATCAGTTATCTTTAAAATCAATCGAAAATTATGATATTTTGATTAAATACAATGATATTTTTAATAATAAAAAGAAAGAAAATGAAATTAGAAAAAATACGACACAATTAATTCATGAAATCAGCAAAATAAAAGAATTATATAAACTCTATTTACAAGATAATAAAGAACCTAAAATAAAGGAAATGGTTGATATTTATGTTTCTGTTATAATACCAATTGAAGAAAAAATAAGAGATTTAAAATATGTAGAAGAATATGTCGATTTAAACGAAAATAATAATACATCTGATCTTATAACTAAAACTTATACTATTTCTGATTTAGAAGTAGAAATTTCTGCTTATGAAAAGTTGAAAGGAGAGAAATTAAATAAAAAAGTTGGTGTTATTAAATCTAAAAAATAAAAAATATTTTTTTACAAAATATTAATATGAAGAAAACCCCATATTTAATAATGAAAATTTTCGTTGAGATATATTGATGAATATGTTAGCAAATAAAAATTTAACAGGTAATGTAAATATAACGGTACTTGAGTGTTTAACTTTTTGAGTGAAAATAATTAAATACTTATATTTATTGAGAAATATATATAAGTATATATATAATAATGAATACATCACCATTTTGGGTCAATGATATTAAAGTTTTATTTAAACAGAATGATATATCACAATTATTTCCATTAGAAATAATGACATTCGAAGAGAAATTAAACGCAATCACAAGATTAGTTATATTAATGACTTTTTTAGGGTTTTCAATAACAAAACAAAAAAAAATACTAATTACAGGTATAATCTCGTTATTAGCAATAATTTTTCTCTACAAAATAAAAATACAACCAAAATTAAATAAGACAATTAATATTAAAGAAGGATTTAGTAATCCTGAATTATATAAACTATTAAAAAAAAAATTTACAACACCAACTATAATGAATCCATTAATGAATATATTACCAAATGAAATTCAAGATAATCCTAAAAGAAATCAAGCAGCACCAGCATACAACAGTGCTGTAGAAAAAGAAATAAATGAAAAAACAAAAGAATTTGTAACTAATAATTTTGATGATAAAACAAATATTGATGAGAGATTATTTAAAGATTTAGGAGATAATATAATGTTTGATAATTCTATGCGAACATGGTATTCTACCGCAAATACTACTGTGCCAAATGACCAAAAATCGTTTGCTGAATATTGTTATGGAGATATGGTTTCGTGTAAAGAAGGAAACGAATTTGCTTGTTCAAGAAATTCTCCGCCACATTGGATTAATTAAAACATTTATCTATCAAAATTATGATTTTAAATAAATAAATATATTATTTATATTATTATTTTAAATAAATAAATAATAATATATTAAATCATTATATATATATATATATATATATATATTATAATGGCAACTGTTTATGATTATAAGTTTTATAATAATACCAGATTAGGCGATGATAAATGTGACATGAGTCAACGAAACCTACAAAACTCATCAGCAGCAACGTATATGCTCGATAATTTTAAACCAGCATGCCCAATGAGTAGTGCAATTGATTTTGCCACAAGTCAACCAAATGTGAATTATACAGGCAGTCATCAAGTTGGCATCAATGGATGTAATATTGATGAAAATTCTTCATTGCTTATGAGTGAATTATTAAAACCGAAATGTCGTATTAGTTTATTACAGCGCCCTTTTTCCACTGTTCCGTTCTTAGGTCGTGGACGTAGTGATATTATTTTAGAATCACAAATCCAACAAGGAGACTTTGCGAATAACAGAAAAAGCATTAACCTTAGTAGTGAAATTAGTCATATAACTTATCGCCATACACCGATGATTCCTTCTCTTCAATCAACTATTACAAATCCTGCTAATTTAGTAGAAGGTGCTGCGGCGGAGGGATGGATTCGTGGCGGAGTTCCTTCTCGCGAACTTACGCGTGATAAAGATTACGCGAAAACACATAATGCAACCCAATATTTTTAATTAATAATAATACAATAATACAATAATACAATAATACAATAATACAATAATACAATAATACAATAATAATTTAAATATTAAATTATTATTAATATTAATATTAACAACTATATTATGTGTGAAGTATATCAAACAGATTTTTTGTGTACTTATAAATTATTTGATGATAATTATACAGATTATTTATATAAAATCCAATTAATGCAAGCGTTTAATATAAATACATGGGATGATATTATTGTAAATAATGTTTGTAATAAATTATATGAAACATTAATAAAAAATGAAATGTTTAGAGATATTGTAGAAAAAGCATCAAAAACAAAAGATATAAAAGAAATATACGATTATATTACTTCACACGAAAATATAGATAATGAAAAACAAAAAATAATTTTTTCATTGCTGTTTAAATATGAATATTTTGATTTAATTCATCATTGTATTATAGAGCAGTTTAATAATGGATATGTTAGAGAAAATACAATTAATATGATTATGAACAAATTATAGTTTATAAATCATAATTGCTTTTTAGTCCGTGTAATTAAAAATTACCATCCATATCAAAAACAGTATTATCCTTTTTTTTTGTCGCCAACGCATATTCTCCTACTCTTTTTTCAAAAAAATTAGTTTTTCCTTCAATAGAAATTAATTCCATAAAATCAAAAGGGTTGCCTGTATTATATATTATACTACATCCTAATTGAAGACTTAAACGGTCAGCGACAAACTCTATGTATGCCGACATAGATATAGCATTCATAGAAATCAACTTACACGGCAGTGCTTCACAAATAAATTCCTTTTCTATTTTAACAGATTCTTTAATAATATTATGAATTTGTTCTTTAGTTAATTTATTGTTTAATTTGTTATACAGTAAGATCGCGAATTCAGTATGTAATGCTTCATCTCTTGAAATAAGTTCATTACTGAATGTTAATCCAGGCATTAAACCGCGTTTTTTTAACCAATAAATAGAACAAAAAGCCCCTGAAAAAAAGATTCCTTCTACACATGCAAAAGCAACTAACCGAGTAGCAAAAGATGAGTTTTTATCATGAATCCATTTAATTGCCCAATCTGCTTTTTTCTTAATACATGGAAAATTGCTTAATGCTTCAAACAATTTAGTTTTTTCATCCTTTTCTTTTATATATGTATCAATTAAAAGAGAATACATTTCTGAATGTATATTTTCCATAGCAATTTGAAACCCATAAAATGCTCTTGCTTCGCTTAATTGAACTTCACCCATAAACCTTAATCCTAAATTCTCTAAAACAATTCCATCAGATGCTGCAAAAAAAGCAATAATCATTTTAATAAAATATTTTTCATCTTGATTTAGCGTATTCCAACTAATTATATCTTTGGATAAATCTACCTCTTCTACTCTCCAAAAACATTCTACCTGTTTCTTATACATGTCCCAAATGGATTGGTCTTGAATTGGAAACATAACAAACCGGTTATCGTCTTCTGTAAGTAATGGTTCATGTTGTTTCGGTATTTCTAAATATGAATCCATATTTTATTAATAATAATATTACGTTTAATATTATATATATATATAATATATTAATTTAATATTTAATATTTATTTATTATAGTAATTTATTAATAAATGGCACATATTGCTGATCAAGATAAAATATTGGAATTTATTAAAAATGAAATAATAAATAAGAAAAGAGATTTGGCAAAAAAATATAAAGAAATTAAAAAAAACAATTTAGATAATGAAATACGCGATGATTATGCTTTGTATTTTAATAATGAAATAAATAATAAAAAAGAACAAATAGATAAATTGCGTTTATTAACTGAAATGAATGATAATTTATATTTAGACATTAATAATGATTATCTAAAAAATGAACTTATACATGATCAACGCGATTTAATGAATGAAATCGAAAAAATAAATAAAGAATTAAAAAAAATGGAATAATTTATAATAAGATAGTATATTATATAAATGGTTAACAAAAAATATAAAAAATGTTTTTGTGTTAAAGAAATAAATGAAACAAATACACCTGATTCTGATGAGACTATTTCTTTAATTGACAAACCCTTTCCTATAAAAGAAGAACAATTGATTGATTTGCCAATAAACTCCAGAGTAGAAGATGATGATATTGACCAAGAACTGAAAGAAAGACTTGCTCGTTTAAAAAAAATAAATGGTGGTTATAAACGGACAAAAACCATAGGTGAACGATTAGTTCGTGATTATTCATATAAACGCAAGAAAGGCGGAAAGCGAAGCATGAAAAAGCGAAGCATGAAAAAGCGAAGCATGAAAAAGCGAAGCATGAAAAAGCGAAGCATGAAAAAGCGAAGCATGAAAAAGAGAAGCATGAAAAAGAGAAGCATGAAAAAGCGAAGCATGAAAAAGCGAAATTAAATATTTAGAAGTATTTACACATTGTAAAAAGATATTATATTAATTTTTATATTAATATATTATAATGACTCATCCTTATGACAATGATGTTCCACACGCGTTTAATAGATTAAAAAGACAAAATAAAATAAAGGAAGAAGAGGATTCTA
>Ga0105053_10007904_pt1 | contig 14008 bp, 10 predicted proteins | sample BON01_FD_78093 | JGI IMG/M metagenome (GOLD analysis project Ga0105053, IMG submission 78093) | Freshwater microbial communities from Lake Bonney liftoff mats and glacier meltwater in Antarctica - BON-01 | ecosystem: Environmental > Aquatic > Freshwater > Ice > Glacier meltwater | place: Lake...
CCCCTTTTCTTTCTTTCTTGGATGGCCAAGATCCAATATAATCACTGGACCACTCGGGTGGTGAGCACCCGATTAATCACTTAGGACCCAAGTAACTGTCCCGGACCGTTGCTGACCAGCGATACTTCGTTCAAGAAGACCTTCTGTCTCATGAATATTCGCCCCCACCTCCGCTGGTGTGTGTCGTCGCTCGGACAGTACTCATGACAGCTGCAGGTAATCATGTCGTTCTAGAACTGGCGAGACTTGTTACTAGATTACTTGGACCCATTGGTACCGAGAGACCCGGGGTGTTCACTACAGTGGTGGATGTATAAATTCAACTTTCCTGGCGAAATTGTGCGCACGTAAACCCCAATGCATTATGTTGTACTGAATAAAATGATTCAAGCTATATGGGTTGCGATGGCACTCTGTCAGCATTACTCCACCCCGTTCTGGCCTCTTTCATTCCGCTTCTTCCATTTGGAACCCAACGTTGACATGATTTCCTGTAAATACAGTCCATAAGCACATCATCACAGCATAATGACACCGAGAGCATTAACAATGAAAAATTCATTATGACTACCATCATATTTGCTTCTTCTCTGACTTGAGACTTGACGAAGCAATGGTAGGCCGTGGGGTCTCTCAGGCTTCTTTTTCATCATTTTGTCAGTGCTACTCACACGCATCTTAATGGTCTTCATCTGCTTTGAAATTTCAATAAAGGATGAGCCCATGATTTCCATGGCGCAGGCGATTTCATTGAGCTCTTGCATTTGCATGTTTTCGGTGTGAATCTATCAAAGGATTGTTTTTGAATCAGTGTGCGCTATTTTTATTTTTTGAGTTACTCCGGACACGGAAACAAAAGGTACTTTCCAACGGTATAATAAGTAATTTTCGCATATACGTTGGTCTTTCGATGATTTTGTTAGCAAAGTTGATCCACAATGTTGTTTTTTTTGGCAGCATGCCCAGCATTTATTGCCACATTTCAGAAATAGAAATATTGTGTGGTCAACTATTACATGGTGTTGCCAAATACACAAGAGACTCGACATGAAAAGTCATCGTGGGTGCATATGACCGACACAAGTCACAACCAGAACTCGAGTGTTGTCTCCCCCGACATTGGAAATCATTAAGTACCCATCCCTGGTTCATTCGCAAAAAATAGTCTACATGATAATTTGCAAGCACAACGATACCAAAAACTACGAAACATTTGGTACAAACCTACGCGCATTGCAACTTCACCACAAGATAGAGTCATTAGAAGACAAACTCGAAATGATTCATAAGTCCTCGAACCATGAAATGTTGAAGTTTTTTGGAGCATTGTTCGTATCCTCATGTTCACATCTATTATACTGCAATTTTTTTGCGGCTGTCACAATGCCGCCTCACTGTGCAAACGAATGTGGTAAGTGATCAAGCACGAAGAATTTTTCCCAACTTAAGATTGCAAAAACAAATTGCGTTGAAATTGGCAATGCCCATTCACAGCACACACAGATCAAACAATTCGTCTTCATTTTCTTTTGGAATGACGTGTATGTCATGTCCATCTTGAACACATTGAATGCAACAATGGGTTGAAAGGACAGTAGGTTCAGGATGTGCCACTTGTATGGTACTTTTGAGGTCCGTACACAAAATCATTTCCATTGTACTTGTCATGGCAGGGTGTCCATATGTTATTGTGAAAATTTGATGACACACGCTCTCGATTGTTGCATGTTTAAACGTATTTTTGTGCAAAGAATTGTGTGTAATGTGGCTCAGCACACGAAAAGTAATAATAACAAAGTATCATGCTAAAACCTATTAAATACTTATTGTCAATATGTCATAGTAAATCCAGGCTAAATATGATAGTACAAAATAAGTGGAAACTAGAAACAATCACAAGTAATCGTAATCGTTATGAATGATCATTTGAAAGCTAACACAATCAATCTTATGTAAGTATTAAAGTTATACGAGATGTTCCACATGATGGTTCTTTTTGAGATGTGATGCACGATGAAAAAGTGACATTCTTATGTCGACAATTTTGCCAGAAATAGAAGAATAAAACTCCGAAAATAGAAAACTCACACTTGATGAGATTCCATTCAGGAATTGCAAAAATCAAATGTCGTCTCCATGTGCCAAATAAAAGCCTGAGAGGAAAAGGGCTGCTGAGCAAACATCACCTAAACAAAAAATATCTGTCAGTGCTGCCCTCAAGAAATCACTCGAAGATCCTGTTTACACACTATTTGTAGAAGTTTGTTACGAAACACAGAAAGCAATTATAAAGGTTAACTGGAATTTATCTACCATCCTTTAATCAACCAGAACGCAGAAAAAATACAGCAAACTGCTTTCTGTTACAAAGAGCTGGCGCAGATCTATCGCGAGGAAAAGCACTCGAAAAACAAGAGCATGTCCGAGAACACACAAAAAATCAAAAAGTGCCGTCTCTCTTTGGTCGAGAAATCGTAGTCAGAGATGTTTTGCTGGTGGCGGTATAGATAGACCAATGAAAATTTTGTCAAGTACAATGCGAATTTGAGTTGGTTAATTCAAATCTCACAATTGGTTTACAATCAATATTGCTGCATTTGGTGTGTCTTGAAAATGCCAGTGCGAAGTCTCGAGCCTGTCAAATATTAGAAAGACACCCACACAACTAATACAGGCAAAAAAAAAGTTGTTAAAAGTGTTGTAGGTGAATAATCGATATAATTTGAGCACATAGAGCTTCCAACAAAGCTACTAGACTATTTCTTACGCAGTAATAAAAGCAACATCAATCAATTGCATTCGTGCAACCCATCACAGTGCTCTCAAACACATATCCAGTGATTTTCTTTTTTAATTTTAAACAAAACACCCACTGATTTCAAAGTATGGATACTTTGAAATCAGTTGGTGTCTGAATGATACTCAAGCGAAAATAAATGTGCCAAATGCCTGCTATTTCTTTTGAAAAATATGTGGAAAGAATCATAATTCAGTCATTGTGCCAACTCTCTGAGAATGATATGCGTAATGCATTTGAATCGGAACTGGTGATCAAGATCAGGTCGCGTGTGCTTTACACACTTTCAGAATCTCCTGCGCGATTTTTCCCGACTCCTCATCGGAATCAGTGAGCTCCTCAGCCATTTACACCGGGTTAGGGCAGACCCAAGCAAATCCCCTGCGTGTGGGTAGTTCACAACGTGGGTTTTTTGTTTTTGTTGCAATTTTTGGTTTCTGGTTTTTGGGTTTTTAGGATATGCAAACAATATAGCCGTCGTCTGAGTAAGCTTTGCAAACTCGAAACCCCTTTTGACCTTGTTTGAGAGTAGATTTTTTATTGCAAACTGATAGTGGATATCCCAAGGACACGGGGGTGAATAAACGCTGGCAACGCCTGGGAATCCCCTTCGCTATAACACCCATCGGTCTGCTCCACCAGTCTCCGCCCTGGCCCATTTGTTTTTTCAGTTTTGAGCTCAATTGCATCTAAGAACTTTTTGGTTTTTGGTTTGTTATACCGCCACACAGTTAGCAACTCCATTACAGCAGAGACGCATACAAGTGGTGCGCAGTAATAAGGTAGCCCGAAAGCGCCTGACCGAATCAAACGGCACTCCCGCAATGGATTCTGGACACATGAATGTTGGTTGAAGTGAATGTATTTATATTGGAAGTGTATTGAGGATATGAGATTTTGTATTGAAGTGATTGATTTGTACGTGAAATTGAATTAGGGATTGTATTTTATTGGTAGTATTTTTATTATTTGTATGTTTTGTTTTCCCGTGTTTCGTGTGTTGAGCGGGTGTTGTCTTGTTGTACTCTCTGTAAGAGGTGGAATGGTGAAGTGATGTATATGATACTGGTAGTCGATGTAGTGATTATTATTATTTGAATAATTATGTGTATGTGTACGCTGGAGTTCGTCTGAGTTGGCGTGTGTATTTGTTTAGTGTGTGCAGTTTTTCTTTTCTTTTTTCTGCATGTTTATTCTTCTTTATTTCTTTTTCTTTTTCTTTTTTGGAATTTGAGAAAGAAGAGGAGTCGGCACAAATCAAAATCATTTACTCGCCCAGGTCCGCCGAGGTCCCCCTAAAAAAGAACACTTTAAGCCCCCCGGTTCGTGGACAATTCACAGAGTGACATTTATGACAGTCATGTCTTTACTAGATTACTTGAACTGTGAGATTCAACAGTACCACACATTTTTTTTTTGACCAGGCCTTGTCATCTTGTCCTTTGCCTGGATGTTTGAGGGACTAGTCGGGGCTGCACAAGTGTGTGTGGACCCGCATCTTGACCATCTTTCTACACCTGATCTCTCTGCCTTGGCCTCGACGCCGTTTCACGATGGTCTCGCTCACTCTATTTCTCGTTGGGTGCCGTGATTGCTGTCTGTTGCTTCTCTTACCGCTGGCCCGCATCTCCTTGTGTTTTCCAAGGCTGTATCTGGGTCCGGCTCATGAGTTGCAATGTGGCTCCAGCAGGCCCCTGAACTTGACAAGTTATATTCAGTTGGAAGCTTCTACCCATTCACAAAGCCCACCTATAGCGAAAGCTGATTTGTTTTCTCTCCAGGATCGCTGGCTGGACCTGCCGTGGCTCACTTCAGCGATGCCAACATGTAAGCAGCAAATATATGCGCACTTGATGGTGAAAGTGTTTCCTGGCTCGTACCATGTGTTTTCTCACAGGTGCATCAAAATGCATTTTGATGCACCTGTGAGAAAAACGTTGCTTAAGGCACATAGCAGATAGTCAAGGCAAGCGTTGCAGTGCCAGCGACAGTGCCAGCGACCATGCCGGTGTGCAGAAGTGTCTGGTTTTCTGATCTTGTGTGTGATTCAGGATCCACATGGTAGACCGTGGCAGCTCGTTGTGTCACCACGTCATTCACGAGGGCCAGAGCGTGTGCGTGGTGGTGTTCAACGGTGCAACTTATTTCATGCCCGACGAGGTCACAACCGACTTCAACAGTACTGTTGGCGAGCAGACCACGTCTGCGACATCGCAGCTTGTTCTACCAGCTACTGTGAATTTGGGGTTCGAAGGGAAATCGTGTGGTGGCTGGCTAAAGATGCAGCACCACGGGTGCGAGAAGATATGGGCCGATGACAAGACACGTATCGTGTGCAAGGCGTCGACCTCACACATGCTGCTGGCATTACACGCCGTGACTCTTGCCGCGATGCAGTGTGTGTACAAGAATGATTTCAGTGACTTTGATCAATGCGCTGTAGACAATGCCAGCAGTGTAACGCCCCTTGGCGCCCACATGTTGCATTCCATGTGTTTTTCGGCTCGAGGTTCTGCAAAGACAAGTGCACGTGGCCCCATGACCCCTACAGGTTCTCCCCGTGGAGGCCAAAAGAGAGTGGGAGAACGACATCCCACAGGGATGCATTGCGGAATTGTGTATTTGTGAAGGCACCCTCGTTTCCTTCTGAAGATTCTTTTCTGCTGCGCACGAAACAGCGCGAGGCCCTGCGCTGCACGTTGAAACTACTGGGAATGCAAAGTTGTTCTTGAGCTGAGGTACATGAATCGTCAAAGTTCAAACAAAGGAAGGGTTTGACCACCAGACCATGACCACAGACATGATCAACGTCGCTGATGCGTAAGAGCAATCTGGGTGTGTTTAGACACACATATCGTATATACTTAGTAAGGCGCGCCAGGGGTCCTGCTTAGAATACACCTACTGAAATGGGGCGGGTCTTCAATTGAAAAAAATTGATAGCGAAACAATGAACAGCCCTGTAAATTTTATTTCCACCAAATGGTGCGATGTACACTGGGAGATTTCCAGCTTTTTTTCTTTCGAATGGGTGATACATTGAAATTCGTGTGAATATCTCTTCTTCTACCAATCTGAACTGTGACTTCAAAAGTCTTTCTTTTACACATGAAAATGTATACATATTTCTGTCAGCTCAATTTACAGCCTTTTACTTTCGATCCCACACTAAAGGTGAGGGAAATGTTTGTAGCGCATCTAACAACGTCAGACCCATTCATGGCGAGATTAAACAAAGAAAACCTCGAGACCGAACGCAGAAAGTTGCGAATCTCCCAGAAATTATGCTGCCATTTGGTCTCTTGTGATATTGACTGCCCCAAAAAGAATGCACAAAATAAATCAGTCCATCGAACTTAAAACAAGCGATCAAACAATGAGTGTTACCGTTCAGTCGAAGGCCAAATCTTGATATACCAAATTGCGCGATTCTGTCTTCTGTTGGACATATTTTCCGTACTTTTCCTGGAGCTACCAATACTATACCAATCGCTGAAGCTCACTGTGCGACTGAATGGATTTCTTGCAAATCCTTAATTTCCTTGTTCAATCTCGAGAATAGATGAACAAAGAGCAAAAATGAATACAACCGTTGTTGTTGTATTGTGTTGCACATATTTCGCTCAACTGTTTGTATGAAAACATACGGGGATAGTACGTTCTTTCGTTTGAAATCCTTTCAGATATGTTCATATTCAAGTTTGAAAGGAAATATATGAGAAGAAATTCTCATGAGTTGGTGTGTTTCGTCTGCCATGACAAAGAACATTGATGATGATTGCTTTTGTTACCTCAACTTGAAAGTAATCTTGTACCCCTAGTGAAGTGTCTATCAGCTCAAATCCAGCTGGATTCCAAGTCCCAGCGTTTCTCACATCTTCATCTTTTTTTTTTGGCCAAAGAAAAGACCATGATGATAATACAAAACAACAAAGGGCCCATAGCCCAATTGAACGAAACTTGCAAAGTTCGGTGTATCAAGCCCCGGCCTTAGTCACTTAGGCCCAAGAAACTTACCTGGATCAGAGCCTACTTATCAGGGAACCTGCTGATAGAGAGTGACAGTATACATGTTTGCCACTGGCAAACACCTCTTTCTGTCTTGAATTTGTGGAAAGCTCGAGAACACAGTTTGTTTGGTGGTTTCACTAGTCTCAGGCACAGCAATCCCTTTCAAGTTGTACTGCGGTTCAATTTTCCGCAGAATGTGCCAAAACGTGAGACGGCCTGTTCTGGCAACCGGAAAATTAGAGGATTGAAAAATTGGAAAACCTGGCGCAACCCCATCTTAATTTCAAGTATTGTCTGTGTACGACCTATCACAGCGCCCCACATCGGCGAAAGAAATTATAATTAGACTCAGAGAAGCAAACAACTTTTCAAAATGTTTGGCACCAAATTGATCGGCAATTAATTCAATAATTACATCGTACGAAACGCGTTTTCCAAAACCGCACCAAATTTCGAACATGAAATTGGTAGCGCGATATCACACATGATGTGATTGGTTGGATTTTCAAAACTGTGACTTGAACTTGAAAGGACAAAGCGTGTCAGAGAAAACATTTTCGGGGGCCTGGGTTTGGTCAATCATTTTTGTCGCTGAGCTCTCTCAAATGAAAGGTGTTTGAGTACACATTAAGTGACTCGCTCCTTGTCAACTGGTGTCATCACACTGATACCGTGGCAGTGTTAAGATGCGTGCTCTCGAAAGACTAAAAGCAAGTAGGTCTAGTCTTACCCTCTCCACCGCATTGAATTTGGTCCACCAAAATTCTTTTCCAAAACTTTCAGATTTTCCATAATATTTCACTCAAGTTTGCAAATTTTCGGGAGTTGGCACTTTCGAAAAGCATGAAAACTCTTAGATTTTCCAGAATATTTCACTCAACTTTGCAAATTTTCGGGGGGGGTCACTTTCGAAAAGCATGCAGATCCTGGGGAAAATATTCAAAACAATTGGAAATCACGTGCAAACAGTCGGAACCTGCTAGAACCATTTCTAAGATCGAGAAAGAAGAGAATTTGTACGGGCATTGTGCTATGAACAAAGCCCGAGAATTTTTTTCAAAAGGCTCTGAATTGTTAAGGGTTGCTGGTTTTGGATGAAAAAGCTTCGTTTTCGAAAGAATTTCGGTAAGAATTTCAATGCGATGGAGAGGGTTAGTGATTCGTTTGTTAAATTTGTTGTCGTACACTTCTAGGCTGTTTTTTATAAGATGTTCTGGTGTTAAATCTTTGCTTTTTTTATTTGTATTCCACGAGGTATGATTCAATGATTTGACCAAGAGTCCGTTAGTTGATAATTTCTTTACTACTGATTTGTACAAATTGCGTTGTTGTGATCGCTGAGTTTGAATTTGAATTGTTTAATTTCTAATGAATTGGTTGACAAAATGAGACATTGACATAGCCCAAAGGAAAGATTTGCAATGAAACAAAATGCACCGTCAACAACATTTTTTATTCAAACAGAATACTCTGCATGCAAGCCTTGAAGTCCAATCAAACATGATGCACAGTAGGCAATTTTTATTTGAGTTGAATCTTGATTGGCTGTCTGTCCTGTTGATGTAACATGTGATCATTTTTTCATAATTCGCACTTTAGAATCTTATTTGTTGAATTTTTAATCAAACTGCTGCCGGCCAATAGTACGTTTGTTTGCCCCACTGATCCGAGTCATTATGCAGCAGGGACTTGAATAATGAATATCTGAGAATCCATTCCCGGGCCTTCTCCCATTGAACAGATTCACTGCCACAAGTTTGCCAAGGGCACTCCTCGATGTGAGCACAGGAGTGGAACGAACACCTGGAGAGCTGGAAGAATCTAGATCGACTAAAGCGCTGCATTCATGTAGAGTCATTGTAGACCCGCATGAGAGTACAAAGTATATTTATATGTATATATGCTGGCTTGCGAAATGATGATCTATTAGTAGGCTCACTGCCCTCTTCTTTTCAACATATCTTTTCTTTTGAGAAAAAAAGAAGATGTGACGACAATCCGCAAACTTCAGTCACTCATTTCAGTTAGAATAATAAACTGCACCTTGACAATTACAAACAAACCCACTACTTTATTTCTTTATGAGCAGTAATAATCACATGCTTATAGAGCGTCAAAGCTGGGGCCCGTCCGACGAACGATGGTGGACTCAGGGTGTTAAACTGGGAATCACAATCCAAGATCCTCCCCCAGAGTCCAGAAGACAGACACATTTAATTGTATTTTACTTATTTGTATTGCATTCTGTCACGTGTCTAAAAACTTGCCACTTCACTGCTTGTTTGACGTTGCTATGAACATCAATTTCTGTTTTCTGTGTCAATACTGCATGTGACGTCGTTACAGTTTTGCCCATATTTGCTAAATATTTATCACTTTACCTACACATTTACAAAATCATATACAGAGGCACACACACACAAGCACACGTGTACAATCAGCACACAAGAGGAATGGCGACAACTAGACACAACAGCCTGGTTGAGAGGGGCAGAAGAAAGGCTTTTGTTAGGGACCAAACGCTCACACAAAAAAAATCATAAGAATACTGTCAAAACCTCCCGATTTTCATGAATCTAGAAAAAAATGTTTCGAGCACATAGAGCTTCCAGCAAAGCAATTAGACTATTTCTTACGAAGTTATCATAGAAACATCAATCAATCAAAGCAATCTTCACTTATTCCCATTCTTATCATCGGCGCCTTTCTTTTTATCTTGGGCCTTGCAGTGACGCTGGTCTTGAGGGAAAATGGCGAAAGGTCTGTAGAGTGCGACGCATAGGAAGTGACTGCACCAGCGGAGACGAGTGCAGCCGATCGGTAGCGATACAGATCGACACAGCCGAGCTGGTAAGCCAAACTGCAACGCCGCGCCGCACTCGCGCTCTGCTGCCTGCCATTATTGTGTGCGATCTATTTGCGGCACGCAAGACCGTCCGTGATGCGAGCCCTAACTGCTTGCTACCGCTGCCTGCTTGCTGCCACCTGCTGCTGCCGCCTGCTACACCTGCTGCCGCCGCTTGCTTTGCGAAACCCAGGCCCGAGGTCGCTCAGGTTTGGAGGCCATCCTGGTGAGGGTTCTGAGCAATCAGTCCTTGGCCGGTTTGGTCGCTCTCTAGAGCACGAAGCCGTCTCGATTCACATGTGGCAAAAATTCCAATTGGTTTAGCGAGCAATGGAGCGATGAGTGGGGTGACGCCCACGCTTGCTGTACGCTCTTACCCTTCGTTTCTTGATTCTTATCAATTTCCAACCTCGGTTGAACCCCTCACTCCACCTACTCTGACGTATGCCAGGACGATGCTGGCCCCCACCAACATGCAGGAGTCAACCCTCTCCCACAATGAATTTGCGCTGTGCCTGCAATCGCTTCTGTGACCCTCCTCGGCCCTGTCTCCGTGTGAATTTTCCACACGTATGCGAGCGCTAATCCCCTCCCCTGTTCCCGCGTGCCTGCGTTCGCTTCCGTGACCCTCCTTGGCCCTGTCTCCAAGTGAATTCAAATCATTATACATGCGAGCGCTAACCCCCACCCATGTTCCCACAGGCTTGGGCGCGCGGCAAGCGGAGGGGCATCAGTCCCGCAGCCGCCGCGCGCCACAAGAGTCAAACCAGAGTTTGCACATATTTTTTTTGACTATTTTTCACCTTTTCTGCGGTAGGAGATCCTTTTCTCGTCTGTTTTTCCGTTCTTTTTGAGATCGGACGTCTCCTCGACCCGAATTCTGAAATTGGACATTGAAGTCCGATTTCAAAGTGAGGAGATGTCTGATTTCGAAAACGGGAAAAAGAAGGGGAAAAAGAGGCTTGCTCAAAAATAACCACCCGGAAAAGAGCCAAATCCGTGGAACTCTGCTCCGACTCATGTGGCGCGCGGCGGCTCTGGGGCTGACGCCCCTCCGCTTGCCGCGCGACAGACAGTCTGGCTCCCGGCTTGGACAAGCACGAATCCCACTCAACACAGTGAGGCTCTAGACACAGGCCCGTGCCCTGCCCCCAAATGCCGCACCTAATCAGGTGCAACACTCCCAGAGGAGCCTAAACTCGTAGTATCCCTGTCCGAAGCCTCACACTCCCTGGTGAGTCTAAACTCGTCAAAAACTGGCCAGCAGCACCCAGTTCAGTGGTGCTTCTATAATGGAAATGGGAAAGACTTGGCGTCTCTGGTGCAGGTGCGCCTTCTCCTTCGTTTTTATTTCCTTTTCTTTTTTTAACAATCAAGTGTTGCTTTAGGCAGTGGGCGGTGGAGGGTTTCACGATAATTGGGACCTTGGATCTCAAGAAATCTTACCACTGATCACTCAGGAACCTCACCAATGAGGCCGAACGAACTTTGGACCTGCCCAGACGACGGAGCCGCCAGGGCACATGCCCTTGGTTGTCAACGTAGTAGTTGTGGGTCCGTTCGAAGAGGAAGAGGAGGGGACCGGTATAGCCAGCGACTTAGTTAAGGTGGAGGGTGAGGATCCAGACACCCCAGGATATCTAAGGGGGGACAGGGTGAGGTTGGGACGTCAGCGATCTCGGATCGTGGGTGCGTCTCCCTTGGCTCGCTCACGACGAAGCCCCGTGACCGTACATAACGATTTCCCAATATCGGTTCAATAAAACAAAGCAACACACACACGCCATTTTGTGCAGTTTTGCATATATGACTTGGTCTCTGCGAGATACAGGGGTTGGGGTGGGGGTAGAGACCCTAAAAAAAAATTGAACCACTATTTCAAAAGAGACAAAACACAAAATCTCGTTGGTGGTGGATGTAGGCGACTGTCACAGCATTACTGGTACAAAGTTTTGCATTACATATTGTCACGTACTATTCGATCATTTACTCTTGATTGAACGATGTTGCTTTTATTACTTCGTAAGAAATAGTCTAGTAGCTTTGCTGAAAGCTTTATGTCCTCAAACGTAGATTTGAGTTCTCGATTTTCGAAAATTTTGCCGCAATCAAACCGACAACCTCAGGACAGATACAGCCCGTTCTGTGGAAGATGATACTCGGAATGGTCATCGGAATGCAAAACGAAATCCTTATCGGAATCAAGAAACTACTATTCTACGTCTCTTTTCAAATTTTCAAATGAAAAGAGACCTAGTACAATAGTTTCATGATTCCAACTAGAATTTCATTTTGCATTCCGATGACCATTTCGAGTCTCATCTTCTACGAAACGGGCTGTAGTCCCACGCTCTGATTGTTGGTACACACCAAATTAAAAAATGGGTTCGAAACTAAAAAAGTGAAAATAGGTGTCGACAGCCAGAATATCTACCCCCGCCCCCCACGTCTCATCCCTTTGTGCCAAGTCCGACTCGAGTGACTTAGCCACTAGCACCGGCAAGAAGACAACGAGTTGGTTTCTTTCTCAGGCTCTCTTTCTTGGGTGGCGAATCACCACTTTTATCACTAGACTAAGCGGGTGGTGAGCACCCAATTAATCACGTAGGACCCAAGAAATTGTCCCGGGCCGTAAATTTGTGAGCTGTCATGCATCCTCGGGCTAACAGGTCCCAACAATCAAGTATCCCTAACTTCTAAGCTTTGAAGGAACGTAGCGCCCGATGCAATAATACCCCCTTACCGTGACTGGGGTAGGTAAGGCAACAAGTAAAAAAGCCGGTTCAGATTGCTTGATTGACATGGCTTTTATAACTCCATAACAAATAGTTTAGCCAGATTTAGCCCATGGCCATCTGGATTTTTCTCGCCGAGTCGGGCCCTCCAAGTGTCTCGTCCCTACCCCTGGGCTCACATCGAGCACCCCATGTGCAGTGTGTGTGTGTGTGTGTGTGTGTGTGCGAGTTTGTCTCTTTCGCATTTGCCCTTGGCCGCCGCGGAGATTATTCTCCACAAAAATTTATTGCACCATTTTTGTGGGCTTTTTTTCAAATGACTCAGGATGTTCTTCTAGCAATGTGCCTTCAGATGAATCTGTTTTCTTTCTTTCTTTCTTGAGTTTCGAACACCCAACTTAATCTCTGGACTAAGTGTGTGTTTAGCATCCGAATAATTACAGTGACGCAAGACCCAATAAACTGTCCTGAACCGTTGACGACCTAGCTTTGAGCAAATAGAGATTCCAGCAAAGTTCCCAGACTATATCTTACGAAGTAATAAAAGCAACATTAATAAATTTAGGCTGACCCGCAGGTAAAAACTGTTCACAATATTTGTAAGCTGGCATGCATCCTCCGTCTAACAAGTTCCAACAATCACGTCTTCCTCACTACCAAGGAATGTAGCACCCAATGCAATGTTGCCCCCCCTACGGCGGGCGCGCGGCAGTGAAGAGGCTTTAGCCTCAAGCTGTCGTGCACCACCATATCAAGACCAAACCTTTGGAGATTTTTCATTTTTTTTCCATTTTTCCGACTTGCGGCGGCCGCAAGTCAGCGAAAAGCCCACCTGCGACAGTTCTTGAACCGAACTTAAGATTACTTGAAAAATTCCAAATGATAAACAAACTGGATATGCTCAACAAATCAGAATCCGCAAAAATCGAAAAATGGTACTCTCAAAAAATTCAAATACATATATGGTCCAAGATGATGAAATTGATTATCTCAAAACCATATCCGACAATGTTCAAAAATGATGATCTCAAAAAATCAGAATCTGCTTGCAAAACAAATTCATGTTCTCACCAAGTCCAAGTGCACAAAAGTTGAAAATTGATGCTCTGAACAAATCCATATGACAATGTTCAAAGATGATGGTTTCAAAAAATGGAAATCTCATCACAAAAAAAACTGGATGTTCTTACCAAATCAAATTCCAAAACAGTTGAAAATCGATCCTTTCATTGAAACATTCATGCCCAAAAAATTTCAACGATGATGATCTCAAAAAATCAAACATGTTGCAAGTTGATGATTGCAAAAACATAAGAACTGAAAAGGTCGAAGGTTGATGATATCAAAAAAGGAAAAAAACTTAAACTGTTTGATAATCTCAAACAGATGAATTTAATAATCTCAAACAGATGATCATATACATATATATATACATGTGTATGTATGTATATACAAAGGTATATATATATGGATATGTATATATATGTATATGTATATGTATATACATATACATGTATATACATATACATATATACACATGTATATATATGTATATATATATATATATATATATATATATATATATATATATATATATATATATATATATATATATATATA
>Ga0105053_10007905_pt1 | contig 14007 bp, 10 predicted proteins | sample BON01_FD_78093 | JGI IMG/M metagenome (GOLD analysis project Ga0105053, IMG submission 78093) | Freshwater microbial communities from Lake Bonney liftoff mats and glacier meltwater in Antarctica - BON-01 | ecosystem: Environmental > Aquatic > Freshwater > Ice > Glacier meltwater | place: Lake...
ATTCGCCAGACCAAATACCGCCGTGTCCATCCCCACCACCCGGGCCAGCATCATGTGCGTTCGTTCCGCCGTCACTGGCACATGGATACCACCATTGAGACCCACGATCCGCAGCGGCGGAAGATCCTTCCCGAAAAAGTCGCTCACCACCACCCCGCGCAAATCACCATCCTCCATCGGTTGACCGATCGCCGGTCCAGGCGGCACGAAGGGATACTCCATGAAAATGCGCAGGCCTTTTTCTTTCACTTGTAACCACCACCCGGCATCCAAAATCACGGGCCCCAAAGCGCCTTCGTTTGCCAGCAGCGCCACGGAATCCCCCGGCTGTGCAAGCCTCATTGCCTCCGCCGGATCAGCAACCCAAGTCAGACTGGAGGCGTTTTTGGACAGAGTCCGCCAAGGATCGTGGGCGCGGGAACCGGCAATCACCAGTCGTGGAGTGGGCATCGGCACACCTTGAATCAACGGCAAGCCCACCAGCAATCCTCGGATGACAACTTCGTCATTACGCACAATTTCCAAATTCATTTAGTTTTGTTTTGAATCTGATTCGCCGTGTCCCGTATGCCACTTACGGGCTTCGCTCAGAATGGGATCGTTGGTGCAAGGTCCGGTGAGAAGGACCGTGCGGATATCGGTGATTTTCATGATTTTGGAGGATACGGGGTAGATCTACATTTTCAATGATCGTAGCCGGGGACTCACTTCTCCAGACTAAAGTCGAGGGATATTTTACGGCTGGCCGTGTAGCGACCTTTGTTGCCGTCCCAGTAGCCGTCCTCCCAGCGTCCGTGGCAGTCGTAGAGCACATGCAGAAGATTGGGTTTGAGCTCGAGGATGTTCATGTAGTGCGTGGTCATGATGCCGGAAGTCAATTGCACGATATGGCTCCAAGTCGCGCCATGATCCAAACTGAAGGCGAGGTAATTACCGTTGCGCTCATGACGAGGGTTCACCCAACAGAGCTTTTCGGTCATGCGCAGTCCGAAGGCGCAAACGAGCACGCCGTTCTTTAGCTCGATGACATTGGGATCCACAAAGGTTCCATGCATATCGCGTTCGTAGCCCGGCAGGTCGGGAGTGTCTTCGAAGAACTTCTCCCAAGGCGTCGGATCATAGACATCGATGATCCCAAACTGCTGAGCTTCCGGCGGAGTCCAGGTGACGCCGTCATCATCGGAAATACATTGGTAGAGCGCGCGACCGGTTCGCATGTAGCAGATCAACCGACCCGCGTGTGATCCCTTGGAAATCCGCACCATGTCGGGCTCGCCGGGTCCCTCGGTTCCCAAATCCGGGCCGACCGCAATCGTGGAGACCAGCCGCCAATGCCGGCCTTGATTGGACGAACGGAGAAGCAACGTGCGAACCTTGCGACCGTTGGGCATGTAATCCACCGCAGTATTATCCTCATAAAACCAACCGTAGATTGTGGCGAGTAGGTCGCCGCCGGGCAGGGCGAGAATCCGCCGGTGCAACCGTTGAGCGAGATGCGGGTTGCCCCCATCATCGACGCCATCGAAGTCCATGCCGGGCAGATCGAAGGTGATTTCCACGGGGCCTTCGAACGTGCGCAGGTCGTTGGAGAAAATCTGCGCCAAGCCCCAGCCTTCACCTTCTGGGCCCTCGGTGGCGTAGGTGTCGAGGAGAAACATTTTGCCGTCGGGCAGGACGAAGGAGCCACCTTCCATGTAGAGTTCGTTCTTCCCCGGCCGATGCTCCAAGCGCACCCAAGAATCGCCGCCATCGCGCGAAACAAACGAGCCGATCATCCAGTGGAAAACCATGCGTTCGTCCGGATAGGAACGCTCAGGCATCTGCACCTGCGCAAATAATGTGTCACTCGAGGTGGCGATCGCAAATGGCTGCAGGCCGCCGTTGATGGCCATGATTTCGGGTTCCGTGGTCAGTTGCACACATGGGTCGCGTTTCAATTCAATGAGGGTATTGGTTTTCATAAGATTCCTGATGGAAATTGGATGTCGGGGAAGTGCCGGATTCACTTGGTGCCGACGGACTGTGCAGATTGCAATTGCACTTCAATGAGCATGCCCCGCGCTTCACTCTGGGTTTGCCCAGCTTCCAATCGTTCGCGGCGCAGCTCCACTCGGGCGGCGCCGTCAACCCCATCGAGTAGCAGGCCGAGGGCGGCAATCCGCGAATCTTGAGGTAAAACTGACAACCACGCGTCACGGGCGGCCGCCTGAAGGTCGGCCTGAACGGCTGCAGGCATCTGCTCATCAAGTGCATCCGCCAATTGATCAACGCCTCCGTCGTGTCGTGCCAGCAGGTGGAGATTGCGCTCCAAAAGTGCCCGACAGTTTCCCCCTCCCGAGAAAACTCCGGATCCATTAGAATATCCATCAGCCGGTGAAAGCAGTTCAGCAATCTCCGGCCGCATCGGAACTTCCTTCACGCTCGGCGGCCAGCCGCTCACTTCCGAAAAGATACTGTTCCCCTCATAGCTCGCCAAAAACTGCATGAACTTAATCGCCTCCGGCCGATGCTGGCCGCTCTTGGTCAACGACAGTCCAAAGCCGGTGGTGTTACTCCCATCAGAAAATCGCCCCAGAATATTGGGTCCGACGACCGGATCATCGGCGGTCAACTGCGGGCATCGCCCCACGCTAATCGGAAACCTCGCTTCCTTGCGCAGACTGGTCGCGTCCCACGTGCCCGAAAAAATAAACAGAGCATCGCCGCGCAGAAATTCCCGAGCGGCTTCGTCCCTTCCCAATTGCAGGTAACCCGGTCGCATCTGCTGTTGCAGCTCCGCCAACAACTGCAAGGCCGCCTTTATCTCCGGTCGTTGGAAAGACCACCTCCCCTCTCGATAACTAGAGAGAATATTCAAGGGTCTTAGGGATAGGAGTCCATCGCGATCCAGCTCCACACGAAGCTTCGAGGTCGCCCCACCGAGATAAGTGTTCATGAGAAACTGCGCATTGAAACCACTTCCCGCCAATGGCATCAGCGGCCGGTCCCGCGCCGCTCCGAATGTCGCCACCTTCTCGCAGAGCTCGCGGAATTCAATCATCGTCTTCGGGATCTCTTCCGAGCCCGTGATCTCGCGCAAGAGCTCCCGATTGCAGAACAGCCGCAACGATCCTCGCGTCAATGTAATCGCGAAATACTGCCCAGGCTCCGGTGAATTGAGACGTTGCTCAGACAGCTCATCAGTGAACGTCTCCAACCAGGGGATCGACTCCAGCGGCGTCCCTTCGTTATACGGATTGGGTCGCTCCAGTTGTTCGGTCAGCGGCTGGAAATATTTTACCGGCACATCCGTCATCCCGTTCAGCCAAACTCCGTATTCGACAATCTCCGGAGCGATCTCACCCGCTAAATTGGCGCGAAGCCATTGCTTGTAGACCACCGGTGGCACGATCAATTGCTTGACTCGAATCTCCGGGTTCAATTCTTCAAATCGTTTGATCACCGCCGCAAACCCCTGGGAAGGTCCAACCTCCACCTGCCAGTGAGCGATTCGCACCGTCACCCTCTCATCCTCCGAATCCGGTCGATGAACAAGAACCCAGGCGACTGATCCGAGATAAATCGAAGCGACCACCGCGAGGATGAGGGGGAATCGGCGCTTTGCCATCATCTCAACACGCCCTCCTTGAGGGCGACCTCGTTGGCCACATCAACGAGCCGCTGCTCCACATTGAAGCGTTTGTCGCTCGTCGAGAACTCCTGGAGAAATCTCTCAAAATAAGCGCGCGCCACTGCAGTATCTCCGTTTCGAAATGACAGTTCGGCAATTTGAAGCACCAAATCCTCTGGAACCATCCCCATCAAACCGCCGACCTCATCCGCCGCCTTCAAATGAGGAATCACCTCAGACAGCGGCCAGTCAAAATACAATCCCGCCCAACCGATCTGTAAGTGAAGATCTCGTTTCAGCGCGGGCTCAACCAGCATCGGCAAGAAGGCCTCGGCCTTCGAACGCCGCTCGGGTTCGGCAATGCCCTTGGGCGAAAGAAATAGTCTCATGAGACCGAGCTTCACAAAGCCCAACTGAGCCCAATGTGACATCGGATTTCGCGTGCCTAATTCCCGATAGAGGGCTTCCGCCGTCTCATGATCACGCGGAATGCGATGCACCTGAAAAAGGCGGGCCCGCAGATAGAGGGCCAATTCGGCTACCTCTCCCTGGGCGTCCGTCAGCTCGGCCAATTCATCCTGATACTTTTCAAAATCTCCTCTCGAGAGGGGCGGTCGCCCCATGCCCGTCATCACCCGGATCAATCGCTCGACAGGCGCATCCTTGACTGACTCCGAAGCGAGTCGAGGGAATGTCCCATCAGCGAGATCCTTGACCGCCTCCTGCAGATCACTGGAAAGCACCGTCTCCGCGCGCATGCTGGCGAGCCAGCTCAGCGTAAGGACCAGTGCAATCGTGGATCTGAAGAAAACTGAATTCATGCAACGTCCTAGCAGGGCCGCCCGCGAGGGCCGCCCGCGAGGGCCGCCCTCAAACTAGCGACTTAAATTCGTTGCGAATCGCTTACCAAGTAAACTTGGCCGAGAGACGGTAGTTGGCGCCTAAAGAACCTTGAGCCAGCGCAGGATTGGCAACATTCACGACAAAACGTTCATCCGTGATGTTTTCTCCGTTCAGCTGAACTGACCACCGCTTGTTGATCTGGTAACGCCCCATAATCGTAAAGGTCATCGGAATATCGACCGTATACGCACCCGACAATTTCAACGATTCATCGCGAAAACCACCACCGAGAGTCAACCCTTCGACGGGACCGGAGGTCCAAGAGTATTTACCAAACACGCTGAAGCTCGTATCCGGCGCTCCCAAAGCTCGGAGTCCGGTTGATTTCCGGAAGGTCTCAATATCCATATAGGTGAAGACAACATGAGCGTTACCGTTCGAAGTTTTCTTATTGATATGAATATCCGTCTCCCATCCTTTGCTCGTGTCACCCGTGGGATCCTGAAGACTAATCGGGCCCAAGATGGGGTCATTAAAGGAATACCAGACATGGGTATTAGCCATATCGAAAAAGGCCACGGATCCGCTCAATGAGAAATCGTCGTAGCTGAGTTCGAATTTAGCTCCAAATTCTTCCAAGACACCATGCTGATTACTCGTTGCATTGCCATAACCATCCTGGCCTCCGATATTGGTTACATTGACAGCATCTACGTAGTAGACCGAGAGGTTGGGAACCGGTTTATAAACGATACCATAGCGGTGAGTTTTGATCACGGGGGTATTGGATGAAGTGACGACTCCCGCAACTCTGTTGTCATGGGTTGAGTTGCTGTCCACCCAACGTAAGCCGCCTATCACAATCACTTTTCCGTCCAACACGGTGAGGTTATCCTGCACGAAGTAGGTCCCCTGATGTTTAACCGATTTACCGCTATAATGGGTAAAACCATTAAACACGGGTTTCGTGAAACTGTAATCGGGGTTACTGACATCAATCGATTCGACCATAGTAGGAACATTGCGCTGCCAATAGGTCTCGAAATAGGCGTCCGCGCCTACCTGGAAATCATTTCTCCAGCTGGATTTAATCGTCTTGTAAAGATACTCGAGTTGGAGGGCATCCGAATTGTTATCGACCGCAAACTTAAGAAACTGCCGGTCCAAGGTTACATTATCACTCTGAAGCGCTATGGGCCGAAACAGATCGCGGCGATCCACCTGCTTATGCTTGGCATAGTAAAAGCGAATGCTGCTATTCTCGGTTAGCTGCGCGGTCAGCGTCGCATTCAGAAATTCCTGGCTTTGATCCCAATAAGCTTGGTCCTTTCTGATCGCGGAAAATTCAGGGGTCGAATACTGATTCAAATACGCGCGACCACCGACGACACTCCGATTAATATCAAGGAAGTCCTCCATATAGGCATAACCATTATCCACAAAATAGTAACCAGTCAGATCAAGGCGCATTCTATCTTCAAAAAATTTAAAAGTGAGCGCCCCACCGATGAAGTTCTGATCAATATCTTGGACATCCTTTTTCGGATCCCCCCACTCACCGCCCACCGTCACTCGGTAAAGCGCAGTAAATTTTTTGGATTTTTTGATGGGACCTGAAGAATTGGCCTCCACTCGCAACGAAGAATCCAGAGAACTCACCGTGGTTTGCACGGTGGTCTGACGGGTTGTCGTCGGATGTTTGGTCGCATAGTTAACCACCCCACCTAGGAAGAAAGTATTCCCCAGAAGCATTCCCGAGGGCCCCTTGATCACCTCCACCCGATCCACGTCAAACATGGGATTTCGTTTAAAACTCACCACCATCACTCCATCACGCATCATCTGCCAGGTCCGAAATCCGCGAATATTAACATCGTCGTTAACGGTGGTGTTATTGGTCACTCCACTCACTCCGTAGTCGAGGGCGGCAACAATGTTGGAGGAATTAAGATCATCAAGAAATTCCCGGGTAACCGCCGCCACACTGGTTGGGATATCAAGCACCGACTGCACCGTCCGCGTGCCGAGGGCAGTTTTACTGTAGCCGTAACCTGATTCCTCTACGTTTTCCACGACGTAGGGATTCATCTTAATCACTTCCTCCTCTGCGGATGATTGTTGTGCAGAGTCCTGATCGGGATCGGACGCTTCTTGAGCATTCCCTTGGTGACTGACTGTCAGAGACAGTAGCAGGCCCATGAGGGTATGGCGTATTTTTTTAATTACATTAGGGGTCATTGGCGTGGGGGTTGAACTTTGGATCGTAAACACACCACTGGCTTCATCGTAGGCAGCGACCAGTCCGGAATCGTCGAGCATGAGGCTGAGAGCCTGCGCCCGGGTGAACTTCCCATTGACACCCCGAGTTTTCACTCCGGCAGTAATTTCGGTGGCAAACAGCACGTCTAGTCCCGTTTTTTCCGAATAACGTCTGAGTGAAACTTCCGCGGAACCAGCAGGCAGGTCGAAAACCTGACGCACTGATTGTTCCCTCGGCAGGGCCATCATAGGTAAGGGAGAGAGCAAACAGGAGACGATCAAAACAACCAGCCATAGCACATGTAGGCGCTTGAAGCGGGTGATTGTTGGAAGTCTCATGCATGATTTCTCAGTTGAAGACCGCTGCATGCGAAGAACTTCAACTAAATACCAAGACGTAACAATGCGCAAAATCCCTACACATGATTTTCCATAGATATTCATCTAACCCTCACCGTCGCGCGCCGCACTCAAGGATTTTCATATCCGCGAGCGCAAAATAATCTGATCAGGCTCTGTATAGTCCGCCTGCACCTGAAATTGATTTTTCAGAATAGATAGCAGGGCCTGAATATTATTCGCACGTAGAAGTCCGCTCAATTTCAAATCCGCAAGGTCGGCATCACCCAAAATCAACTGCTGCTGATTATGACGGTTAAACATCATGACGACTTCCTCCAGCGAAGTGCCACTGAACTCAAGACGAGGAATCCGCCAGGACATTCTATCGGCCATAACCTCGTCTGAAATAGCATGAACCATCGATTGATTCACCATATGGATGGAAGCAGAAGTATCGATGGAAACCTGCTCCCCACCCGAGAGCATCGCAGGGGCTAATTGACTCGGATTAGTATCTGTAAAATCTGCCTCGGGACTTACGGCCACCCGACCTTCAGTCACCAAGACCTCAACCAGATTGGAGACTAATTCGACACTGAAGGCTGTGCCCACAGCGCGCACCCCCACTTGTCTAGCCACTACAATAAATGGACGATTTTGATCCTTCGTAACTTTAAAATAAGCGGTGCCCTTCAACAAGATGACCGTCCTCCTGCCCGGTGTGTATGCAGGAATCAATTCAGCATCGTTTTTCAGTTGGACGATCGAACCGTCAGGAAGCTTCATTTCAGAGGAAGCCATCACCGCGACGGTAGAAGACCGCACATCCTGTTGAACCGCCGGGATTGTCGGCTGATAGCGCATAACCCCAACCACCATCAACAAGGCGAACGCAGCTGTGGCCCCGACCATATTTCGACGAAATCGTCGCCTTTTATTCGTCTCGAGTCCCGCGATCACCGAATCAGACATGCCTTCACGATGAACCCAACCCAAGGCCGCCTCCGTAGCGTCGTAGGATTCCGAAGACACCTTCCGTGATTGGGAATCAGAGTGATTCATTGTCAAAAAAGGTTTCAGCTCCCTGTTTCCGCAAAAAAATCTCACAGCGCTTCATTCCGCGGGACAGTTGAGTTTCCACGGTTCTCTGGGAGACGCCCAATGCGAGCGCCACTTCGGCCTGAGGCATATTTTTGAGTTTCCGCATGATGAATACTTCGCGACAACGCGCCGGAAGGGCATCGATGGCCTTGATCACCATGCCCTTTTTTTCCGCTACACTGACGACGTCCGCAACACTCGATCCATCTTCTACGACGTGCAACTGCTCAAAATCCCCTACATCTTTTATCGGTGAATTTTTCGAACGACGAATCAGATCAATTGCCGAATGGCGCGCGATTCTGAACAAAAAAGCCTTAGCTGAGTGAATGGGTTTCTTGGCATGTGCGCGCCAAATTTTCAAAAAAGAATCCTGCACCACATCGTCTACATCACTGATTTTGGGAAATTGATTTCTCACATACGACCGGAGCGCCGATTCATGAGGGTGAACCTCGTTTGTAAACCAACGGGTCTGCTCGGACGATTGGGGTGGAAGATCGGAAGACGACATGGGGTAACTCAAGCCTAGGGCTAGCAATCATTCTTCTTCAAAGCAAGACTCGTTGAAACCAGAATAGTCTCCAAGACAAGGCAATCGGTAGCGAAGAGCATTGAGCGTTAGTCGATCCGCACTTTCACGACGACTTTGAGCACGGGCGATGGACCCTCTACTGAGCAGCAAGGAATGTGCCCATCGGTCGGATAGAGGATGGTGAATTGCCCCGGACGAATCGCAAACGGCACACCCGATTGCTGGTAAGCAAAGAGCTGGGCATCGTGTTCATCACTGTAAGCCATCGTTTCATCGGTGAGCTCTGCGAGCGGCTTCCAATAAATCAACTCATGACCACGATGGATGTATTGCACATCGAGGTATTGTCGGTGCACCTCGTATTGGCGCGTCTCAACGGGAGTAGTATCGTAGCCCTGCACGAGGGCATAAATGTCATCCCCTTCAATCTCGTGGCGACCGATCGCGACGTCGTCGGTCATGTTTTTGAGAAAGTTAAACGCTTTATCAAAGCGGGAGGACAGCGCGAGATAGCGGCTGCTCTGGTTCAAGGTGTCAAAGATCATAGCGGGAGGATTAGGTTAGAGGAAATAGGGGTTCGGGGGGAAATGCGCTTAAACGTGCATGAAGAACTCGTCCTCATCAACATCTCGGAGCGGGCGGGAGAAGAGGGCTTCCTTGAAGTCCCAATAGCGATCGATGTCGTTCCCATTGGCAAAGGTGATCGAGTAGAGGTCCGCCTTTTCGGCATACACTTTCAACCGGATCACCGTCTTGAGAATCTTCGAAACATCCGGCGCCTTGATCCACTCTACTTTCTTCTTGGGGTTGTCCTCTGAAATGATCCGGCAGTTTCCCTTTTCAAAACCTTCGATCGCCGTGCCGTCCTCCTTGAGGAGCTCGACCTGAATCGCCCCAGCAGCGGAGTCACAATTGAGAAAGAGGTCCGGCTCGAGCACACTGAAGGTCCGCGTAAGCAACTCCCCTTTGCCTTCACAGGAAATCTTCGTGAAGCCGTCGGGTCTCAGGGTCGCGTAGCCCATCGCCTGCGGCTTGGTCTTATAAGCCTCAAAATCGCCGTGGTCGTGCGAAACCCCCGCGTAGTAGATCCTGATCTCATCATCCAAGCAGACCAAATCGGACGAAGTATAGATCATATGGCTGTCGAAGTCGCCCTCCCCACCGAGCTCGATGAAACGCCTCTGATTGTGCGCCCACTTCCAGTTGTAGCCTCCCCGGGAAAACGCCAGCTTGATGTCCGTAGTTCCAAACATCTTTCCCGTGCCCATGTCACTCTCCACCGTATTATACATCGGAGCCAACCCGATGGCGTAATTGCCATAAGGGGACATCTGAAAACTATAGATCTGCACCTGCGGTCCATCGGCCATGTCCGTGTCCAGCGTCAACACTGGCTCCGACCAATGCACGAAGTCCCGGCTCTGGGCTTGGAAGACCCTGCGATTGCCGATGCTATTCCGAAAGCACGCCTTGTAGACTTTCGTCTCACTGTCCCGGTAGAAACTCACCTGACTGTCGTTGTCGTTGCGCAACACCGGCTCGTCCTGAACTCGCTCCCAATGGATTCCGTCCATCGAATAAAACGCATAGATATTCGGGTCGCTCTTGGGCCTCATCAGCAATTTGTAAGGCCGCGCCTTGTCCGCCCCATCCTTGATGACCGAGGCACCCATCGCGCAGACTTCCCGCTTCGTCACGTAGTTCGTGCCCTCGACCACATCCTGATTGGGAAAATCCCACTTGATGCCGTCCGACGACGTTCCGTAAACGAGATATTCTTCGTGCTCCAGGGTTTCAAAGTCATAGAACCGCGTGCAATACCAGACCTTGAAGATCCTTTCCTCCCGGTCGTAGATCACCGTGCTGAAATTCAGCCCCTTGAACCGTGATTCCGGATCCCGACTAAACATAGGGTTATGTTCCGACTTCACCGGGCGATTGGTCACATACGAAAACCCTTTCGCATATTCGTAGGGCCAATAATCGAAGAACAAGAATTTGAGGGCTTTCATCAGAGTGCTATCGTGGAACAGGAGTTAGTAACCCACTTTGGAGTTAACTTGATTGAAGAGGCGTTCTTCGTTTTTGAAGCGGCCTAAGTTTTCCACGATCAACCCAAACAGGATCGGCCAGTAGTTATCCACGACTCCCGACATATGCGGCGTCATAATCAGATTCGGCACATCGAAGAAAGTGTGGTCCGACGGTAGCGGCTCGGTCACGTAACAGTCGACCGCGGCCTCCGCGATTGTCCCGTTACGCAGAGCCGATGCCAATGCCTCCTCGTTCACGATACCACCTCGTGAGATGATGATCATGCGCGCATCCTTCTTCATCATGCTCAGCTCAGCTTGGCCGATCATGTTTTCGGTCTGCTTGGTGCTCGGCACCGTCACGACGACCAGATCGCACTGTGGCATCATTTCTCCCAATTGATCCTGAGAGAAAAAAGCCTCCGGAATCGTGCCGTCGGGATCACCACTGCCGGGATAAGGATTATAACCGCGATGGGGCCGATCATCTGGGTCGCGCTTGAGACACAGCACTCGCATGCCCAAGGCATTGAGCTGGCGCGCACTCTCTCGCCCAATCGCACCGTAGCCAATGATGCCGACCGTCATGCCGCGCACGACACTGTTCGCGAGCACCGTTCGATTCGGCCACACATGGGAAGGCTTAAATTTCAGCAATTCACTCATCCGGTGAATCATCATCAACCAGGTTACGGTGATATACTGCGCGATCGGCACACCGTGGATGCCACTCGCGTTGGTGACTGGAACCGGGGTTTGCCAGATAGGATGACCATTAAGCTGATTCGACCCCGCCGAGAGCAACTGCACCCAGCGCAGATCCTTCCAACCTTCGAGGTTTTTGGGCACGCCTTCCGCGACGAGCACCGACACCCCATCGCCGTCGAGTTTCCCTGGATCGCTTTCGCACTGCACCACGAGTTCCGAATCCGGCCAGACTGAGTGCAACGCCTCGCGTTGTTCCTCTTCCAAATCAAAGGGCATATTAAAGAGTATTTTCATCGGGATATAAAATTTTAGGTGCGTTCGCCGGAACTCGGCACGAAGCGGTATTTTTCGATTAGTTCAGGTGTCAGTTGCACGCCGAGTCCTGGGGCTGAGGGCACGCCCACGGTGCCATCTTTGACGGTGAAGTCATCAATCAGCATGTCTTTCTGGATCGAAGTCGCCGCGAGCACGTGCTCCAACCAATCCACCGAATACGAGGCCGCGGCCACATGCCATGAGGCCGCGAGAGAGGGCCCCATCGAGGCACCGGTATGAATCGTCGTGCTGATATTCGAAGCCTCCGCATGATGCATAATCCGAACCGTTTCAGAGATACCTCCGACAAAACCGATGTCCGGTTGGATCATGTGCACCCCGCCCCGAGCGATCAGGGTGTGAAATTGATCCAGACCACAGAGACTCTCCCCTCCCGCAATCGGGATCTGCGAACGCGCGCGTAATTCGCAGTAGCCGTCAATATTCGTGTAGGCCAGCGGCTCTTCGTAGAACCGCAAACGAAAGGGTTCCAACGCTTCAACCGTGGCAACGGCTTCACTGACTGGAATCGGATTAGGCACTGCTCCTTGGTGACCATCGACCGCTAAATCCATGTCGTGTCCAAACACCTCGCGCAGTTTGGTAAATCCTTCCACCAGCACGTCGAGTTTCTGGGAGAAGGGAAATTTCACCATATTGATGCGCCCTTGATGCTGATCCTCATCCATCGGCGGAATATCATAATAATCCGTCGAGATCTTAGCCGCGCGGTAGCCCTTCTTCGCGTAGTAATCGATTTTTTTCACCAGATCCTCGACCGGCCACAGCGACGGACCTCCCGAAGCGTAAACCGGAATACGGTCACGCACCGCTCCGCCCAATAATTGATGCACCGGTTGCTTCAGCGCCTTGCCGCGGATATCCCACAGTGCGAGTTCGATTCCGCTGATCACGCTGCAGCCTGCGCCGGAGCGGGACCACCAGACCGAATCATTCACCAAATCGCGCGTGAGCGTGTTGATATCCATCGGATCCTTCCCCATGAGAACCGGTTTAAAATACTCGACCATCGCCGGCACGGCATCGGGAGCAAAGTAACCCCAAGTCGACTCTCCGAGGCCATCGATCCCCGCATCAGTTTCAATGCGGATCACCGCGGTGGAATGGAGCGCGTGGGGAAACGCCGGATCGTCGGTCCATCGTGACGTGAGCAGATGGGTGATAACATTGGTGATTTTCATAGATTGGAAAGTGAACTCAGGGTGGGGTGAGACGGTTAAGAGAAATCGATTTCATGAGCCCGGGCATACCAGTAACCGAGCGAATAGAGTGCGAGTGAATCGCCCTGCATCACATTGAGCATCCACTGGAGAGGTTTGGGCATGATCCCTTCAGGATCGGCAAACCACTTGAGATGGTCCTTGTCCAACTCCGCGTAGATTCGGTTCAACCGCTCCAATGCAGGCTTGTTTTCCTCTGCGATATGACGCGACACAATCGCACTAGAAATGCCCTGCCGTTCGCGGGTGCCCAACCAGCAAACTGGCAAAATTGCATTGTGTAGCATGAAGGATGACTTCCAGACCGCACGCGGCTTAATCGAGAGCGGAAGCTTTTCCCAGGCCCCTGATTGTGAATCCACCTTGATGAAATAATAGCTCATCAAATCTTTGCGCTGTCCGATCATGGAATAACGCCACCAAGACTGCATCCCGCGTAAATAACGGGCGCGATTCTGTGGTTCCAATTCGATCAGAATTTCCGAGGCGATCACGATCTGCACATGGAAGGAACGATCCTCCGTGCTGATGTAGCTCGGACGCCCCAAACCATAAGTGGTTTCACGTGGCGTGGGGATAGTGCCGTAGAGCGCATCGAGTCGTAAAAATTCGTTCTGACAGGCGACCTCGCCGGTGAGCTCATAGGCCATTCGATGAATGACCGACCACAAATACATGTGCCGTTGGGCACGCGGATACGACGTTTCCAGATCCCACGGTTCCCCAAAGAAATTAATGCGGTATCCCCCGCGCCAACGTCGGGAAACTTCCCCGAAAATCTGCTCGATTCGTTGCTTCTCATCCGTCGAAGCAATCTTCCAGAAATGATAGAGCCCCACCAACGGAGCAAAGTGCTGCTCCGTGCTCGTGTGGTCGGTCACTTCGCCGTAGTAGGGTTTACAGAAAAAACCGCTCTGGGCGGTTTTCGGTTGAGCTGACAGATCAATAATCCCGGCCTTTTGACTCAGCCCGATTGCCCCGGGATCACTTTGCTCGGTTAGACGATAGTTGGTATCAATC
>Ga0105053_10007906_pt1 | contig 14005 bp, 10 predicted proteins | sample BON01_FD_78093 | JGI IMG/M metagenome (GOLD analysis project Ga0105053, IMG submission 78093) | Freshwater microbial communities from Lake Bonney liftoff mats and glacier meltwater in Antarctica - BON-01 | ecosystem: Environmental > Aquatic > Freshwater > Ice > Glacier meltwater | place: Lake...
GAGATACCATCGGATGGTTGTGACAACCGTCTTGGCCATCGTGTCCCTCGTTCTGACCACCATGTGCAAGGTTTTGGTCGCAATGACCTCCGTGCTGATGGGAATGTGGCGCGTCTTGGCCGCTGCGAGATGCGCTTTGGGCTCTCACACAGCGGTCTTGTGCAACACGCGAAGCGTTCTGACCGCTACACCTGCAATCTTGGCCAATAACTGCATCATTCTTACCAGTTAGCGGATTATCTTGGCTGCTCAGCCCTTTAATGCCCCCACTCGTTCGCGTGTTCTAAAAGATCAATCGTGCGGAATACAGCACAATCCGGTTACGACCTAGGCGCAAACGTCATACTCGTACACCTGTGGCGTAAGTTTCACGATTCTGAAGGAGTCTATTTCGCCAGTTTTGCCACGGTGGGTTGGACAGATGCCGCTTATTTACGCCTGAGCAGTTGGCCCTCCGAAGGTCATTGGCAGTGGAGGCGGTCCTTCGGTGTGTTTAATGGTACCGTGCTCCGCCTCATACTTGGCAATGTTATCTTGCATGGCCTTCATGAAACGCTTGGCGTGTTCTGGTGTTAATACAATCCGTGATTTCACTTTCGCCTTCGGCATACCTGGCATCACTTTGATGAAATCAATCACAAACTCAGCTGTTGAGTGCGTGATAATCGCAAGATTAGAATAAACACCATCTGCTACTTCTTCCGAAAGCTCGATGCTTAACTGTCCTTGCTGAGGTTGTGGATTTTGTTTTTCGTCTGCCATTATTTGAGGAGATAGAAGTTAGAATACAGGAGTTAGAATACAGGAGTTAGAATACAGGAGTTAGAATACAGGAGTTAGAATACAGGAGTTAGAATACAGGAGTTAGAAGTCGGCTATCAGGTTTAGCGGGTAGATGTGTCTGTAATCAACCGAACCTGAGCTGAGGTCAAAAATAGGAAAAGGTGTCAGACAACTACCGTTATCCAACACCTTTTCCTAATACCTAACTCCTAAGAGCTATCAGCTATGAGCTGTTTTTAAGCTTCTGCTTCGGCCTCTTGTTTGGCTGCCATCAGCGCTTCGTACTCAGACTTGGAGCCAACAACCAATTTGTCGTATTCTCTTAGACCTGTACCTGCAGGAATCAAGTGACCAACAATCACGTTCTCTTTCAGACCGTGGAGTTCATCAATCTTTCCTTTAACAGCTGCTTCGTTAAGAACCTTCGTGGTTTCCTGAAACGATGCTGCTGAAATGAAGCTATCTGTTTGAAGAGATGCACGTGTGATACCTTGAAGGATAGGCTCTGATGTAGCTGGAATTGCTTCTCTTGCTACAACTGGCTTCAAATCCTTACGTTTCAGTACAGAATTCTCATCACGCAATTTACGTGCAGTAATAATCTGACCTGATTTCAAGTTCTCAGACTGACCTGGATCTTCAACATACATTTTACCGTAAATCCAATCGTTCTCCTTACGGAATTCGTATCGGTTTGCCAATTCCTTCTCCAGAAACTTCGTATCACCTGGATCAAGGATATGAACCTTACGCATCATCTGACGAACGATTACCTCGTAATGCTTGTCGTTGATACGTACGCCTTGCAATCGGTAAACTTCTTGAATCTCATTCACTAAGTATTCCTGAACAGCAGTTGGCCCTTTAATCATCAAGATGTCAGCAGGAGTAATCGCACCTTCAGAAAGTGGAACACCAGCCTTCACGAAGTCATTCTCTTGCACCAAGATGTGCTTAGAAAGTGACACAAGATATTTCTTGATCTCGCCAGTTCTTGTTTCGATGATAATCTCACGGTTACCACGCTTGATCTTTCCGAATGAAGCAACACCATCAACCTCAGAAACAACTGCTGGGTTTGATGGGTTACGTGCTTCGAAAAGCTCGGTAACTCGTGGAAGACCACCCGTGATATCACCTGATTTACCAGAAACACGCGGAATCTTCACAAGTGTATCACCCGCCTTCACCGCCTGTCCTTCCTGAACCGCAATGTGCGCTCCAACAGGCATGTTGTAATTCTTAATCTCCTTATTCGTTCCCGTTCCAGAAGCAACGTGAATTGCAGGAATCATCTTCTTATCCTTGGTATCAATCACAACCATTTCGTTGAAACCTGTCTGCTCATCAGACTCCACTCTGTAAGTGAAACCATCTGCAAGGTTATCGAACTCGATTTTACCATCAACCTCAGAAACGATAACCGCGTGATACGGATCCCAATCGCAAATCAGATCGTCTTTCTTCACAATATCACCATTCTTTTTGTACAGTTTAGAACCGTAAGGAATGTTGTGTGTAGCTACGAGAACACCCGTCTTCTTGTTAATCAGACGAAGTTCAGCTGAACGTCCGATGACAACATCGAAAGGACCTTGTGAACTCTTAACTGTTCTCAATTCATCGAACTCAGCAGTAGATTCTGCTTTTGCAATAATTCTAGACTCTGATGCAATGTGAGATGCAACCCCACCAACGTGAAACGTACGAAGTGTAAGCTGTGTACCTGGCTCACCAATCGACTGTGCAGCAATTACACCAACAGCTGATCCTTTCTTAATCTCACGACCAGTTGAAAGGTCACGTCCGTAGCACAATGAACAGCATCCTCTTTGTGTCTCACATGTAAGAACGGAGCGAATCTCAACTGAATCAATTCCTGCGTCCTCAATGGCTTTCGCCTCATCCTCATTAATCATATTGCCAGAAGCAACAATCACATCTCCTGTTTCAGGATTCAATACATCATGCAAAGAAGTACGACCAAGAATTCTGTCATACAATGATTCGATTACGTCCTCATTTTTCTTCAACGCAGTTGCGATAAGTCCACGGAGTGTTCCGCAATCCACATCGTTGATAACCACATCTTGAGCAACGTCAACAAGTCGTCTTGTCAAGTAACCCGCATCAGCCGTTTTAAGGGCAGTATCCGCAAGTCCTTTACGCGCACCGTGAGTAGAAATGAAGTACTCAAGGATTGAAAGACCTTCCTTAAAGTTGGAAAGAATTGGGTTTTCAATGATTTCCTGAGTAGTAGCACTAGATTTCTGTGGCTTGGCCATCAGACCCCTCATTCCTGAAAGCTGACGAATCTGCTCCTTAGAACCCCTCGCACCTGAATCGAGCATCATGTAAACAGAGTTGAATCCCTGCTTATCATTCTTCATCTGGTCCATCAAGGTCTGCGTCAAACGTGAGTTTGTATGCGTCCAAATGTCAATAATCTGGTTGTAACGCTCGTTGTTGGTAATGAAACCCATATTGAAGTTGTTCATTACATCATCAACTTCAGCCTGAGCCTTTTCAATCATCGGAGCTTTTTGCTCTGGAATCAATACATCACCCAAGTTGAACGAAAGTCCACCACGGAATGCGCTCATGAAACCAAGTCCTTTGATTCTGTCTAGGAATCGAGCAGACTCGGCCATACCAACTCGGTAAATAATGTCACCGATAATATCTCGAAGCGCTTTTTTGGTCAGCAACTCATCAATGTAAGCTACTCCTTTAGGAACAACTTGGTTGAAGAGAACACGGCCAACAGTCGTTTCAATAATTCTTGCTTTTTCACCTTCGATATGAGAAGGAACACGCACTTTAATGATGGCGTGCAAATCCACTTTCTTCTCGTTGTGAGCAATAATTACTTCTTCAGCTGAGTAGAAGGTCATTCCTTCACCCTTCACTTTTTCTTCTTTCGTGCTTCTCTTTTCCTTGGTCATGTAATACAGACCAAGAACCATGTCCTGAGATGGAACCGCAATCGGTGCACCGTTGGCAGGGTTCAAGATATTGTGAGAAGCAAGCATCAAAAGTTGAGCTTCCAAAATGGCCGCGTTGCCCAATGGCAAGTGAACCGCCATTTGGTCACCGTCAAAATCCGCGTTGAAGGCCGTACAAACGAGTGGGTGCAATTGAATTGCTTTTCCCTCAATCAATTTAGGCTGGAATGCTTGGATACCCAATCTGTGAAGAGTCGGGGCACGGTTAAGAAGAACAGGGTGGTTTGTAAGAACGTTCTCAAGAATGTCCCAAACTACCGCGTCTTTCTTATCGACCAATTTCTTGGCTGATTTTACCGTTTTCACGATTCCACGCTCAATCATCTTACGAATGATGAACGGCTTGTAAAGCTCTGCTGCCATTCCTTTTGGAATACCGCATTGGTGCATTTCCAATTCTGGTCCTACAACAATTACCGAACGAGCTGAATAATCAACACGCTTTCCAAGAAGGTTCTGACGGAAACGTCCTTGCTTACCCTTCAATGAGTCTGAAAGTGATTTCAGCGCTCTGTTTGATTCTGTTTTAACCGCAGAAGATTTTCTTGAGTTATCGAAAAGTGAATCAACCGATTCTTGAAGCATACGCTTCTCATTTCGCAAGATCACCTCAGGTGCCTTAATCTCAATCAGTCTTTTCAGACGATTGTTACGAATGATGACCCTTCTGTAAAGGTCGTTGAGATCCGAAGTGGCAAAACGTCCACCATCCAACGGCACCAACGGGCGAAGGTCTGGCGGAATTACTGGAATCACCTTTACAACCATCCACTCTGGACGATTTTCAATGTGTTCTTGTGCACTACGGAAAGCCTCAACTACTTGAAGGCGCTTCAACGCCTCATTCTTACGTTGCTGGCTCGTTTCGTTGTTTGCCTTATGGCGAAGATCGAACGAAAGTTCATCCAACTTCAAGCCTCTCAACAAAGCCTCAAGAGCCTCAGCTCCCATCTTTGCAACGAATTTGTTCGGATCCTGATCATCCAAATACTGATGCTCCTTCGGCATTCTTTCCAACGCATCCAAATACTCGTCTTCCGTAAGGAAATCCATGTAGTTTAATGCCTCACCCTCGTTGTTTACGGCCTCACCTGGATTGATTACCACGTAACGCTCGTAATAGATAATCATGTCCAACTTCTTGGTTGGAAGACCAAGCAAGTAACCAATCTTGTTAGGAAGTGAACGGAAGTACCAAATATGCGCTACAGGCACAACCAATTGGATGTGTCCCATTCGCTCACGTCTTACTTTCTTCTCCGTTACTTCAACGCCACAACGGTCGCAAATGATTCCTTTATATCGAATACGCTTGTATTTACCGCAATGACATTCGAAATCCTTTACGGGTCCGAAAATTCTTTCGCAGAAAAGACCATCACGCTCAGGCTTGTATGTCCTGTAGTTGATGGTTTCGGGCTTCAGCACCTCACCTCTAGAAGATTCTAGAATCTTCTCTGGTGAAGTAAGGCTGATGATAACCTTCTTAAAATTGCTTTTGATCTTATTCTCTCTTTTGAGGGCCATTTCTTTGTTCAATTATGAATTAAGAATGATGAATTAAAATTGGAATGAACTCAAATCCTAATAAATCAATCAACTATGGGCATTTTAATTCCTCACCACGTTTTGGCGTGGTGAGGAACATTTATCATTCAAGCGTTACGTTCAGACACAGACCGCGAAGTTCGTGTAGCAATACGTTGAAGGATTCTGGGATACCGGGTGCTGGCATCGGATCTCCTTTTACAATTGCTTCGTAAGCTTTAGCACGGCCAATCACATCATCTGACTTGATTGTCAACATCTCTTGTAGAATGTTTGCTGCACCGAAGCCTTCGAGTGCCCAAACTTCCATCTCTCCCAAACGCTGACCACCAAACTGGGCCTTACCACCAAGTGGTTGTTGCGTAATGAGTGAGTACGGTCCGATTGAACGGGCGTGCATCTTATCATCAACCATGTGGCCGAGTTTCAGCATGTAGATAATACCTACGGTTGCTGGCTGATCGAAACGCTCTCCCGTTCCACCATCATATAAGTATGTTCTACCCAATGATGGAACGCCTGCCTCTGCGATTTCAGCTTCAATCTGCTCTAAAGTAGCGCCATCGAAAATCGGTGTAGCATACTTACGGTCTAGTTTTTCTCCTGCCCAAGCAAGGATGGTTTCGTAGATCTGTCCCAAGTTCATCCTTGATGGTACACCAAGTGGGTTAAGGACAATATCAACTGGAGTTCCATCTTCAAGGAATGGCATGTCTTCCTCACGAACGATTCGGGCAACAATACCCTTGTTTCCGTGACGACCTGCCATCTTATCACCCACTTTCAGCTTACGCTTCTTAGCGATGTAAACCTTGGCCAACTGAACGATTCCTGTTGGAAGCTCATCTCCAATAGAGATGGCGAACTTCTTACGTTTGAATATTCCGAGAAGGTCGTTCACCTTGATGTTGAAGTTATGAAGCAACTCCTTGATTAATGTGTTCTTATCCTCATCTGTTGTCCAACCTGCTGGGTTGATGTTATCATACTCAATAGATGAAAGTGACTTCTGTGTGAATTTGGTTCCTTTCGGAATCAACACTTCACGCAAGTTATTCTCAACTCCTTGAGCTGTTTTACCATTTACAAGAACAAAAAGCTTGTCAACAAGTAGGCCTTTCAGCTTTGCAAACTCGATTTCGTGATCCTGATCAATTTTGGCAAGAACTTTCTTCTCGTCTGCTTTGCTCTTTTTATCCTTGATGTTTCTAGAGAACAATTTCTTCTCAAGAACAACTCCGTTCAATGATGGAGGCGCTTTCAATGAAGCATCTTTCACATCGCCCGCTTTGTCACCAAAAATGGCTCTCAAGAGTTTCTCTTCTGGAGAAGGATCGGTTTCTCCTTTCGGAGTGATTTTTCCAATAAGAATATCGCCAGGTCCAACCTCTGCTCCAACGCGAATTAGACCGTTTTCGTCCAAATCCTTTGTAGCTTCTTCACTTACGTTCGGAATATCAGCCGTAAGTTCTTCCAAACCTCGTTTGGTATCTCTTACTTCCAATGAGTATTCATCAATATGAATTGATGTGAAAATATCTTCTTTGGCAACCTTCTCAGAAATTACAATTGCATCCTCGAAGTTGTATCCTTTCCACGGCATGAAAGCCACTTTAAGGTTGCGTCCGATTGCCAATTCGCCTTTCTCTGTTCCGAAACCATCGCACAGCACTTCGCCTTGCTTCACCTTCTGGCCTTTCGTCACAATCGGTTTTAGGTTAACAGTTGTATTCTGGTTTGTCTTACGGAACTTAACAAGTTTGTAAGTCTTCAGATCTTCCTCAAAGCTTACCAACTTATCAAGGTCAGAACGCTCGTATCGGATGCTGATTTTGTTTGCATCTACATATTCAACAACTCCATCACGCTCCGCGTTGATAAGAACACGTGAATCACGGGCAACAAGCGGCTCCAGACCAGTTCCTACAATAGGAGCTTGTGGTCTCAAAAGTGGAACTGCCTGACGCATCATGTTCGACCCCATCAATGCACGGTTCGCATCATCATGCTCCAAAAACGGAATCAATGATGCCGCGATAGAAGCAATCTGGTTTGGAGCAACGTCCATCAAGTTGATGTTGTCTGGGCTCGTTACCGGGAAATCACCTTCCAAACGTGCTTTGATACGGTCTGTTCCGAAAGTACCATCGTCCTTCAAAATCGCGTTTGCTTGCGCAATCGTGTTTTTCTCCTCGTCTTCAGCGCTCAAGTAAATTGGCGCGCTCTTCATGTCCACTTTTCCACCCATAACCTTACGGTATGGTGTTTCAATGAATCCAAGCTTGTTCACCTTCGCATAAACGCAAAGTGATGAGATAAGACCAATGTTAGGTCCCTCCGGAGTTTCAATCGTACAAAGTCGTCCGTAGTGTGTATAGTGAACGTCACGAACCTCAAAACCAGCTCTTTCTCTCGAAAGACCACCTGGTCCAAGGGCAGACATTCTACGCTTGTGAGTTACCTCAGAAAGTGGATTCGTTTGATCCATGAACTGAGATAGTTGGTTAGTTCCGAAGAACGAATTGATAACCGAAGAAAGTGTCTTCGCGTTGATCAAGTCAATCGGGGTAAAAACCTCGTTATCACGTACGTTCATACGCTCACGGATTGTTCTTGCCATACGTGCAAGACCAACACCGAACTGAGCATACAATTGCTCACCAACCGTACGCACACGTCTGTTGCTCAAGTGGTCAATATCATCCACATCGGTCTTAGAGTTGATCAATTCGATCAAATACTTGATGATGCAAATGATGTCTTCTTTGGTAAGTACTTTTTGATCTTCAGGCGTATTCAAACCGAGTTTACGGTTGATACGGAATCGACCTACTTCACCAAGATCATATCTCTTATCAGAGAAGAACAACTTGTCGATGATACCACGCGCGGTTTCCTCATCTGGCGGCTCTGCATTACGAAGTTGTCTGTAGATATGCTCTACCGCTTCTTTCTCAGAGTTTGAAGTATCCTTAGCAAGTGTGTTGTAAATGATGGCATAATCCGCAGCATTTACTTCCTCACGGTGAAGAATAACACTCTTAACTCCTGCTTCCATAATAAGGTCCATGTGTTCCTTATCGATGATGGTCTCACGATCAATGATTACCTCATTTCGTTCAATAGATACAACCTCGCCCGTATCCTCATCCACAAAATCCTCAACCCATGAGCGGAGAACTCTTGCGGCCAGTTTTCGGCCTTTAATCCTTGCAAGACCTGCTTTACTGACCTTTACTTCGTCAGCAAGACCAAAGATCTCCAAGATGTCTTTATCGCTCTCGAAACCGATTGCACGAAGCAATGTGGTAACAGGAAGCTTTTTCTTACGGTCAATGTAAGCGTACATCGCACCATGAATGTCAGTCGCAAACTCAATCCAAGAACCTTTGAACGGAATCACACGTGCCGAGTACAATTTTGTACCGTTGGCATGGTAGCTCTGTCCAAAGAAAACCCCTGGTGAACGGTGAAGCTGAGAAACAACTACACGCTCGGCACCGTTGACCACGAATGATCCTTTTGGTGTCATGTAAGGGATGGTTCCCAAATACACATCCTGAACAATGGTCTCAAAGTCCTCGTGTTCTGGATCTGTACAATAGAGTTTTAGTTTGGCCTTAAGAGGAACGCTGTGCGTCAGCCCTCTTTCGATACACTCTTCTATAGAATAGCGCGGTGGGTCTATAAAGTAGTCCAAGAACTCAAGAACGAAGTTGTTTCTTGTATCAGTAATCGGGAAATTCTCCGCGAATACTTTAAAGAGACCTTCGTTATGTCTGTTCTCTGGAGTTGTCTCCAGCTGGAAAAAATCTTTAAAAGACTTGAGCTGTATTTCTAAGAAGTCAGGATAAGGAATCTGATTTTTTGTGGAGGCAAAATTCTTACGTCCGGGTTTTGTGTTCAGCGCCAAGGTCTTGAATTTAGATGTTTGTGAAAATGAATTAACTGTAAACGGTAATAGGCCGAGGCGTGGTCCCGATCTTCATCGGGACCTGCCTCAACCTTTAAAACTCAGAAAGGGAGATTACTTAATCTCAACTTCTGCTCCTGCGTCAGTAAGCTGAGATTTAAGAGCTTCTGCTTCTTCCTTAGAGACACCTTCTTTAAGTGGCTTTGGAGCTGCATCAACAAGTTCTTTAGCCTCTTTAAGACCTAGACCTGTAAGCTCTTTTACCAACTTAACAACAGCCAATTTTGACTGTCCAGCTGCTTTAAGGATAACATCGAATTCGGTTTGAACCTCTGCTTCATCGCCACCAGCTCCTGCACCAGCCGCTGGGCCAGCAAAAGAAACGGCTGCTGCTGCAGGCTCAATTCCGTATTCATCTTTAAGTATTTGTGCAAGTTCGTTCACATCCTTTACAGAAAGGTTAACGAGTTTTTCTGCGAATTCTTTAAGATCTGCCATTTTATTTAATTGTTATTCGTGTTTGTAAATTGATTAATTGAAAACCGATAAGCGATTATTCGCCTTTTTCGGCAAGTGTTTGTAGTATTCCGGCAAGGTTTCTTCCAGGTGACTGAAGCGCGGAGATAACGTTCTTCGCAGGTGACTGCAGAAGTCCGATAAGTTCTCCGATCAATTCTTCTTTTGACTTGATGTTTTCCAAAAAGTCAATGTTTTCGTCTCCCAGATAGATGCTTTCTCCTACGTAAGCTCCTTTAAGAAGTGGACGATTACCCTTCTTTCTGTATTCTTTGATAAGCCTTGCCGGAGCATTGCCAGTATCAGAGTACAGGATTGAAGTGTTACCTTTCAAAACGCCATAAAGACCTTCGAAATCGCCAGTGGCTCTTTCCATTGCTTTTCTGAGCAACGTGTTCTTTACAACCTTTATTCCAATCGACTTCTTGTGTGCCGCAGCACGAAGCTTATAAGTTTGCTCAGCATTGAGGTTAGAGATGTCAGCCAAATAAAAATTCGGATTGTTCTCCAACTCAACAGTCAAAGCCTCAATTGCTTGATTTTTTTCTTGTTTGTTCATTGTGTCAGTATTCCGAATTAAACTGATTTAACATCTACTCTCACGCTCGGAGACATTGTTCCCGAAAGAGCGATACTTTTAATGTAGGTTCCTTTTGCCGCAGTTGGCTTCAACTTAATAAGTGTTGTAATCAACTCAGTTGCATTTTCGATAAGCTTGTCTTCCGAAAAAGACACTTTTCCTATCGATGCATGAATGATTCCGTACTTATCAACTTTGAAGTCGATTTTACCGGCTTTTACATCCGAAACCGCCTTACCAATATCCATGGTAACTGTTCCCGCTTTTGGGTTAGGCATAAGACCACGTGGCCCTAATATTCTACCCAACGGGCCCAATTTGGCCATAACTGTTGGCATGGTTACTATAACATCTACATCGGTCCATCCCCCTTTGATCTTGTCGAGATACTCGTCAAGTCCAACAAAGTCAGCACCGGCAGCCTTTGCTTCTTCCTCCTTATCAGGAGTACAAAGCGCAAGAACTTTTACTGATTTACCTGTACCATGCGGAAGGCTGCAAACACCACGTACCATCTGGTTCGCTTTTCTCGGGTCAACTCCTAACCTTACGGCAAGGTCAACCGAGGCATCGAACTTAGGTGCCGGCATTTGTTTAATCAGCCCTGCTGCATCGCTGAGTGAATATGTCTTTTCAACATCCACTAGCTCAAGGGCTTTCTTTCTATTCTTAGTAAGTGCCATTTTTTCTTAAGCTTTTTGTGGAAGTTTTCCATTAACAGTCACTCCCATGCTACGCGCTGTTCCAGCGATCATATGCATGGCAGATTCAACAGTAAAACAGTTCATGTCAGGCAGTTTTTCTTCAGCGATTGCTTTAATCTGATCTACAGAAAGTTTTCCCACTTTAACGCGGTTAGACTCTGCAGAACCTGATTTCAGCTTTATCGCCTCTTTAATTGAGACAGCTACAGGGGATTTTTTGACCACAAACTCGAACGACTTGTCCACGTAAACTGTGATCGCCACCGGCAATATCTTTCCTTGCGACTCCTGAGTACGAGCGTTGAATTGCTTACAGAAGTCCATAATGTTGACTCCTTTAGCACCCAAAGCTGGTCCTACAGGCGGGGCAGGGTTAGCCGCACCACCCCGTATCTGGAGCTTAATTAATGCGCTTATCTCTTTTGCCATGTTTAACTATTGTTATTTGAACTATTTATATATGATAGACAGCGCAGGGGGAAGCATTCGTAAATCAATGCACTGATAAATCCTCGTTTGTTTACTCTTTTTCTACTTGCATGTAGCTCAATTCCAATGGGGTCTTCCTTCCGAAGATCTTCACCATTACTTTGAGCTTTTTCTTTTCTTCATTGATTTCTTCGATGACTCCGCTGAACGTGTTGAACGGACCGTCAATTACTTTCACCGCCTCACCAACAACGAAAGGAATATTCATTTCCTCATCGCTTTCTGCCAATTCGTCAACCTTACCAAGGATTCTGTTCACCTCAGACTGACGCAATGGAACTGGCGCTCCACCTTTAGTCTCACCTAGAAAACCGATAACGCTTGTAACATTTTTAATGATGTGTGGAATCTCACCAATCAAATCAGCCTCGATCAAAATATAGCCAGGGAAGAAATTCCTCTCCTTGCTTACTTTCTTTCCTTTTCTAATCTGAAATACTTTTTCTTTTGGAATAAGCACCTGAGCAACATGGTCTGACATCCCAGCATGAGAAATCTCTGCTTCGATGTAATCCTTCACTTTTGATTCCTGACCACTGATGGCCCGAACCACGTACCACTTTTTACTGCTCTCGCTCATCCTTGTCTTAACTTCAGTTTGCTCAGAATAACTCATAGAAAAATCCTAATACGCCTTTCCAAACCGTGTCTTGTCCACCATTGATGCCGAACGTAAAATCCATAACGAAGATTACAAGTGCGATGATGACCGAAGCAATGGCCACAATCCACGTACTGTTTTGCAACTCAGCCCAAGTTGGCCAAGAAACCTTATTTACAAGCTCGTTGTAAGATTCTTCTACGTATGTCTTGATATTCGCCATTTCGTTTCTTCTGTTGCTACTATTGAAGAGTGACAAAATTCTCGTCTCTCATCCCTCGTCTCAAATCTCTTTTTCTAGCACGGGAGGAGAGACTCGAACTCCCGACACCAGGTTTTGGAGACCTGTGCTCTACCAACTGAGCTACACCCGTTTATTGAAGGCAAAAGGCACCCTCCACCAAAGGCGGAGAATACCTTTGCCCTTAATTATTATTTGGTGATTTCTGTAATCTGACCTGCACCTACTGTTCTACCACCTTCACGGATAGCGAAACGTAGACCAACAGCCATTGCAACCGGAACAATCAACTTCACATTAATTGTCAAGTTATCTCCAGGCATAACCATTTCCTGCCCTTCTGGAAGGAAAATCTCACCAGTTACGTCTGTTGTTCTGATGTAGAACTGTGGACGATACTTGTTGTGAAATGGAGTGTGACGTCCACCTTCTTCTTTTTTCAAAACATAGATCTCAGCTTTGAATTCAGTATGAGGTTTAATCGATCCCGGCTTGGCAATTACCATTCCTCTCTTAATCGCTTCTTTCTCAATACCTCTCAATAGAAGACCAACGTTGTCACCAGCTTCTCCTCTGTCAAGAATCTTACGGAACATCTCAACTCCAGTGATGGTAGAAGTCAATTTCTCGTCTCCCATTCCAAGAATCTCAACACCATCTCCAGTATTGATAACACCTGTTTCGATTCTTCCTGTAGCAACAGTTCCACGTCCAGTAATTGAGAACACGTCCTCAACTGGCATTAGGAATGGCTTATCAATTTCTCTTGGTGGAATTTCAATCCAAGTATCAACAGCATCCATCAACTCCATAATGGTCTTAGACCATTTTTCGTCTCCGTTCAATCCACCTAGTGCAGATCCTTGGATAACTGGTGTATTCTCTCCATCATAATCATAGAAAGCTAACAATTCTCTCAATTCCATCTCAACAAGCTCCAACAACTCCTCGTCATCGACCATGTCAACTTTGTTCATGAAAACAACTACTCTAGGTACGTTTACCTGACGTGCAAGAAGGATATGCTCACGCGTCTGTGGCATTGGCCCGTCTGTAGCAGCACAAACAACGATAGCTCCGTCCATTTGAGCAGCTCCAGTAACCATGTTTTTCACGTAATCCGCGTGACCTGGACAGTCAACGTGTGCATAATGACGGGTAGCAGTTGTGTACTCTACGTGCGAGGTGTTTATTGTAATACCTCTGGCTTTTTCTTCAGGGGCATTATCAATTGAGTCAAAACTTCTTTCTACTGACAAACCAGCCTTTGCTAATACCATTGTAATAGCAGCGGTTAGTGTTGTTTTACCGTGGTCAACGTGGCCAATTGTACCAATGTTGACATGGGGCTTGGAACGATCAAAATTCTCTTTGGCCATGGTTAATTATTGTTTAATTATTACTGATTTGATTATTACTGTTACTTACTTTTCAATACTACTTTTCTTTCTCCTCACTCCTCTTTTTTCTCACTCCTCCTTCCTCCTTTGTTGAGCCAATGAGGGGAATTGAACCCCTGACCTCGTCCTTACCAAGGACGCGCTCTACCCCTGAGCTACATCGGCTTTCACACCCCGCAGCTTTTGGGGTCATTTGTCAATTAATGAGCGGGAGACGAGATTCGA
>Ga0105053_10007909_pt1 | contig 14002 bp, 17 predicted proteins | sample BON01_FD_78093 | JGI IMG/M metagenome (GOLD analysis project Ga0105053, IMG submission 78093) | Freshwater microbial communities from Lake Bonney liftoff mats and glacier meltwater in Antarctica - BON-01 | ecosystem: Environmental > Aquatic > Freshwater > Ice > Glacier meltwater | place: Lake...
GAAGTGGGGTTTGTTTCAGCTTGTTCATGGTTAGCGCTTGTTTCTGGCGTGGGAGGCTGTGTTTTGGCAGAGGTAGAGATAGGGGTTTTGTCTTGTATATTTCTCTATCTTGGCGGGTGCTAGGGTGGGGTGTGTGTGTGTACTTGTATACGCGCGTACATACACACAAAGTACTTGGGTACTTGATGTGAGCCCAGGTGTGGGACGGACACCTGGAGAGCCGGAAGAATCCACATCGACTAAAACGCAGTATACATGTAGACCGTATAGGTGTACACAGTACATTTGTCTATATATATGGTGGTCTGCGGGCTTTGATGATCTGGGCTAACTGCCTTTTTTCTTTGAGTATGTCTTTTCTTTTGAGAAAAGTAGAAGATGTGACGACAATCAGCAAATCACAGTCTCTCACTTTGGTGAGCATAAAAGACCGCACCTTGAGAGTTCAAAACGAAACTACTACATTATTTCTTTTACGAGTAATAATAACAGCAATCTTCATTCACCAGAACGGCTCGTGCCGTTCTCTGTTCACTTGACTTGGCCTTTGCACGCTCCACGGCAGGTGATAAACTAGTCAGGTGAGCGAGACATTTGCTGTGCTTATGGAGGCAGCAGCTGCAGAACAGTCGGGCTCTAGGAGCCAGCCGCTGGGCTTCAGGAGCCAGCAACAATACAGAAACCCCGCGCCCTCAGCTGATTCGCACTGCCCACCCTGCTACAAAGATCTTTAAAGAGATTGCAAAACTCACTGAAGATCTCAAAAGAGATGTAAAAAATAACAAAAGATAAAGTGGCTAATTGGAATTTACACAGTCCAGTGTTTAAGTTGGGGTTACACCACCCAAGAAAGAAAGAAAGCACAGGTGATAAGTTAAGACACAATGATTTTGATAACTGCCAGTGTGTGCGTGTGTGAAAAATAAATTCGTCCAAAATGACCCCACCCCTTCCCCCCCTCACCACAGTGATCCCAAATTTTGGTCACTGTCTGAGTCAAAATCAATGTCAACCACACCAAAAAGATCCTCAAAGAGATTTCAAAAAGATCTCAAAAGAGATGATAAAAATATCAAAGTAAAGTGACTAGTTTGAAATCACCACCCACCTACAAATTTAGTCCAGTGTTTAAAGTTGGGGTTTCACCACTCAAGAAAGAAAGAAAGAAAGGAGGAAAAAAAAATCAATCTGTTAACCACTTTTGCCGCCGACTAGTATCCGCAAGGATGTCAGCTCCTTCGTTCGCTGGTTCTCTTCGGTGCAATTTCACTTTGCCCAAAAACGTTGCTGTTCATACTGCGGGCTCGGACGTTGTGTTGTGCGTTCGAAGGGATTCCTCAAATTTCTGAGCCCACACTCACCTGTGAGCTTGGCCAGATTTGTAAGTCCATTGTCCCCTCTGTCAAAACACGTGATATTTGATATCGTGAAACTGTTCGTGATGACGGGTCGATGGAAGTTGACAAACGGCCGCAATTGCGACGAACTTCACATGGCATCCAACTATCATAACGAAGGTTCCCGCGAGGGGACACACCGGCTCTTTGCCGTCTACGAGTCTTGAGAACCGTGTCTCTTTGCTTCTTGCTTCTCGGGGGAATCTTTCTGCACTGATATATATGAAGCCAGAGTATTTCATAATCCATAATCCATTTTCCTCTTCCCTCGCACGGAGGTCCGCATTTTCAAGTTGCAAATTTCAAGATAATATGGAGATATCTTTCCTGGATACAAATGGGGACTCGCGGGCCTTGGAATTATGTCCCATGTGGGACAGTTACGGACAACTCTGGAATCTGTCCGAGGATTATGGATCGAGAATCTGTTTTTTTAGTGATCGTTAACGTCCATACAATGTCACAAATGTCACACCATATCTCACACCTGCGACATTTTTAGACAGGAAAATGGAACATGGATTATGGAATATTTCGGCTAGAACCGACTCTTCGACTAAGAGTCGGTTCTAGCCGAAATATTCCATAATCCATATTCCATTTTCCTGCAGATTTGATCAAGCTCGATCACAACTGGAGTTGTCTTTGAGCCTTCTGGCACAGTCGACTAATGCTATAACTGTCATGCGGGCCCTCGCTGCCGCTGCAAGTCCGGCCAAAGTCCACTACGGTGGGGTCGTATGGGGCCCTCAGGATCTCGATCGGGCTGTAAAGCTATATCTTGCACCCGCCTGCCCGACGGGGTTGTGGTGAGCAGCCGCGCTTGGAAGCAGTTGGCGTAAACTTGCGCGTCTTTGTCGGTGTAGTCTGGCACGCGGCGGCTTGGTTGCGGCATGTCGCCGCCAGCAGTCCTGAGGCGCAGTGACAGCGGGTCGTGCGAGCGAAATCGCGAAGGAATCACGGCATGCATATACGTCAAGACGGCGCGCGTGAAAAGTGTGCGCAACTGCAAATTGGCTGTGCTGGTGACGGACGGCAGCATGCAGTCGGTGGAATGGGTGGTGTGTTTGTGTGTGTGAGAAATTTTCATTACAAGACAGCCACTAACAGTGGAAAATGATGATGATGCCAAGGATAGTGGAAACTTCTGGATCTCAGGTAGGCTCCCCAGCAGCAGAGAAGAAGGAGGAGGAGAGGGGAGGGGACGGGGGGGGGCAGAGAGTGGGGATATAAAGGGGGTGCGATGGAGGTCGACGGTGGAGTCGTCGGCGCCAAAAGCGCTGACCATCAAGGTCGAGAGCAGGCAAGGCTATGGACAAAACGACAAGGATTTCTCTTAGATTGTCAGGAAAATTACCGTCGTCGGCATTCTCGTCGTCGTTGTTGTCATTGGTGTCGCTCGTGCAGACATTGGCATGATGATGATTGCTTTTATTACTATCAAAAGTGGTTTAGTACCCTTGATTGAGGGTCTATGCGCTCAAATCTTATATATGTTCAGTTGCGACTTTGTCATTCACGTGTAAGCTGGTCTCTTCGTTGGCATCATTGAAGCAAGAGCAAGAAACACGAGCCGAGAGACCCGGAGAGGTGCTGCGGTACGATGCCTGACTCTGTGTCGTAAGGTAGGCACGACCCGACGACCATAAGACAGAGGTAGAGTCTTCAAAAACCGGGAAAGTGCCCATAGCCAATCCAGGACAAAGAGAAGGATTGTCGACCACCACGTCTGTAACTAACGGATCCTGTGCAGTGACAGATGATGAGGCAAAAATATGACTGCCAACCATCACCAAAATTGTGGCCACCGCTGTCGCCCCCAACGACGGCTTCATCAGCCGGAGTCAACACGACGTCATTGACAGCACCCGCACTATCTGAAAGGCCACTAACGTTGACACAGCGTACAATGCTGACCGGACAAATGTTTCCTTGCTGATGAGGATGAGAGATATCGACAGGCTGCGGATGAAATACTCATCCGCCGACCGGGAAATAACAGAAGTGACACTCGGGGTTGCGCAGCGGCCACTGCCGCACGCCCACTGGATCGGACAGTTTACCTGAGTTGGTCAAATGAAGGTAGCCTATTTCCGAGATTTGGTTGCTTACACTATCCTATTTACTGGTGAGCGGTGCCATAGACCGGCAACTAAGTTCGTATGGCAGAAGTGTATGCAACAGCAAGGCCAATTGCATTCCTATTCTAACTGAATGTGCTAGCCCGTCTCCTTTTGAAACATTCACTCCCGATTTCCTCTTCGTCCCTAACGAGATTGAGATACTCAACCGTCTGAGTGTCAGTCAACACCCATAGGACACACGGGAATTCAGAGTGAACCTTGCCAGCGACAGCTAGGATCGCAGGAAAAAAAGCAATGTTCCAGACAGCAAAATCAAGTCGAAATTTGCCGATCTTACTGCGAGCCCGGGCGTTAAGATAGTCAGCTTGCCATTGAGGCCATGCCGTGTGCTTCTGCCAATCCTATTACAGACTAGAGACACATCCAATACTAGATCATCATAACCTGGAATGCCAAACTGCATGGCCTATACATTATCTTATTTGTCGCTATCAATTGCAGTGGTGTCGACCTGACGGTTGACGAGCACTCGCAAGCCACTGTTGCGAGCAAGTTGCGCCGACACATTCGAATCTCATAGTCGATAACCTATACTCTCTCGAGAGAGAGAGAGAGAAAGGGAGAGGGAAAGAAAGGGAGAGCGAGAGAAAAAGAGAGAAAGAAAGAGAGAGAGAACGAGAGACAGAACAAGAGAGAGAAAGCGAGAGAGAAAGAGAGAGAGAAAGAGAGAGAGAAAGAGAGAGAGAAAGAGAGAGAGAAAGAGAGAGGGAGAGAGAAGAGAGAGAGAGATAGAGAGAGAGAGGGATCGTTTCAATATTCGTACTCACACACCGTGACACACCCGCACGCACGCAGGCGCACGCGCGCGCACGAACGCGCACAAACACAAACACACTGCACACCGTGCAGCCTCCATCAACTCTGAGTCGCCCTACTGGCGACGAGGAGTCATCCTCCCACAAGTAGTGGGGAAATCAAACGTACTATAGGCCGGCCAATTCAAAGAAGAAGATTCTGAGCTGTCATTTGTGAAAAATGAATTACGTACTATATCAATAGGACAGAGTTCCCATCAGGACTTAGTCAAACAATCTGGCCTGCGTTGCATTATTTTTAATAAAAATCTGGCCTGTTGCGCATTTTTTTCATAAAAAATCTTCTTAATTTGGGATGTATATGATTTGAAGTTAATTATTCTGTTCACCAATTCACTAGTGGTGAAACTGATTCGAACTCCAATCAATCATCTGTGACTGAGTGATCACAGTGACACAATTTGTACCAAACAGTAATTCAGAAAATGTCATATAACAAACCTTTTGACAAATCAAACCTCTTGAGATACAACGCACAACACTATTTCAATTCCAAGACATTTTATAAGAAATAAAGTACAGCAGGGAGAATGCCTCACCTAAAGCCTACAGATTTTGACGAAACCGCTCGATCTGTGCAGGCAACAAGTCTTTCCCGCTCGACGCGACTCTCCGTCCACAGCCGCGCCTGCCGACTCCTGCGGGCCAATACCTCTCGTAGAATAAAATGATCCAGTAGCTGGTACCACCCTCGTCGCTACTGTCTTCAACGATTTCATACGGCGACTGCCGGGTGCGCATGCACTCCGAATGCAAAAAGTCGTACTTGTCGGCTTCTGTGGATTTTAACCAAACCCATTTAGAGAAGCGCTTCTGTTGACACAATTTGACTCACTTGGCGTGACTGTGACGGTGGAGAGCAAACAACTTGGATCAAACAAAGTCTCCCTCAAAGGCATGTATGTGTGGGGTGTCAGCTCAACAGTGACCATGCACTCAGATTAATTTGTTTGAAAGGACACGTCAGAGTGCGTGGCTCGACATTGTAACGACACCGTTGACAAGAAGCGAGTGAATTCTTGTGTACTAAAACACTTCTTTTTGGAGGGAGTTGAGCGACCAAAAAAATCGCCAAAACCCCCTGGAGATTCTCTCTCCGACGCGCTACTAATGTCATGTTTTCAATATTTCGTGCGGTTTTAATTAATACATCAATTTGAATTCATTTGGGGCTAAAGATTCTGAAAAGTTGTTTTTTTCACTGCCCGCAAGACTCTTTGTACTCTTTGGAGGGGCGTTACTGATCGTCAAGACGGGTTGCGACATCAGACCCCGCCAGCCCGCACCAACGCTTCCACCTGATCATTGTGGGTGTGGCCTTGGATACGATGGTTTCACAGGCACGTTGCCAGCAGTTGAAGGATATGCGCGTGGATGCGAGGTGTGGCTCCAGTGTCTCCTTCCCGGAGATTTGAAACGCGACATCTTGAACGGCGACGAAGACGAGCTAGCCCTGCCCCTTTTTTTTGTTGTTGAGCCGCTTCAGCACCCGCTTCCCGTGCTGCAGAAGGCCCGCAGAAAACCGCTTGCCTCTTCGTCGCTTGTCGCTTCTGATGAGATGTTGCCGTTGGAGCCCGATGATCGACGCCCTGCACCTTCGCAGAAGCTACCGATGTTGAAACAGCCGACTTCGCCTGCAATGCCCGCTTCAGCAGCCCCTCTTTCGTCTGCTTCGATTGCTCTGATTATTCCCATCCCTCTATTTTTTGAAGCTGGTTACCAAGCTCCGCCTCAGTGCTCGCAAACAGAAGATTCAAATTTAGTTGACAACACGACAATCGAGGAAAATGTTCTGCAGGGCCAGGACATAGATAGGGTTAACGTCAAATTTGGCGGTCGAAGTCATCGAAGATCATGAAGTCTCCTGCTCTTTCACCGGCGGATTTGTGTCGAAGCGTTTGCTTCTACCGACATGCTTCGACAATGATGGAGTTGCTGTCATCCCCCGCACGGACACTCTGGAGCAAAAGCCTCCTTCTTTTTTGCCCATTCCTGTCATGACGACGACGACGACGACGACGACGACGACGACGACGACGAGTCCGATTGAATCCTTTGGGCTTGACTCTCATATATCTGTGCATCCCTTGCGATAGAGATGCGTTATATTGACACGAATCAGTTGATTTTGAAAGTTCAGGTGACTGAATCATAAGCGAGCAGATGATACCCTCCGCACACACTTGTTGTCTCCTTTTGTAAAGCACCATTGTTTCCCTCTGTATCTGTCATTTGACTGACATGACACTGTCACATGTGTGGTATACGCATAGAGACGATGACAATAGACCTATTTTTGAACTGTCTGTGTCATACAAATCCCAGACGTTGGCCTTACCGGAAGCATTTGTGTATTTCAGACACACAAGCACGAAACCCTACATTTACAGCGCATATTGTATAAAATAGACCCAGTATGTGTGTGTGTGTGTGTGCTGAGTGTCATCTGCTCGCTTATGATTTAGTTAACCCCGAAGGGGTAGGGGCTAGACTTTCAAAACCAACCGATGTTGGAATCATTCTGTTTGACCACCATATTATCATCATCAACTGTATATAGACCTATTTTGAAACTGTCTGTGTCGTACAAATTCCAGACGTTGACCTTATCGTAAGAATTTGTGCAATTTAGACACACAGGTACCAAACTCCCATTTTCACGGTGTATACTTCGCAAAATAGACAAAATACATGTGTGTGGTTGATATTGTCTGCTCGCTTATCATTGAGTCAAGTGGACTTTCAAAATCTGTCGATTATGCTCATGGTCGCTTATGCGCAGATTTCCACAAGTTGGTGTCAGCATGAAATCACCATTTTTAAGTATAGGCCATGAATTTGGTGTTTCGTGTGGGTATGTCTAAAGTGCACAAATGCGTACCGTAAGGCAAACATCTTGGATTTGTATAATACAAACAGTTTCAGGATAAATTTATTAAAACGTTTTGTACTTGAAACCACTGTTTTGGAAAAATCGAAATGTGTGCACACTTGGAATGCCAATATGCACACGCCAAATGCTTAGCGACGAATGGAGTATACAGACAAGCAGGCACGGAACGACTATATGTAAAACATATATATATTATACTCTGCCACAGTTCTGATTTACTATACATGAACGCATCCTGAATCCCTATCTTCTCTACAAAGCGTCTCCCAACGACGCATTTTCTGTCTTTATGGACAGCGCGTTTAAAGCCAGTCAACTATTGAACACACCACGTCCACGTCCAAACAAAACGATCCTGAAGGAAACTGCTGTATGGTCACCAATAGGACAGGCAGACATGCCAGTGATTTCGCGACGATCGTTGCGTAATGTCAACAGACGCTCAGTTTCCATTGCTGCAGAATTTTTCCTTGACTCAGCCCAGAAGACACTATTTGACGACACCACCTTTGTCGGTGTGACAACGCCCAACGAAGCTCCGTTAGATGATTTTGTCATGATCACCAGCCATGATATCGCTGTCGACTCTGTTGCTGGTAACATTATCGATCACATTATCGATGTGGACAAAGTGCACGATACAGATTCCGAGAGTGATTTTGTAGTCGTTGTATACGAATAAATATAATACCATCGTTTATTTTCCACACAGAAAATACATCCATCCCTTCCTGTCTACACTTGCACACCCCTCTTTGTCTACACTTGCACACCCGTCTTTGTCTACACTTGCACACCCCTCTTTGTCTACACTTGCACACCCCTCTTTGTCTACACTTGCACACCCCTCCCTGTCTACACTTGCACACCCCTTCCTGTCTACACTTGCACACCCCTCCTTGTCTACCTTTGCATACCCCCCCATACCTCGCGACATATCACATTGTGCACCACCGTCTCTTTTTCCATCGATTGATTTTGAACGTCGATTTCACTGAATTATAAGCGAGCAGACGATGCCCATTACATACACGTATCATGTCTGTTTGGTGCGATATGTGCTGTGAAATGAGAATTTGATGTGAATGCACCTAAAGTACAAAAATGCTTATGGTAAGGTCATGGTCTGGGATTTGTCTGACACAACGTTTCAAAATAAGTCGGGTTGTCTTACTTCTACGCAGTGACACAAAATTATATTTGAACATCCTGCAGTGGGTGCACAGTGGGAACCGCCTGCATACACTGCACATATTGTTAGATCCAATATGCCAGATCGACCAAACGGACGGAAGTGGGCTGATTCTCGCCATTGATGTTCATCATCATCTTCATGTTGACAAGACGGTAATGGATGTCGACGTTGGACTCTTCACACCTTCCAAACAGCTGTTGCTCAAAGCCACACAGTTTCAAATGTAGTGGATGCGACACTTCACCATACAGAGGGATCGCGTATATGCGTTGGACGACTGCACTATGATGCTCATACATGATGCTTCCATCTTGCGCAAATTCGCTGCCCTCGGCACCATACACACTGTTGCCGACATAAAGATTCATGGCATTTCCCCACGGTCCCTCGCCATGGAAAATCGCATGGTTTCCAACGTCACACACTTCATCGTTGCAGACACTGTCCCCGGCTTTTGTGTTGCGGTCTTGAAGCGATGGTCCTGCGTTGGTATCATCCGCAATGCACGAGGGCCTGACTTCACCGACGGGTTCCGGGGCATCATCGTCGGTGCCGACTGTGTCATCCGTTGTGATGTGGTGATTGTCGTGCGTGGATGCATCCGCGACATCGGAGACAAGATGGTCGTACGTCTCGAATGGAGGCTGATATGCATCATGGCAGAAAAGCTCACGTTCCGCATCGTATGTCATTCCAAAACGCATGGCGATCCGATCTTGCAAAAAAACAAGCAGCTGCTCCCATGTTTTTTCGCAATGGACCCTCTTCTTGACCTCGAAAAACCACGACCAGATGATCTCCTTGGTAAGACAACGCTGGTTGAGGATGGATTCATGTTCATCGTGGAAGGTCTTATCAAACGAAAGCATCAGCTTGGTGTTCTGCACTGCATGCAACCCGTCGCGTAGGACCATGTGATGGAACCTGAGCTGTGAATTATTCATTGCGGCCAAGACGGCTTCAACTTGCTCAAACCTTTTGAAGTTGATGTACGTCATTTTGCTGTCCTTGTTTTTGATGCTGCACTTGCCAAACGGTGCAAAGAGGTCGTGCAAGTCTTGCTCACCTGGGGCATGATCGTGCATGAGTAAGAGGGGGAAGAGTGCCGGATACTTTCGTTGTTTCACCTCAATGCAAAACATGGATGTGCCGTGCTCGCTATTCAACGTGTGCTCGACAAACGACTTTAGTGTGGCGGCTGCCGCCGTTTTTTCGGTTGTCTTCATATAGATGATGTTGTTGGACACGTTGATGGTGGCGTCTGACTTGTCCGACTTGTCTGCGACGGCCGCCGACGACATATTGTCGGTGGCAATGTTGGGCGCAGCAGCCAGGAAACACCCATCAAATCCAAACTTTTCAATCACTTGCACCACACGTTCCACAAGATGATTGGTACAACACTTGAGCAGCAATGTCACTGGAAACGTGGATTGCGACATCGTGTGCTGGAATCACTTTTCTGGAGCACTTCTTCCTCCTTATAAGAATTCCGGTCGGGGATCTATTTTGGTAGCACTATGCGGGATTCCCACCCCACAATACACCAAAAGCCGATATGGAGATGGAAATGATCCAAACACGGCGTAGGGAAATGAGGCTGTGTAATGTGTTCCTGGCGCGACACCAACTATAAATAAGTAGTAAAAGAGATAGGAAAGTTTATTATAAGACAACCACCAACAGGGGAAAAACATGATTATGATAGTGAAAACTCCTGGTAGTAAGAACACTCGGTCGATATAAACGGTGCTTCGTCACAGCAGTGTTATACACGCAGGATAGTCACACACAGCATGATGTTTCGCCTGCCTTGCTTGGACCACAATATCGAAACACAGCTCGCAGTGTGCCCACCACCTCTGCTGCCGAATGAACACGACGACGATTGTGTGTTGACACTATCAAGCTGCTGGGAACACGACGACAAGGGCTTTATGCTCAGCAAGATGCAACTCCTCGAGAAAGACACACTTGTGAGCACGACCAAGCTGCTTCAGTGCGAGTCATGGACCACGCTGCCGGACCTCATCGAACAAATGCAAGATGTGGGATGTCTTAGTGTAACAGGATGCGGCCATAAATTCTCGGGACTGTCTCTTTTGTACATTTTTATGACAACTGGCTTCAAATGTCTCATCTGTCGCTATGGGGATAACGCAAAGGTAGACATTACAGTGACACCTCCCAAAGTATTATGTACAAAAGTGTGGGAAGCCATGTGTGTGGAACGCAAGCGCGACATGCTCGAGAAACTCAATCACGAGAGGTTTGTCGCCATGCAAATGGCTCGACAGACAATCTCCGTCGTATACGTGTCACTTCCCTGGATGTTACGTTTCGTGCTGTACAAGGACCCGCATCCTGGCGTGGCAAGTGCGCCCTTTGCTCAAATCCCCATCAAAATGTCGATCGATCGCAACACTGCTCTCCAATCCAGACAGGGTCAACTGCCCGACACAATCAATCTCACCGCCGGTATGTGTCAATCAGCTGATTTCGAAAATCTAGTTTACTCCATCATCAGCGAGAAGACGATGCCCATCACACACACTGTTTGTACAATACAGCCAACGTCCTGTATTTACATGATACAAGTAGTTTCCAAATACGTCTATTTCGACTGTGTGGTGGTGTATATCTGAATAGACCTATTTTGAAACTACTTGTATCATACAAATCGGCTGATTTTGAAAGTCCAGCCCCTACCCCTCCGGGGCCTGGAGCGGCGGGACCCCTTCGGGGTTAACTAAATCATAAGTGAGCAGACGATGCCAACCACACACATGTATTTTGTCTATTTTGTAAAGTTTACGCTGTGAAAATATGGGGTTGGTACTTGTGTGTCTACAGTGCACAAATGCTTACGGTAAGACCAACGTCTGGGATTTGTATGACACGGACCGTTTCAAAATAGATCTATTCAGGACGTTGGCCTAATCATAAACATTTGTGTACTTCAAACACCCACATACGAAATCCCCGGTTTGTGGCATATACTTTGCAAAATAGGCACGATACGTGCGTGTGACTCGGATGGGCATCGTCTTCTCGCTTATGATTTATTTAATGAGCCTTTCAAAATCAGCCGATGGGTATAAATCGACGAATTTATCAGAGTACGCGACTATTAGCAGAGAGTAATGAGCTAATTTTGAAAATCTGGATGACTAGATCATATGAGAGTAGACGATGCCCACTATACATACGCACCACGTCTGATATGTACATTATACACTATGAAAAGGCATTGTCGTGTTTGCGTGTCTGAAGTGCACAGATGCTTGCTTTGCGAGGTACACGTACTAAAATACATTTGTACTCCCATCTCTCGTGTGTGTGCGTGTGTGCGTGTGTGTTTTTTTGTGTATATGTGAGTGTGAGAGTGAGTGGGTGTGTGGGTACTTGTTTGTGTGCGCTTTTATGCGTTCAGATTCAGCCCCGTGCGTGTGCATACGCGAGCTGTTGGCAGACAAATCCTGGTGCACGCGCGCACGAACGCACACAAACACAAACACAGACATACACAAACATACGATACGGGTATATAAAGAGGCATATTTATACACACATTACATATGTATACATACATACATATGTGTATGCATACATACAAACATGCTTGCATAGACACATCTAGATGATAAATATACACATATATTGAATATGCGAAAATTTGCGAATATGTTTACGTAGACGTGTGTATCACTTAAATACGTGTAGAGATATGTACTCTTATGCATGCAAATATCTATCAGTATATTTATGCGTATGCAGAGATATGAGAACTGCTGCCAGGAGTTGGAACGTATGCAAATACATATATCTTTCAAAAGTAAACATACGCTCACTGAGACATCCGTGTCGGTGAGGTGATGCTTGAAGCACCCGTCAAAAGTGCGCGAGATGCAGTGAAAGGGACCAGCATTTTCGTCCCGACACAGCATCTGGAGCCATCACTGCCGACTGCAAGAACCACCGCTGGTCGCCACACCCTGGGCATCCTCATTCCCAGCTGATTCCAGATACAGGCTGACCCTGCAGCAGAGCATACCCACGACTGCTTGCTCGGCCGTCGTGAGAGATCCACAGTGCGGGCAGGTTTGGCATTCCCTCGGCGCCTGCAACAGGAGCAGCCATGTTGGCTGCTTGGCGGTGGCTGGTTCCTTGATCTACCATACCGTGTGGATGCGATCAGGCAGGTCCTCAACACGGCTGTCACGGGTGATGCCAATCGCGCGCGCCATCATGTCTGTCCTGCCGCGTGGAAGTCCCGGGCACGTCGGGCGGCTTCGCAGGTGTGAGCTGCTATTGCGCCGCTGTGCTGTGGTTTGATTTTTTTTCACGTACAATGCAGAAACGCGCAGCAACCCGTTAGCAACCCCCTCACCCAGCTCATGTCCTTTGCCGACAGATAGAGAGAAAAGTCTATGACTGCTGCTGGGGAGCCCTTCTGCGATCCAGGAGTTTTCACTATCATAATCATCTTTTTCTCCCATTGGTGGCTATCTTATATATCTCGCTTTTGGCGCCGTCGACGTCAACGTCGACCTCGCTTGCATTTCACTTCTCTCTCCACTCTCCCCCCTCCCCCCTCCCATCGCCTCTCCTCCTCCTTCTGCTGCTGCTGGGGAGCCCATCTGAGACACTGTCATAATCATCTTTTTCCTCTATTGGTGGTTGTCGTATTATAAACTTTTCTCTCTCTCTTGTAATAAACTTTTCTCTCTCTCATTACAAGATAGCCACCAATAGGAGAAAAAGATGATTATGATAGTGAAAACTCTTGGATCTCAGAAGGGCTTCCCAGCAGCAGCAGAAGAAGAAGGGGAGGGGAGAGGAGGGGGGAAGGTGGGAGAGGGGAGAGAGAAAGTGAGTGCGAGCGAGGTCGACGTTGGAGTCGACGGTGCCCAAAGCGAGATCAAGGTCGAGAGGAGGCGTGGCCATGAATAAAGCGCCGAGAATTTCTCCGAGTGTGTCATCGAAATAGCAGGTAGAGAGTGTTTATTAAATTGATAACCGCATCAAGAGGACAAATGGTAATGTAAGTCGTAAGACTCCCAGATCTCAGACTTCCTCCTCAAGAGTCGAGGGAAGTGTGGGGGAGGGGAAACAGAGGGTGAAGAGGAATGAGAGACCTACACAAAGACACACAGGGTCAGGCGATGTTAGCGAGGATAGGACATGGCACTGGGCGACTTGACGAAGGTGAAGAAGAAGAGAGTGAAGTGACGCGAGAAGCGAGGGCAAGGGAGGAGAGGAGGGGATAACAAATTGGAATAGAAGCGAGGACGGGAGGCTGCTGAGGAGAAATTGGAGGCAGCAGTGGAGAGGAAAGGGGAGAAAAGGAAAGGGGATGCGTCCCAAGTGTCGACGGCGTCGCACGAGATACCAGTGTAGAAATCACATTCGGCGGCCGACATCGTTGTCCCCAATTTTTTTAATTTAAGAGTGTTTATTAAGGAGTAACCTCAGCAAGAGGAGCAAAAAACATTAAGATCGAAAGACACCCAGTTCGCAGCTGTTGAGCTCCCCAAATGTCTAGAGGGGCCCCACAA
>Ga0105053_10007910_pt1 | contig 13999 bp, 12 predicted proteins | sample BON01_FD_78093 | JGI IMG/M metagenome (GOLD analysis project Ga0105053, IMG submission 78093) | Freshwater microbial communities from Lake Bonney liftoff mats and glacier meltwater in Antarctica - BON-01 | ecosystem: Environmental > Aquatic > Freshwater > Ice > Glacier meltwater | place: Lake...
TGGTACTGTCCAGGTGCAGACTGGTACTGTGGTTGAGGGACACACTGGGGTGTATGGTCCTCTATGCTCTTTAACAAGTTGCTCAATGCCGTGATATCGAAATCCACTAAATCCGTCATGTGTTTATTAATCACGTCTTGAAGTTCTTTTATGAAATAATAAAACGAAATTTGACGTATTTCAAACTCGTACAGTCTTTAATAAACTTTTTATGATCCGATTGAAGACTAAATATGGCGGCGAGAAATACGCTTCAAAATGTCGTCATACCTTCAACGGGAGTAACAAAAGGATGGAGTTTGATGGGGACTGGAAAATTCACGAAGACGATATGGTTTGTGCTCTTGAAAAGACTCCTGTGGAGCCGGAATTCAGACTGGTAGTTAAGTTGAACGACACTATCGTAGTCTATCGCCTAAAAGCTCTGGCTCGTCACCTGTGCTCAAGCACCCTAACGGATCCGGTGTTGAAAGTAGACTACACGGATGCGCAATTGGAATACCTTAGCAATCGGTTCAACGAAGTCTATGGAGAAACTTTTCAAGATTTTGAGAGGGGGGTAGTGAAAGTCGCAGAAGACCAAGCCATCAAAGACGCTATGGACGAGGAACTCGAAACGTTTGCACGCATGTCGTCCATACCGTTAGAAGTCCTACGCACGCTTTGTAACACCTGCCTTCACAAACTTTTACTCAATGTGGACTTTCGGAGTCGAAGCTATGGGTCGTCTAGCCTTGGGTCACGGCAGTACCTTAGGCCTGCTGAATATTCTTCCAGGGATATGTGGGGAAGACAACCTGATGGTCCCACCGCAGCTTCTGCGTCTGCTGCAGCAGCTCGACAGGTAGCCGTAGAGGAGACAACGGATTTGATGTTACGATTCGGTAGAACCGTCATACTTTCACCTCAAAACGACTCGTGGGAAAACGAAGACGTGAGTGACGACGAAGAAGACGTTCTTGATTAGACCTGAAAAATTATTGTCACACTGTAATAAATGAACGACGTGTACTACATCATCGTAACTGTCATTTTCGGCATATTTGTGCTGTTTATGGCGTGGTGGCTGTATCGCTATTTGAGAAAGCCGGATCTCTTGAACATGACGCAAGAGGACCTGTCAGATGACCAAAAGGCCATGCTGTACAAATTTTGTGGCGAACAGAGACGTGCGCGGCTCAATAATGAGTCAATTACAAAGAAAAGCCGAACCAAGAAAAAGAAAGACCAGTAGTAATGGAACCCGTGACTTGGGCCTGGATTTTTATTGCCCTCGGGGTGATGGCGTTAGTGCTTTCGGTGGTGTTGAGATCCTCTGAACCGGGATCAATTTTGCAGGGTCCACGGACTATTCGAAACTTGCCAACCGCCGGTATTTTGGTTCACAGTTTTGACGGGTATCGCAGGTATTGGCCCGGCTGGTACCATTTCTTTCAAAAGCACCACAGTGATCCAGTGTGGCCCATTTATTTCGCCACGGAGGAAAAGTCGGTGGCGCCTTGGATCCCGGACCATCCCCAACACCACCACCTTTTAACCGGAAAAGGTTCTTGGGGTTACCGATTGATGGAGGCTTTGAAAAAGATGCCGGAGGAGTACGTGCTCTATATGCAAGAGGACATGTGGCTTACTGGTACACTGAGACCCGATTATCTGCAAGAGGCCTTGACTCGAATGAAGAGCTTGAATCTCAATCAGATGAAACTACAGTCCAACTGTCAACATGTGGTTGGTATGCCCACCGACTACAACAATTCTCTCTGGTATGTGGTAAGTCATCAGCCGGGTCTGTGGAAAAAGTCCTTCTTGATGTCGAGTTTAGACCCGACCTCGTCTCCCTTTCAACATGAAACACAGCTCAACGACAATCTCCACCGCCGACCAGACCTTGCGTCGTTATGCCGCTGCAACCAAGACTTTGTTTCGGCCACCTTTCCGTACGAAGACGTTAGTAGACAAGGACGCTTGCGCGATGTGGGACATCAGATGTTAGAGCAAGAGGGTTTAGAATTTGTCACAGAAAAGGATGAAGTGATGTATCGTGCTGCTCAATAGGCAGTCTCGTGCTGCTCAATAGGCAGTCTCGTGCTGCTCAATAGGCAGTCTCGTGCTGCTCAATAGGCAGTCTCGTGCTGACAATTTTGAGATAAGGTCATCTGAATAAAATCTTTTTCTCCCCTAAAAAAATAACTCCTTTACTATGGGTGATCGTAACCTTGAAATTGCTATTCTGATCGTCACTTCAGTGACTCTGTTCCTGATTGTGGTTATATTGCTCTGGAAATGGTATTATCATTCCAAGCACTCCATGGGAGATTACCACTATATGTCGGACAAAAATCTCTTCACGGGGTCAAAATCAAAAATAGCCAGCTAAGTATTTTCTCAAGTCAATAAAACGATGAGTGTTCCAGCCTCTAATTTCCCCAAACTTGACACCATCTTGAATACCATGAACACGTTAGACGCCCAAAGGAAAGCCCAACCCAGACTTCTGAATGCGCCTACGCAAATGCAAATGGCGTCTCGAATGTCGGGCCAAAACGTGTTGACACCGCATGATATGGGTCCCGCGCTCTTGTCCATGCAAGGGGGTGCTACAGCACGCCAGGGCCAAATTCCGGACGTCAACAAGAGTCTGTTTTTTCAAAACTATATCAACACTAAGGACGCCAGCAAAGATCACGAAACCGGCTTGCAAAACGTGGCCAAGGTGCAACAACACTTACAACAAGCCACAGGTCAGAACGTACCGTTTAACCATACGTGTCACGTGTATCCACCTCTGCTCATTCGCTACGATGATCCTCAAAAACCTATAGACCAGTTTGTACCAGTGGATGTTTACCCGGGAGGTGAGCTGCATCCGGCCCAGGGTGTGCCAGACATGGTGATCAACTTTCACATTGACACTGGTGCGATTACCGTGACCACCTGTCGTATTGACCCTAAAAAGTTGAAGAACTTTGAATTAGCCGTCTGGGCGTTGTATTCTATGTATCCGGGCCAAGAAGACCAGAAGGTGGACGTGGCCCAGTTTACTACTATGTACGACCAGACGCGATACGAATTGCTCCGAGCCATGTCCTTGCGGGCTAAGATGACTGGTAAGACGAAGTGACTGGTAAGACGAAGTGACTGAAAAGACGGAATGACTGACAAGACGAAGTGACTGCTGCGGTAGAAACGTGAAGCTGGATTCGGAAGATATAAAGAAATGGATCGTGACGGCAAACGAGCGTTTCACTTAATTATGAAATACGTAAACAGTTTTCCCAAAGCCGAACACGATCGTGCCATGTTCCTGTGGGGTTCGTGCAGTGACTCCAGATCGAGTGCCGAATTTACTCAGCACTTTTCGGGAGATCATGTAAATTTTGCTATCTTACCAGACACGGACCGGATGGATTGGGACGAAAAGACGATGGACGGGATGTTGGCCCATTTAGATGACGTCGTGATAAAAGACAAGAGACTAATTAATGGAACCGGAGTGGCACAGGTGACACTCGATGGACTACCCCTAACTATATCGTTTGTAAAAAAGTTAGAAAAGAGCAGAGGTGTGTACCTCATGGACGACAAAGCGGTGTGCGTCAACGGCAAACATTGGGTGCAAACTAAACTCTTCATATATTACTTTTTGCGCCCTAAAAACTCTCCGTGGCCGAGCATAATTGAAAGGGCCGTTGCCACTCAAACCCAAGGAAAAACTTCCGAATAAAAAATTTTAGGTTTCAATGTGACGCGTTTGTGTAATCGAAACATCAGATCGTTCTTTCCACAAAATTCACCTTCAGACTGTCAAATGACATGGAAGACGACGACGGCTACCAAGCTCCTTCATGGACCAATGTGATGACGTATTCGGAAGACATGGTGGACTACCCGGATTACATGGATTACCACCCCCCAGAAGCAACCAAAACTACGCGCATCGATCCGCCTCAACCCTCGAGCCATAACGAAAGACCAAAGAGAAAAAAGAAAAAGAAGAAAAAGTCTGTGTTTACGATACCGGTCTTTGATCAAATCAGCTCTGAAGAACTGAACGATATTGGACTGAAAATGGGATATGTGCCCAGCGCTACTTACGATGGTGATTCGTTTTCGGTAGGAAAACTGAAACCCGACCAGCCTCGTAAAACCGACCAGCCTCGTAAAACCGACAAAATACCAGTTTGGTCCAAACGGAAAGACAAACTAAAAGACAATTCAAAACCACCCCTTCAGATCGAGAAAACTGAGACCGCTCCAGTAAAACTGGTGCCCTCAGTAAAACCGATGCCCTCAGTAAAACCGATGCCCTCGGTGAAACCGGTGACCTTAGTGCCTAAACCTATGAAGCGTGTTAGATCACCTTCAGAAGACCGGTCTTTGTCTCCGTTACAGCCCCGGAAAAAGGCCAAGAGAATCTACCCCAAACGTAAAGAAGAGGTTCCAACCATCCATGAAAACCTTCAGATTTCGAAGGACAATGAAGAACCGCCTCCTGTAGTTAGTTTTGTCGAGGTGAAACCTCCTCTTATACTCGAGGTGAAACCCGTCTCCCCTTCATTGGAAACTAAACCTTCCCCGGCCTCGGTAGATACCAAACCTCCTCCTATACGCAAGGAAAAAACCGTCTCCCCTCCATTAGAAACCAAACCTTTGGCCTCGGTATCTGCCAAACCGGCCTCGGTCTATACCAGTGTTAAGCTGCATGGTAACGTTAAACTGGAAGTACCCGAGCCGTGCCTCAACAAGGGACATAAGCCCGAACCGAACGACACACCGGAAAATGATTTGACGAACCGATCGCTCCAATTGCCGGAATACTGTCTAACCCTACCGCTAAACTTTCATACCGGAGTGACCGACACGCTGATTCGACACATCAATGGTCGAAATCGGGATACGCATTATGAACCCAAGGTTATTTTGTTAACCGGAAAGTCCGGAACCGGCAAAACCTTTTGTATCGAGCACGCGTGCAAGACGGCGGGTTACGAGATTGTGTACATTGACATGATGCACTCAGACCTAGAGTCCCACATGAGAGACGCCATTCTTTCGAAACCGGATCCGTATGGGCCGCACGGCGACAAGAAGATTCGAGTGGCCGTGGTCGATGCCATGGAAGGCTTGGAGAGAACCTACATGGACAAGGTGGCTAAATTTATTCAGAACATGACGGATCCGTATGGCAGTGTCGATGGCAAGGACAAGCGAAAAATTGCCGTACGTTTCCGTGTCAATATGGTCGTATTAACAACCAACGACCGATATCACAAGAGACTATCTTCTTGGCTATACAAGCTGAAGCCCATAGAAGTCAAAGTCAATTCGATTAATCATTCACAAACCTTGACCTTGGTTCGAAAAGCTTGCGAATATCAGGGCATTCCTGTGGATCCCAGGGTATACAAGCTAGTGGTGGCTTTTGGGGAAAATCTGATCTCACTGTTGATGAAGCTCCAGTTTCTCAGTTATGGAGACGGGGTAATGGATCACGACACTATGAAGAGTGACGACACGGTCGTAGATATTTTTACGTGTTGCCGGTATTTACTCGAACCTCCTGAAGAATTAAATCCGGTCACAGGCGAAGAGGATACAGTGTCGTTTGAAAAGTACAAATGCATGTGGGAACGGGGTGGAGATCGAGTGTATTCCACTGTGTTTCACTCGTACGCCGATTACGTACCTTATATCCCAGAAACTCCGGCTGCTGTGAAATTAGCAATTAAGCATGGTGATGATGCCACAGAGGCGGAACTGAAGGCAGCGAAACAAGCCATGGTAGAGTTCAAGGACTCGGGCACGTATTTCACTCGAGGGGTAGACACTATGGCCGAAATTGCTGATTCGTTTAGTGATTTCGAGATCGTACCGTTTCAAGATTTTACGAGTCGCAACACGCTGCAAACCTCGCTCCAGATGAAACTAAAAGAAGAACTGAAAGACATTCGGATTCGGGCCGTGGGAAAAAGGCGCATAGACGTCAAAACTCGGTTTCCAGGAGTCCAAGGAAACGGCTGCCTAACAGCCTGTGGTATAGATAGACGACAAATCGAGTCTCTCCACATGGTGAACGTCATGCACAACTTGGACACCCAGAAGAAGCTCGTGAATATGAATCATGTATTGGATCCGACATACGAACTGTCGGAAAATATTGGCAGATATTTGTCGCTGCATGATATTGATAAGAATCAGTGGGTTGTTATGGACATGTTTTCCGAACAACCGGATCAACCGGATACTAAGAAGAAGAAATTAGCTAAAACACATCCTAAACTGGAGGCTATTCGACTGTTTAGTCATCAATACGGGTCTGATAATCAAAACCAGAGCACGTCCACGGCCAAAGTAAAGTTAGCTAGTGGTAAGTTTGTGGGTCGACGTAAACCCAAAAAGTAAAGCCAAGAAATAAACCTAAAAAATCACTATGTAGTTATTGCAGGGTCTGGTTGTTATGGCTCTACGTCTAGCTCTACGTCTAGCTCTACGTCTAGCTCTACGTCCGAATTCTCTGCGGGCTCTAACAGCTCGAGCTGACCACGGGATGTTTCTCGAAAATCAAGTTCTTTAACCAACGGCTCGCCAGTCATACGATTTATGCCCGTTAACACGACGTGGTACACGTAACGACGACGTTTCATATGCGCAGATATATTCGTGTCCTCAGTGGTCGTAACGTTTAAAGAGTGACCCACGCACTCGTATTGTGTAGCGTGTTGATACAACTGATTGACTTTAGTGCTTTGGTTTATACAGCACATGAAAAGACTGCCGTGAAAATTAGGATACGTAGTGTCTGTGATAAAGAGATAGGGTTCGTGCCACCGTATAACCTGTGCAAACCCCACCGGTTCCCATTGCATGGCCGAGGGACGCGACACCGTGTACACCAATTGAAACTGATGTCGTCGAGATTTCACACGAACCCACTTATAGACCCAGATTTTTCCAGAACCGGTAAAGGGTTCTGTCACAAACAGGTATGGCATGTCCAGTACGGTGTGCTTACCAAACCCGGTCAGGGACACGTTAGAACAGGGCAACACCTGGATTTGTTTGCCGTGTTGGTTTTCAATGACAAAGAGCTCCTTCTTGACACTGCACGACAGCTGCGGATAGGTAAGCCTTGAACGAATCATGAACGATTTTTTTGTTAAGGGAACAAATGACTACTGTGCCCGCAACCTCAGTTTTAGACACAGACGAAGAGAAGGAAATACCGTGTCCGAAGATAAAAACTCTAGGGTGCACAGTCATTGTGGAACCTCGTAAGCATAAGGCTTTTGATATGGTGGTCCACAACGTTTATCACACACTGCCCGACTGGCCCATGCACGTGTTTCACGGGTACAAAAATGCAGCGTTTGTTAAGAAAATCTGCCAAGACATCCCGGGGGTTAGCTTTCACAACCTCAACTGCTCTAATCTGTCGTTTCGGACCTACAATCGGCTCTTAACTCGACCCAATTTTTATATGAATTTTGAAAGCGAATACGTCATGGTATTCCAAACCGATTCCATGCTGTTTCCTCACTCGCCATTTCAGATCACTGATTTTTTAGGTTACGACTACGTGGGAGCACCGTGGAAGTGGCGCATAGAGGGTGATCCGACCCTGCGAGGAGGTAACGGAGGTTTGAGTCTGCGAAAGGTCAAGACCATGTGTATAGCACTCCACACCTATCCGTATCCAAAAGAACAACCCATCAACGAGGATCTCTACATCTGTAATCTACCCATCAGTTTGCCACCCAACGAAATTGCTCAACGCTTCTCCATAGAGTCCATGTACTATCCAACTCCCTTAGGTGTACACAAACCCTGGCTTTATCTGAATTCGAACGAGTATCTCAAACTGCAGCACTATGCCCCGTGTATCAAAGCCTTGGTAGATTTTAACTAGTTTATTTTCTCTTTCGTAGACTGTATCGTTTTCTTTTAATTGGTGCACGCAGCTTCAACTGATTCATGCTCCCGGCCGAACGTTTGGGAGGTCGACTTCGTCGCTTGACCGGCGCGGGCTCATCACTAGATTCTTCATCTGCTGGAGACAAGACTGCTGCTGGTGCTCTCGGCGGGTCAGCCAACAACTCTTGCGACGATATATCTTTGATCGCAACTGCACCTTTGGTCGCTGCTGCACCTTCGGTCTGCGTGGTTTGATTTTGAGTGGCGATTGAAGGCACTGGTGCCACTTTGGGTGCAAGGGCGATGGGCTCGGAGGGCGAGGCTTTCCTGATTCGGGCGTAATCCACTTTCAGACGTTGGATAAAATCCGAAGTTATTAGACACGACGATGCATCCTCTTCCAACGTCAAATGTACCACAGGATATTTGTTAAGTCGTTCCAAAGCATCCGTACGAATAAGAAAATGATCGAGTGGCATTTCGAATAAAGCACACAACTCCAACACTTTGTTCTTCTCGGTGATCAAAGAACTGTCCTTGAGGTACATGTACTGAATTAATTCAGCGGCAGCAGCTACGTAGCCTGGACGAACACGGATATCCATATCCCAATAATTTTCATTGTTGATCAGGGTTCTCATCTGACCGGAATGAGCCAGCAACACACACCGATGACAGTTAATATGCACCACCAGTTTTTGGTCCGATGTGATGCGAACCACGTAGTCAAACGTATTCATAGGACCCCGAAGCATAGCTAACCCACAACTGGGAACACTACATAAGCGAGTAGGCTGTTTTTCAACCTCACATGCCTCCATAGACATATTGAGTAATGAACTTTATTTTAATTAGTCGGAGTCTCTCCCTACGAAACGAGTTCAAGTCTTCAAAGGGATTTATTAATTATGTGTTTTTTTGCCCAGATTCAATTCCGAAATCGTCAAAAAACCAAATGGAAGCTCCCGACCCCGCCGAAAGACCCGCTAAGAGAAGGAAACGTATGCACGGTTCCCATAATTACAATTGCAAATGTCAATGGTGTACCAGACTTCGAGTTACCATTTTCGAACGCTCAGTGGAAAAAGAAAATTGGGAAACAGCGTGTCACGAGTGGATCGGAACTCGCTACGAAGAGGGCACCGACGAATCAGAGTGTGATTGTGGACACAGCATACTTCACATATTTCACCTGACCAACGAACTTACCCATAAGACAGCTCAAGTAGGTTCTGCACACATTCGATTATTTCAAAATGCAGAACTTCACAAATGGCACGATAGCGTGCAAAACGACCTCAAGATGGAAAAAATTGTACAAGGGAAAGACACGGTTACCTTTTACGGCAAAGTGTGTAAAAGATATGACCTGGACAGATCTTCTTCCGGTCTATTTCGATACATGTGCAAAATACACAAGAACAGCAAGGTACTAAAACTGTGGGACTACTTGAAGCACGCCTATCCCGAATACAAACTACCGTTCTGGGAATTTCAAGGCGTCTCTTACATGAATGTCAGTGGTTTTCAGGAAAGCGAAACTCTTAAAGTAAAGCAAGACCAGACTAGAAAAGCCTTTTTTCTTAATTACACATAAATATTGTTGAAATTAATGTACAAAAAGCCGTATCCTTTTCTTAGGAAAAGCCGTATCCGTATCCTTTTCTTAGGAAAAGCCGTATCCGTATCCTTTTCTTAGGAAAAGCCGTATCCGTATCCTTTTCTTAGGAAAAGCCGTAGACCGTTTCAAATTTGAAAATCGGTGCCAACACCTGACCCAGGGTCTCAACATCGACATGATTGGCGTCCGAGGGCATAATTAAGGTGTGGGTACAGTTCTGTGCTGTGGGCAGCTGCCCTGGTCCGCCGGCCCAAACCATAGAGATCTTCTCTTCCCCTAATTCATAAAGTGGCAACCGGGTCTTGCCCGTGATAAAGCTTAACAACGCCAGAGTCTGTTCATCCGAACACGTGCGCACATAGCACAAAAAAAGCTCGTCTTCTTGGGCTTTCTGCTCAAAACACTGTACAAAGCTTTCAAAGGTCACCGTTTGCCTCTCCGGCTCACACATAATACCATTCAACTCTCCCACCAAAGAGGTTAGAGGGATGCGGTGCATAAAAACCGACCAGCCAGCACGAAACTCTTCCAGATCCATAGTGTTGGGCATGAAGTTGGAAATGACCAGCTCGTCCCGGGTCTTGAAATCCACCTCTTCCTCAGACAAACCCATATTTTGCTTAAGATCTTCGTTACTCATGGCACCGATCATAGCCATACAGGATTCGAACCTCTCCTGGAAGAGCGTAGTGAACGGAATCAAAGAAATTCCAGACTGGTCCCGATAGTACAGATACCGCCACAAACCTTCGTACAGACGATACGGCAAATAAAGTCCACGTGACACACAGAGTCCCGAAACAAATCCCAAAGCAAACAGCCAGTCTCGATGGAGATGCGGATACGGGTACAGGTCCGCCAGATTGGCCGAGATACAGAAACCCATCTTGCTGACATCGCTGTCGCAATCGTATAGCATCATGACCTGCTTATTAATCATTTTCTTCCATAAATTCTGGAGAATTTCCAAGTACACCGACTGTCCCCGTCCATCCTCGTTCTTGACCGACAGGTCAAACGCCTCGGGCGACGTGTCGAAACTGCCGACGTACTGACGAAGCCAGGGAATATCGTCTATCATACCCTTGTGCCGATCGTACACAATCATACGAGAACCAGGCTCGGGCGAAAGTAACGGTATGTGAATACGAGGCACGGGCAAATCCGTGGCGTCGAAATGCCCGTCTTCCAGAGAGTGCGGACGCTGGGTGGCGAAATGTGAGAGCACCAGCGACTGCCAGGCCAACCGTTTAAGAGGTGACGGCACGTCCCGTGTAAACAACAACTTCATCATCGCCATAACCGAGGCTTCGGCACTAGCCAAAAACGGTAATCGAAGCTTGTGAGAAATCTTTAAAATTTCCGGAAAGATTTGAGGTCGTCCCAAGGACGAGGCCAGGATGGGAAAGACATTAAAGTCTCGTCGAGAGGCCAAAGCTCCGAGAGCCTGAGCCGACGGGGTTACCAGACGAGTAAAGCTCTGGATCCGATCCCAGAACAAGGTCGGAGGTGTTTCAGCAACCTCCAGGTCACCGGATTGTGTAAAGGGCAGCAACTCTGAAATCATCTTCCGACTCAGGGCCCGCCAGTCCGAGATTTTGTCCACCATACGAATCACAAACTCCCTCAGGGCCGGTCGGTCGACACAGCACCGAATATTCATACCCGAAAGGTTCCAAAAAACGGAATGAAACACCAAGCGTTGGTGAGTGTCAAAGTGCATATAGTCGGTGGCCAGCATCAACAAGTGTTCGGGACGGAGAAAGCACCGGGTAGGGAAAGGCAGCGTGTGGAGCCAGTGAGGATGAGAGATATCCCGGAATTTAATTCTCTTGGATCGAGAGGACGAATACAGGTTGAGGTGAGTGGTGAGATCGGCACCGTGCACACCGCTTTTTTTCAAATCCGGTACCCAGTAGGCTAAGGCGTGCCACGGCAACAGAATACCGTCACTACGATCCAGCATAAACCGAAGACGAGGCACCCGGCCACCAAATTTCTCCAACCGTTGTTTCAGCCAGGGGTGAGTCTTAGCGCCAGTTACCGTCTTGTAGCGTATAAAAATCCAACTTTGACTAGCTAAGGTCTGGCAAAACTTCTGATCAAAGTCGGACCGCGACACGATACACTGATACCGGTGGTCACCCACAGGAAAGCTGACGATACAATATTGGTCAAACAGGGAAAAATGACACTTGCTTCTTAGCAGCTCGAAAGCCAAACCCGACGTGGCCAGCTTGAGCTCCGCCTTGGGATGATTGGTTAGCAATTTGTAGTGTAGAGAGCTCATATACAACGAGATGGGGCCATCCAAATATCGGTGAAAATCATGAAATACAGTACCCACCCAGCGTGACAGCTCCGAATCGAAACGCTGACAGAGTGATTGATAGATTTTTTCCATAAAAGCTTTTTGCATCTTGGGGTCAGAAAAAAGCAGGGGCAACGTTTCGTGACGAAGGGCTTCAACAAAGTACTTGGTCACCGGAGGCAAAAACAACGGGGCAGATTTGGTCGAGCCGCCTCGCTTGCGTTTTCGGTTCAGGCCCAAATACTTGGTCAACACGTCCAAATGCTCCACACACTTCTTGTAAAGTATAGCGGGCTGAGACGACCGGGACTGTAAATAGGACATGATGTGATGCATAGACTTATCGAAGCCCGGCTGGTGGAGGTTCTTGAGCAGCAACATCAGACGGCAAAACACCTGAAGCTTGGTGTCGTGTTCCACTTCCGAAAGTTTCTCCTCGTCGGAAGGAATGAGGGGGACGTTTTTGCACACAATATTCCATAGCGTAAAGACCTCTCGAACTGAAAAACGGTTGCCGGAGTAATATTTTTGCAACCGCTTCCGTTCCGCGCGGTAACAGTGGGGGAACAGGTAGAGAAACAAGTCATACTTTTCAAAAATAATAGCCACGGACAACAAGGTGGCCACGAACGAGGTGCTTCGGTTGGGCGAAGGCAACTGCAAGGGAAAGGTCAGACAGTCCACAATTTCCTTAGAATGTTTGTCAAACGAGAGTCGGGCGGTCCGTTTTTCACACAAGGTCTGGTCCAAATTGTCAATGACACTGAGCCACAGCTTGGTGCCGAAAGCATTCCAAGTTTGATTGGCACAACGGTGTACGATTTGCTGCCGAATGAGATCGCGCAGCTGGACAAGACTGAACGGCATGTTCTGTGAGTCGGTTTGTTAGGGCAGATGACTGAATGGAATTTTCAACTGCGGTCACACACGGATTTCAAAAAAAGGTTTAGTCTTGAATGTGACTTAAAAACCTGGTATCCATAAGGTGTGCGTCACGGTTTTACTCATTACTCATTATACTCAAACCGCCATGAACGCTCTCGACAAGCCTCGAGACATCACTCAGCTACCACCTCTGGGCAAGCCACTTTACATCCAATCCTTCTTACCCACGTCCGAACACATTCGTAGTAAGTCTGTGATTTCGGTGGAAGCTCCAGACGATTTGACCAGCAACTTGTTGGGTGTCTCCGCCTGGGAAGAATCGTGCTTAACGTGTGACGGCTTTTTGGAAGAATGCCCGGGCCACGACGGTTGCATCGAACTGCCCGTGCCGATCTATCGTATTTTCTTTGTTAAACGCCTCATCCAAATTCTGAACTGTGTGTGTTTTTATTGCCAGCGTTTGCGCCTCCCTACAACGGACAAGCGCTACGACTGGATTCGAAGCTTGCCCCTGAAGAACCGCTTGGACTATCTCGAGAAATACAGCAAACCGTACAAGTACTGTGGTCAACAGCCCAAGGACGGGGACGAAGAAGATACACATACCGAGGCGGGGGGTCAGGAATTCTCTGCCCAGTCGTCCTGCGATATTGAGGGGGCGTGCCATAAGATGTTTGTGCAATTCAAGAACGAAGATCGAGATTCCACCTTTCTTCGGGCTATTATTCGCTTGGAAGTGGCTGATCACGTGGCCCATCGTACCAACCCCGATTGGAGACCCGTGTCTATCGGGCCTCAGGACATTTTTGACTGTATCAGTAATCTCGAACCGGAGACACTCCACATGCTGGGCTGCAACAAGTGGAATCCTCCACAAGCCCTGATGTGGGACGTCTTGAATGTGCCTTCACTCAACACCCGACCTTGCCACACCTTTTCCGGCATTGGGGTGGGTAAGAAACGAATCTATAACGATTGGACCAAATTTCTCCGGAACATTGTTATAGCGCGCAACGATCTGCGCGAAGTAATGAAGTTAAGCTCGGAGACAGTGACCTGCTGCCATTATATCTTTAACGACATTGAGTCCAAGAGCTTTTCTACCTGTTTCCGGTATGGTTACCTGGAAAAGAAGGCTCGAGAGGTGGTGAAAAAACGTCTGAAACCCGAGCTGAAAAAAACCAACTACGGGGCTGTGGAGACCGCTTGGCGCAACCTCATGAAGCACACCGCCGCTTTCCACTCTCATCGACACAAGAAATTTATCCAAA
>Ga0105053_10007911_pt1 | contig 13999 bp, 22 predicted proteins | sample BON01_FD_78093 | JGI IMG/M metagenome (GOLD analysis project Ga0105053, IMG submission 78093) | Freshwater microbial communities from Lake Bonney liftoff mats and glacier meltwater in Antarctica - BON-01 | ecosystem: Environmental > Aquatic > Freshwater > Ice > Glacier meltwater | place: Lake...
ACAGAAACATACGGCTCACATGAAGATGATTTAATGTACGAAAGTCTAGATATAGACGACGAGAACGAAGTCGAAAAAGATGCTCTTCTTAAGAAGCTGCAAGGAGATGAATAAAAACTAAAGTGTTTAGCAATGCTGATCGTACACTAGCTTCAAGTGACGAACATTAACAACAACAGGGGATAAGAAGATGATTACGCAAAACAACGTCAACTGGGAAGCAATCAACCGCATGGGTTTAGTGTCAAGTTTGATTAAAAAAGCAGCTCAGTTTGAGCGCGATCAGATGATCAACTACACGATGCTAGAGCTTATGAATATATCGCTAGACAACATGAACAACACTGAAATACAACTCTTGCAACTGTCTTTGTTTGAAACGTTCAACGAAAAAGGATGGATTGTATAAATGATTAACAACAACAGGAGATAAGAAAATGATGGCGTTTTATTTAGTTGTACCCTCTAGTGAACAAATGATTGTGTGTGAGCTATGTGGCGGGGCATCGGCTAACGAGTGTAACGCTTGCCCTAAAAATAATAACAAATTGGAGAAAAATAAAATGGTAGTAAATGAATATAAATTGAGTTCGCAGCCAACAGTTGAGGGCGTACTTTCAGATCCAACTTCAACATACTGGCTTAAAAATGCAGTTACTAATTTGCTTGAAAAAGACATTGTTAACTCATTAAAAGATGTTGAAGTTCTGCATGCGATATTGGTAGATAGGTTTAATAGGATTACAGCTAGATGAGAGAAAAACTTGTAGACAAGCGCGTGGACGTGCGTGTTAACGATAGGTTATATGTTTTGATACAAGAGGATGCTAAGTCACAAGGGCTTAGCATTTCTGCTTATATTAGAAGTGTGTTAACAAAAAAGCTAAGGAAGTAAAATGATTAAAGCTATGCAGTATAAAAAGTGTGCGTTAGATGAAATTATAGAAAACTATAAAGTAGATCCAGATGGCGTATCGGTTAACTATTCTAATGATTCGGTAAAGCTTGGCAGGTCTGGCGTTAGAGTTAAAATTGATGAGTGGGTTGTGGCGGTTCAAGACAAATATAACCCTAAAGGGTTTGCGTTAAAGATTATATCGGATGAAATTGCACAAGCAATACTGGCTGCAAAATGAACAATAACTTATCAGAAAAAGATAAAATTAATCACGCCTGGTGGCATTTGGTGGCTATCAAGGGAAAGCTTAAAATATACATTGATAGGGTGGAGTGTCAGCCAGCAGCGTTGTGTGACATTAACATTGATGATTTATTTTGTTTAAGTGAATTAATTGAACAGGCAAAAGAAATAAAGGAGCGCGATGTATGCAACACTATTTAACACAGTTTTTTGAGTTTAGACATTTGCCGAAAGAGCTAGCAGAAGTATCACAGCCTTTTGCCGTATTAGTACAGAAGATGCTAGAGACATTGCCGGATAATCCAGAGCGTACAACTGCTTTTAGAAAGCTATTAGAAGCTAAAGACGCTGCAGTTAGGGCTAAGCTTTTTAAGGCAGAGAAATATTAATGAAGGTGTTTGTGCTTGTAATTGGTCTGCTTGCTGCGATTGGGTGGCATGTTGGCCATATAAGAGATGATGTTAAAGATATAAAAATATTGTTACAAGAAAGCAGGAGTGTTAACGGGTGATGTTGAACAGTTTTAAAGATGCTTTTTTAACCTTGGCGGCCATTGTAATAGTGGCCGGGGTTATATTAATAGCAGTTTATATGGTCGTGGAGTATGCGCTGTGAAAAAGATTGATAACGAAATTAAACGCAGCAGAGAATTTACCCATGATTATAAAAGCATTAGTATTTTGAAATGGGTAAATGGAAAGAAAGGCAGTAGAAACATAGCAATTTACGGGGAAAATTTAAAGACATTAACTGCAATTAAAGCTGGTTTTGGTCTTGCTGGTAAACAAGTAAGTGTAGACATAATTTATATTGATCCCCCCTATAATGTTGGTGGTAATCAAGGTTATAGAAATACATGGAAAGGAATTTCAGAGAAAGAGCGCGATTGGGCTGGTGATCATGGTGCATTTTTAGATTTTATGGAACCAAGACTAAAGATCGGTCGGTCGCTATTAGCAGAGGAAGGCATAATATTTATATCAATTTGCGATCAAGAGTTTGCTAGCATGAAAATTCTTATGAATCAAATATTCGGCGAGCAAAATGAACTAGCAACATTTATATGGAATAAAGGAAGAGCTGCTTCAAGTAGTCATGCTGCTGCAAGTCATGAATTTATTATTTGTTATGCAAAAAATAAATTGAAAGCTCCAGCATTACGAGAAGAAAAACCATCAGCTCAACTCATGATTGACAAGGCTAAAGAATTTATAAAGAAATATCCTTATGAGGAAGCTCAAAAACACTTTACAAAATGGGTAAGTGAAGAACAAAAAAATAATAAACTTAAACCAGGTGAGGCCGCATATAATTTAATTCATCCAGTTAATCATAGGCTATTTCATGCGGATAATTCATGCGCTCAAGATGATCCATCTGGTAAAAGGTGTAGAAAAACATTAACACACCCAATAACAAAAAAACCATGCCCTGTCCCTAAGAATGGATGGAAATGGAAAGAAGATACTTTGCTAAAATTAGTAAGGGAAGATAAAATTTGGTTTGGCAAAGATCATTCTGTAGTGCCTAAAATAATTAGATATTTAGATGAGCAATTAACACAACTGCCATTGACTGTCATTAATGATGGATCAGATGGAAAAAATGATTTACCTGCGGATATAAGTTTTTCTACTCCTAAACCCATTTCATTAGTGAAAAAACTTATTTCCTATTATCCAAAGCATGACGCAGTGATACTAGACTATTTTGCAGGTTCTGGTACAACCGCCGCAGCTACCTACAGTCTTAATAACGAAGATGGTGGTAATAGGCGTTGGATTTTAATTGAAGAAATGGGATCTACGTTTAACAAGGTATTGCTTCCAAGGATAAAGCATATGGACAAGGAAGAAAATTTTTCAATATTTGAATTGCAAACAAGCAAAACAAATGATTTTGTAAGAGATCCACGGCATTCAATTGAAACTAAACTTGAGATTTTAGCTGCGTGTATAGATATATTAAATGATGAAGTGCAAAAGACAAAAAAAGGAGAGAGCGCAAATGACAGCAGTGAATGAGCTTTTAGAAGGCTTGGAGATAAATATAAACGATTTAGATTTGATTAGCAGATTAGAGCAACACGCTGGATTTGTACTAAACCGCCTAGAGTGTGATGGGAATATATTAGCCGATGCCGTAGATTTAGACCATTTGCATAGAGGCATTGCAACACTAGTTACATCTTTTGCTTATTTGCGCGAAGCTATGAGGCAGAATGGTGCGAAATCTTTTGCACGCGCTGATGTTATGAGAAATATGGATAAGTTTACTGCAAAGGATTGGGAATGACTGAAGAAGTGAAATTTGATTCAGAGCCGATTAAAGAGGTAACTTTATGTGTTATCTTGCGTGCCTCACATGGGAATAAAAATGAGTGAAGAATTAAAACCTTGCATTCAATGCGGCGAAAACAAACTAGAGTGGAGATATTTTCGAACTGACAATATAACACGTAGAATAGTAATAACTTGCAAAAATTGCCGTGGGCTGCCAGAGTTTACTCACTGGGTAAGCGGTAAAACTAACGAGGGAGTGACTAACGCATGGAACAAGCGACATGAATCAAATCTTAGACAAGATGTTTGAAGTTGTAGAGCATTTGCTATTTACTTGCATGATAATAGCAATAGCAGTATTTACGTTAAACTGTTATTTGTTTTTATGTCGGCAAATAGTTTAAATATCGACACATTATAAATATATGTCGTTACTGCCGACATTTATAAAACGGTATGAAATCGGTAGCAAGCAACAAAAGGATTTTAAGTGATACCTATAGCCCTTAACACAATAGAAGATTATAAAAAGTTTTTAACCATTCTTGCCAAGCAGCCCAAGCCTGATCAACAAATAATAATCCGTCAAATGCTGCGTGAAGATTTGTTTTTTTTATTCACCGTTGGTTTAAAGCGTAAAGACGCTGTACATCCTTGGATTTTAGCAAGATGTAAAGAGGTAGAGGCTAATCCTAACGGCCATTTAGATTTATGGGCGCGTGGCCATTATAAAAGCTCGATTATTACATTTGCGCTAACCATACAGGATATTTTATCAAGCCATGGCGATAACCCACATCCAAAATGGAATGGTGTCGAGGTAACGGTTGGCATATTTAGTTTTAACAAGCCGATAGCGAAACAATTTTTAGCACAAATTAAGCGCGAGTTTGAAAGCAACGAGATGTTGCGCTCAGCTTTCCCAGATATTTTATGGGAAAATCCTGAAAAGGACGCGCCTAGCTGGTCATTAGATGCTGGTATTATTTTAAAGCGTAAAAGCAATCCTAAAGAGGCGACAATTGAGGCGCATGGTGTTGTAGAAGGGCAACCTACTTCAAAGCATTTTTACTTATGCGTATATGATGACGTGGTAACGGTTGAAAATGTTCGCTCGCCTGGGATGATTGAAAAGACTACAGATGCTTGGGCGTTATCGTTAAATCTGGGGTCAGAGGGCGGTTTAAAGCGATACATTGGCACGAGGTATTCATATAACGATACATATGCTGAGATGCTGTTACGCAAGGCAGCCATTCCTAGGATTCACACGGCCACGGTTGACGGCACATTAGATGGTGAGCCAGTATTATTTACGCGTGAGGCATTAGAGCAAAAGCGTAGGGATATGGGGCCTTATGTTTACTCAAGTCAGATGTTTCAAAATCCAACTATAGATTCAGACCAAGGTTTTCAAAAGAAGTGGTTAAACTTTCAGACGTGTGAAACCTTTAAGAATATGAACTGTTATATATTAGTAGATCCAGCTAACGATAAGAAAAAAACATCTGACTATACGGTTATGGTTTGTATAGGCTTGGCCTCAGATGAGAATTATTATCTATTAGACATAATTAGAGATAGGTTATCTTTGGTTGAAAGAGCTGACGCTTTATTTCAAATGCACAGAAGATTTAAGCCTAAAGATGTAGGCTATGAGCAATACGGCATGCAAGCAGACATTAGCCATATCAAAGACACTATGAAGCGTATAAATTATAATTTCAAGATTAAGGAGCTTGGTGGGAAATTATCTAAGGTTGACCGCATAAGAAAGTTAATACCCATTTTCGAGCAAGGACGCTTTTATCTTCCTGATACTTGTATTAAAACTGACTATCAAGGGCAAACAAGAGACTTGATACAAACGTTTATTAATGAAGAGTATTCAAACTTCCCCGTAAGCTTGCATGATGACATGTTGGATGCCATAGCCCGCATAGTTGACGAAAAGCTAGAGGTGAAATGGCCTAAGCTTATATCGGCGGCAGGGGAGACACGCTACCAGCCTATAAGAGACTCTAAAAGCGGGGGTGCATGGGGTGCTTAATTGGCATATACTATAAAAAGAATTTAATTCATTTAACTATAGTATAATCATGGAGAGATTGATGGAAGCTAAGCCCAACAAAGACGATATGGATGGTGGTTTTGAAGTCGCATCTTCTGATTATCAATTAGTTAAAGATATTAATAAAAGCTTACAAGCTTCTCGCAATCATTTAAAAAAATGGAAAGATAATGCTCGTGAGTCTTATGACTTTTTTGCTGGCAATCAATGGGCTGCTGAAGATGTGCAGAGTTTAAATAAAGATGGTCGGCCAGTGATTGTTTTTAATAGAATACCGAGGGTTATTAACGCGGTTCATGGTTTAGAGGTTCAAAATCGTCAAGAGGTTACATACTTACCAAGAACTAATGGTGATGTTGGTGTATCTGACTTGTTAACAGGGGCTGCTAATTGGGTGCGCGACTCATGCGATGCTGAGGATGAGGAGTCACAGGCTTTTAAAGATTGTTTAATGACAGGCATGGGTTTCACCGAGACTAGGCTTGATTATGAAGTAGATCCAGATGGTGCGATAATTATCGACAGGGTAGATCCACTTGATATGCTTTACGATCCAACTTCGCAAAAGCGTAATTTAGATGATGCCAATTGGATAGCGCGAGTTAAATATTACGATAAAAAAGATTTTATTGAGTTGTGGCCAGAGGCTGAGGATGAGGTTCAAATGGACTTCTCCCAAGATCCAAAAGGTATGCAACCGCATGATGCAACCCTTGCACCTTTCTACATTAACGACCAATCAAGCGATGCTGAGCGCGAAGATGATGACATGATTCAGGTGGTTCAATATCAATATTGGATACGTGAAACATTTTATCGCGTTGAGTTATTAGATGGCAAAATTGAAGAATACGACAGCAAAGAGTTTAGAAAAAATAGAAAATTAATCTTAGCCACAGCACCTAGATATCAAAAACAAACACGTAAAAAATATATGCAAATGTTTTTGGTTGGCGATTATATATTAGAAAAGGGCGAGTGCCCTGTTAATGGGTTCACGTTAAGAGCAATTACAGGGTTGGTTGACCATACGGATGGCGTTTGGTTTGGGCTTATACAGTTAATGAAAGATCCACAGAGATGGGCTAATAAGTGGTTATCACAAACTCTACACATTGTTAACTCAAACGCTAAAGGCGGTTACTTTGCTGAAGAGGACGCTTTTGTAGACAACAGACAGGCTGAAAAAAGCATATCTAGTGTCAGCATCACCTGGTTAGCTGAGGGTGGTATGGGCAAGATTCAAAAGAAAGAGCCGCCTATATTCCCAAGCCAGATAGACTCGATGCTGCAATATGCTGTTAATTCGATTGCCGAAATAGTTGGTGTAAACCTTGAGATGCTAGGCATGGCCAATCGTGAGCAATCAGGTGTATTAGAGCGCGAGAGAAAACAAACAGCGATTACAGTTGTAGCAGATTTTTTTGATTCGCTGCGCAGATATCGTAAAGAAGAGGGGCGAATATTAGCAGATTTTATTATTAAGTATATTGCTGATAGCAGACTAATTCGTATAGCTGGGAATGGGCTTGGCGAATATGTGCCACTTGAAAAAGATAAGCTGAGCTTTAAATATGACATTGTGGTTGATGAATCACCAACATCACCTAATCAGCGCGAGTTAGTGTTTGATAGACTTGTAACCTTGTTCCCGATTTTACTACAAGCAAACATTCCTATACCGCAAGATATTTTAGATTACGCGCCGTTACCAGCACAGTTAATTGGTAGCTGGAAAAAAGAAATTGAAGCTGCTAACGCGCCTAATCCAGAAGCTGAGGCATATGCTAAAAAGGAAAAAGAATTACGCATGCAATTAGCTGAGCTTGAGGCTAAACTAAAAGCTGCGGATGTTGAGGATACACAAGCATCTGCGTTTGAAAAACAAACTAAGAGTGCTTTGAATATATCAAAATCAGCACACGAGGAATCTTTGGCTGGTTTAGATAAGGCGAAAGACGCAAGAGAAAACTTTAAAACAACATTGGATGTATTTAAAAACCTATAGGAGTATTTATGGGCGTAGCTGATGACATGTTAGATGATAATGAAGCAAAATATTTTAACTCAAGAGGTAAATATGAGCCAGAAGGATTTGAGCCAGAAGGAAGCGACAGCTCGGCTGGACAGGATTTACAAGATGGCACAAGCGAACCAGACGAACAAAGCGACAGCAAAAGATTTGATGGCTCCGTTTCAGAAGGAAGCGGAACAGAGGATGAGGAATCAGGAGTTTATGGTCAAGCAGACGATGATGCAGATAAACCAACAGCTACTGAAAAACAATCGAAGCGAGACTTTGAAAAAGCTTATGGAATAGCCGAATCTAAACGTCAGGAGCTAAAAGAGCAGTTAGAAAATCAAGGCAGACAAACCGAGGGTTTAAAGCAGCAGTTAGATTTGTTGATGAAAAACATGCAGCGTCAGCAAGAGCCAGTTGCACAAAATAATGCGCCTGATAAAGATGAAGATCCACTTGCGTACTATCAGCACCAGATAGAAAATATAAATAAAACTGTAGCCGAACAGCAAAAGTATCTGCAGCAACAAGCGGCAGCTCAGCAAAAACAAACTAGCATGCAAAACTTTGTTGGTGCTTATAAGCAAAGCGCACAACAGTTTATGCAAGATGCCCCCGACTTTGGCGATGCTTATAAGTTTTTAGAGAAATCTAAAATTAACGAATACATTGCTAGCGGGTATTCTCAAAGGGAAGCGGTTGACCTGCTTCAAGAAGATGAGATGGCTATAGCTGCAAAAGCGTTTAATGAAAAAGCTAATCCTGCTGAGCGCATATATAGACTAGCTAAGGCGCGTGGTTATGTTGCAAAAGAGCCACCTGTAAGCAAGCTAGAGAATGTTGCAAAAGGTATGCAAAAAGCTAAAACTCTGCCAAGGTCGGGCGGCCAAAACTTAGAGCGTGGATTAGATTTTTCTATGATAGATAAGATGTCAGATAAAGAGTTTGATAAGTTGTTTAATCAGGTTAAAGATGAGTCCAAGCGCAACGGCGACTATCGTAAAGACTTTTATTAATTGATACAATAAAGTTGATCTGGCAGCTCCCTGTGTTGAGCCATCATTTAGTCCTACCCGGTTTAAATGATATTAGAAGGCGTACGGCAGCATACAGTAAGCCAGATCAATCCTCTCTTTCCAATAAATCCTTGAAACATAAACTTAGTATGCTATATTAACTTATAGGCACTGCAAGCCTCTAATTGCACAATCTGTCCGTAATGACATTAAACTTGCCCCTCGCTACGGGTCTGTAGCCATCCAGCCAGCCATGGCTTAATAAATGGAAACACTTAAACTTTTATTAACAAACTTTTTAAATAAAGGAACTATTATGGCAACTACTGGTTGGGGCGCAGGCTCTAATAATGCAGTCAAGCTATGGTCTAAACGCTTAATGTCCGAAGCTTTACGCCAAACTTGGTTGTACAAATTTATGGGAACATCTGATGACTCAATGATTCAGGTTCTCGATGATACTCAAAAAGGCCCAGGCGACCAAATTACTTATCAACTACGTGCACAGCTTTGTGCTCTTGGTGTTCAAGGTGATGGCACGTTAGAAGGCGCAGAAGAAACCATGAATGTCTACACAGATACAATGGTTATCGATCAACTAAGAAATGCGGTTCGCTCAAAAGGCAAAATGTCTGAGCAGCGCGTTCCTTTCTCAGTTCGTGAAGAGATGCAAAAAGCATTATCTGACTGGTATGCTGGCGTGTTTGACTTAGGTGGATTCAATCAGCTTATTGGTTTAACAACTGCCGATACTCGACAAGCTGGTAACCAAGCAGCGACAGCACCGACAAATGTGGTTTTAGCAAATAGCTCAACTACTGCATCTGTTGTATCTGCTGGCGCATCCGCTTCTAACGTGTTTAATATCACTTTAATTGATAGAGCATTAGAGCAAGCAAAACTTGATAATACTTGTGATGGAACTGGTTTCCCTCTAAGACCTATCAAAATCGATGGCTCTGATTACTTTGTGTGTTTCTTGCATCCATACCAAGTAACCTCAATGAGAACATCAACAACTGCTGGCCAGTGGTTTGATATTCAACAAGCAGCTCTTCAAGGCGGTGAAATCACTAATAACCCTATCTTTACAGGCGCATTAGGGGTTTATAACAACGTTATATTCCACGAAACAGCTCGTATCACTAAAGATGCCAATGGCGCATTCCGCGCTATCCTTTGTGGCGCACAATCTGCGGTTCTAGCTTTCGGTCAAGACAATGCTGGAAACAAAGTTAGCTGGACTGAAGAATTGTTCGATTATGGCAATCAGTTAGGTGTCTCAGCTGGTATGATATGGGGTCTTAAAAAGACTGTGTTCAACTCGCTCGACTTTGGTGTGATAACAATCTACACCACTGGCGTTGCTAACGGAGGGTTATAATTAAATGACTACTAATGTAACAGCAACAGCGATGTCAGCAGCGGTAATCGTTGCAACAACAAACACAGTGACAACTAAGTCTACAAATTACACATATAGTGGAGCAGACATTACAGCTAGTGCTAACGCATTAACTGTTCAAATGTTAAAAGTTCCGCATGGTGCAACTATTGTGGGCATGGTATATCAAGGTTCATGTGGTGCGGCCACTATGCCTGTAGATATTGGGGTTGAAGTAACAAGCGGTGCGACAGCTATGTCACAATTTGCGTCCCAGGTGACAGTTGGCGCAGCATTTGTTGTGTCAGCCCTCAATGACAAATTACCGTTCACTGTATCTTGTCCTGACAGCCAAGTTACCCAGTATGCTAAAGTATATTGTGGTGTAACACCTGGTACAGCAACTAGTTCAATACAAGTTGCTTTGACAGTAAGTTATACTTTCCAAGGTAATACTTAAATAATATAGTGCCCTCCTCTGCGTAAGTACGAGGGCATTATCTCTTGCTTGTTATACAAAAATTTGTCATCATATCCTTAAACATAAGAGGGATATTTTGTGGCATTAATTAATTTGCAAGAGCTAATGGTTGCAGCTCACGAAGATTTAAAAAACAACCGATTAGATGATTGCTACACAAAAGTATTATATCTTTTAAACAAGAATCCAGATCACTATTTCTACCTCTACTTGCTCGGCTCATATTACGGCAAGATTGAAAAATACGGCGCATCAATTTTAGCTTATGAAAAAGCTATGCAATTATATCCTGATTTTTCCGAGGTTGTTAACAATCTTGGTGGCAATTATCGTAAACTTGGCATGCAAGACAAAGCTGTTGCAGCTTTTAAACGCGCTATTGAAATATCTCAGACTGAAAAGTTTAAAAAAGATAACGGCGATGGTGCTAATAAATTAACCGCTGATTACTACTCTAATTTAGGATCAACTTATGTTGGTTGCAATGAATCACAAAAAGCAATTGATTATTTTAACCAAGCATTAGCGTTAGATTTTAACTGCGGCAATGCAAGGTGGAACAGAGGTTTAGCGTATCTTGAGATAGGTAATTATGAACAAGGCTTTATAGATTACGATAATGGCGAGCGCAACAAAGCTAAAATGTCACGGAATTATAAAATTAATGCTGATGAAACGCCTACCTGGAATGGTGAAAAAGATGCGACAGTAGTTGTTTATGGTGAGCAGGGCATAGGTGATGAGCTTATGTTTGCGACCATAATCCCTGATTTAGTCAAAGATTGTAAGAAGGTTATATATGACGCGCATCCAAGGCTTTATAAGATGTTTAGAGAGTCTTTTAAAGAGTTAGGCGTTGATTGTTATGGCACACGTAAAGATCACCTTTTAGCATGGATTAAAAATTACGATATTGACTATAAAGTTCCAATCGGCTCACTTGCCAAGTTTTACCGCAAGAAAGCAGGGGATTTTCCAAAGGCTCCATATTTAAAGCCGTTTGAAAAAGATTTAAAATATATAACAGATAAGTTATCCGCGCTGCCTAAAAAATTAAACATCGGCATATCCTGGAAGGGAGGAACTCAAGGCTCATCAAAAAATGTACGTTGTATGCCAATGGAACATTTAGCAAAATTATTTGAGCTTGATGCTAATATAATATCGCTGCAATACCATGATAATGCTTTGCACGAAGTAGATCATTATTGTGAATCTACAGGTAATACAATTTATCACTGGAAAGATATAGTTGATAACTACGAGTTAACTGCAGCCCTAGTTTCAAAGTTAGACCTGATTATATCAGTGCCACAGTCTGTTATACATTTGGCTGGTGTTATGGGAGCTAGAGCTTATCAAATATGCCCATATAGATATATATGGCAGATGGGTGTTTATGGCGAGGATATGCCTTGGTATCACTCTATTACAAACATATGGCAAACAGAGCATGGTGGCTGGGCGTTATGTATGGACAAAGCAATAAATGAATTAAAAGAGGAATTTAAATGTTAATTACAGAAGAGTATAAAAAGTTAAACGAGAATCTACATGAAACCAATAAGCATTATGGCACTAGTGGCGTTAAGCTTGCCGATTATGTGTTGGGCGTTGCTAAGACTCTAAACACTACTGATATATTAGATTATGGTTGTGGGAAGGGTACACTGGCTGCCAATTTGCCATTTGAGATTAAGCAGTATGATCCATGTGTGGCGGCACATTCGGCAACACCAGAACCTGCACAAATAGTTATTTGTTCTGATGTTTTAGAGCATATTGAACCTGATTGCTTGTTAGCCGTATTAGATGATTTATGGCGCGTAACTAAAGAATCTATTTTGATGGTTATACATCATGGGGCGGCTAAAAAAGTGCTGGCAGATGGTCGCAATGCACATTTGATTCAAGAGGATGAGCAGTTTTGGCTAACGTTAATTATGCAAAGATTTAGAGTGGTTTTATTTCAGTCAAGCGGCGTGCCTAATGATGATCCAGCTAAAATTATGCTAGAATATAGAATAGTTGCCGAACCCCGCGCAAACTACGGCGAATTTCAAAAGGCTTTGAAGGAGCAATCTAATGAAAATGAAAAATGATACCCCAAAATATACAACTGATAGTAAACAATATGCACACTCTGGCAGCATGAAAGATGCATCCGCTGGTCGTGTTGTGACAAGTCGTGGCACTCCAAAAGCACCAAAAGGCATGAACTCTTGGAGCATGGATTCAATTGCTAGACCTAAAAATAGAACATCAGTAGTTGATGGGTCAGTAAACGCCAAGAAAGGTTGTTAAGAGGTAGTAATGTCAGAAGTATTTAGAGAGCCTTTAAAAATATTTATAGGTTATGACCATAGGCAACCTATTAGTTATGCTGTACTACAGCATAGTATATTTACACGCTCAACAACTCCTGTGGCAATTACCCCATTGGTATTGTCTCAGTTGCCATTAGAGCGTCAAGGCTTAACGCCATTCACGTTTTCAAGGTTTTTAGTGCCATATCTTTGTGGCTATAAAGGCTGGGCGTTATTTTTAGATTTAGATATGATTGTTTTAGATGATATTACTAATCTATTTGATATGGTTGATGATAAATATGCTGTAATGGTTGCAAAGAATGAAAAGCGTTTTGAGTGGGCATCGGTCATGTTGTTTAACTGTGAAAAGTGTCAAATATTAACGCCTGAATATGTGGCAGAGGCTCAAGGGCTGCATGGGATTAACTGGGTTGATGAGGGCTTAATTGGAAATTTACCACCTGACTGGAATCATCTTATCGGTTATGACAAACCACGTGCAGACGCTAAGCTTGCACACTATACTCAAGGCGTGCCGTGTTTTCCTGAAACATCCGACTCTGAGTATGCAAAAGAGTGGGCTTTGGAGCATCAAAACATGAATTCAGCTAGGCCATGGGTTGAGCTTATGGGCAACTCTGTTCATGCAACAACCATTGATGGCAAAAGAGTTCCTAAGTATAAGGAGCGATTAATAAATGCTAAGTAATGCAGCGGCTGTTAGGGCTAAATATATGCGTGCTAGACGCAATTTAGAGTATCAAAAGTTAAAAGAAGTTGAGAAAAAAACGGATAGAGAGTTGTTGGATATCGTTGGTCTTAGCGAGCATGATAAAAATATTTTAGAAGCAATAAAGAACGATGATTTAGTTTGTCCTATATGCAGTAAAGGTTTTAAAACGGTTAAGGGTTTTGATTATCACGTAACTAATAAGGTTTGCGATAAATGAGTACTTTTGCTGATATGTACAACAAGATCAACGATGATTTAAATCGCGTTGATTTAACCACTCAGGTTAAGCGCGAAATTAATCGGGCTATACGTAAATACGGTTCAATGCCATTTTGGTTTTCTGGCAAGAGCATGAATTTTGCAACGGCTAAATGGCAGCAATATTATGACACGTTTGACGGTTTGCCCTCTGATATTAGAATTGTTGATTATGTCAGGGTTAATCAGTCTACAGGCACTATAAACACTGATACTGGCGCAGCAGATGCTTATGTTATTGCCCCGACTCCTGCTATAACGGCTTATACAGATAATGACGCTTATGTATTTCAAGCAACCGCTG